>Ga0302321_100003922_pt1 | contig 12801 bp, 15 predicted proteins | sample Fen_T0_1_FD_202505 | JGI IMG/M metagenome (GOLD analysis project Ga0302321, IMG submission 202505) | Peat permafrost microbial communities from Stordalen Mire near Abisko, Sweden - Fen_T0_1 | ecosystem: Environmental > Terrestrial > Soil > Wetlands > Permafrost | place: Sweden: Abisko...
CCAACTTCATTTCGTTAGGCCCAAGAGTTCCCGGGCACACGAAGGCAAGATGGCATCCGCCGCAAGCTCAATCGACGCCGGCCTGGTTCGTCGGCTCGTCGCTAGCCAGTTCCCGCAGTGGGCTGACCTGCCTATCAGACCGGTTGCTCGAAGCGGGTGGGACAACAGGACATTCCACCTCGGAGACGGCATGCTCGTGCGGTTGCCTAGCGCGCAAGCGTACGCCGCTCAAGTAGCGGTAGAGCAGCGCTGGCTACCATTTTTCGCACCCTATCTTCCCCTTCCGATTCCGGAGCCGTTGGCCATGGGTACTCCAAATCATGGATATCCTTGGAATTGGTCGGTCTACCGTTGGATCCCTGGAGAAGCATCAAGCCGAGAGAACATCAGCAGCCTTCCGGACTTCAGCCGCCAACTCGCAGCATTCCTCACCTCGCTACAACAGATTGACGCCACGAGCGGGCCACAGCCCGGCCCAGACAACTTCTACCGGGGCGGCAGTCTGGCGGTCTACGATGACCAAGCGAGTTCGGCGATCGCCGCGCTGGGCGGGCGCATCGACGGAAGCGCTGCCGTTCGCGTTTGGAGCGAGGCGCTCAATACCTACTGGGATCGGCCGCCGGTTTGGGTACATGGGGACATCGCCGCAGGAAACCTGCTGCTAACCCAGGGGAGCCTTTCAGCAGTCATCGACTTTGGCCAACTCGCGGTCGGCGATCCAGCATGCGATCTTGCGATCGCCTGGACTCTGCTGCGCGGTGACAGCCGCAAGGCTTTTTGCAAGACCCTCGCACTGGACCCCTCAACTTGGCAAAGAGGTCGGGCCTGGGCACTCTGGAAGGCCATGATCGTAGCCGCGGGGATGACGGCAACGAATGCCGATGAGGGCATGCTATGTTGGCAAGTCATTGATGAGGTACTTGGTGAACACGAACAAACTGGGGCCTAACCCGTCGCCCAAGGCGGACGTTCCGGACGCAGGGTATGCGCCCGCCTCCCACCGGTTAGCTTCAATTCGTTAACCCATGGTCACCCACGTCCACGAAGATCCGGCGCGCACAACTCCAATTGGGCTCGCTCGCTACGCCCAAGAGTTCCTTCGTGCGAGCCTAAAGGCGGACGATGGGATGGGAGGCGGACGCGAACATGATTTTGTTGCTCCAATTCCAGTGCTATATCTGGCGGGCCATTCCATCGAACTCGCACTAAAGTCATTTCTACTGCACAAGGGCGTCACACTTCGCGAACTCCGTGTCAAATATGGACATGATCTCGGACGTTCCTTCAAGAAGGCGAAAGAACTTGGCCTGCTGGGTCACGCGAAATTTGAGGATGTTGAATTGGGAGCCTTCGCGGTGCTGGACGATTTGTATTCCTCAAAGCAGTTGGAATACATCGTCACTGGCACGAAGGCATTTCCCATGTTTGGCCCAATTGAATCCTTCGCAAAGAAGCTAAACGCAGCGGTGGCGCCGCTAGTCGGTTATGCGCGCTAACGTGCCGTCGCCTAACCCGTCGCTCAACGCTGACGCTCGCCGGCGGGGCTTCGCCCCGCGCGGCGTTTGCAAGTAAGCTCGTATCCGTTAGTGCCTGGAAACCATGATCTTCCGTATGCGGATTTACCAAGCCGTGCCGGAGCACACTTCTACGTTCACTGCGTTCTTCCGTGAGTACTTGCTTCCGGTGCAGTCAAAGCACGGAGCCGTGCTAGTCGGCCGGTGGCTCACCGATGACAATCGCTTCGTTGCTATCTGGCGCTATGCAAGCATGGCCGAATACGAAAGGATCGATGCAGCGGTTTCGAACGACCCTGACTCGCTCAGCGCTCAGACTCGGCGCAGGTCACTTCCCGTACTCTTCACCGAAATGGAGGAGTCGTTCATGGAGTCTACGGTCTGAGCATGCGCCGGTCGTTGTCACCTAGGATTTGCCAGTTATCACCGGGGCCCAACCCGCCGCTCGACATGGACGTACGGTACGTGGCTTGCGCGGCTCCCGCAGCGGGCCGTCGATTTGCTCCACTCCGTTAGGCAGCATGGCGAGCCAAGCCCCGGTTGAGGTTGTCGCCTTCGATATTGACGGCGTCCTGGTCGAGCCCAAGTTCGCCGCGGTATTGCCCGATCTGCTTAGCCGTCCGCCTTCGGAGATCGCAAGATTTTTCGGCGGCCCCTTTGAACAGTGTCTTCTCGGCCGAACGGACCTGCTCGATGAGCTACCTGCTGTTCTACGCCATTGGGGGTGGCAGGGCTCGGTCGAACAGTTCTTAGAATTCTGGTTTGGCGTCGAATCAAACGTCAACCAGGCCATGCTGGCCTTTGCCGATGCGCTTCGTGCAAAAGGAATACGGTGCATTCTTGCGTCCACCCAGGAGCGACACAGGGCTCGTTCACTTGAAGCACTCCTGGGTGTCGGCACACGGTTCGAGCGCGCATTCTTTTCCTGCGATGTCGGGTTGAAAAAGCCGAGTCCCGAATACTTCACCACCGTTGCGAACACGATGAACCTTCCTCCTGGCAGGTTCGGACTCATTGACGACGTCGCCGCAAATGTGGAAAGTGCGCAAAGCGTAGGGTGGAAGGGTGCGGTTTTCCGAATCGGAGGCAATGTTGAATCGGTTGCCGAAGCGCTTGGCGTTCCGTTCGCCGCCTAACTCGGCGGCGAATGCGTACGCACTGCATGCGCGGCTTCGCCTGCGCCGCGGTGGGCCAGCTAGCTCTTTCGTTAGGCCGCTTGGACCGCATGCCGATTCGCCCGTACCGCGACACCGATTGGGCTGTGGTGCGGGATATCTACGACCTCGCCAAGCCTGATGAAATGCGGGGCGTGGTGGACGCATCAGCGATTCCTCCGCTCGAGGCCGAACCCGACATGATGGCTCTTTTTCAAAGCTCGCAAATATTGGTGATGGAAAGCGGTGGACAAATCGTCGGCTTTGGCCGGAGTCGTGGCACATCGATTACTTGGCTGTTCGTGCATCCGGAATGTCGTCGCAAAGGTGTAGCGCGGGCATTAGTTCTCGAAATGTTGGCGCGGCTCACCGGCACAATCACGCTAAACGTTGCCACGACCAATGTGGCTGCCTACAATCTCTACAAGCGTATGGGCTTCACGGTGGAACTCGAATTTTTGGGGCAGTTCAATGGCCATGCCTGTCCGGTTGCCAGGCTTCGTTTTGAAAGGCCAGCCTAACCCTCCGCTCAACATCAACGTCCCGCGTGCGTGGCTGCGCCTACCGCAGCGGGCCGCCGGTTAGCTTCATTTCATCAGGGCTCATGTTTGGTCAAAATGACCGCCGACCGCATTCGTTGCGTTGCGATTTGCGCGTTCCGGCGCGGCGGCCGTATTCTTGTAGTTGAGGACTACGATTCCATAAAGCAGCAGACGTTTTATCGTCCGCTTGGCGGCGGAATCGACTTTGGCGAGACGAGCGCCGCCGCGGTCGTTCGGGAAATTCACGAAGAAATTGGCGCCGAGGTTGTCGATCTTGAGTACATCGGAGCCGTCGAGAACTTCTTTACGTTCAATGGCGTGGCCCGTCATGAACTCATTCAAATCTATGATGGGCATCTGGTTGATGAAGCGCTGTATTTAGCACAAAGCATCCCAGGGGTGGAGAGCGACGGTGAACCGATGCGCGTCATCTGGAAGTCGCTGGACTCCTTTTCCGCAAAGACGCCGCTCTATCCCGATGGCCTGCTGGAGCTGCTGTGGGCGCGGGAGCGATGAGGCCAGATGCGTCGCTCGACACGGCCGCCCGCGGGTTGGCTTGGCATGGGTTCCACATCAAGGCCCCGGATGCTATCCACTTCCCGTCTCACGATTGAGCCTCTCCGGGAATATCATGCCGATGAACTGTATGAGGGCTTCCTCTTCTACAACCGCCAGCGCCGCCACTCCACCATCAACTACGTGGCTCCGTTAGCTTTCGAGGAATCAACCAGCGCCTGAACAGACTGTCCACTTTTCGTGGGTAACATCAGTAGCCGTCGTTGGGCGTGCCCGTCTGCTTTCGGCCACAAGCGGTCCTCGGGCGGGGGCGCCTGAGCGTCAGCAAATGACGCCGAAGCCGCCATTCGCCCCTCCAAGGCCGTACGCTCAGTTCGCTTGGTGCTCACCGTATCAATAGGACGCGGGGTCTGCGGCTTCAATGCGTCGGTCCCACCCGACGCGCGCATCAACCGGCCACGCTCGTGCGAGCCACGTCTTCCTGAACCATGCGCAGATGGAACCTGAGCAGTTGCCGATCGACCTCGAATGAGCGTCCCACCTTGAGCGACCGGAACGCGGATTCGATCTCCGCGAGTCTTGCCCGTTGTTCAGCCCAGCGGGACGCGTTCGTGGTGTGGGCCAGCTCCCGTTCGAGCTCGACCAGGGCGCGGTGCAATTGCTGGATACGGCGGACGTGAAGCCATCGGTAAGCGAGCGGTACGAAAAAGCCAAACAGGGGAATCAACATCACGACGACCGGTATGACGAAGAACACGATCCGGTCGAGGAGCGAGGAGAGCCAGTAAGACGTGTACCGCTGCCAAAGGGTTGACCCTGAGCGATAGAACGCCTCCGCGGTTGGAGAGAGGGGCAAGTCGTTGGCTTGCTCGGCGGGGAACTCTCCGAGACGATTGAAGGGTCCCGGTCCGCCGTGGACTTCCCGCATGGCTTCCAGAAGCAGATATTGCAGGGCGGGGTGAAGATCCCTTCGCACGAGCAATCGGTTGCGCACGGCAAGAAGATCCGTGTCCGCATTGGGAAGGTCTTGGGGCAAGCTGATGAGCCCTCGCCACAACACGACATGCTTCAGCCCGGGGATGCCCTTGGCAATCGCCTCAGCCTGAGTCACATTCATCAGCCGGACTCCCGACACCCCGAGCGCGCGCTGCAGGAGGGGGTCGTCCAGTTGCATTGGAAGCACTGCTGCATCGATCTCGCCTGCGATCAATGCATCAATCGATTCGGCGTAGTCCAGATCCACCAGGCTTGTGGAAGCATCCAGTGCCCCGGTCGACTTCAGAACCTGCAACATGACCGTTCGCAAGGTGGTTGTTGGCATCCCGATGGATAAACGCTTGCCGCGGAACTGTGCAAATGTCGCGACGGGCTCGGCGGCTCTGTAAAAGATGAATACTGGTGTGTCGGATATTCCACCAAGCGAATAGAGGGTCTCCGCATCGCGCGGTCCCGTGAACCCAAAGGTTGTGATGGCCGCCTGCACTCCGGAGGCGGAATCGCGCAACAGATCAAAATGCTCCACCGCACCCGCATAGTTGCGGACTTCCAGCGCGACTCCATGTCGTGCAAGTATCCGCGCGTATTGCCTGGCGAAATCATCGTACGTCGTTCCTGCAATCCCGGCAGCGATTACGAGGCGATGCGGTGGCAGCGGATCCACCAGGCGATAGATGATGTACAAGCCGACAAGGACCATCGTCGCCGAGGCAAGCACAATCACCAAAGGCTTCGACAACCTGCGCCATATCTCGGTAGCACGGCGTCTCATGGCGTATGGTTGCAGGAGATAAATCAGTCGGAACCCGTCATCACTCAGGGCTCACCGGCTGCGGTAAGCGCCAGTCGAAACCCGATGCTGATTCCGCGATAGTCCGGTTCGTACGGCTTGCGGACGGCGGACCGCCAACTACCTGACGTGACGTGCCAACTGCCACCCCGAACGACCTTGTTGCTGCCAGTGGCCGGTCCGCTCGGGTCCGTCACCGGTGCGCTGCCTGGGTAGCGGTCGGCATACCAATCCTGCACCCACTCCCACACGTTGCCATGCATGTCGTACAAGCCCCAGGGATTGGGTAGCTTCTGTCCCACCGGGTGCATCGAGCCTGTGGCGAAGTCCTCGCCATGCCAGGCGTAGCGGCTCAGCAGACTGGCATCGTCACCAAAGGAATAGGCGGTGGCGGTGCCAGCGCGGGCTGCGTATTCCCATTCGGCCTCGGTCGGCAAGCGGTAACGACGGCCGCCTTCCCGCTGATTCAACCGCTCGATGAAGCCTTGCGCGTCGTTCCACGACACCGTCACCGGATTGTTCGGCTTGCGCACACGATCAGCCATGCCTGGCAAGCCATAGAACGGATTGGAACGAGAGAGGGTATAGGCGCTGTTGCCCATCACCGTTTCCCACTGCGCCTGAGTGATTTCGTGCGTTGCCAGGTAGAAGGGGTGGCTGATCGTCACCGCGTGGCGCGGCTTTTCATTGGACAGGGCATCGCGCACGTCGTCGCCGGCGCCCATTTGAAAAGTACCGGCTGGGATGCGGACAAAGGCCATGCCCAAGCTGTTGGTGAACGCCGCGGGTTCGGCAGCCAGCGCTGCCTGCGCCAGCGCCACGAGCGCCAGCGCTGCTAACGTGCGGCGGGTCAGGATGTTGAAGGTGGCCATGGCAATGTGTAGGTGTGGGATGTGATGGGTTTGAACGGATCAGGGTTTGGCAAAGACTTCTCTGGCCACGCCGACGGCGGTGACGGCACTCGGCCAGCCTGCGTAGAAGGCCAACTGGGTGATAACCTCGACCAACTCGGTCTGGGTCAGTCCGTTCTGGCGTGCCAACGCTAGGTGACTGCGCAACTGGTCGGGCCGATTCATGGCGATCAGCGCGCTCACGGTGGCCAAACTGCGGTCCCTGCGCGAAAGGCCGGGGCGCGCCCACACGTCGCCGAACAACACGTCGTCGGTGAGCTGCGCGAGCTTGGGTGCCACGTCGCCCATCAGCCGTTGCGCCGCCGTGGGTCCGGAGCCGGAAGCGGGCGCCACCGCGGCGCCAGCAGTCACCACGGCCTGAAGGTACTGTTCGTCGCTGACCAGCTCCATCCATTCAACGGTCTTGCCCTCCAGCGCCTCCTGCACGGCGATGTGGGTCATGGCGCTGTCGGGTGCGGCGCCGTGCCAGTGCTTCACGCCGGGCGGGATGCGCACCACGTCGCCGGGGCGGATGATTTCAATCGGACCGTCCCACCGCTGTACGCGCCCCACACCGGCCGTGACGATCAGCGTCTGACCCAGCGGGTGAGTGTGCCAGGCGGTGCGTGCGCCGGGAGCGAAGGTCACCGAACCAGCGGACGCTCGATCCGGCCCGGTGGGCGCAAACAACATTTCGACTTGGGCCTGACCGCTGAAATACTGCGCCGGCGCCTGCACCACGGGGCGCGAGCCGGCACGCGAGAACTGCAAGTCGGGTTCGGCAGCGGCGGCATCCAGCATTGCGAGGGCTAAGGTCGCGATGGCAAGGGTTTTCATGGCGGGCTTCTATTGCAAAGGGTGGAGAGACGAGATGTGCCACGACGGGCACGGGTATGGTGGATGCGTACAGGTACGCGCAGGTTCACATGTCGTGCGGTTCGAGCGCGGCCAGCCGGCGCAGGTCCTCGCGCACGCGCTCGGGCTCTTGCGGCAAGGGCATGTTCGGCGCGTCGCGCACGGCATCGAGTTCCCCCGAGGTGTCGGCGTCGAGTGCCGCAAACAGGACATCGAAGTCCTTGGTGGCCGGCCCGCGCTCGGCGACCAGCTCGAAGGTCTTGCGCGTGGCACTGGCGGATGTGAGGCTGCGCACCAGCACCTGCGCGATCTGCGCACGCGCCACGACACCGTCACTGGGGTCACCAGCCTGGCGGGTGTCGCCCTGCAGCAGCACCAGCCGATGCTGGTCGGCATCGTTGTAGTCGAACCAGCCGGGGCGCACGATGGTGTACGGCAGTCCGCTGGTGCGTAGCAACCGTTCACCGCGGCGCTTCCAGTCGTGCGCTTCGGTGCCGCGGTTATAGGACCCGGTGCGGTTGGTGACGCCGATGGCTGTCATCAGCGCGACTCTTACCTTGCGTCCACGCAGTGCAGCCAGGACATTGCGTACGCCGCCGTAGCTGACGTGTTCGGCGCCGGCTTTGCCGCCGCCATCGGCGCCGTGGGTGAACACGATGGCATCGATGCCATCAACGGCTGCGGCCAACGTGTCCGGTAGGGTGAGGTCGCCGACCACCCGCTGTGCGCCAGCGGGCAACTTGCTGGCACGCCGCAAGTCGCGCACGAGAACGCGCACCTTGTGGCCTTGACGGATGGCTTCGTCCACCACCAGCCGGCCGATGCTGCCGGTGGCGCCCACCACCAATACGTTCAGCAGCGCCGCGCTCATGCCGCGACCTCTGCATTCAGCGACGCCATGTCGATCACAAAGCGGTACTTCACATCCGCCTTGAGCAAGCGCTCGTAGGCTTCATTGATGTCCTGGATACGGATCATCTCGATGTCGGAGGTGATGCCGTGCTTGCCGCAGAAATCCAGCATCTCCTGAGTCTCGGCGATACCGCCGATCAGCGAGCCGGCCAGGCCCCTGCGGCTGAAGACCAGCGGACCGGTATTGAAGGCGTCCAGTGGACCAAGGTAGCCCACCATCACGATGGTGCCGCCGGCGGCGAGTGTGGGCACGTACGGATTCACGTCATGCACATAAGGCACGGTGTCGATGATCAGGTCGAAGCGTCCGGCCACCGCCGTCATTTGCGCGGCATCGGTGGAGATGACGACGTGGTCTGCGCCGAGCCGGCGCGCGTCGGCCTCTTTGCCGGGCGAGCGGCTGAATAGCGTCACCTCGGCGCCCATGGCATTGGCCAGCTTCAGTCCCATGTGGCCCAGCCCTCCCAGGCCGACGACTGCGACCTTGCTGCCCACGCCAACGTTCCAGTGACGCAACGGCGAATACGTAGTAATGCCGGCGCACAACAAAGGCGCGGCGCCGGCGAGGTCGAGTTGGTCGGGGATCTTGAGTACGAAGTCCTGCTTGACGACGACCTTCTCCGAATAGCCGCCGTAGGTGCGGCTGCCGTCGACCGGGTCGGTGCCGTTGTAGGTGTAGGTGGCACCGTTCTCGCAGTACTGCTCCCAGCCCTTGCCGCAGGCCGCGCAGTGCTTGCATGAATCCACCAAGCAGCCAACGCCAACGCGGTCGCCGGCCTTGAAGCGCGTGACGCGCGGGCCGACCTCGACGACACGGCCGATGATCTCGTGACCGGGCACCATGGGGTACTGCGCATGGCCCCAGTCGTTTCGAACGTTGTGGAGGTCGGAGTGGCAGACGCCGCAGTACAGGATCTCGATGACCACGTCGTCGGCGCGCGGGCTGCGGCGGTCGAGGTTGAATAGGCCCAGACGGCCGGTCGGCGAGTGGGCGGCGTAGCTTTTCACGGGATAGGTCATGGTCTTTGGGTCCTGTCGTATGAGTCGTCTCAGCGATTGACGCGTGCCGCCAACTGGGCTGGATAGCGGTCACCGGTCACCGTGATGGCCGCCAACGCCTGCTGGATCGCCTTCAGGTCGTCGGGTTCGAGCACGACCTGGGCCGCGGCGAGGTTTTCATCGAGCCGGTGGAGCTTGGTCGTGCCGGGAATCGGTACGATCCAGGGTTTCTGTGCGAGCAGCCAGGCCAGCGCGATCTGCGCCGGCGTCGCGCCGCGCGCGGCGGCAATTTTCTTGAGCGCCTCGACCAGCGCCTGGTTGGCTTGCCGGGCATCGGCCGTGAAGCGTGGGACGACGTTGCGGAAGTCATCCGGCGCAAACGCCGTGTTCTGGTCGATGGCCCCGGTCAGGAAGCCCTTGCCGAGCGGACTGAACGGCACGAAGCCAATGCCCAGCTCTTCAAGCACCGGCAGCAGTTCGCGCTCGGGCTCGCGCCACCACAGCGAATATTCGCTTTGCAACGCAGTAAGCGGCTGTACGGCGTGCGCACGGCGAATGGACTCGACGCCTGCTTCGGAAAGTCCGAAATGCCGTACCTTGCCCTGCGCGATCAGCGCCTTCACCGCACTGGCGACTTCTTCCATCGGCACGTTGGGATCGACGCGGTGCTGGTAGAGCAGGTCGATACGGTCGGTGCGCAGGCGCTTGAGTGATGTTTCGACAACGGTGCGGATGCGCTCCGGCCGGCTGTCCATGCCCTGCTTTACTACGCCCTCCTTGAACCCGAACTTGGTGGCAATGATCACTTGGTCCCGCACCGGCGCGAGCGCCTCGCCGACCATCTCCTCGTTCAGGGCTCCATAGGCTTCGGCGGTATCGAAGAAGGTGACGCCCCGCTCGAAGGCGTTGCGGATCATCCGGACGCCCGCATCGCGGTCGAGGCCGGGACCGTAGCCGTAGGAGAGTCCCATGCAGCCGAAGCCGATTGCGGACACCTGAAGTCCGGAGTGGCCGAGTTGACGTTTGTTCATTGCGAGTACCTCTGAAGAGGGTGAGGAATCAATCAAGACTGGGCAGCCGGCTGCGCCAGATCGCCGAATCGGTAGGCGGCGGTCACGCCCCCGTCCATGAGGAAGTCGCTGCCAGTGATAAACGCGCCGTCCGGTCCCATCAGCAGTGCGGCCACCTGGCCCACTTCGTCGGGCGTGCCCGCGCGTCCAACGGGGCAGCCTTCGATCATCCGGCGATAGCCCGCACCACGCGGGCCGGTCAATTCGTCCTTGGCCAGGGGCGTGATGATGATGCCGGGACTGATGGTATTGAGCCGTGCACCGCGCCGCCCCCACCGGACCGCCTCGGCCATCACGCGCAGCGAATTGCCGCGTTTGGAGATCTGGTATGCCAGCAGCGGGTCGGTGACGCGCTCGGCTTGCAGCAGGTCCAGTTGCAACAACTCTTCCACCGGGGTGGTCGCGAGCGCCTTGTCCTGGGCCTGCGTCAACGCCGGGAGGCGATGGCCGGATTGCGAGGAGATCACCACCCCGGAACCACCACGGGCAATGACCTCGCCAAATAGTTCCAGGACGAGGGCCGTGCCATACAGGTCGACGCGCAGGATGGTGGCCGGTGATGCCTGGGAAGGTGACACTCCGGCGGCATGGATCAACCCCGTGATGTTGCCCAGGCCCGTGGCGGTCTTGACCAGCGCCTGCACCGAAGTACGGGACGAAACATCAACGCCGGTAGTGGATACGTCAAAGCCGGCGTTGCCAAACGCCTTCGCGGCCACCGCGGCGTCCTGTTCATCGAGGCTTGCGAGCAACACATGCTTGCCCGCGCCGACACGTCGAGCTATGGCCTGCCCAATAGATCCCGCTCCCACGACCACGATCACCTCTTTCATCTGTTGCTCCTTCGGTTTGGCTCCCGCGATGGACTCAACTGTAGGCGCCCGGATACCAATCGAATAGACGGCAATGGGTTGCACGAGAATCAACCTATAGTTGATACTGACGGCGTCTTCCTCGGCCGGCCACCACTATGCCTATCAACGAATTCCGTGCCATCGACACCTTCGCCAAGGCGGTAACCCTTGGCAGCATTCGCCGCGCCGCCATCGCGCAGGGAGTGTCGCCGCAAGCCGCCAGCCAGACGCTGGCCCAGTTGGAACGGCACTTGGGTGTGCGTTTGCTGCATCGAACGACCCGCAGCCTGGCGCTTACTGACGAGGGCCAGCGGTTCCTGGAGGCTACGCAGCCCGCGCTGGCGGCGCTGGAACGAGCCCTCCACCGCGCGCGCGAGTCCAAAGATGTGATCGCCGGACCGCTGCACATCGTGGGGCCGCGGTCGTCCTTTGCGAACATCCTGATGCCGGTGATCGACGAGTTCTGCCGGCGCTACCCCGACATCCAGCCCGACGTGCAACTCGATGACAGTCTCGGAAACTGGGTACTGGACAGGGTGGACGTAGGCTTTCGGATCGGGTCATCACCCGAGGAAGGCGTGATCGCGCGGAGGCTGTTTCCAGTCCAGTTGGTAGTCTGCGCCGCGCCGAGCTACCTGGCGCGCTTCGGAGCACCGCAAACCGTGGAAGACCTCGCCTCGCACCGTTGCAGCGCCTTCCGCCATCCGGCTACCGGTCAGATTCTGCCGTGGTACCTGAAGATCGACGGCGAGATCCAGCACCGTCACGTCACACCGACGCTGTCGACGAACGACACCGAACTGGAGTTGCAGGCGGTGCTGGCCGGGCAGGTGATCGGCCAGATCTCCAACTTGTCGGCAGCGGGCCACATTCGCAACGGACTGCTCGTGCCGGTGCTGCTCCAGCACATGAGCGACCACATCGGCGTGCACCTGTATTACGGCAGCCGCGCGGCGCAGCCCAAGCGAGTGCGCGCCTTCATCGACCTGGCCATTCAACGTCTGGCGGATACGCCTGACTACGTGCTGACCGCGAAAGAACTAGCTCAGGCGGCCGGGTCGAAGCGCAGGTCCATCAAACGCCGTTGAATGCGCTGGCCCAAATTTCGACACTAGGCAAGACGAAAACGAATGACTGCACCCAGTCCTGGACCGGACATCGGATCGAAACGCCGCGACGACGGCAAGGGGTCGGGAGCGGGCGAAGGCGCGGTTTGCCCCAGCGTTCGAGCCAAGACACGACCAGCAACCGCGCGCACGTACGCGCCCCTACGCGCGCCCGAAGGGGCCTGTGCAAGCGCGGGCGTCTGTCGCAAGATAGATGAGAATTTGGCAACATGGTCCTGCTTGGGGAGCCCGGGGGCAAGGCAACGTTTGCCTGGGTCGAGGAGATCATTCACCAGCGAAGGGGAAATCATGAAGATGCATTTTCCGTTGCTTGTCGGAGCTTTTTCGTTGATCGCGTGTGCAGGCAACGTGCATGCTGAGGGCGCGCAGGTCATCGAGTGCAGCGGTTACAGCGAACGATGCGTGATCCCTGTCTATGTGACTACCGACGGAAGCGCGGACTGCAAAGTTCGCATGGACTTCACGGAAGTTCACGTCAAGGCTAGCCAGATCGGCGTTCCAATCCGGGTGATCTGGCTGCTGCTCAAGGGACTTCGCGGCGACAATTCCGTCTACCGGTTCGAGCCCAGTACCGGTGTCAAA
>Ga0302321_100003924_pt1 | contig 12801 bp, 10 predicted proteins | sample Fen_T0_1_FD_202505 | JGI IMG/M metagenome (GOLD analysis project Ga0302321, IMG submission 202505) | Peat permafrost microbial communities from Stordalen Mire near Abisko, Sweden - Fen_T0_1 | ecosystem: Environmental > Terrestrial > Soil > Wetlands > Permafrost | place: Sweden: Abisko...
GGCGTAGCGTCAGCGTCGACTCGCCCAGGTTGTTCTTGCCTCTAAAAAGTTTCATGGCCGCTCTCCTCGGGGAAGTACACCCAGCGCCGCGCCGAACGGAACAGGATGATCGTGATCGTCATCGTGATGATAAACATCACCCAGGCCAGTGCGGAAGCGTAGCCCAGGTTGAACTTGGAGAATATCATGAAGCCGATGTAGCCCTCCATCGGGGAGAGGCTCTGTGAGAACGAGTAGCCGCGGTCGAGCAGCACCGAGCCGCCAAAGGCGCTGGTCAGATTGATCACCAGGCTGAAAAAGACGGCCGGCGAAATGATCGGCAGGGTGATTTCGAGAAAGCGCATCAGCGGGCCGGCGCCGTCGACGCGGGCGGCCTCGTACAGTTCCTTCGGGACACCTTGCATGGCTCCGTACATGATCAGGAAGCCCGGCCCGATGCTCCAGATGGCCACGATCGTGACCAGCAGATTGAACGTGCCTGCGCCCGGCGAGACTGGCGGCAGCCCCAGCGGCAGCATGATCAGCCTGTTGAGCCAGCCAGATTGCGGGTCGACAAAGCCCAGCCAGATGAAGAAGATCGACACTACTGGGATGATGGCAGGCATGAAGATCACCGGGCGCAGGAAGTCCTTGCCGCGCAGGCGCTCGCTCGAAAAGATCGCGGCCAGGGCCAGCGCTACTAACAGTTCCAGCGGCACGGTCAGGGTGAAATAGCCCAGCGAACCCACCAGGTTTGACCAGGCATCCAGGTCGACCAGGAAATCGAGATAATTTTTCAGGCCGACGAAACTGACGGCCTCGGGATGCAGCATATTGAAGTTGGTGAAGGAATACCCGAAGGCTGTCAAGATCGGCAGGGCCTTGAGCAAGATGAAGCCGATGATCCAGGGTGATAGGAACAGCAGACCGATCAGGGCTTCGCGGCGGCGCAAGGCTTCATTCGCTTGCGCCACCTTGGGCTTGGATGACGTTTTTATCAGGGACAAGGGCTTAGCCATGATTGGCCTCTTAATTGTTTGCCGACCCCGGCCAACCTGCCCGGCCGGATCGTTGTGACGGAATGCGCAAATGGCGATTGTACCCGATTTACGCATATCTGGCAGCGAAGTTTCGCGCCGGTTTCTACCTGGCGGGGGACTGGCTAAAACCTGTGTAAAGCGCGATTCTACCTGAACTGGCACGGGCCGGCAGGTGGTTTTGTTCTTCCGTTCGACTGTTCATTCGAACCAACAGGCCTCACCCTGGTGAACAGGATGAGGCCTGGATGGCGCATGCAACTGCCTAAAGAGAATTGTTTACTTACCTTACGCGGTTCTGCCACGGAGACTCTGAGCCACACAGTGAAAACGACGAAAATAACACGGTGTCGCTGGGATCCCGCAGCAAATAAGAGCCAACCGCGCGTGAGCTGAGTTATTTACTGCCATCGGGCATCAGGGCGGTAAACAGCGAAATGCTGTTGCCGGTGGGGTCCTTGAAGACGCCCCACCAACCGATGCCGGGGATCTCGCTCTTCTCGGCGACGATCGAGCCGCCCAGGGCCAGCGCCTTCTTCAGATCGGCGTCGATGTCCTCGCTGTTGACGTGGATCAGCACCTCGCCGGCCTTCATCTGGTCAGTGAAGCCCCCGGGAGGGCCGTCGTGTGGATCGAACATAGTGTAGTTCATCGCGTCGTCGTGCTCGATCTGCCAGCCGAACAGCTTCCCGTAAAACTTGCCCGAGGCCTTGGGGTCCGTGGCGGGGATTTCAACGTGAACGATATTGCGCTTGACCATGTTACATCTCTCTTAGGTGAATTTGATGGGTGGGAAGGGGGCGCCTTCTGGCTCTAGGCACCGGTAAAGTGATACAACCCGATGCGATTGCCGGACGTGTCTTTGAACATGCCCCACCAGCCGAAGCCGGGGATCTCGGTTTTTTGGTGTTCGATGCTGCCGCCCAGGGCAGCCGCCTTCTCCAGGTCGGCCTGAATGTCGTCGCTGTTGACGTAGATGCTGACGTCTCCGGCCTTGAATTCGGCGTTGATGGGGTTGAACCCGCCGGCCGGGCCTTCGCCTGCGTCCCACATGACGTAGTCCATGCCCTCTGTGGCCGCTGTTTTCCAGCCGAACAGGCCCTCGTAGAACTTTGCCGACTCACTACTGTTGCGGGTGGGGATTTCGATGTAGGAAATATTTCGTTTTGGCATGGGTTTCTCCTTGCACTGAATAGGATAAGATGGTTTGATTTTAGAACATGTGTTCTGATGTGTCAAGGTATCTGCTCAGCAGAGATTTTCTCGGCGTTCTCGGCGAGCTCTGCGGTAAATTCGTCCTCGAGCATAATTGCCGATTTCGGGAAAGAAGCGTGTATCCATGCTCCTCGCGGTGCCCCTTCATGGGACCTCGATTGAAGTTCGATTGAACCTTGATAGGACATCAATGGGACCTCGAGTATAGCTCGACCGGAGCGTCACCGGAGCGTCACCGGAGCGTCACTGGACGCTGGTGGGACCTCACAGACCTCACAGGTTTGCTCTTGAACCTGTGAGGTCTTTCATGGGAAGATGCCGTTTGACCGGACTTCCAAGGCTGCTAGTGACTTCATGGACTAACCACCCGACAGTTTGTTAAAAGCCTACCTCGGTGGTTGAGTACGAAGCCCCGGAGCGAAGCGGAGTGGAGGCGGTGCTTTTCCGCCGTATACTTGCACCTGCGGCACACCTGCCCCGGGCGCTGGTGCCGGGGAGTGCAAGTGTCGAAACCACCAATAAGCAGAAAACGACCGAAATTTGGTTCTAGCCCCGAAAGTTGGGGCTATTCGACACCTGCGAATTAAAACTGTCGGGTGCCTAGCTCATGGACTGCTGCATTCCTGCATCACCCATTCAGGGCCTCAAGATCACCCGGTTCGTTGCCGGGAGCCTCTTGACTTCGTCCTCCGTCTTTGCTATGATGGGATTACTACCGACCGTTCGGTAGGGAGAAATCTCGTGAGCAAAGAAGCCATCCTTGAATCTGCCGCACAGGTCATCCGCCAGAAGGGTTTTCACGGCGCCTCCATGGCCGACATCGCCGATGCCGTGCAGCTGCAAAAAGCCAGTTTATACCACCACTTCAGCAGCAAGCAAGAAATCCTGCTCGAACTGCTCGACCGCGCGCTGGCGCTGCTCTGCGAGCGCATCAGCGAGGTTTTGGCACAGGACCTGCCGGCGGAAGAGAAACTGCGCCTGGCGATGCGCGCTTACCTGCGCGCCCTGAGCGAACAGGGCGACCTGGTTTCGGTCTTGCTGCTCGAACACCGTTCGCTCGACCTCGAGTTCCACGACCGGCACATCCCGAACCGCGACCGCTTCGAGCACATGTGGCGCGAGATCCTGCGCCAGGGGGTCGAGCAGGGCAGCTTTCACTGTGCCGATATTCCGCTGACGGTGCGCGGGCTGTTGGGAGTGATGAACTGGACGATCACCTGGTATCGTCCCGACGGCCCCATGTCCGTCGACGAGATCGCCGACTATTTTGCCGATATTTTCTTGAAGGGTATTTCCTGACAGGAGTCTCGAATGATAGGATTCACGCTCACCGATGAACAAAAGATGCTGGTCGAGGCCGTGGGCCGTTACGCCAAGAGTGACCTGCGCCCGGCGGCGCACGAAGCCGAAGAAGGCCGGCAGCTGCCGTCGAAGCTGATCAAGCGCGGCTGGGAGCTTGGCATCTTGCAGGCTTCAGTCCCCGACGGCTATGGCGGCTTTGGCGACCATTCCACGGTCACCAGCGCCCTGGCCGCCGAGGCCCTGGCCTTTGGCGACCTGGCCGGCGCGCTGGCCGTGCTGACACCCTCGCTTTTCGTCACGCCCTTACTGCTGGCGGGTGCGGAAGCGCAGAAGCAGCACTTCATCCCCCCGGTGATCGAGGCGGACTGGAAGCCTTACAGCGCCGCGCTGATCGAGAGTTCTTACGATTTCGACCCCAATGATTTGAAGACCACTGCCCGATTGGATGGTGCGGACTACGTGCTGGATGGCGCCAAGACCTGCGTCCCGTATGCTGCCGAGGCCGAGACCCTGATCGTCTATGCCAGGCTGGACGGGGAAACGCGCGCCTTCATCGTCCCCAGCAAGGCCCAGGGGCTGGCCGTCTCTGAACGCATCAAATTGATGAGCCTGAATGCGCTCCCGCTGTACGACCTGACCCTGACGGGTGTGCGCGTCCCCCTGGCCAATAAGCTGGATGGCGACTTTACGACCATCCTGGCTTCCATGCGCGTCACAAACGCCGCGCTGGCGCTGGGAGTAGCCCAGGCGGCCTTCGAATATGCGCGCGACTATGCCAAAGAGCGTGAGGCCTTCGGCGTCAAGATTGCCCAGAAGCAGGCCATCGCCTTCATGCTGGCCGAGATGGCCACCGAGATCGAGGGCGCGCGCCTGTTGACCTGGGAGGCGGCCTGGAAACTCGATACCGCCAAGCCCGATGCATCCACGGCGGCCTACTTTGCTGGAATCGGCGCCGCCGACATGGCCATGCTGGTCACCGACCGGGCCGTGCAGATCCTGGGCGGCCACGGCTACGTCCGCGACCACCCCGTGGAGATGTGGATGCGCAACGGCCGCGGCTTCGCCACCTTCACCGGCCTCTCCATCCTCTAGCCCCCCACCAACTACTACTACCAACTACCCATTTCCCAATCTACCAATTTACCAATCTACCAACCCCGAGCCCCCCCATGCCCATCGAATTCGAGACCCCCAAACCGATTGTCCAGATGCAGTTCATGCTCCAGACGGTTGCCGATAACATGATGCGCCCGTACTCACGGCACTTCGACGAGAACGAGCACGAAATTCCGTACAGTTACATCGAATTCATGCACACGGCAATGAAAGCCTCGGGGGTCGGCTCAATTGCACCCCAGGGCGACCCCCCGGAAGGGCAGGAGGCCAACCCGAAACGCCCGCCGATCGCTTACCAGATGCTGGCCAGCATGTTGGAGATGCTGGCCTGGGGCGACGTGGGCATGTACCTGATCACGCCGGGCGGCGGCCTGGGCGCAGCGGCGGTGCAGGCGGCCGGCACGCCCGAACAGAAGGCGCGCTTCCTGGCGCGTTTCAGTGAAGAGAAACCGACCTTTGGCGCGATGTGCATGACCGAGCCGCAAGCCGGTTCGGACACCTCCGCCATCCGCACGCGTGCCGTGCTCGACGAAAAGACCAACGAGTGGGTGATCAACGGCCAGAAGATCTTCGTCACCGCGGGAGACAAGGCCTTCAATCCCCACGACGAGTTTGGCAAGGGCTTTCTGGTCGTCTGGGCGTCGATCGACCAGAGCGCGGGCCGCGCCGGCATGCGCGCCTTCGTCGTCGAGACGGGCACGCCGGGTGTGACCATCACCAAGCTCGAGAACAAGATGGGCATCCGCGTCTCGGACACGGCGGCCATCGCGCTGGATAACGTGCGCGTGCCCTTCGAGAATGTGCTGGGCAGTGCCACGGTGGATAAGAACATCACCGGGTTCAAGGGTGCCATGGCCACCTTCGACGCTACCCGGCCGCTGGTTGCGGCCACAGGGGTGGGGGTGGCACGCGCCGCGTTGGATGAAGTCAAGAAGATGCTGGCCGAACAGGGTGTGACCATCCGCTACGGCTTGCCGCGCCAGAAGCTGAGCTCCGTCGAGCGCGAGGTGATCGACATGGAGATCATGCTGCGCTCCGCGTGGCTGATGGTGCTCAAGGCGGTCTGGATGGCAGACAACAAACAGCCCAACGCGCTCGAGTCGTCCATGAGCAAGATCAAATCGGGCGACATTGTCACCAAGATCACCCAGAAGGCGGTCGAGATCATGGGGCCACTGGGTTACAACCGGGCATATTTGCTGGAGAAGTGGTTCCGCGATGCCAAGATCACCGACATATACGAGGGCACCGGCCAGATCAACCGCCTGGTGGTGGCCCGCCATCTCCTGGGCTATTCAGGCAGCGAACTGCGTTAGCCCACTTGGGTATAAATATCTCGGGAGCTGTAGTAGCGACTTTCATGACATCGTCCGAAGGACAGATGCAGTCGCTTAGCCGATCCGAAATGAGCAAAGTCCTCACGAAGAACTAACGGTCTGTTTACGCCTCTCTGTACTAGTTCAATAGTTACGGACGTCTTATTTCTGCCCTTCTGCACCTTACAAAATTCGGATAAATATCACTCCTAAAAGCCGCCATGCTGTGATACCCTCGTTTCGTATGATGGGGAATCCCCTTCTCTTTGGGGAAAGTCCCCCGTGGGGAAAGCATCCCCCTGACGATCATCTGGAAAATGAGGTGGTATGGATGTCTTATTCGCAGAACCAATGGTGGTGCTATTCCTGATCCTGGCGCTGGGCTCCTGGCTTGGAATGCTTAGTTTCAAGAAGGTCTCGCTCGGCACAGCAGGAGTCTTGTTCGTAGCGCTGGTCTTTGGGCATTACGGCCTGAGCGTGCCCAAGGTGGTCATGGACCTGGGGCTGCTGCTTTTCGTGTATCCTGTGGGTCTGCAAGCCGGCATGCGCTTCTTCCGCACCTTTCGCCGCCAGGGCCTGCAATTCATTGTGATCGGCTTTGTGACCGTGCTGACGGGCGCATTGATGACCATACTGGTGGCAAAGATCTGGCACCTGCCTTTCGACCTGGCGGCCGGGCTTTACGCCGGAGCCCTGACTTGCACTCCGGCCCTGGCCGCGGCCATCGATTCGGTGGGGCGGGCGACAGGCGGCAGCAGTGCCGTCGTCTCGGTGGGTTACGGGATTGCTTATCCGTTCAGCATGATCGGTGTGGTGCTCATCGTCCAGCTGCTGCCGCGCCTGCTGAAGCGCGACCTGAAGGCCGAAGAAGCGCGCTGGCGGGAAGAGCAGGCCAAGGAAACCCCGGGGATCGTGGCCCGGCAGTACCACATCACCAACCAGAACGTCGACGGGCGACTGGTGAGCGAAATCGACCTGCACCGCCTGAGCACTGTCAATATTTCGCGTGTGCGGCGGGGCGACAAGGTCTTCGCCGCCACCTCGCGCACAAAGCTGAAGCTAGGTGATGTGGTCATGGTCGTTGGCCAAGAAGCCGAAGTCGCCAAGATGTCGGTGCTGCTCGGCGAGCCTGCCAACGTGCCGATGGATGCCAATACCGACGTCAAGAGCCTGGACGTTTACGTCAGTGAGGTCTCGCTGACGGGCAAGAAACTGATGGACCTTAAAATCTGGCAGCGCTACACGGTGGTGATCACCCGCATCCGCCGCGAAGGGCTGGAGATCACGCCGACCGGCACCGCCACGCTCGAGATCGGCGACAGCCTGAGGGTGGTGGGTGAAAGCGCCGCCGTGGACGAGTTCGTCCAGTTGGTGGCAGGCAGACCGGGCCGCACCGACGAGACCCAGATGTTGACCTTCCTGATCGGGTTGGTGCTGGGCGTGATACTCGGGACCATCTCGGTCCCGTTCCCGAACGGCATGACGCTGCGCCTGGGAGCGCCGGGCGGCGTCTTCCTGGTGGGGCTGGTCATCGGGCACTTCGGGCGGGTCGGCAACTTCCGCCTGTGGGTGCCGCCGGCGGCGCGCAACATCACCCGCGAGCTCGGCCTGATGCTCTTTCTGGCCGGCGCGGGCACCAACGCCGGGTCACAAATCGTGCAGGTTGTGCAGCAGCAAGGCCTCAGTCTGGTGGTGGCCGGGGCGCTGATCACGCTGACGACCGTCGTAGTTGGCCTGGTGTTGATGCTGCCGCTGTATCGTATGACGATGCTCTCAACCATGGGCGCATTGTGCGCCTGTATGACCAATCCACCCGGCCTGGGTGCGGCACAGTCCCAAGCCGAGACCGACCTGCCGACCGTCTCTTATGCAAGCGTCTATCCTGCGGCACTGATCTTCAAGATTTTGCTCGCCCAGGTGCTGGTGGAGGTGCTCGGCAAGATTCTATAATCCTGCGGAGCGGGCTGACACCCGCCCGTTCCTCGCCAAGGAGGAAAGACAATGTATAGGTATCAGGTTCGTCAAGCTGTCGTGATCGGCGCCGGCACGATGGGTGCGGCGATTGCCGCACATCTGGCCAATGCAGGCGTCCCCGTTACTTTGCTGGATGTCGTGCCGAAGGATGCGCCCCCCGGGAAGAAGACAGCGCGCGACAAGCTGGTCAATGACGGCTTGGAGCGCGCCAAAAAGTCCCGCCCGGCCAGTTTCTTCTCCTCAGACGAGTACACGCTGCCGCGGACCGGCAACCTTGAAGACGACTTCGACGACGCTGTGCGCCAGGCCGATTGGATCATCGAGGTCATCGTCGAGAGCCTGAAACCCAAGCAGGAGCTGATGGCGCGCATCGATGCCGCGCGCAAGCCAGGCAGCATCGTCAGCAGCAATACCTCGGGTATTCCGCTGCATGACATCGCTGCCGGGCGCACGCAGGACTTCAAGGAGCATTTCCTTGGCACGCACTTCTTCAACCCCCCACGCTACCTCAAACTACTCGAGATCATCCCCACGGCGGACACCCTGCCCGCTGTCGTCGATTTCGTGGCCCATTTTGGGCAGTACCGCCTGGGCAAAGGGATCGTCTTGTGCAAGGATACGCCCAACTTCATCGCCAATCGTATGGCCTTTGGGACGGGCGCTTTTGGGCTGCACCACATCCTGGAGACCGGTTACAGCGTAGAGGAAGTCGATGCCGTAACCGGTCCTCTGATCGGGCATCCCAAGACGGCCACCTTCCGGTTGATCGACCTGGTGGGCATCGACGTCTGGGACCACGTCGGCAGGAACCTGGCGCAGGGTATTCAGCACGATACGTACGCCATGCCCTATTTGCAGGACGATAGGGTCAACGGGCTGGTCCGCTCCATGCTGGAAAAGGGCTGGCTGGGGAACAAGACGAAGGTGGGTTTCTACAAGGAAGTCAAGGGCGAGGCCGGCAAGGAGTTCTGGGCGCTGGACCTGAAGACGCTGGAGCACAAGCCGGCCCAGAAGGTGCGCTTCGAATCGGTCGGCAAGGCCCGGGAGGTCGAAAAGCTAGGCGAGCGCCTCAAGGCGCTCTTGAGTGAGACCGACCGTGCCGCGGCGCTGGCCAGGGCTCTGACCCTGCAGGGCTTCCAGTACGCCTCGGCCATCCTGCCCGAGGTAGCCGATACACCCGCCCCGGTGGACGACGCGGTGCGTTGGGGCTTCGGCCACGAGGCCGGTCCTTTCGAGACCTGGGACATGCTGGGCGTGGCTGAGGGCGTGGCGCAAATGAAGGCCGAAGGTTACGCCCCCGCTGCCTGGGTGGACGAGATGTTACAGTCTGGGGTGACGACATTCTACCGGTATGAGGGTGAAACCAGGATGGGGGTATACGACGTCGTGCAGCGCAAATACATCCCCCTGGCGCGGCCTAAGGAATTGCTGCTACTCAAGGAGCAGAGGGTCGTCAATAAGAACATGGGTGCAACGCTATACGACCTGGGCGACGGCGTGGCCGGGCTGGAGTTTCATACCAAGATGAATGCGCTCGACGACGACATCATGAACATGGCTATCGAGGCGCTCGACCGCGTCGAAAAGGATTTCGACGGGCTGGTAGTCGGCAGCGAAGCCGAGAACTTCAGCGCGGGCGCCAACCTGTTCATGGTGGTGGTCGGCGCGCAGCAGGGCATGTGGGAGATGCTCGAGGCGGCGGCGAAGAAGCTGCAGGATCTGAACATGCGCATGCGCTACTTCCCGAAGCCGGTGGTGGCCGCCCCGTCCGGGCTGGCGCTGGGCGGTGGCTGTGAAGTGACCATGCACGCCTCGCGCGTGGTGGCTGGGGCCGAGTTGTACATCGGGCTGGTGGAGATGGGCGTGGGGATCATCCCGGCGGGCGGCGGGACCAAGGAGATGCTGCGGCGCGTGGTCAACCCGGCCATGCGCACCCAAAACGCCGACGCTCTGCCGTTTCTGCAGCGCGTGCTCGAACAGGTCGGTCAGGCCAGGGTGGCGACCAGCGCTGGGGAAGCGCGCCAGTTCGGCATTCTGGGCCCGGCCGACCGTATCGTCATGAACCGGGATCTGCTGCTGGCCGAAGCTAAGAAGGAAGTGTTGCACATGTTCTCGACCGGCTACACCCCACCTGCGCCGGAACCAATTTATGCTGCCGGGCGCGACGCCCTGGCAGCCATTCGCATCGCGGTGAACATGTACCGCCAGGCCGGACAGATCAGCGCGTTCGACGAGGTCGTTGCCAATAAATTTGGCAATGCGCTGACGGGCGGCGAGCTTTCTCGCCCGGCCTGGGTGAGCGAGCAGTACATCCTGGACCTGGAGCGCGAGGCCTTTCTCTCGCTGTGTGGCGAGGAAAAGACCCAGGCGCGGATGTGGAGTATTTTACAAACGGGGAAGACGCTGAGGAATTAGGAAGTGCGAATTAGGGATTAGGAATTAGGGATTAGGAAGGAGGAGGGAATGGATAAGGAAGTTACATTTGAGGAATGGGCAGCATGTGCGCCTAAGCAGTTGAAGAATGATCCGCTTTGGCAATCGCTATATTATCGTCTGGCTATGTATTTTTATGATTTAGCTTGGCTTGATTGTGTATCTTTAGAGAAGGATTTTCGCGGGAGGGAGATTGTCCATCAAGTGATCCGTTCGGCAGGTAGTATATGTGCCAACATGGAAGAAGCTTATGGGCGCGGTATTGGTACGGCAGATTATGTTCGGATTATGAGGATATCGCTGGGAGAGGCGCGAGAGACTCAGGGTTGGTACTTTCGCTCCCGTCACATCTTGTCTCCAGGTTTGATGGAGAGACGTTGTAAAGTGATGAACCAAGTCCTTGCCCTTACTGTCAGAAGAATCGATAGTACCAGGAAATCTCTCAAGTCTGCCCGCAGTTCCTAATTTCTAATTCCTAATTTGTATTTTGCAGGAAGGAGTGTCATCGACATGAACACCCAAGAAGCCGTAATTGTCGCTGCGGTCCGTACGCCGGTTGGGAAGGCCAGGAAAGGTGGTCTGGCTACTGTTCGCCCGGACGAACTGGCGGCGTTGGTCATAAAAGAACTAATCGGGCGCACTCCGAGTTTGGAGCCTGCTACAATCGACGACGTGATTTTGGGGTGTGCTTTTCCGGAAGGCGAGCAGGGCTTGAACTTCGCGCGCACCGTGGTGCTACGCGCGGGTCTGCCGGAGGTCGTTTCGGGCGAGACGATCAACCGTTACTGCTCTTCGGGTTCGCAGTCAATCGCTCACGCCGCCTTTGCGATCATGGCCGGCCAGATGGAGATCGCGATTGCCGGCGGGGCCGAGTCGATGAGCATGGTGCCGATGACCGGTAATAAATTTGCCCCGAACCCGTACTTTGCCGAAATGCACCCAGAGACCTTTACCAATATGGGGCTGACGGCGGAGAACGTGGCCGAGAAGTACGGGATCGGGCGCGAGGAACAGGACGCTTTCGCGCTGCGCAGCAACCAACTGGCTTCCCAGGCCGTCTCTTCGGGTCTGTTCGACCCGGAGCTGGTGCCTGTGGATGTGGAAGTGATCGAACCCGGCGAGGACGGTAGACCGGTGGCCCGCTCGTTCAGTGTGCGCCGCGATGAAGGGCCGCGCGCCGACACGTCCATGGATGCGCTGGCCAAGCTCAAACCGGCCTTCAAGGAAAATGGCACGGTCACTGCCGGGAATTCGTCGCAGACGTCGGACGGGGCTGCGGCAGTGCTGATCATGTCTGCCGAGAGGGCCCGGGCGTTGGGGCTGAAGCCGCTGGCGCGCTTCGTGGCGTTCGCCACGGCCGGTGTGTCACCTGAATTGATGGGTATCGGCCCAGTGGCCGCCGTGCCGAAGGCCCTCAAGCTGGCCGGGTTGAAGCTCGAGCAGATGGATGTGATCGAGCTGAACGAGGCCTTTGCTGCCCAGTCGCTGGCGGTGATGCGCGAGTTGGGAATGGACCCGGACAGGGTCAACGTCCACGGCGGGGCGATTGCACTGGGGCATCCCCTGGGATGCACCGGCGCCAAGCTGACCACCCAATTGATCCACGAGATGGCGCGCCACAAGTCGAGCTATGGCATGGTGACCATGTGCATTGGCGGTGGCATGGGGGCGGCCACGATCTTCGAGAACCTGCAGGACAACAATCATTAAGGAGATGATGATATGCCATTAACCGTCGAGAAATTGATGTCCAAGATGCCGGAGGCCTTCATTCCCGAAAAGGCGGTCGGGTTGAATGCGGTGATCCAGTTCAACTTTACCGGCGCTGAGCCGGGGAGTTGGAATGCGGTCATCAAAGATGGGGCCGTGAAGGTGGAGCAGGGGGCGCATCCCAGCCCGACCATGACGCTGACAGCCGATTCTGCCGACTATGTCAAGATCTTCACCGGCGAGCTCGACCCGATGCAGGCGTTCATGCAGGGCAAGCTCAAGCTACAAGGCGACCTGAACCTGGCGATGAAGATGAGCCAGTTCTTCAAGATGCGCTGAGAATCAGGGGGCTGTCCGGGTATACAGCCGGACAGCCCGAGAAAAAAGTAGAATAGATAAAAGTAGAAAGACAAAAGGGGCTGCCGGAATAATCAGGCAGCCCCTTTATTTAATCGAGGATGGTGCTAGCTCTTGAGGAAGGCTTCGAGCGAATCGCGGCTGATGCGGTAAGCATTGCCGAGCTTCTTGGCCTTGAGATCGCCGGAGTTTATGGCGGCGATCACGTCTTCTTCGGAGACGCGCAGGACTGCAGCCGCTTCGGAGGGGGTCATGACGTCGGTCATGCCGCCTGCGGCAGGGGCTGCGCCGGCAGCGGCTTGCTGCTGCATGCCACCCTGCAGGGCCTGGCCCATCAGGTTGCCGATGCCCATACCGGCACC
>Ga0302321_100003926_pt1 | contig 12798 bp, 10 predicted proteins | sample Fen_T0_1_FD_202505 | JGI IMG/M metagenome (GOLD analysis project Ga0302321, IMG submission 202505) | Peat permafrost microbial communities from Stordalen Mire near Abisko, Sweden - Fen_T0_1 | ecosystem: Environmental > Terrestrial > Soil > Wetlands > Permafrost | place: Sweden: Abisko...
CGCGCTCCTGGGTCCAGAAGGCTTGCCAGGCGGAAAAGTTCCTCTTCGCGCGTTCCTGCCCGGGAAAGATCATGGCAGGAAGAAAGGCCGACGACACGGTGCCGTTGCTCATGCCAGCGTCCATGACCCTGGCCAGGCGGTCATCCCGACTCCGGAGCTCGGCGAGCGTGTTTCCCTCGGTCGCCAGAAACACCCGACTGAAGACGTCTCCCCATACGCTGCGGATCAGCTTTTCCGCCGCCAGGGTTTCGCGCGTGACGCAGTTCATGGACGCGAGATCCACGCGAAACTCTGGCTTCGCAAAGAAGAGCATGAACACGCCGAACACCGTCGCCACCACGGCCGCGAGCCATCCCCCTTTGGCCAGTCTGCTCGCGACCTTCTGAAGCGGCAGGAATCCGGTCCGCCTAGCCGGCGGCAGGTGCGGAAACAAGAAGGGGTAGACGGCATGGACAAAGACGTAGGTGAAGGCGACGCCCAGCGCGGCGAAATACCCGAGCTGGGCAAGGGCGGGAAAGCCGGCGATGAAGAGACAAGCAAAGCTGACCGCCGTGGTCAGCATGGCCAGGAGCCCCAACGACCAGACCTCCTTGGTGGCCTGGAGGCCATGGGTTTCATGAGGTCGATCGAGAAAGAGGAGGTAAGCGATCCCGTAGTCCACGGTGAAGGAAATAACGGCCCCACCAAAGCCGATGGCCAGAATGGAAATGGATCTCTGAAAGAGGGAATAGACGAAAATCGCCACCATGGTCCCCGCAAAGGCCGGGAAGAGGGCGAGGATGCCGATCCAAGGGCGGGGAAAACCAAGAATCAAAAGCAGCGCAATGGCGAAGGTCGAGATCACGACGGCCCGCTGCGTGTCCCGCTTCGTGGTCATCTCGTTGTCGAGGGCTGCGCGATACCCCCCGACCGGGGTCAAGACGAAGACGTCCCGGCCGGCAAACGCCTTGTTCAACTGCTGGCCGGCGTCGGCGATCAACGCGGTCACCTGGCGCGAGAAGGACGTGTCGTATCCCGAGGTGATGGGCTCGGCCAGGATCAGCAGGTGGCCCCCATCGGCCGACAGCAACTGTCCCTGCGAGAAGGCGACGTTGCTTGACGGCGCCAAGGGGGCCATTCGTCGCAGGATGAGGCTTCTGAAGTTGAGGGGATCTCGGGCGATGAGAGCGGTCTGGCCGATCCCTTCCAGTCCGGCCAGCTCGACTCGATCGTCGCCAAGAGCCTCCTTGATCTTCTCCGGTGCGAGACGAGGCGCTATGGATTCGCGCAACTCTTGTTCGTCGAACTGAACCGAGAAGTCTTCCGTCACCCGGACGATGAGATCGGGGATAAGCCCTTGCTCCCGGCTCAGGCCGACGCTCTTGAAGAGGCCGGCCGCTTGCAATTTCTTCTCCAGGACGACCGCCGCGGCAACCAGCAGGTTGGAATCCTTCTGGCGGTGGCCCACATCGATGACGATCCGCTCTTGGATGGGGTGATGGGCGATGACAGCCTTGGCCGAGGTGATGATGGGGTCGCCTTGCGGAAGCGCGTCCAGGATGTCGGTATCAACGGCGATGCGCGCGTGGCCGACGAAGAACAGCGTCGTGACAGCGAGGACAACCGCCAGGATCAAGAGCCAGGGGAATCGATATCGCTTCATGGGATGCGCACTCGACCTCGTGCAATGACGACCTTCAAATTCGGCGTGGGCCGCTTGCGACCTCTACTCGACCGGGCTTGTGGTCTCTTGCTGGACGACCAAGCGATAGAGCTCGTTCAGCGTGGCATCCGGATCGCGAACGATGGGGTTGTCGGTGCGCCGAACGGATCCCGCGAGGATGGAGGTAATCCGTTGCTTGATGCGCGCGGGCTTGTGCGGCGTGAAGAAGATACGCGACAAGCGTCCGTCGTACCATGCCTTGACGAAAGCGCGAAACACGGCGACGGCATCGCGTAGGATGTCCTCGTAGTCTCGTGCCCAGTCCACCGGCTCGCCTCGCAAGAACCGGCTGACCACGCCAGCGGCAAGATTGGCCGACTCCAGCGCCAGGGTCACGCCGGACGAGAACACGGGATCGAGAAAGTCACCTGCGTTTCCCGTCACCGCCCAGCGCTGGTCGTACATGCGCGAGACCACCCGGGCGTAGGCACGCACCTCACGCACGGCCATGACATGGGCCGAGCGGGCGAGGCGCGCGGCCGCGTTGGGTTCCCGAGCCAGAAACTGTTGCAGCTTGTGTTGCGGGGAGCCCGGCTGGGCATCCCAATATGAAGTGGCACACACAGCGCCGATGGATGTTCGGCCGTCGGAGAACGGAATAATCCAGATCCATCCCTGGTCGGGATGTTGGCACACCCAGATATCCCCGCCTTCATCGCCGATGGGCCGATCGTCGTCTTCCACTTGGGTGAAGCACGCCACCCGCTCGGGTAGCCCGGTGGGCGCTTCCAAGCGCAAGAGGGTGGGTAGTACCCGGCCATAACCGCTGCAGTCGAGCACGAAGCGGGCTCGCACCTCGATGGTCCGGCCAGCTTCCAGGTCATCCACGACAACCAGCGCATGGTCGGGTGCGAAGGTCACGGTTCGCACCGCGTGCCCAAAGCGCAAATCGACGCCTTGGCGCCGGACCTCGGTGGCCAGGGTCTTGTCGAAATCGTCGCGCGGAACTTGGAAGGTCCAGGGGTCGTCGTCCGTCAGCGCATCCGCAAACGCGAAGCGCTCCCGCTGGTCCCCCGACAAAAACACAGCGCCGTGCTTGCGCGTGTAGCCACGGGCCTCGACGGCGGCCAGCAAACCCGCCTCGCGCAGGAGCTGGTTGCAGCGGGGCAAGAGCGATTCCCCGATGACGTGGCGGGGAAAGAACAGCTTCTCGACGCACAGCACGCGGTGTCCGAATTGATGAAGTCGGGCGCTGGCCAGGCAACCCGCAGGGCCAGCACCCAAGACGATAACGTCCACCTCGGTGGCGACCTGGGGCAGGACGGATGACGGTAGGATCAGCATGGAGCAATAGAGGATGCGCTAGGTCCGCATTGGGATTCGACAATCGACAAAATGCGCTGCGCCCGAGGGTGCGTGCGTCGGGTTTGCCGACTATAGTTGCCGGCTTCATGCGCCCCGACCAACCTGCGCTCCGACCACCGGCCGGGTTGCTTCATCACATCCTGCGTGTGGGTTTGACCGGTGTCGCTTTCGCTGGCTTCTTTGGCGGGGCAGCCCTGCTCGGATGGGTGGTGCTGAGGGGGGTCCACCTGTGGCCAGGGACGCTGACCGAACGCCAGCGGCGATGTCAGCGCGTGGTACGCACGACATGGGTCTGGTTCCATGACTATCTCCGCTGGGTTGGCTTGGTGGAATTCGACCGAATTCGCCAGGCCATCGAGGTGCAGGCACCAGCCATCGTCATTGCTAATCACCCAACGCTGATCGACATCACGGCCCTGACCGTCGCCGTCGGGCCAGCCTGTATCGTGGCGAAGCGGGCGCTCTTTGCCCACCCGCTGGTGGGGCCGCTGCTGCGCGCCTGCGGCCACATCGCGGTGGGGTTGCCCGGCGACGGCACGGACCTGGCGGTGGATCAGATCGAGGCCCGCCTGCGCGCCGGTCACGTGGTGATCCTGTTCCCCGAAGGGACGCGCTCGCCGGTGGGTGGACTCGGCCGCTTTCGGCTGGGCGCCTTCGAACTGGCCCGACGCACCGGTGTGCCTGTGCTGCCGGTGCGAATCACGGCCGAGCCGCCGGCCCTGTTGAAGGGACTGCCGTGGTATTCAATTCCACGCCGGACCGTGGAGTTTCGACTGCAGAAGCTGCCCGCCATTTCCGTACACCCATCGGCGACCATGGACGAGTTGCACGACATCACGGCGAAGGCGAAGGCGTCCCTGGCGGCGTAAAGAAGTCGAAGAAGTTGAACCAGTTGTCCGGTGCCAGTCGACAGTAGTGCTCGAGCCGTGCCGCGTAGCTGGCCACCACGCTGGCCATCGCAGCGTTCCGGCCAGCACGAGCAAGATGGCGCGGAAGCTGAATGCCGTCTGCCAGGGGTTCGCAGTAAAGCTCGTAGCGACGTGGCGCAAAGTACAAACCGAAGGCCAGGTAGACCGGACAGCCAAGCACTGCGGCGACGAGGAAAGGTCCTGCCGGAAAATGCACTTGCCGACCCAAGAAGGGAACGACTACCGTGCGCGGCCCGGAGACCCGATCCGCCAAGATGGCCACGAGCTCGCCCCGATCCACAGCCGCGCGCACCTCGGACGCCAGCTCGGCCGCCGAGCCGCCCGCGTCGATGAAGCGTAGCTTCTCTGACGGCACGAGGCGTGACAGCAGCTTCTGCATGCGGCCCGCGTTGCGCACATCCGCGACGATGTGCAGGGGCAATTTCGACGCCTGGCCCAGGCAGCGCAGGCTTTCGAAGCTACCCAAGTGTGCCCCGAGCACGATAGCGCCCCGTCCGTGTCGGGCCAGATTGTCCAAATGGTCATGGCCGTGGTGTCGGAGCTCAAGTGCTCCGACGTCACCACGCAGGAAGAAGACACGGTCCAGGGTGCATTCGGCAAAACGCAAAAGATTCCGATAAACGGCCCGCCACCCTGCCGCAGCACCGACCGTTTGCAGAAAGTCACGCGATCTCCGACGGACGGCCGGGTGAAACAAGAAATAGTAGAGCGCCACCAGTCGCAGCAAGATGTGTACCGGGCGCCGTCCCAACCGCAGCGCCAGTCGTGCAACGAAACCCATGCCCCAATCCGAGCCAACCTCGCGCACCTGGCGCCAGCCGGCGGAAAAATCCGCGGGGCGAGTCACGCTGGATGCCCTGGGGTGCACCAGAGCCGCTGCGTGCCCCCTGCGAGAAGCGGCCCCTTCTGCGCGTGCTCCTCGTCGCAAACGCCAATGATGTACGCGCACATTCTTCCCGTCTTGGCCAAGCCCTCCGAGCATAGCAACGGCACCGACGAGCCTGGTTGTGATGTCGGCGACAGCCAGTGGGTTACCAGAAATCCGCCAATATGCACGGGTCAGCGAATGCTACGTCCTGCCTGACCCTGGCCAAGACCAAGGACGTGGATGTTGTGCGTGCGTGGCTCTGTTGCGGGCGAAAGGCTCGGGGCACGGTAATTCTCGAGGAGTTGAACGCATGCATGTGTTTGCCACTGGCTGGGCCGTACCTATCCGGGCCTCTCATCTTCGTCACCATGGCGATGCTGGTCCTGTTGGGACGTCGCTTTGGCGTCAGCTCGAATCTGGATTCTATTTGCACCATCGCGGGCGCGGGGCCAGCGGTTGCACGTCGGGGCACGGGATCAGCGGCCTGGCCGACCTGCAGCGGGGCTCATTGATCGCGACGACGTCGTTGTTTGCCAGTGGCCTCATGTCATGCCTCCGAGATCTCCAGCTTGCCCAGCCCCGCGTCGCCCAGCCGGGCGTGCCCAGGGGCGTACAGGTCGGACGACAGGTAGCGGTCTCCACGATCACAGAGAATGCAGACGACCAGGCCCTCACCGAGCTCGGCAGCCAGTGCTTGTGCCGCCCACACCGCGCCGCCAGACGACACACCATAGAGTTGCCCCGACTGTGAAGCCAGCTCCCTCAGGCAAACACGCCCTATACCCAGAAGCTCACTTACAAACCCACTTCTTCATCACGTCTTGTTTGTAGGACACGACGCACCTTTTGATGTCAGGGTCGAGTTTGCGCGTCACCGTGACGTTGGAGTTTGCATAGTGACAGACCAGCCAGAATTCCTCCCCGGTGTGAACGTCCCAAATGGCCTCGCTGGTGAGCTTCCCTGTTTCCCGATCCTCGGGGGCGAGTGCGGAGAGGTGCTCGAACGGTCCCTGAGAGACCGATACGTTGTCCAGTCGGCGCTGGCCGTCCCCTGTCACCGTCTTCCAGCCGTCCGGAACAGTCCTAACCATCTCAGCCACAACGATGGAGGGCGGGCAGATGGGAGGTTCAGCCCTAGCCATCCCTGACAGAACCAGCCATGAGAGCGCCACTGTCACCGCGCAAGGTCGCATGCGATTCTACTCAATGACATAGAAGTCTTCTGCGACGTTGCTCCGCCGTGTGCCGGCTGGCTTCTTGGCACGGATTGGGCGCTGCTTGACCATGTGTTGGGAGTTCCACTGATCGAGGACCTGGATTTCGTTCTTGTCGTGGGACAGGTAGATCGCGGCGTGCTTGCCCAGGTCGTCATTCGGATAATTCCCATTCACGAAAGTGGCGATGGCCGTTCCACGCGGGATTGTTCCAGGACTGGCCTCGAGGACGTTCTTGCCCTGCTTCCACGCAGTGGTGCTTGGCGCATTGGTGACCTGCTGGACGAAGTACGCGCATTCTGTTTTGCCACTCGCGTTCTTGTAGGCGTCCTTGACTTCGATTTTGATTTCCGACTCTTTTACCATCAGGAGATAAGACATAAGTGGAACCATATACCCGTCCTCGCCACCTCGCCATCGGTTCAGTCGGGAGACAATCTTCGAAAAGCGCGGGTCCGCGAACCCTCCAATACAGATGCCTCAATCAATTTGTCCTCTTCGACGAGCGACATCTGCGCCACGGATGACAATAGGACCGATGGCAAGGTCGCCTGTCGCGCGCGCCTCGGAGGGCTCTTCAACTTCTATTACCGCGACGCCGTTTGAGCCGCGGCGATGGATTTCGGGACAGCACGGGGCCAAGACGGAATCGCGATCCTCGCGCCACTGCACGAGCAATGAAGTCTTTCTGCAGAGTAGCCATGAACAGGTTTGGTGCGCCAGCGTCGGCGTTGGCATTCGATGAGGAGTGCACAGAGCGCTCCATGCAGAGCACGATGGCTTCATCCTGGAGGTTTGCATGCGCGTAGCACGATTCAATCTGGTCGCTCTCCCACTCTTTCTTGGGTTCCTCGGGTGTTCCTCAGGAACCGGAAGTCCTGCCGGCCAAGGAGGCGCTAGCGCCAATGGCGGCACCCCGAGCAAAGGCGGCGCGACCAGCTCGGGCGGTGCGACCAGCTCGGGCGGTGTGACCGGCTCGGGCGGTATGACCAGCTCGGGCGGCGCGACCAGCTCAGGCGGTGTGGCCGGTAGTGGTGGCCGCGGCTCGGGTGGCGCTACCGTTTCGGGCGGCGCGAGCGGTTCTGGTGGCACGACCAGCTCGGGTGGCGCGACCGTTTCGGGCGGCACGACCGGCTTGGGTGGCGCGACCGGCGGTGGCGGTGCGACCGGTTCGGGTGGCGCGACACGCTCGGACGGCGCGGTTGGAAGTGGCGGCGCGACCGGTTCGGGGGGGGCGACAGGCTCGGGTGGCGCGACTGGCTTGGGCGGCACGACCGGCGTGGACGGCGGTACCGGCGGCCTCTCCGCCGCGGTTCCGAGCAAAGGCTGCGGCAAGACCGATGGCCTGAAAACCCTGACGACCGGCGGCTCGTCGGTTTCGGGCGCTCCTACCACGTCGACCAGACTCAACGGGGTTACGAGCGGCGGCAAGCCTCGCCTCGTCATCATGGACGTTCCGGCGGACTACGATCCGACGAAACCCTATCGCCTGATCTTCTCCTGGCGCCAGATGGGTGGTTCGGACACCGGCAATGCGACTGGCCTACATCCCGCTGGTGATGGACCCAACTTCGACGCAAAAAGCTATGCCTATTTCGGGCTCCGTCGCGAAGCGCTTAATGCGAGCCAACCCGCCATCTTCGTAGCGCCCGACACAGACCCCGCAGGCTCGCTATGGAATTACGACAAAGACAGCGTCTACTTCGACGACCTGCTCAAGCTGGTCACCGATAACCTGTGCATCGACGAGAGCCGGGTCTTCACCACCGGCTTCAGCTACGGAGCGATGATGAGCTACGGTCTGTCGAACGGGCGTGCCTCGAAGCTGCGCGCCGCTGTCACGATGGCACCGAGCCAATTCGGCCCGAGCACTGGGACTACGCCCATCGCCTATATGAGTACGACCGGCATGACCGATGGTACGTGTACGTGGGGCAACGCCACGAGTGGCGGGCAGGGCTGCGTCATTCAACACGCTAAGGCGAATGGCTGTACGATTCCCACAACCATCCCGGAAGTGACGAGCGGCAGCAAGAAATACGTCTGCTACGACTTCGAAGGGTGCAAGGCGGGCTATCCGGTCAAGGTGTGCAGGTTCGATGGCGGGCATACTCCGTCAAGCGTGGATGACGGGACTTCGAACGGGGATGATGGCCTCAAGGCCTTTATTCCACCGCTTGCCTGGAAGTTCATCACGCAGTTCTAATCTCGCGCCACCACCGTGGCGGCGTCGTGCGGAATCGCCCGGCGGCGACGGGGCGCCGTGCGATATGCTAGGCCCATGTCGCAGGACGCGGAAGGGTCGACAGTGGCGCGCCCGAAACGGGACGTCGCGATCGGGATCTTCCTCGTCGGTCTCGTCTGCCTGATGGTGGAGCTCCTGCATACCCGCATGCTGGCCTTCTTCCTCGGCAGCATCTCGAACTTCCTGGCCATTCCGGTGGCGCTCTTCGGGCTGGCGACGGGCTCGCTGCTCGTGCAGCGCGAGCAGAAGGGGGACGCGCGCCGCCTGATTGCGATCCTGCAGGCATTTGTGCTGCCGCTCCTCGCCGCCACTTTCGTCGGCTTCTTCGCCGTCGCGAACGCCTTCTTCCCGGTCATCCACGTGTCGCTCGAGAACCCGTACGGGGACGCTGCGCGCATGCTGGCCTACTCGGGCATCTTCCTGCCGTCGTACGGGATCTTCGGCGCGCTCCTGGCCCTGTACTTCGACGAGGGCGCGCCGAGTATCGGGCGGCTGTACTGCTTCGATCTCGCTGGCGCGGCGTCGGGCTGCGTCCTCGCGCCCCTCGTGCTGACCTTCGCAGGGCTGGCGCCGGCCATCCTGACCGTGCTCTTGGGCGCCCTCGCGCTCCTCGCCGCCACGCCGCTCGCCCGCCGGCGCCTCGCTCTATGCATCGGCACGGTCGGGTGCTGCGTGCTCGCGTTGCTAGCGCATCGGGGAAGCGTGCTCGCGGAGCACCCGGACGTCGTACGCCTGTCGCGCTACGTGCTGCCCGGCTACGAGGGGAAGGACATGCAGGAGGTGCGCGTACGCTGGAACGATCTTGCACGCACGAGCCTGGTGCGGGCCGGCGCCTCGGGCGACCCGGCGTGGGGCATCGTGCAGGACGACGGGATCAGCAACGTGAAGGTCGCGCGTTGGGATCCGGCGGCGAAGCCGGAGGACATCGTGCCTGCGAGCCTGCACCACGCGCTGCCGTTCCTCATGGGACATCCGCCGAAGCGCATGCTCGTGCTTTTCGCGGGCGTGGGACGCGACATGGTCGAGCTCGACGGCCTGGCGCAGGGCCAGGCGGACATCACGGGCGTGGAGCTGAACCGCGATGTGGTCGACCTCGTCCGGGATCCGCTGCTCGCGGGCATGAACCTGCGCGCCTTCCACGCGCGGCCCAACATGCACCTCGTGGTGCACGAGGGGCGCGACTTCCTCAACGATGATCGCGGGCGCTACGACCTCCTGTTCGTGGCCACCAACGGCTCGACCAACGCCGGGCGCACCGGCCACACGCGAAAGTACCTCGACACCTACGAGGCCATGGCGTCGTACCTCGACCACCTGGCCCCGGGTCCGGGCTCGATGATGGTGTTCGTGAACCAGCCCGTGCTCCACAAGGCCGAGAGCCTGCGGTTGCTCTTCGCCGAGCGCGGCCTCGGCGACTTCGGCAAGGCGGTCTTCGCGTTCGGCGCGCCGGAGACCCGGGGCCAAGACAGCATGGTCGTCAAGCCGGGCGGGCTCACAGAGGACGAGATCGCGGCCATCGAGCGGAAGGTGGCGTTGTGGCCGCACCCGCGGAGGCTGCTCTACTCGCCCTCGGGCGCGGGCCTGCCGAGCTTCGTGGACGCCGTCTTGGGGCGTACGCGCGGCCCGCTCGTGACGGACGATCGCCCGTTCGTGCACGAGGTGAGCTGGCGCGACTTCGAGCTTTTGCCCGCGAAGGCGCGCTTCACGGACCAGCTCTACGCCGGAAGCTGGATCAAGGTCTTCACCATCCTGCTCTTCGGCGCGGTCTCGGTCGCGGTCATGGCCTTGGTGGGTCTGCGGCGCGGCCGCGAGCGGCGCGTGCCTTGGCCGTGGGTGCTGTACTTCTTCGTGGCCGGCGTCTCGTACATGTGCGTGGAGATCGGCCTCATCGCCAGGACCGAGTTGTTCCTCGGCAGCCCGATCTACGCCGTGGCCGTGATCCTGGCACTGTTCCTGGGGTCGAACGGCCTCGGCGCGTACTTGCAGGACCGCCTGCGCGTGTTCCGCGGCTCGGCGACGCTCGTGCTGCCGGGCATGATTGCAACCATCGCTGCCATCGCGTGGGGCGTCCTCGCCACGCACCTGTGCAACGCGCACCTGCTCTCGCTGCCCTTGCCGCTCAAGATCCTCTGCGCGGCGGTGTGCGTGGTGCCCGCCGGGACGTTCCTCGGGATGTTCTACCCGTTCGGCGTGGAGCGCGTTGTGGCGAACGGGCGTCGCGCGGCCGTGCCCGCCACCTACGCCATGGCCACGCTGTCGTCGGTATGGGGCTCATCGTGGGCCATGACCGCCATCACCAACCTGGGCTTTCAGGCCGTGATCCTGGTGGGCGCCGCGGGCTACGTCCTGACCGGGGCGCTGGTCCTCGTCGGGCGCCGCCTCCGTTCCTAAGGCGAAACATGGAAACGATCGCATGGAACGGCGCCTTGTGCCGAGCTCGGCATAACTCGCCATTCGGTGTGATCGCCTCCACCTGGGAGGAAGACTGATCTCCCTTCGCTATAGTTCTACATCACCGTACTTTCGACACGTGGGTCTCATGATTTGTTCCACGGCGTACTTGAACGCAAATGTCGTTCGGGGAGAATCTTCACTCTCGCTGACAGATATCTTGATCGGGACAGATCCCTTTTTGGGCGCCTTGATGTCCCCGGGAATGTCAACGAAGCCGAATGACTGGATTGTTTGGCTCTTGTCGCCCATGTACACTTCCAACTTGTCATCTTCCTTGTTGGTTTGACAACTCAGATTGAACAAGAAAGTGCCGTCTTTCTGCTCTCTACAATTGGTAGGGCTACAGGTAAACGAGATGTTCTTTCCCTTGCCCTTCAATGTATTGATTGTGTGAGTAGGGTTGGATTTCTTCTCCTGTCTTTCAGCCTTCTTTGCCAGTGACACCGAGGGCAGGAGAAGGAAGGCGACGACGAGACCAACAAGTTTCATTTTCTGTGCTCCTTTGTTTGTTGGGCCAAGTTTGGATTCACGTAGGTAGAAATCTAACATTCCGTCAGGCCGAGAGCGGTAGATCTTCCGGATAGCACGGGGCGGGCCGGTTCCTCGCTGCTTTACGCGTAAATGACCTTCACCCTACCTACCTGGCCGGATTGCAGGCAGACCTTGATGCCGCGGGGATGTTCGTCGCTGCTGGTCAGTAGATCTCGAACCACGCCGGTGGTGAGCTCGCCCGTAGGTTGGTCCTCTTTGAGGATGATGGCGACTTTCATTCCTGGACGAATGTTGCGGCGATAGGTTCCCGAGGCGTTTGTGGCGGTTAGGGGCGGGGCAGCAGGGACAGGCGAGGCCGCCTTCGCCGGGGTGGTTTTCTCTTCGGTGAGCTTGCGGACGTCTCCGATCTTTTTCAGCCACTCGCTGGCGAGTTCCTTCAGGCTGCCGTCCAGGATCACGTCCGTGGATTCTACCCGGGAGACGCATCCCAGGGCCTTGCGTAGGCGGCCGGCGACGGTCTCGAGGAGGTCGTGGGGCAGGCCGGCAATGCGCGTGACGATCTTGCCACTTCGCCCGACGGATTCATGGCGGATAGCGATCCTGGGTGGTGGCAGGGCGTGGTCGCGGCGGGGTGGCGCCGCGGTGCGAGTCTGCGGTGGAGACGGAGCCTTGGGGCCGAGCTGCGGCTTGATGGCTAGCCGGGCGAAGGGGGTGTGCGCGAAGGCGGCTGATTCCTTCAAGTGGGCGTCGGTAGGTTTGTGGGCCATGGGTAGCCAGTATCGAACACCGCGGGGAGATGTGCACGACTCCATCGAGAGCCCGCCCTGATCTCCGACCAGAATCTGACAGGATCTGACACCCGCGGCGTTCGTTTCGCAGGTTGAGCTCGTGAAGAACCGATAGGGAGGGCCGGAAGACGCTGGCCTCGGCTTTGCACTCGACGAAGTCATCATGCTTCGCCACACACGCTGCCCATGCCTCACGATTCGGTTGCTGCGGACTGCCCCGCTGGCCGCCAGTGTCTTGCTCTTCTTGCTCATCTTGCTCGCTGGCGCTCCTCTCGGCGTCTGTGCCGAAGCAGCCCCGTTGCCAAACCAGGGCTACCCCATGGCGGTTCCTTATCAGCCGGAACCATTGGGCGAAGTCATGCTGGCATCGCCGCCAGCACTGCGCGTCGCCCCTCCCATGCCCGCTCCACCCGCTAGGCGCCAGTGGTACGGCTACCAGCTCATGCTGAACGACGCAGCCTCGATCGCCCTCTTGGCTGGTACGGCTGGTGGGGGCGCCACTGCCAGCGTGGGCGCGTTGAGCTTCTTCTTCGGCGGTTCGGTCATCCACGGCGTGCACAGGCGGGCCGGGCTGGCCGTGGCAAGCCCGCTCATGCGTGTGGGCTTCGCCTTGGTGGGTGGGCTCATCGGCGTGGCGGCAGAGAATTGCGGCTCGAAGAGTGAGGATTGGTGCGGCCTGGGCGGAGCGCTCGCGGGCGGTGGCCTCGGGCTTCTGACCGCGATGATCGTGGACTACAGTCGCGCGTGGACAGAGGGGCCGTCGGACGCCGAAGAGAACCCTGTCCCGCCGTTCGCGAAGTC
>Ga0302321_100003927_pt1 | contig 12798 bp, 10 predicted proteins | sample Fen_T0_1_FD_202505 | JGI IMG/M metagenome (GOLD analysis project Ga0302321, IMG submission 202505) | Peat permafrost microbial communities from Stordalen Mire near Abisko, Sweden - Fen_T0_1 | ecosystem: Environmental > Terrestrial > Soil > Wetlands > Permafrost | place: Sweden: Abisko...
ACCCAACGCCTGGAATCGGTCAAACGCAGAGGAACGGGTTCGAGCACTACCGAAAACAAAGCCAACGGGAGGTAACTCGTGGAGCTTGCCGGGACGAGATAGCGCATCCAACAAAACGCGAAAAACTTTTTGTGTATCGCGTACAGCATCAAAACGTGCAGCAGTAAGCGGCATAAAGCTCAATTCTCCATTTCATCAAAGTTAACAGTCGTTGGAGCTACTCTGGCCCACTCGGCGGCTACCTGCTCTTGTTGGAAATGCTGCATGATAGTAAGCGTCTCCAAAATAGACTCACTATTGGGATGTCTGGCCTGCAGCGCCGCATCGCAGATCGCCCCGGCCAGCGCATGCGTCTGATCATCACCAAGTATCAGCATATAGCCAGCCTGACCATAGAAGCGCACCTCTGCCTCAGTGACAAGCGCCTCACCAAAGTTGAATATCTCGCCCTGAGCGGTATCACGTGCACGCACCATCAGCACAGCAGCCTTCGGCTCTTTAATAATCTCCAAATTTCCTGCATTTCCCTCGCTACTCTCCACTTCCAATAAACTATCAGCAATCGCCACCAGGGGTTCACGCGGCCCCAGCGCCATAATCTCGAACCAGCGTTCTCTTTCCATACAGATTTTCCTATAGAACTGCTAAAATCAGCGACTCTACAATATAACCATTGCCATACCCCGCTATACGTTGCGTAAACGTTTACGCAATTCAGTTATAACATCTCTGAAAGAAGCTTGTCAAGGGATAGGAGCGCGATATAATACCTGGATTATTGCAAAAAAAACATGGGAAGGCGGCTCATAACCTCCGATATGGGCCATTAACTAGAAGGTTTTACCAGCGTCATGAACAAATGCATTGATCTTCTGCCGCCAGTAAAATCTCCCTCATCGCACATTCGTAGATTATGGATACAGGTCAGTACTTACGCTATCGATTTTTCAGGCTCCACCGTTTCAGTAGCATTTGATCGATTGACGGTTGGCATTGGTGTAATGGCAGGGGCTACGGTTGATGTCGTTGCAACCTTAGGAGCCAGTGTCGCTGTGACTGAAACCGTCGGGCTACTTCCTGAAATAGGTGTTGGGGGATAGGTTGATGCAGGCGTAGAACTACTGGTTGGTACGGGCGCGGCTGGCGTTGGAGCTACGACAATCGTGGGAACCGGCGTTGATGTTGCCACTATCGTTGGCGCTGACGCAGTATTTGTCGTTACCGTTGTAGGAGTAGCAGTCGACTGTATAGAGGCTGTAGTGGTTTCGACCGGAGAGACTGCTGCGGCAGTTGGCGACGGCTGGATATGTCGGGCGTGCTTCACATTATTTACAGGCACGGTGGCGACAGGGTTTATATCTATATTTCCAGGGTACAAATTTTCCGTGTTGGCAGCAGGCGCAACACCAGGATCGGACACGATCCCAGGCAGTTGTACAGGCATAGGAGTAGGAATAAATGGGATAGACGAGTCACTAGCTTGTGTCGGCGTTAGTACAAGCGTTGGTGTAACAACAGCCGTAGGATGCCCATTGCTGCGTGGGGATTGTACAATGTCCTTTTCAGATCCTCCACTACTCTGATTAAGGGCAGAGGGCTGATGCGAGAAGGCTGGCAGCTTTATCAGCAAAAAAAAGCAAGACATACTTACACCGACGATAATAAAAGCGACAAGCCCTGGCAGTACTTTTCCCTTCCAGGTCGAGTTCCATAAAGCCATCAGAGAATCAGTAATCGTATTAATCATAAAACCTCCAAAACTCCCCTGCACCCCTTATGATTGCGATTTTCCTGACAGCCTTTTTCGCTTCTGTGTAGTTGCCCCATCATACGTCACAGACGGCCAGCACAACTGATCCAGCGACAACTTATTCGTTTTACGCTCCCGCGCCGCCAGCAGTTGTGGGTAAGGCCTGCTACTTGGAACAGCTGGGAGACGCGGAACGGAAGTTGGCGACGAATACAAAGCTTGCTTCTCCAACATTTGACTATCATGAGATTGGTAGAAATCTTTTAGGAGACGTTTCAAGTACATGGAGCATTCTAGAGGGCGTCGCATTTCAAAAAATTGGCGTAGAGGTACATCCTCAATATATATAGCAATTGCACCAGATAAGTGAGAGATTTGTAAAAATTTCTCATATGTAAGAATTATTTGTCGCTTGCGGCCAAGATAGATAAGGCGTTTATTTGTCAAAATAAGTTTGCCCCGATCCTTCACTCGCCGTCTACTCTGCAACGGTAATGGAGCGGGTTCAGCACACAGATGCGCGTCGATACAATAATGGGCTGTCTCCCCGGCCAACAGGTGCAAAGGAGTCAAAACAAGCGGTAATGGGCCCTCCTGGAGATGCTGGGATAAAGCCTGAACATCAAAGCCATACACGCGCAACTCACGCTCCGCCTGCAAACGTTTAAGCCTGTTTACACGCTCACTCTCAGGCATCACAGGCCATGGCTCAACAGAAGCAACATCCACTAACATAGGGGACTGCACAGATGGAACTAATGCACGTAGAGGATGGCCAGAAGGGGATAGTGCAGGCACAGACGTAGCTGAAATAACGTTGGCCATGGTAGGCATCGCATTTGCATCATACTCCCACGCACAATCCGACCTGCTGAGAAGATTTTCAGGCCCAGGAAATCGTTTTAAAGTATTAGGAGCAAGAGAGTTACGTAGCGCATCAGTACCAATTGCCAATGTCACCGCATTCCAGCGCGTTATATATTCAACAATCTTCTGGGCCAGAGGTACATCTGCAATACCTGGTATAACCACGCGACAATGCTTGAATTGCAGTTCAATGCGTGCAGAAGGCACACCAAACACTCGATGATACGTCGGATACACCTGCTCAAGCTCGCTAAGCGCATAAAAGATCCCTTGCAGATCCAGGCCATTACGATAAAGGCGCAACACCCGACCCCAGCCATATCGACATTCCACAATTGGTGTATACGTCGTCATTCCCATCCTCGACCTCCTACCTCCTCTATATCAATATAAGGTATTCACAATTAGAGGACGAGAGGTATGATAGAAAGTAACAAGCATTTATACATCCATACATGCACGCTTGCTTACCTGGTTGATTTCTGCCCCTTGCTGACAATCGAGCGCAGCAATAAAGCGCGTAGATCAGGCCAGATCTGCTCTGCCGCCACTTCATCGTGCAACTGCGGAACATGACCGGGCGAGCCCCAACGCTCCCTGACAAATAGCTCCGTTAAATGGGTAAGCAGAGAAGCTTTCTGCGGAAAACGATGGCTCAAGACACGATTGTATTCATAGGGTGTTTGCCATTTTTTGGGACCCACCCCGGCCCAACTGGCAATACGGCAGACACGCCAGAAGAGGCCCGAAATGACGGAGCTATTGGCAAATTGATTGCGCCACCAGCGAATGAAAAGGGCAATCAGAAAAAAGACGATAGCCACGAACAATAATCCAAGCGCCATTGGCAGTAGCAAAGCACTATAATCCGGACTATTCTGCGTCAAAGCAGCCATGTGCTGAGGGTGAGTAGCCTGAGCAGGTTTCGTCGCCGCAGGCTGAACGGCCTTTTTTGCCATCGCCGTTGCCATCGAAGGTAGCGGCGTTGGGTGAGACGCAACCGGCGGAGCCGTCTGCGCAACCTTATTGGTCAGCGCAAAACCAGGCGTTGGATCAAAGTTAATCCAGCCATAGCCAGGGAAATAAGCCTGCACCCAACTGTGCGCATCACTCCCTGCAACTGACCAGACCTTACGATCCAGCATAAGATGCCCGGCACTAAAACCTATTGCAACACGCGTAGGTATATGCAGCATACGAGCCATAACCGCCATCGCAGTAGCATAATGAGTACAGTAGCCTGTCTGTGTACTCAATAGCCAGTCAATCACATCTTGATTTGCTGGAATGGGAGGATTATCTACTGAGTACTTAAAGTGTTTCTGGTCACTTAAATGCCCCTCAAGCTTTTGCAGCGCTTCGTAGGCATTTTTAGAACCACTCGTCCATTCCTGCACCGTTTTCTGCACACGAGGAGATAGGTTACGCGGAATCAGGATATAGGGTGTATTTGTGTTTTGAGCCCAGAACGCCTGATCTTCAGATGGCAAGGGGACTGTCGCTAAGCGCTGGATATCCGAAATGGGGAGATCAGATGTAACGGTATACGAGGATTTTTTCGTCAGTTGCTTCATGGCTGTCCAGGCCGTAGTAGAAGTATTCTTTGTATTGGCGCTGGCATCATGATAAACATTCGTTTCAATATCAAATTTTGCAGGCTGAGCCGGGCCAAAAACATAGCTTTTCGTACCATCGAGCGTCTGGGAAAGGGTGACGGTTGTCGTTATCTCTGCATTATTACGTAAGTTCACATCGGGGGGGAGTGTCTCGTTCGCCCCATACGATTGTACGCTGTCAGGCATTACCGAGGATGTCCAGGTATGACCATCGAACCGATCGTAGGTGAATCCTTCGAGGTAGTGCGACTGCGCATCCGAGCTACTATAAGACAGAACCTCACCCGTCATCAAATGAACGCTGCCAGTCACAGTCAGCTGATCAGAGAAAAAATTGGTTGGAGCCTCATACGGAGATGCCAGCGAACCAATGTTTTGCAAGGATACACGCCCATTCACAATATTCGACCAGCTATTATCCAGGCGATCCCAAAAGGCTTTTCCACTATCGGGTTGCGGCTGCGAAGGCAGGAACCAGCTTACTAATAATACAAGCAACGTAATGCCACAGGCCACCTGCATACAACGACGGTTGATCGTACGCAACCAGACGCGATCCGTGTACAAGCCCTCACTCGTCCATTGGAAGACCTGCGACGCCAGATTCAGGCGTGCAATCAGTAGGACCAGAGCACCAAGCATAATAATAACCAGGTAGCTTAAATCGCGCACAACATAGTTCAGATTCACCAGCATAATAGAGCTATAGACCAGAGTAACCAGCCAGGGAAGGCGTGCACGATAGACCAGCCAGCTCCCAAAATAGCCAAGAAAGAAACAGAGAAAGGTGAGGTAGAAGAAAAACACGAGCTCGCTTGTGGCCACTCCTGCACTGCCAATATGTCCTGTAAAGGCGAGGCGCAGACCATTCAAAAGATCACGCCAGGATACATGGAAAGCCAGGACACTCGTCACCCAAATAGCAAGCAAAAAACCAAGCAAACACGCAGCCATATGTAAAAGCGATTGCGGTATATACGGCAGCTTCGCAATGGCAAACCCGACCAGCAAGCCAATTACGGGTGTCCAGAGCAAGAAAGAACTATTATGAACCCAATTGGCAGCAATAATCGCATACACCACACAGTAAAGCGCTATAGCCAGGAGGATAAGCGCAAACCACCCCTCATCAGGAACTGGTATCGAAACAGCCGACGCTATTTTTGATGGCTTCAGCGGAGTATAAGATTGTAAGTTTGGTGCAAAAGCATCTAAGTTTGATGCTCGCCTGGTGGACATAGGCTTTGACGCTTGCTCCCCTATTCCCGTCACACGCTTGACATCGATAAGACTTGACCGCATCGAATACTCCTCAATATACAAAGACGCCAGCTATTCAATACCCTGCAATATATAAGTATACAATGAACCCTTAGTAAAGAACGTGAATCGCCCTCTATCTGGGACCAAATATTCATATCTATTGTTGAACTGCCTTCTTTGCGTAGTATGCATAGGCTTTCTAGGAATGTCAATACATATGAAATGCGCTATTTCTATCCCGCATGGAACAGAGACGGCCCCGACCTTTACGCAACTCATGAACAGGTTCCACGTATAAAAGTTGAGCGATTCTAATAACGAAGTTGTGTATAGAGATCATTTAGATTGCGTGCGATATAATTATACAAAAAATTTAAAAACCACCGTATATATCCTGGCAAGGAGGATTTCTCAATGGATGTAGTCAGAACTTTTCACCTTGGCAATATTCTACAACCGGGCGACATCGTTGCATGGCTGCTGGTCGGCTTGATCGCAGGCGCGCTGGCAGGATACTTCGTCCGTGGACGCGGCTTCGGCTGCATTGGCGACATCGTCGTGGGACTGATTGGATCTTTTATTGGTGGTATATTGGCAAACGCTCTCGAACTTGGTACCTTCCATTTCTGCGGTAGCATCTTCATTTCATTTATCGGCGCCTGCATCCTGGTTGCCTTCTTACAGCTTTTAACTGGTGGATACAGTAGGCGACGTTACTAATACACACGCAGCGATAGATAATCGTACACGAAAATAGTACGTTTATCTATCGCTCCATGGCCTTATCTACTTATTGCCACACATCCGAGATGGGCGTCGCGCTTGCGCTATTGTTCGCATATGGCAACATGTAAAAGTCCTCCAGGGTACGCAGGATTGTATAGTGGTTGATCGCTTCAGTATATGCACCAACCTTTACCATTGGCCCCACAAAAAGCGTTGGGATCTGATTTGAGGCAGAACCATCATCCTCATCCCAGGTCACAATAAGCAGGCTGTTATGCGTTTTAGCCCATTGAACATAACTGTCTATGTTATTCTTCAACCAGGTATCACCCTGCTGTATCGAGGCGGAGTGCATATCATTCACCTGATCTGGCACGACAATTGAGATGGTCGGCAATGTGCTATAGTCGGATGGAAAACTGGTCCAGGGCATATTAATACTGGCCGGAAGAGCTGGAAAATCTACCCAGGGAGCATGTTTACGAGCATAGAGGGCATTTAAAGCACTGGGAGCATAGCACGCTGCAGACCCAACAGCAGGCAAGTCTTCAGAATAACCGCCAAAGCTGTCGCCCGCTTGTATTAACTCAGCCGCTAGATTGACTCCCGTATAGGTTACAGGGCAAGCATCGCTCGTCAGGCCCTGAGTTGAGCCGGAAAATAGAGCCAGATAATTTGGTTCGCTTGGGTGGGCAACGGCATGAGAGTTTGTAAATGAAGCCCCCTGCGTGGCTAAAGAGTTGATATAAGGCGCACTGGCAGAGCCAATAACGTCAGCATAACTATGGTTTTCTTCCATGACAACCACAACATGATCAGGCCTGGGAAATGCCGCTTGCGCGACTTTCGCAGATGCAGATACAGTACTACTACCCTGATGGAGCTTCGCCGTTTGCACTGCTTTCACCGTCTGCGTCTGGGTAGACAAAGACAGTGTGCTATTCTGTTGCTGGACAAGCGCTGTTGGTGAGTGCCGGGTCTGCAAGATAAAGAGGCCAGCGCCAATTATCAAGCCTACGGCAAGGACAAGCCAGCTATATTTAAAAAAATTTTTGAACATTAGATACTCCGCAGACACAAAAGCTCCTGAACGATAGTTCACAAATATGCTCCTTCTTTAGCGCCTTGATCGATAGCTACAAATTTATCGCTATGACCGACAACTACAAAACGCGTTGCAGAAAAATGAACGCAGTGGTTCGCAGATCTGGCATGCAAATAAGCGGGAGCACGAGCCGTAAGGTGAGGAGCCTTTGCCTGGCAGCTGAAAATACATTCGCATATCTATATTTATAGTATAGCGCTGCTGGCAATAGGCCAGGGCATATTTACACAAGGAAACGCGGCGCGTGAGCAAAAAGGATTGAAGGTTACTGGAGATAGACTTTTAGCTCTTCGATAACAATCTCGGTCTCTGGCAAATAGATAATCATCAGATAGCAACCGGGTGGGACAGACTTAAAAACAATATGGCCAAGTTCATCCACCTGTGTCGACAAAAGCGGACCATGGAGATCAGGGCCAGTAAATTCTTCTACAGGAGACTCTTTAGCAGAAGGAAGGGTTGAGTCATGAGTTTGGGTCGCATAGAGCTCCACCCTCGTATTTGCGAAAAGCTCGATATATTCAGCTTCATTTGCACTCGAAAGCAGGCCTAGCAGCAAGATATCGCCTTGCCGATCACGTACCAGATGCAGTGAAATACTCATCATACTCGCCTGATACTGGCGCGGCCATAATTGTTCCCGTTCATAATCGCTCCCATTCCAAGTAATGGGTTGAGGCTGCCAGGGGATCGGGCTAGCAATAATATGTGAGGTTGTTCTCTGTACAGCAGGGGTGACTGAATATTCCTCAGGAAATGGCCCGGCCAGCCAAAGGCGTGTATCCGTCACTTCGTTCATACATAGAGGACATATCTTCAGGTGGTTCATTACGTATTCCGCTTGCTCCCCGGACAACGTACCCATGCAATAATGACTTAAAAAAGTTGAATCGGGGCATTGAGAGCGGTAAAGATGAGAAAGAATAAAACTGTTCGTGGAAGCATAGCTTTCAAGCCGCTGCTGACAAAAAGCACAGTCTGCAAGATGCTCTTTTGTCACTATTGATAGAGTTTCGCCGTCAAGTGCATGGCGCACAAGCTCCTCATCGCTGGGTGCCCATGGGCGTGAGCATTGCGTCATTTACAATTCCTCGTGCAAATTATTGATCATAACATCTCAGTAAAAAACTACTTAGTAGAAACACGTTTCCAATAGGAAAACGTTACGTAAGTAAATTTTTCGCGCCTGGAATTGTCTCGCATAGAGACAGTTATGACACCATCTCTATGCAAGTACATGCCCATCTAATTTCCAACGAATCGTATTCGCATTGCGCTGAATACGCTCAACAATATTGCGTTTGAGGCGATAAATCTCTTCTTCATTATGAAACTCGCCCGGGCAATAGCGAATAATCTCGCGCGGCTTTAAATTGCAGTGGAAGTGTAAGTACGCCACACGCTGCTCTTTTTCGCCAGGCAAAAGGCTTTTGATCGTCTCCCAGAACTCATTTTCATGGTAGTGATCCTCAACCTGCGGCTCATCAGGATGCCCATGTTCCGGAATAGGCTCAATATTCGCACGGGCATACGCGCGCAACGTATCCATAATGGCACAATGTAAGCAAAGACGCAAATAGCTCAGCGCACTTGCGATAGTGTTGAACGACAACGATTGATCGCTCACAGCTTGCCAGAAGCGCCGGAAAGCATCATCAATATATGTTTGCTCAGACTCATAGCGCAAAGCCAGCTCGCGATGAGAGTGACCACCCAACCAGAGGCGAACATTCTCGCCAAATTGGCGCTGTAACGCAATCCATGCGTAATTATCATGGAGCATCACCGCACGCCGAAAGATCTCCAGGCAGTATTTATCATCGCAAGGCTCTTTTCGGCGGTATTTAGCCAATTCGCGAACGCTGTATTCTGTAAGGGTCGCCAGGCTCATTTTGTACAGAGGTTGTTCCGTTCCGGTACTCATACGTTTTCCTTACTTTCCTCTCCAGCGATTGCCGAAGCTGCAGCACAGCTAAAAATGTAACCCACAAAAGTAGACGCTCGTTGGTTTTCTTTATCAAAAACGCTTCCTAAAACAGTGTAAGAATTAAATGAATAAGTTAGAAAGTGAATTTCGTATTGGCATATCCATATTTAGTTTCTTAACAAGAAAATGAATATACTACGAAAAATTTTATGTTACTACTATTTTCGTCGTAAGATTAACAGTAGTGATTTCTCAAGACTATAGGATATAGTATAGGCAATCCTGACAGTAAAGGCGGTGTGTCATTTGCACCATTTCTTGCCACTTCTTTACAAAGCAGGTATACTTACTTATGCATACAAAGGATACGCTGAAAGCATAGCCCCATACAATGTCGCATGTAACAACAGGAATGTGAAACACTACACAAAAAGATTGTGACAAGCCTATGGACAAGCGAATTTTGCTCTGTATTGATGCTCATTTTTCGCCGGCAACACAATCCATGGTGCAGGCTGTAGGCGAACTTGTTCAGCACACAGACGCAACCTTTTCATTTCTCCTCCTCCACAGTATTCCCGTTACACAGATCACAGTCGGACAAATAGGATACTATACAGAGCAGCAAGTTATACTCACTCCATCAACCGAACAGAAAAAACAAGGAGAAGCCGCCCTACGCAAAGCACGTACGGCTTTGCAGCAGTACAATATCATGCCGGAACGGATTGAGAATATCGTGCGTATCGGAGCCATTGCAGACGAAATTGTACAGGTGGCCCGTGAAAGGCATGTACAATTAATCGCCGTTGGTAGTCGGGGAACAGCCTTTCGTAACCAGATACGACGCCTGTTCATAGGAAGCATTTCCCGCAGAATTTTGCAGATGGCACCTTGTCCAGTGATGATTGCAACCGCACCACAATCGCTACAAGGCAAAGAACTTATCTCCTGGTATGAAGATACGCTGAGAGGTTACCTAAAAGAGCACAGGCAGACCCTTACAATACTATCACCGCAGCAGGTAGCGCAACAATTTCTGCCCTCGGACAAGAAGACACCGAGACGGCAGGAAATTGATGCAGCCACCAAAGCATTAGATCGCCTGGCAAACGCAGGCCTGCTCTATCGTCGCAATGTCGAAGGCGAGATACATTATCTTAACGACTAGTTCCCCAGCGGTAAAAATAATCATGCTAGAGCAGCACTTGCAGTTCTTCAGATGTCGTAACAGGAGCCTGGCAGACAAAATTCTGGCACACATAGGCAGTCGGCTTACCATCCTTTAAAGGACGATCAGCTAACAAAGCAATCGGAGGAGCAGCCGACGGCTCTAATGGCGGAGCACAGGCTAATACACTGGCAGGAAGATAGGTTGCATTCACGGTCTGTAGTAAAGCCTGTGTGGCAGGGAATTTGAGATCACCAACAAGGGCGATCTCTTTCGCAGCAGAAAGAGAGAAATCCAGCGCACAGAGAGCATGGCCGAAGGCCTGTGGATGTTGCACCATAATATCTGCGAGATGCTGCAAATAGTTATCAGCACGCTCCCGGTAGGATGCTTCACCCGTAAAGGCCCCCAAACGTAAAAGCACAGCCAACGCCATGCTATTGCCAGCGGGCGTTGCGTTATCCATAATATCTTTAGGACGGCTCACCAGAGCCTCATGATCTTTCCCTGTGTCAAAGAAACCGCCATTCTGCTCATCCGCAAATAATGTGATGGCTTGATCCATCACCGTACGCGCCTCCACAAACCAGCGCATATCAAAATCAGCTTCATAGAGTGCTAGCAGGCCATCAGCGAGAAAAGTATAGTCTTCTAAGTAACCATTCAGCCGTGCACGTCCATCTTTATATGTGCGTAAGAGGCGACCATTCTGATACAGCTTGGAGAGGAGAAAATGTGCATTCTGCTGAGCAACTTGTAGATAGTCGGTTCGCTTGAGATAACGTGCAGCCTCAGCAAAGCTGCGCAGCATCAAGCCATTCCAGGAGGTCAGAACCTTCTCATCGCGGCCGGGTTTGATACGCTCCTCACGCGCAGTGAAGAGAGCTGCACATCCACGTTTCAGCACAGCCAGCAGTTCTTCGACACTCACCTGAAATTGGTCGGCGACACTTTGAGCATCTTGCGACACATGGAGGATATTCTTTCCCTCAAAATTACCCTGCTTCGTTACATCATAATAGCTCATGAAGAGAGCGGCGTCCTGCGCGGGAAGAACACTTTCGACTTCTTGAGGAGTCCACAAGAAAAACTTGCCCTCTTCACCCTCACTATCAGCATCCTGAGTAGAATAGAAGCCACCCTCGGGCGATGTCATCTCGCGTACAACGTAATCCAGAGTCTCTTCAACGATCTGGCGATAGAACGGCTTGTCGGTTACCAGATATACATGTAAATAGATCTGACTGAGCAAGGCATTATCATATAACATCTTTTCAAAGTGGGGCGCCAGCCACGCGGCATCGACAGAATAACGGTGAAAGCCACCACCGAGCTGATCATAGATTCCCCCCTGCGCCATATGTTGTAGCGAGCTCTCGACAATCTCCAATTCAGAAGACTGCCCGGCAATCAATGGCGTAGTAATCGCACCAGAGTTACGATGCAGATGAATACGTAATAGAAGTTCAAGTGACATCGTATTGGGAAATTTAGGCGCATGCCCAAAACCACCATTGATCGCGTCAAAGCTCTCTGCCAGATTCTGGCTTACCGCACCAAATGAAGTTAATAGAGGTGATGTGCTGGCTGCATCTTTACGGTTACGCAAAGGCGCATCGCTATGCTGGCGTAGGTACTCAGCCAGCTGGTTGGCCTGTTCCTCGATTTCAGAGCGATGGTTTGCGTAAGCATCAGCAATGCTTAATAATACACGCGGAAAACCAGGCATCGTCTGTTGCCCATATTGACGATCAGAAGGAGGAAAATAAGTACCTCCGTAGAAAGGTCGGCCATCAGGGGTCAAAAACATCGTCATCGGCCAGCCACCTTGCCCGGTCATGGCCTGCACCGCTTGCATATAAATATTATCCAGATCAGGGCGCTCCTCACGATCCACCTTAATCGACACAAAGTGCTTGTTCATGAGCGCCGCAATCTCCTCATCCTCGAAGGATTCACGCTCCATCACATGGCACCAATGGCAAGCTGAATAGCCAATGCTCAGCAAAATCGGCTTATCAGCCAGACGCGCTTGTTCTAACGCCTCTTTTTCCCATGGATACCAGGCAACGGGATTATGCGCATGCTGCAGCAGGTATGGACTCGTTTCATTGATGAGATGATTAGTATGCTTATGTTGGCCATCTACCTTGATCATAATTCTTCTCCCAGCTATTCAACGATACAGGTACGGTCCATTGCTCATTGTACGACACGAACGATGAATTGAAAAATGGAACCTCAGAGTTTCTCTATGCCTGGGAGATCACGAATATATAGGCTTGATACTCTTCGTTTTTTGCTCTATGACTATCTGAGAAGCAGACACGGCCCTACTGAAGCGTTGCTCCAGGCAAACCGCTCACAATATAT
>Ga0302321_100003928_pt1 | contig 12793 bp, 11 predicted proteins | sample Fen_T0_1_FD_202505 | JGI IMG/M metagenome (GOLD analysis project Ga0302321, IMG submission 202505) | Peat permafrost microbial communities from Stordalen Mire near Abisko, Sweden - Fen_T0_1 | ecosystem: Environmental > Terrestrial > Soil > Wetlands > Permafrost | place: Sweden: Abisko...
GGTTTGCCCCCATCGAACTGCGCGACCAGTTCTATTCGAACGAATCCTTGGCTCCGCGCGTGCTTGCTATGTCGCACGGGATGCGCGCGCTGGGAGACCTGGTTTCCAACCCCTTCGCCCCCGCTGTCATCGAGAAGATCGAGATCGATGCCCGGGTCGAGTACCGCGCCGACGTGGCGGAAATCGTCGCCTTGTCCTCGCTGGGCGACAAGGTGCGCGCCGGCTCGCGCCTGGACCTCCAGGTCACCCTGCGGCCCTACGCAGGGGCCGAATTCGCGAGGACCGTGGAAATCGACGTGCCATCCGCGCTCGCCGGCCGCGCGGTGAAGATCGAAGTCGCCAGCGGCGCACAAGTGAAACCCGAGGTGCCACGCGCCGAGAACCTGCGCGGCTACATCGAAAACCTGCGCGCTTACTATCCGGCCTCAAGCCTTGTGGTCAGCTTGACCACCCGCGACGACGGCGCATCCATCCACGGACAGATGATTCGCAACTTACCCGCGTCCGCCTTGGACACCCTGAAGCCCGGAAGCCAAACCCGCCGAACGGATTCCTTTCACGTGATCAAGCGCGCGGCCTTTCCTGGCACGCACCCCGTCACTGGCAAACAGGAAATCACCTTGCAGGTAGGTGATCCCCGGGATTTTGGATCGCCGTAGAAAAGCCAGACTTACTTGACGACGCGCAGTTGCGGCCGGCGGCGGCGGGAATGCATGTGAATGGCCAGATCCCCCGCGCCCAAATCCTCTTCGGGAGGCACCACCCGCAATCCATGACCAACATCACCAAGCCCGAAGCCAGCTGGCTTGCGCTCTTGCTCACGCAGCTGAAGTTCCATGGGACCTGAATCCGTGGGCGTGGCCAAAGCGACGTCCGCTGGCATGTCCTCGTGGTAGATCATCCCGCAACCATTGGTGCATGTGACTGCGTAAACCGCATGCCAGGGAATGTAGGTGCGATGGGACACGCGCGAAAATGACAGCGTGGCGCTTACCCCAGCCTCGGTCACCTCGAGATCGGCGATGGGAATGGGCATGTTCCGCCCGTACTGCAGAACCAGGTGCGCCTGCGAAGAAAACGGCGCGGGTACAACCACTCCGGGAGATCGAGCATCCAAGTGGAGCGAAGCCCATCCTGCGCGTAGGAGTGCGAGGAAGGCGTCTCTCTTTGACGGTCTTTCGCTATCGTCCATTGCTCGTCCCCACACTGACAAGAAGTTGCCGGTCCCTTGTTGTACCGCCCCTCTCCTGGCCTTTCCAGGCGAAGTTGCCCCAGCCGTCCACGAAAACACACGACGTCATTCGAAATATTAGATCGCCTATTCCGGCCTGAATTCGGGGAAGCAATGGCCGCCTCGCGAAGAACTCCGGACGCCGGGCCTCTTAGTCTATATAATGCAGCTACCTTGGCAGCTGATATGAATCGATCGAGTCTATTTGCGCCGCCGGCGCCCCCAGCCCAACCTCCGCCTCGGGCCCTCTCTGGCTGGCGCGCCCGCCTGGCCAGCGATCCGATTCCCCGGCTCTTGCGTGAAGGCGCCCCAAGCGTGCTCGCCCGCGTACGTCGGGATTTGATCGACGACAGTGAAGCACCCGCTGCCGTTGAGATCGCAAGCTACCCCGAGGTCAAGGCTCTGCTCCGCAAGGTAGAAAAGGACGGCAGCTTCGCGCCGCGCGCGACCGACAAGGAATTGGGAAGCCCAAAGTTCGCCCAATGCCTGGCCACCGTGCGCGCCCTTGATCGATTGGCCGACTACGGGCTTCGCGTCGAGGGCAAGGGCACCGTACCCGATCAGCTATGCAAGATCGCCGACTCCATTTTGGACTCGCTGGACAGCGACGGTGGAATTGCGGATCTGACGTTGGCCGATCCCGCAAAAGGACGGGGCAAGGTCGTAGCCGTGCATTTCCAAGGCTGGGCGCTGTCGGCGCTGTGCCGCGCGGGCTTTGAAAACGACGCCCGGGTCGAAAAGGGATTCAAGTACATGCTGGCATTGCGCCAGGACGACGGCGGCTGGGCCTGGCGCGGCGTCCGCACGGATTCGGCGGCTCGTCCGTCGAGCCACCTCATCACCGGGATGGTGTTGCGATCGTTCGCTTCCTCGAAGGAGCGGCGCATGGGTCGGGAAGCCCGCCGTGCCGCCGAACTGCTGGCCACGCGGTTCTTGCAACCCGATCGCTACGAAGACCGCAAGGCGCCCGCGTTCTGGGAGGCCTTGACCGAGCCACGCTTCTACACCGATGTCCTCGACGCCCTCGACACCATCACCAGCATCGGCCTGGGCAAAGAAAACTCGGGAGTGCGCACGGCAGAGGCTTACTTGCGCTCGCGCCAAGCCAAGGACGGTTTGTGGTATCCCGGCATGCCAGTCAAAGGTGATAGTGCGATTTCGCGGACCCCCGTCAAGGCGTCGGCCAAGACCACGAGAGATCCCAAGGACACCGCCGAAGCCATCGGTTTGACCCTGCGCGTGCTGGTCGTCTTGAGAAAAATAAACTAAGACTTCGCCCGTGCCGAGCTACACCGTTTCCGACGTGCGGGCGATCCACGATCTCCCGCTTCCCGATCTCCTGCTGCGCGCCCAGCAGGTCCACCGCGAACACCACAGGCCGAACGAGGTTCAACTCTGTTCGCTTCTGTCCGTGAAAACCGGCGGTTGCCCCGAGGACTGCGCCTACTGCCCTCAGTCGAGCCACTACGACACCGGCGTAGCCAAGGAGAAGCGGCTGGCCGTGCCCGAAGTGGTGGCGGCGGCGACACGCGCGCAAGCCGCGGGTGCCACGCGGTTCTGCATGGGCAGCGCGGGACGAGGTCCGCAAAACGGCGAGGCGTTCGACGACGTCCTAGCCATGGTGCGCGCCGTGCGCGGCCTGGGCCTAGAGGCATGTATCACCCTCGGCATGCTCACGGAGGAGCAGGCCGCTCGTCTCGCCGAGGCGGGATTGAATGTCTACAACCACAACGTGGACACCTCGCGCGAGTTCTACGGCAACATCATCAAGACTCGCACCTACGAGGATCGCTTGGCCACGCTTGCGCGCGTGCGCAAGGCCGGCATCAAGGTGTGCAGCGGCGGGATCATCGGCATGGGCGAATCCATCGACGACCGCTGCGGAATGCTGGTCACCCTGGCCAACCTAGATCCGCCGCCCGAGAGCGTCCCCATCAATGCCCTCGTGCCCATTCCAGGCACCCCGCTGGCCAATCAGCCGACGGTAGATCCGCTGGAGATGGTGCGCATGATCGCCACCGCGCGCATCGTGATGCCCAAGGCGCAGGTGCGCCTGTCGGCTGGCCGCTCGGCCCTGTCGCGCGAGGCCCAGGTCCTGTGCTTCATGGCTGGAGCCAATTCTTTCTTCTTCGGCGACAAGCTCTTGGTCACCGGCAATCCCGACGTGGAAGCCGACCAGAAGCTGCTGCGCGACGCCGGGATGCACCCAGCGCCGCCCATGCATTAACCGCCGCTCATTCGAAGGAGCAGATGTACTCGGCGATGTCGCTGGCAACGGTGATGGTGAAGCCGCTCTTGCCAGGAACACGGAAGAGCGTTCCGCCAGCGTAGTCTTGCCAGGTCTCGCTGCCGTCGAGCTTGACCTTGCATGCGCCAGCAACGATCTCCATCTTCTCAGGCGCACCGGTGCCGAAGTGGTACTCGCCCGGGTAAATCAGGCCAAGGGTCTTCTTGGATCCGTCGGCGAAGACCAGGGTGTGGCTGACCACCTTGCCACCGAAATAGACGTTGGCCTTGCAAACCGCGGTGACGTTGGTGAATTCCATGGGAAGCGTGCTGGACATGGCGGCCAGACTGCCATTCCTCGTGGCCGCGCGCAACGGCGGCCAGAGAGAGCACAGAGGATGACGAGGGCGCGGAGAAGAACTAGGCCCGGTGTTCTTGGCCGCGTGCGAGGCGCCGCAGGTTATCCCTGTGGCGGGCGACGACCAGCAGTGTGACCGACATGGCAAAGGTCAGGCGTGGCAAGGTGCCGAGGTGAAACAGCCACAGGAACATCGGGTAGCAGGCGATGCCCAGGAGCGAACCGATGGAGGCGATGCGGAACAAGAGAAAGAACACCGCGAACACGGCGGCACAGGCCAGGGCAGGGACGGGGGCGAGGGCCAGGCCGGCGCCCAGCGACGTGGCCACGCCCTTGCCACCGCGGCCGCGCAGAAAGATGGAGAAGACCTGGCCAAGCACAGCAAACAGCCCGCCCAGCGACGGCAGCCACGAATCGCCAAAGAAATGACCGAGGAGCAGCACCGGCAGGGCGCCCTTGGCAGCATCGGCCACCAAGACCATCGACGCCCATTTTTTGCCGAGCGCGCGGCTGACGTTGGTGGCGCCGATGTTTCCGCTGCCTACCTTGCGCAGGTCCACGCCCTTGGCGCGCGCCACGATGACGCCCGTCGGGATCGAGCCAACGACGAAGGCCAAACCGAGCACCAGCAGGGTGGTCATCGGCGGCTATCCTAGCCTACCCAGGAATCGCGCCGCCTGGTAATAACAGCCGGGTGGAAACCAAGCCAGACGATCTCGATGCGCTGCTCTGCCGCGCGGCCTTTGTGTGCGACTTCGTGCAAGTGCGCGAACTGCTGGCCAAAGGCGCCAATCCCAACGTGCGCGACGACGACCTGCGCACGCCTCTGCACCAAGCCGTGCTCGGCAACAGTGTCGGGTTGATCGGCCTGCTCCTCGAATCGGGCGCAGATATCAACGCCAAGGACGCTCAGGGATTCACGGCCCTCCATTTCGCGGCCCAGGAATACATGCCGGAGATCGCGCGCATCCTTGTGGGCAAGGGCGCCGACGTGAACGCGCGCGACGAGGACGGAAACTCGCCCCTGTGGCGGGCCGTGTTTTCCTCGGCTGGCCGCGATGAGGTCGCCCGTTTCCTGGTGGAGAACGGCGGACGTGACGACCTGGCCAACCACGAAGGTGTGACCCCTCGGGCTCTGGCCGAGCGCGTGGGCAGCCGGGTTTTCACCGTGAATTAGCCATGGGCAAACGCAGGGGGCAGCGGGGCAGACCCCGGATCGCAGAACCCGCCGCGGGCGTTTCGGCGATGGTTCCGCGGGCCGAGCTGTTTGGTCCCCACGCCTGGGTCGCGCCCGCCATCACCTTTGTGGGGCTGATCACGCTTTACGTCGCTACCCTGGCGCCTTCGATCATGGGCGGCGACAGCGGCGAGCTCACGGCCTCGGCCCTCACGGGTGGCGTGCCCCATCCGCCGGGCTATCCCCTTTTCGCCATCCTGGCGCGCGCGCTCGCCGCCTTGCCGCTCGGCCATTCGCCCGCGTGGCGCGTGAATCTACTGTCCGCCACCTCGACGGCTGCGGCAGGCGCCTTACTTTGCGCCACCGTTGCGCTGTGGACGCGCGAACGGGCTGCGGGGCTGGTGGCGGCGGCGCTCTTTGGCACGAATTCCGTGGTGTGGCTCCACGCCAACTCGGTCGAGGTGTTCGGACTCAACGTCATGTTCGTGTCCCTCGCGTTCTTTCTCTGGCTGTGCGTCGAGCGCACGGCGGCCAGGCGATTTGTCTTCGCCCTTTGCGCCACCTGCGGCCTGGCCATGTGCAACCACCACACCTTCGTATTCGTGGGCGCCCCCTTGGTGCTGCGATCCTTTTGGGTAGCTCGGCGATCCCTGCGCATCCGAGGCATTGCCCTGGGTTGCGTCTTGGGTCTCCTCGGCCTTCTGCCCTACGCCTACTTGGCGATCGCGTCGGGCTCCCAGGCTGCCGTGTCGTGGGGCAACGAGACCACCCTCGATGGCTTCCTGACCCATGTCCTGCGTCGCAACTACGGCACCTTCAGCATGGGCCAGGCCGGCAAGAGTGGTGGCGCCTTCGTCGACGAGGGAACCTTTTTCCCAACCCTGTGGCGCATGGTCGGCCACGCCTTCCCGCGCTTCCTCTGGTTAGGTCCACCACTTGCCTTGCTTGCCCTTTACCAGGGCCTGCAAATGCGCTCGACCAAAAACCAGGGCTACGTACTGGCCTTGGTCTTTGCATTCTATGTGCTTTCCTTTTCCACGCTCTCCAACCTGTCGACCTCGCAGGGCTTGTACCTGACGGTTCTGGTCCGCTTTTGCATCCAGTCGGATCTCATGGTGGCCATCGCAGCGGGGTTGGGCTTCGCGCGCCTTGTGCAAATCCTGCGTTTGCGCTCTCCCTGGTGCGAGCGCAACGCGCGACTGGCCCCGGTGGCCGCGCTGGTGGTTTTCGTCACCGGCGCTGCGGCCCATGCGGACACGTGCAGCCAGCGCGGGAACCGGGTCTTCGCGAATTTTGTCACCACCGCCTTCGCCTCGCTGCCGCCGAATGCCATGGTCATCACCATGGGCGATCACCTGACCGGCTCCGTCTTCTACTTTCGCGAGGTGGAAAAGCTGCGCCCCGATGTGGTTCACCTCGATCGCGAGCTGCTGGGTACATCCTGGTACAGCGAGCGCAAGCGCAAGCTCTACCCCGGCCTCTTCATCCCGCAAGGGCCGTATGGCAAGGCCGGCTGGAACATCAAGAAGCTGCTCGACAGCAATCCCACCCGACCACTGGTGGTCATCGATCGCTTGGACGCCTGGGATCAATCCTGGAAAGACGGGTACAAACTCGCCACCAACGGCCTGGTCCATCCGCTGGTGCCAGCCAGCCAGTTCCCGACCTTTGAACAATGGTCCGGCCGCGATCACGTGGCCCTAGGCAACTACGACGTCTTGCCCGCTCTGCGCGCGCCCGAAGGTTCGTGGGAGAACGCAATTGGCAAGCTGGTGATGACGACCCAAGGTGGCCGTGCCCACTTGGCCTTGGTGTACAGCAACGAGTCCGGCAATGCGCCGGCCCCTGCACGCGCCGCCGTAGCCTTGCTCGAGGATCTCATCGCCAAGGCCGGCGGGGACAAAACCTTGGGCATTGCCGGCACGCCCGGGATGCGTGAACTCTACCTCGCCCCTAATGTGTGGAAGGATCTTGGCATCGGCTACGAGATCCTCTCGCGGGTTGATGGTTCCTACGCGCCGAAGGTGGCACTGGCGTACGAGAAGTTCGTTGAACGGGCAGCTCCCGACGATGCGGATTTGCCAGCGGCACGGCAGTACGTCGAGCAGCACCGCCCCGCCAAGACTCACTGACCAGGGCCAGCGTCCTTACCGCGCTTCTCCGCCGCCTGGCACCACACACAAAGGCCATCCTCGCCCGCGGAAGAGCAACCGCATGGCTGGCCAAAGACCGTGGTTCCCCGGCAACGCCGTTTGCGAGTGCTTGCGACGGCCGGGTTCGCGACCTCGCCGGTTGGAACAGCCAAAGGATACCGTGGCCGCCCCGCGCGCTCGCAAAAGTAGCAGAAGTCCCCACCAGCTCCGGCCCACAATCGGCAGGGCTGCCCATAGCGGGTCGCGCCCTGGCAACGCCGCTTGACTGGGAATGCCGACGGCTCGGGCTTGGCGGGTGTTGACATGGGCATCACTCTACAGGCGCATTCCTTCCAATTCCACGTCAGGCGCGCCCCGCGCTCACCTCCATCCTCGTCCACGGCGTTTGGCCCAAAGGCGTGGGAATGTGCAAAGGCCCGCGCCAGCCTGGTAGACTTGCCGAACTCATGCGCGGTCTGGCTTATGCTATTGCGGTCCTGGGCGTCCTTGTTTCCTCGCGGGCGCAAGCTCAGCAAGAGATGATCACCGACGTGCGCGTGGTGAACGCCGTGCGCACCAACGAGGAAACCGTGCGCTCCATCGCGGGCGTCTCCATTGGCGAGCAACTGCGGTCCGACACCCTCGACATCGCACGCGAACGACTGCACACGTCGGGCATGTTCGCCGACGTCAACGTGTACTGGGAGCCGCACGGCGTGGGCGTGCGCGTGGTCATCGTGATCACCGAAAAGTTTCCCTGGGCGCCCGTGCCCACGGTTTCCTATTCCCCCGGCAACGTCTCGGCGGGTGGCGTGGTCGCCCACGGCAATCTCTTCGGCCGGGGCAAGCGAGGCATTATCGGCGGGCGTATCTCGAACGTCGATTCAGGTGTCATCGCCGCGTACGACGATCCGGCCTTCTTGGGCTCATGGGGATTCTTCACGGTCAAGGCGCGCTACCAGTCGCAGATTGTCCCCGAATACGGCAACGCAGACACCATCGAAACCCCGCTCGAACCCATGCGCAATACCAAGCTGCGCTCGTATGGATTCGAAGCCAATGTGGGCGTCGCTTGGTTTCGCAAGGTGCGCACCTCGTTCGGTTGGAACATCGACAGGACCGATGTCCGTTGGTCGGCGACCAATCTCAACAATCCAGATGCGATCCGCGCCTTCGGCGACGCCCCGCCCGCCTCTGCCACCAGCGCGCGCAGGGGCAGCGCCACCGTGAACCTGACCTTCGACTACCGCGCCCGCCAGCACGCCATCATGTATGGCAATGCCCTCGGCTTCACCTTCGAGTACGCGGCGCCCCGCTGGGGAGGCCAATCGACCATCTGGTACTGGAAGGCGAGCACCACCTACGAACACGGAATCCGCTTCTGGAAGCAGCACAACCTGATCGTCCGCGCAGGCGGTACCGCGGGGGATAATCTTCCCCTGTGGTCCGAGAATTCCGCCGGAGGAACCAATTTGCGCGGATACCTGTACCGCCAATTTCAAGGCGACACCCACCTGCGCACGCAGGTTGAATACCATTTCCCGATGTTCAGCCTGTGGGAGCAACTCGACGTGCGGGGACTTCTGTTCAGCGACGCCGCGGCCATTTGGTTCCGGCAGTTGCCAGAGCGCGATCCCGCGAATCCCAACGCCTATCTTCAGCGCGCGGACGGACGGCAGTTCTTGCCGCCCGCCTTCCTTGAACAAGGGTTTCGCGCCAGCCGGGACATTCACACCTCGGCCGGTGCTGGCCTACGCTTCTACCTGCGGAGCGTGGCCATTCCGCTGGTGGGCGTGGACGTGGGCAACGGCCTCGGCACCAAGGACATCCGCGTGATCTTGGTCGTCGGCGCGTAGTCGTCGCCTACCACTTACCCGTCTTGCGTGCCTCGGCCTTCGGCATGTTCGCCAACTTGGCCAGGTTCTCGAGGATTTCCGATTCAGGCATGGCGTAGTCTGTAAGTCTGCCGCCAAGGTACGCATCGTAGCCCGCCAGATCCATGAGGCCGTGGCCGCTGTAGTTCATGAGTATAACTTTCTTCTCGCCGGTCTCGCGGCACGCGATAGCCTCGTCGATGGTCGCGGCGATGGCGTGGCTGGTCTCGGGCGCGCAGATCATGCCTTCGGTTTTGGCCCAGATCATGGCCGACTCGTAGCACTTAAGCTGGCCATAGGCCTTGGGCTCGAACAGTCCCTCGATCACGCCCTGGCACACAAGCGGCGCCATGCCGTGGTAGCGAAGTCCACCCGCGTGGATGGGCTTGGGCACGAAGGTGTGGCCAAGCGAGTGCATGGGCAAAAGCGGCGTCATGCCGGCCACGTCACCATGGTCGTAGACGAAGTTGCCTTTGGTCATCTTCGGGCACGCGGAGGGCTCGACCGGGATGATCTTGATCTTGGCACCGTGGATCTTATCGTAAGCAAAGGGAAACGCGATGCCCGCGAAGTTGCTGCCGCCGCCAGCGCAACCGATCACGACGTCGGGCAGACCCTCGCCCGCCTTCTTAAGTTGCTCCTTGGCCTCAAGCCCGATAATGGTCTGGTGAAGCATGACGTGGTTGAGCACGCTGCCGAGCGCGTAGCGTGTTTCGCCCGTGGGATCGGTGACGGCGGCTTCTATGGCTTCGCTGATGGCGATACCCAGGCTGCCCGGCGTGTCGGGCATGGTGGCCAAGATGGTGCGGCCGGCATTGGTTTCGGTGCTTGGGCTGGCCACGCAGTTGGCGCCCCACACCTGCATCATCATCTTGCGGAATGGTTTTTGGTCGAAGCTGATACGCACCATGAAGACCTTGCACTCAAGCCCGAGCAGGCTGCACGCGAAGGAGAGCGCCGTGCCCCACTGGCCAGCGCCGGTCTCGGTGGTCAAACGCTTGATGCCGAATTGTTTGTTGTACCAAGCTTGCGGCACCGCCGTGTTCGGCTTGTGGCTACCGGCTGGGCTAACGCTTTCGTCCTTGAAGTAGATCTTGGCCGGCGTCTTGAGAAAACGTTCGAGGTACACAGCACGGCGAAGCGGCGACGGGCGCCACCGGTAGAGGATATCGAGAACCTCGGGCGGAATGTCGATCCAGCGCTGGGTGCTGACCTCTTGCTCGATGAGATTCATCGGAAAGACAGGAGCCAACATCTCTGGACGAATCGGCTGCCCGTCAGGGCCAAGCGGCGGCAGCATGGGCGTCGGGAGATCCGCGGCCAGGTTGTACCACTTGCGAGGGATCTCGTTTTCGGAGAGCAGGATCTTCACGTTGTCCATCTTGTCCATCCTTTGTCAGATGAGGACGCACCGTCAGACGTGGCGGGGCATCCCTGGCGAAGCGCGAGTGTAGAGGACCGGGCCATCCCAGTTCAACCACGGATCGTGACGGCTACTTGCGCGTCACGCCTATCACCACACGACGGGGTGTGGGACGGTCGGGAGAGGGCGTCGGATGCACGTCGATACGATCGGAGGTGGCGGGACGGACCATGCGATAGGCGCCCGCGCCAGCAATATCTTGGCCGTTGTCCTGCGCGATATCTCTGGCGCTGGGGGCGGCCTCTGGGATGGAATGGTTGGCCAGCGTCGGAACGTCGCTGAACTCGTCGTCGTCTGCCAGCGCCGCGGCCACGTTGGCGAGTTCCGCGTTGATCTCGTCGGTCACGCCGTTCGCGGTCGCCTGGCGGTCGGCACCCCGAACCTTGCCTTGAACCTTCGCCACCACGCTATTCCCCGCCCTGCCGCGGCTTGCCTCGCAGCCAGGTCTCCTGCGTTTGACTGGCACATAACATGTCAACAGCACCCGATGTGGCTCGATCAAATCAATAATAATTGAGAGTAATGCAAATTACAACTATAGGAACGTGTAAAATTTGAGCTTCCGATTCACGCCGATCGCGCCAGGGCATTCCGTTGTATAGGTATGGACCATGAAGCGAATTGTCTCCTTCTGCGGACTTGCCCTTGTTGCCTTTGTCACGGGCTGTGCCGACCCTGTGCCGGCCAAGCCCACAGCGCTCCCGCCGCCCAAGCCCGCACCGGTCGCGGAGGTACCCATGCCAGCGGACGGGGGAACCGCCGACGCGCACCTTGGGATGATGGAGAGGCACGCCATTTGGCTGGCCAAGAAGCAGGCCGACGAGAAGCTGGCCAAGGAGCTCGCCGAGGCTGAGGAAGCGCGCCTGCGCAAGTTCGACAAGACCAAGTTGTCCACGCACCTCGCTTTGCTCGCGTTCGAGAAAAAGACGCGCAAGGTGTTCGACGACGCGGCCGAGGGTTTGAAGGGGAAGCCGGATGCGGGAGCCCAACTGGAAAAGGTCGCGGACAAGCAACGCAAGGCCATCGAGGCTCAGGCCAAGATTCTGCGCAAGATGGATCCCACGGGTGGCAATTCGAACATCGGCACGGATCACGATGTGAATTTGAATCTTTTGGCCAACGACTACCCGGCCGCGCTGGCCGCCGCTGCGGGCGGTGACGAGGTGCCCCTTGCCGAGGCCAGCAAGGAGCTCGATAAACGTTTCAAGAAGATGGATTCCTGGCTGGAAGAAGTGAAGAACTTCAAAGAGACCAAGGAGCCCGCCTCGGCCAAGCCGTCCAAGGGCGCCAAGAAGACAAAGCCCGCGAAGAAGGGCAAGAAGTAGCTCCGGATCCGGAGATTCACCGCAGAGAACACAGAGGACACAGAGGCCGGAACGAAAAAGGATCTCCGGATATCAGATCCGAACCCTTCTCCCTGGGCTTCCCTCTGCGCTCTCTGTGTCTCTGTGGTGAAGTTCCCAAGCATCTCACCAAGAATTTCCCGGCTTGTAACGAGGCGGCCCTTGCCGGGCGGAACTCTGTTGTAGACTCTCGGACTTCATCCGGGAGGTACGAACGTGGTTTCATCAAGGCAGCTCAAGCAACTGGCCGACCAACACGGCACGCCGCTTTTCGTCGTCGATCATCGAGAGATCCGGCGCAACTTCACCATGTTCCGCAAGTACCTGCCGCGCGTGCAGGCCTACTACGCGGTCAAGGCCAACCCCGATGCGGCCATCGTGAACACGCTCTTTCGCGCCGGCGCCAGCTTCGATGTGGCGTCCATGCCGGAATTCAATATTGTCCACGAGAACATCAAGAACTGGCCCGCGAAAAAGCGGCAAGATTTCATCTGGGACAAGATCGTCTACGCCAACCCGGTGAAAGACAATCGCACCCTGGCAGACCTGGATCCGTACAAGCCTCTTGTCACCTATGACAACCTGGCCGAGGTCGGCAAGATCAAGAAGTACGCCCCGCACGCTGGCCTGGTCCTGCGCGTGAACGTGCCTAACACCGGCTCCATGGTCGAGCTGTCGTCCAAATTCGGCGCCTCGCCCGGCGAAGCCGTGGATTTGATGGAAGCCGCCTTCAACGCCGGCCTAGTCGTCGAGGGGCTTTCCTTTCACGTGGGCAGCCAGTGCACGAACTACCAAAACTACGTTCAAGCCCTGGGTATCGCCGACGGCATCTTCAAGGAAGCCTGGCAGCGCGGCCACAAGCAGGTGAAGATCCTCGACATCGGCGGCGGTTTTCCCGCACCCTACGATCCACACGTCCGCCCGTTCGCAGAGCTGGCCAAGACATTGAACACGGAATTCGATCGGCTTTTCGGCCCTGAGATCGAAATCATCGCCGAGCCTGGCCGCTTCATGGTGGCGACGGCGGCG
>Ga0302321_100003930_pt1 | contig 12792 bp, 10 predicted proteins | sample Fen_T0_1_FD_202505 | JGI IMG/M metagenome (GOLD analysis project Ga0302321, IMG submission 202505) | Peat permafrost microbial communities from Stordalen Mire near Abisko, Sweden - Fen_T0_1 | ecosystem: Environmental > Terrestrial > Soil > Wetlands > Permafrost | place: Sweden: Abisko...
ATAACGTGCACCGCTACTGCGTTTCCTTACGCCGTCCGGCCGTTACCCCGCGCAAAATCGATGATTCTTGCGACCGCTTAATCCGACGACGCAGCAGGGCAGGTCTTGGTGCCGCGACTGGTCACCATGAGCTCGTAATCACCGACGGGAAGATCCGCCGGCACGTTGAGCTTCACTTTGAACTTGCCGTCGGAATCCGTGAGTGTGGAGCCAGCGAAGCTACGTAGCCCGCGCTGCGTGAGAATCAAGTCGATCCGGACCTTTCCGCAACCGCTCCGCTTCCCCTCGATGCTGCCTTCGATGTCGACAGCGTGGCTCCGCAGAACGCGCAGTTCCGACTTAGCATTGAGGGCGATTTTACCCGTTGGCGGCGCATCCGGCATTTCCGTTAGGGCGGTTTGCTCAGCGGTTCGCTTCTCGGTCTTGGGAGCGGTTTGTAGCGTTACATCCTCGGGCTTTGAACTTTTTTGGGTCGCTGGTGTTTGCGCCTGCTCCGCCTCGTTGGGCCGCGAAGTAAGCGAACTTGTGGCGCCCGCGGATTTGTGGGGGAACCGATATGGATCGCTGGGGGGGCTGTGCGGTTTGCCGCTCGGTGGATCACCGCGAAAATCGATACCAGACGCAGCTCCACCTAAATCGATGCGGTGCCAGCCGTCGCCCCCAAACACTTCCACCCAAGCGTGGGCTTCGTTGTGCACGAAACGTGACGGGATACCGAGTCCCAATGCCGTAATCACGAAGGCGTAAGCGCGATGGCGACACACGCCCACTTTGCGCGTCACAAGCGAGCGATAGAGCGCTTCACCTGCCGTTGCGTCCAGGTGGTCATTCGATTCGGCGAATTCACGAAAGTACGCGACCAATTCCGCGATGGCAGGTGCGGGGGCCATTGCTCGGGACACGCCCGTTTGGCGCGCCATCTCAAGCGCCACGCGCGCGACATTGGGCGGAACAGGCGGTAGCTCACTGACCAGGGCGGTATACGAAGTGGCCGTAATGCGCCCGTCAAAGGCCGAACGCTCCACCCCAACGTGATAGAGCAGTCGCACCTTTGCCTTTGCCGCGGGCGCACGAACATACCAATTCTCAGCTCGGTCGACGTAAAACCCGAATACGGTAGGGGGCTCCGCGTTGGCTGAATACACTTTCATCCCGGGACCCGCGCTCGGGATCCGCGTGGCTTCTTCACCCTTCAGCTCGAGCACCAAATCCCCAAAGAACTGATCCGCGGAATCCGACGGCCCTGCCGTCATGGTCACTGGACGAGCACGACCGTCCGCGACAACGAGCTCAAAATTCGAGTCGACCGCGTCGTAGACATGGGTTCGCTTGAATGGTGCGATGCTTGGGCGAAAGGGTTCGTGATAGTGAAGGCGCCCGGGATCGGACGTTTGCCCATCGATGCGGAAGTGCGGCGCGCCATTGCCGCGTGGTTCATTGTAGGTGGGCTCCTGGGCTGTGATGGGCTTCTTCGGATCCGGCAGGGGTACAACCGCTCCACCAGATTTCAATGCGGCGGGCAAAGCCCCTTCCGTGACACGCACGCCGTAGGCGACATCTTCCTTCGGATCGGGTTCGAATCGCTCGTGGAGAACCGGTGCGTAGTCGCCCTGGGCCAAACCCACTGTAAATAGGCAGATTAGGACCGACGCCGCCCCGGGGCTCCATCGCGGTATTCGTACGCGTGACACTGACATCACGCTAGCACGGGTGCGCCGTCCAACTCCCGCATTGAGAAAAAACAACCCAAGGAATTGGTCGCGTAAAAAACTAATCATCTTGGGAACGAATCGCGCGTATCACTGTCGTATAGGATTCAATGCGTTGCTCGGGTAGTCCGTGGTTGGGTGCTGGCCTCTCGGTAGTGTTTGCACTTACCGCAATGCTGCTGGTTCCAGCCTGCAGCCGAACGCTGCCCTTGCCACAAAGCGTCCCTGCGGCTGCGCGTTCCGAAAGCCGTGAAGACGCGAGCAGGATGACCGTCCGGGGCTACGGCAAAGCCGTGGATCGTACACCGCGGCCCGCTTCGTCACACGCCGACCGAGCCCGAATGCTGGCCTCGGCATCCGCCCCTATCGGAAGAAATTCGCTACAGATTTCGAGCGATGAAGACTACGTGGTGCGCATCGTCGCGCCGAATACCAGCTGCTCGGGCGCTTTGATTTCTGAGAATTTGGTTTTGACGGCGCATCACTGCGTCGCGGCGCGCGACCAGGAGGGAAATAGTCGCACGTCCGATCTCGCCCCGCAGGAACTTACCGTGGAACTCGGCTCCGGCCATTTCCCCTGGGCAGAGGTGGACGTACGCGCAATCGTGGCACCCAGCTGCGGCTTTTCGGCCGGCGCCGGTGACTTGGCTATTTTGGTGCTCGGGCGCCGAATGCGCGGCGTACAAACCATTCAGCCCAACTTGGATCGTGAACCGAAGCAGGGTGATGAAGTATCGCACCTGGGTTTCGGTCGATGTGCGTTGTCTGAGGACGGCATCTACTTGAAGCGGCGCGCGTCCGGCTCCATCGACTTGGTAACGAAGATTGGTTTCCGCTTGAACGCGCCGCTCTGCCCGGGGGATTCCGGCGGCCCTGTGCTCGATCACCAAAGTGGAACCTTGATTGGCGTGGTGTCCGCCGGTGCCATGGATGGCGACGAACGCACGCCGGATCGCGTTGAGTTTGCGCGCCTGGACCCCTTCCGCGGCCTCTTCGCCAACGCGGAGAGAATCGTCGGGGGAACGCCGCTCAGTGAGCTGCCACCCGTCGACTGCCCGGCCCCGGTTGACGAGCGCGCGAAGGTAAAGGTCACCCACGTAAAGACGAAGTGAGCAATCGCGTGGGAATGGTAACTGGCGTCTTCCACGACGAGCAAACCAAACTGCTCGCAAAGCTACAAATACTCGAGGTAAGCTGCGGCTCGAATGCGTAGTCTGCTTCGATTCCTCGTTTGGACACTGCTCATCGTGGGAGGCTTCATCGGCTTGGCGCGCGCCACGGCGATACGTTGGTGGCAAGTCCCAACGGAGGATCCGTGGCTTGGTGCCTCCGTCACTCCCAGTGTTGGCCCCGGCGATTGGCTGCTGCTCTGGCGTCTTACCAGACCAGCTGAGGGTGATTTGGTGATTTGCGCTGAGCCCGGCGCTCCGGAGCGGATCGTTGTGGGGCGGATCTTGGGCAGCGGCAATGACGAGCTCGAGATCGTAGGTGGCGCGGTAACGGTCAATCGCAAGGGGCTGCGGCGGGAGCGCGGGTGCGACGGATTCAAGGTTGTCCACCCGAAAACCGCACAGGTGCTCGAGCAATCCTGTTCGGTCGAAGACATGGACGGCACTCTTTACCAGCGCGGCAACGCCATTGAAGGTCTGCCGGCCCAACCTGCTCTGAAGAGCGTCCGGGTGCAGCCCGGCCAATTCTTCCTGGTGAGCGACAACCGGCAGTTCTCCTTCGACTCACGGGACTTCGGCCCGGTGGACGCCTCCACCTGCCACGAAACCATTGTTTTCCGCCTTTGGGGACCGGGGGGTTACTTCGATCCCAATCGTCGATTTGAGCTCGTTCGGTAATCTTTTTCGGAAATTGTCGTATGGCAGGGGATTGGAAACTTGCGCGCTGGGCGCAAGCACCCTACGGTTAGAATTTGGGATGTATGGCCGACCGGCTCTACACAATTGGAATCGTCTGTGGCAGCTGTGAGACGTATAGCCCCATGGGCACGCCCACGTGCCCCATCTGCAAGCGCAGCCTCAGGCTGTCGCCAGTGGGGTCCCACTCCGCGATTCAGTACCAATCCCAAGAATTAGAGCGGGGAGATCGAGATGCCTCTTTGCAGGCCGACGATTTTGATCGAACCTCCGTGCAAGCGACGCAAGGCCCCGGAGCAACGCTCAGCCCCGCGGGGTCACTAGAGGAAGAGCCCATGGATCAAGTAAAGCACTACGTCTGTGATTCCTGCATGACCCCAGTTCCACGGGGCCACAAGTTCTGCGGTCGCTGCGGGGCCAGCGTGCCTGAGGATGCCGCAAACCTGAAGGTGAAGCTCTTCAGCGATATGCAGAACCCGGAGAAGGCGCGCTTGCTCCTCATCCGCGGCGATGGTCGCGACGGCCTTTCGTACCATCTGAAGGCAGAGCAGCACATTGTTGGTCGCCAGGGGCAGATTGAGTTCCCCGATGATCCCTTCGTGTCTCCACGGCACGCCAATCTATTTTATAGGGATGGTCGGCTCGTCGTGCGGGACGAAGGCGCCATCAACGGCGTCTACTTCCGCGTGCGCGGCACTGTTGAATTGGTCGCGGGCGACACGTTCCTCGCAGGGGAACAGCTCTTCCGCCTCGATCCAGCACCGCGGATCTCAGACGCCGCAGAAGCCGACGGAACCTTCTTCTACTCCTCGCCGAAGTACACAAGCACCTTCCGACTCACGCAAATCCTCGAAGGTGGCGCGCTCGGAATGACCGTCTGTGCTCGCGGCACAACACTGCAGGTGGGCCGTGAAGATGGCGATCTGAACTTCCCGGGTGACGTCTACATGTCAGCCAAGCATGTCACCGTTGAAGAACGCGACGGGCGCTTCTACTTGACGGATCACGATAGCCGTAACGGCTCTTACATTCGCGTCAAGAGCGAGCAGCTGCTGGGTCACGGGGACTACCTGTTCATCGGGCGCAAACTGCTGCGCGTCGAATTGAACGTGAATTAGGCTGAACGGCGAGGGAGCGCGCTCGCTCAGACGCCGCATCTGCATGCTTGACGCACGACTAGACGCGTGAACCAACGAGAAGAGTTCCCCACCGGGCTCTTCTCGTTGCCATTTGGGCTCAAGTCACGCGCCCTCGACAGGCACGCCGAAGCGTTGTTTGGATCACACGAGTGCCCGGGTGCAATCAAGGCACAGTGCTGTACGTTTTCGTACCACAACCCCAACACCCATCCCCCGCCAAGCGACCCAACCCCACGTGTGAATCGCTTGAGCTACCTTGGGCATCAACGGCAACTAAATCGATTAACCGTCCTTAGAATCGCTTAGCGGACAAAGCGGTTGCCACTTTTTCAAGCCACGTCAATCTAACCAATCGTTGGGTTTAGCCCGGTCCCAGAGGAATCCCCATGCGTTCGCTCTCATCGTACAGTCTTGGCCTCGCTTCCATCACGCTGATTGCTGCATGCGGGGAGGGGTCGGGGTCACTGTTGGACTCGACACCCATGGGCGGCTCTTCCAGTGTTTCCAGTACCGGAGGGGCCGGGGCGACACCAGGCTCAAACGCTGGCGGGCAAGATGCTTCCGCCGGTGCTTCGACTGGAGGCTCAACTGGCGCATCTAGCAACCCCGCGGGCGGTTCTACGTCCACATTCTCGACAGACGGTTGTACGGCGGTACCCATCAACCCAAACGCGACACAGCAGGCAAAGAATTTGCTCTGCTACCTCTATAGCGTCAACGGCAAGAACGTGCTCTCGGGGCAGCAAGAAACCAGCTGGAACTATGGCAGCAGTCCTGGGCCATCCGTTGATGTGGAGTGGATCAAGACGCAAACCGGCAAGTACCCGGCGGTCATGGGCGGCGACCTACTCTATCCCGGTGACACAGCGAAGAACGCACCCGGCACCATCGATCGCGCAAATAACTGGTGGAAAGCCGGCGGTATCACCATGCTCCGCTACCACATGGGTGCGCCGCCCCTGGAAGATACCTACGATAACGCGAAAAACACGGTTGCCAATTTGGACAACGTGATCAAGGACGGAACCACGGAAAATACGTCGTTCAATTCGAAATTGAACTACGCTGCAGCACAGTTGACACTCTTGCAGAATGCCGGGGTGGCCGTGTTGTTTGCGCCCTTACATGAAGTCCAAGCCAACGGCTGGTTCTGGTGGGCGAAGGGAACGGGCCCGCAGTTCGTTGCTATCTGGAAGTACCTGTACAACTACCTAACCACAACGAAGGGCCTCAACAATCTGATCTGGCTGTTGCCCTTCAGCGGCAATCCGAACTCCGCCTATTACCCGGGCAAGGACTTTGTCGATATCGCGGGTCCTGACACCTACGACATGACGACACAACCCTTCTCCGCCATGTACAGCACCACGCGGAATGTGGTCGGCTCAACTATCCCGATCCCCTTGCACGAAACCGGCAAGATCCCAAACCCGGACAACATGTTCCCCACGGCGGCACCTTGGGTGTTGTTCAGCGTTTGGTGTGGCTACGAGAACGACACCACCAAGAACTCGGTCGCAGAAATCAAAGCGGCCTACGACAGCCCCTACACCATCACCCGAGATGAGGTTCCAAACCTGAAGTAGTCGGTGGACGAATTAAGAGGGCTCCGCGACGCTTTCCGTCTTCGCCGAACCGGAACGGGGACGCCTTCGGCGCTTCGAGCGACCAGCGACTCTGCCCTCGGGCTGTGAGTCATCTTCGGGTTCTTCGACGGGCAACGGCGGTACAATCCGCGCATCGCGTCGAATCCCCTGAACGATACTCGCATCGACATAGAGGGAGGTACGCTGGAAACGCCCACCGCGCCCTGATTCCAACCGAGGCAGAAGGGCGACGATTCGGCGCATTGCATCGGCGATTCGACGCGGCACATTCAGCCTATCAATCACCGGTTCGAGGAACTCACCCGCCATTTTCATGCGGTCACGCGCGTTCTCGCAACACTCGAGCATTGGCTCGAGCAAGAGCACGCAACAAAGGACCAAATCGGAAAGTGGCTCGCCGCGCTCTTTCGTCAGCTCGTCAACCCGCTGCAGCATTCGCCACACGAGCCCGCCGTCCTCCGGTTGATCCGAAAGGAACGAGGCAAGCTCCGGTAGCAAGACGTCAAGAACGCCCATTTCCCACGCCAAGAAGACCGAGCGATGCGATGCGCCTCCGCGCAGAAGGCGGAGCAGCTCCTCGAAGAGCCGAGGTCGCGCCGCCATGGCGAGAGAGCCTCGGCATTGTACGATGGCGTCGTAGACCGGCTCGGAGATGCCGCAATCGAGTCGCGCGGCGAACTTGATGGCGCGAAGCATTCGGATCGGATCCTCCTGGAACCGAATCACCGGATCACCAATGGTATGGATGGTCCGGCGATCGATGTCCGGCATTCCCGACACCCAGTCGAGCACGTGCCGGCCGTCCAGGTCGTAGAACAGCCCGTTCACGGTGAAATCGCGACGCAGCGCGTCTTCATGGGCCTCACCAAACTCATTGTCATTGCGAATGAGCAGCTCTGCGCCCTCGCGGTCGTCGTCCTGAGGTGGCGCGCGACGAAAGGTGGCCGTTTCGATCACCTTTCCGCCGCCAAAGAGGACATGTACGAGTCGAAACCTTCGCCCGATAATCCGCGAATTGCGAAAGAGTCTTCTGACGTCATCGGGCGACGCATCCGTCGCAACGTCGAAGTCCTTGGGCCGAAATCCGAGCAATAGGTCGCGAACACAACCACCGACTAGGTATGCTTCGAAACCGGACCGCGTGAGCCTCCGAACGACCCGCGCCGCGTCTGAATCGATACGGCCGTCATCAAAGGCGACCTCGTGGCGCTTCGGTGCCGGTCGCTGTCGCTCTTGTGTCGTCTCATTTTGACCCGAGTCCGGGCTGTCTGAAATACGATTTCGGCGATCGGATTCCGCGTCCAAGTGGATCCCGAGCTCGCGCAAATCCGCGGGCATCTCGCGGATCTCGAAACCCGGTAGATCCAAATCCATCGAATTGTCCGGCTCAGGCACCGCTGTGTCACGGGCTCCACGCGTCCCAGACTTCGAAGGCGCTGTGGGCTTGCGTCCCCGAGGAGCTGCCGCCTTCTTTAAATCGTCGATCGCACTTTGCGTCGTCCGATCGGAACGCTTGCGGCGCGGTGCCGCTCTCTTGGGCCGAGCTAATTCAGTACCTTCGGTCATGGTGTCGGAGGGGGGCTGCACAGCAGTCGGTTGCCGGCTCTTTTGGCGGGGAGGAGAGGAAGATCCCATCGGCAACGCTTCGAATTTGGAAAAAGCCTGCTCGGGCAGGTGGGGATAGGTTGCCCGTGGCTTAGCAGCGGAACTCCCCCTACACCAGCCCGGCCCGCGTCTCAGTCAATCCATTCCAGCCGAATTCGGCTAGCGTCCACGGAACGTTTTCGGCAAAACTAGGGGTAGTGCAGACATTTTGGCTCCGCTACCGAGGCACGCGATTTCCCATCCGGCGGGGTGAGTACATCCTCGGCCGCAGCCCCTACTGCAGCATTGTCGTCAGCAACGCCCTCGCCTCGCGACAGCATTGCGCAGTACGGCTCACGTCCGATGGCTTGGTCATCGCTGATCTGAACAGTCGAAATGGCACACTCGTCAACGGCAAGCGCCTCGACGGAGAGCGGCAAGTGGGCCCCGGCGACATCATCCGCATTGGCTCGGATTCGCTCGAGGTGGTCATGGCCGATAGCCCTGCGGAGCGAAAGTCTTCACGCCGCGGGGAACGCCACGACACCGTTGACCGACTTGAACTCGAATCCATTCCACCTTCCGCCCCAGACGCCCCAGTGACATTAGAAGAGGATTCGAGCACATACACTCACAACAGTACGATTGAATTGGTTGTCGAATTGGTGCGTACCAGTTCTGATTTGCCCGATCGGCTTGAACGAGTACAAACCATTCAGCGCTCCATCGACACGCTCGTGGAGGTGAGACTTCAGCGCGGTCGAGCATTTGATCCAGCGGATTCCAAGAAGCTAATAGAATCGTCCAGAATCCTTGCAAGCTGGTTCGCGGACGGCAAATTGGACGGCTGGTTGCGTGACATCGAGACGGCGCTCGGAGCTTCGCATTGAGCACCCTCATCGTCACCTACGATGATGACGCTGGCGAATTACTCAGCGCCGCCCTAAGGCGAGCCAAAGCAGAAGTGGCCTGGGTGGAGGATCTCGAAGAAGCGGAAACCCTGGTCCCAAAACTCGATCCAATGGTCGTCGTGGTCGATACCGGGTTTGCCGGCTTCTCGGCGTTTGTCGAACAAATTCGCAATGAGCGGCCCTGGGCGCGCGTCTTCCTTCTAGAGGAACCCGAAGCCCCCATCTATCGCACGGGTTTGCCCGTGATCCGCAAACCGTTCGATGTCGCTGAACTTGCACCCTTACTACTGCGCGAGGAAGAAGCCGGTCGACTCGATCGTGATCGACGTCGACTTGAGCGTCGAACCGATCAACTCGTGGAACGCGAAAAGGACTTAACGCGTGAACTTGAGCACGCCGAGCGCCTCGCCGCCATTGGCCGCATTGCCGCCAGCATGGCCCACGAAATCAACAATCCGTTGGCCGTTGTGCAGTCGTCTTCGATCTATATCCGCGAGGTTGCGGAACGCGTCCAGCACCCTGAGTTACTGGAATGCGCAGCTGACATCGAGCTTGCTGTCGATCGTATCTCGACGTTCGTACAGCACATCTGTGGTTTTGCTCGTCGTGAACGCCCCCAATTGTCGGATGCCTCCATCACTCAAGCCGTCGACATAGCGCTACGCCTAGTCGCGCCGCGGGCCAAGTCGCGCCACACGACGATCGAGGTCAACGTGACAACGGCAAGCCCGGTACCACATGATCCGCCTCGATTAGCGCAAGCGATCCTCAATCTGCTTTCAAACGCAGTCGATGCAGCGGGTGTCGGTGGCCAAAAAGTAACGCTTACCATCTCCAACAATGGCGAACACCTAGCGATTGCAGTCGACGATAACGGTCCTGGGATCGCCGTCGAAATGACAGGTCGGCTCTTCGAGCCATTCGCCACAACAAAACCACATGGCCAGGGTACCGGACTTGGTCTCTCGATTACTCGACAGATCGTGCAAGATCACGGCGGGAAAGTGAGCTTGGGGCCACACCCAACCCATCCCGGTACGCGCGCCGAATTGCTTCTGCCCATCTTCAATTCGCGGCGCTTCCCACTTCTAGTCGTCGATCACGATGCGCTTGTGCTGCGCGCACTCGTAAGCGCCCTACGCTCCGATGGCTTCCCTGTGGAAGCGAAGAGTGACGTGCGCGAAGCTGCCGCTGAAGTGCTCACGCCCCCCGAAGTGATTATTCTCGATGCTCCAACGACCGAATCCGACGGACGCGACCTCGTAGCACAGCTACACGAGCTGTTTTGCGAAGCGCGGATCCTGGCCATTGTGGACACCCACGTGCGAAGCCCTCAATTCGCCGATGCGCACTTGACGCGACCATGGGGTAGACCAGAACTGCTGAGTGCTGTACGCAAACTCTGCCTGTCAACCAGGCAAGGCACCGTGAACTAGGGAACGCCCATCTGCCTCAGAAAGGACGTCGGCATGGCCACGCGCCAAAGCACCATCGAATTCATTCTCGACCAAGTGTCGACGTTGAACTCGGTTTGTGCCAAAAAGATGTTCGGCGAATACGCGCTTTACGTCGAGGGCCAGGTCGTAGCGCTAGTTTGCGACGATCAGCTATTCGTCAAGACGACCGACCCTGGCCGGGCATTCCTGGGAAAACGCTATCAGGAAGGCACCGCGTACCCCGGAGCGAAACCGTCCATGCTAATCGGTGCTGATGCTCTCGAAGACCACGAACAGCTAAGTGAACTATTGCGCATCACAGCGCTAGCGCTTCCACCCCCGAAACCAAAAAAGTCCAAGGCGACCAAGGCGTCCACGGCGTCCAAGGCGACCAAGGCGTCCAAGGCGACCAAGGCGACCAAGGCGTCCAAGGCGTCCAAGGCGTCCACGGCGTCCAAGGCATCCAAGGCATCCAAGGCATCCAAGGCATCCAAGGCATTGCGACGCTAGCCTCAGAATTGGTTTTGTGAGTGCGTCGCGATGACGCTTCGCCAGGCAAAAACAGCAATTTCTGCAACGCCTGCGAGCTGCGCCGTAACGGCGCTAATTCATGCGGGCTTCCTGCGCCACGAATGGATTGCGAACGGGCACGCGAGGATTGCGCCGAATGTGAAACCAACCAGGTGCAGCGTTGAGGAAACCTGGGGCGTGAACCAGTCGAACAGCAACTGCGCTGCTAGCACCACGAGCAAGGTCAAAAACCGTTGCCCCAGATGGTTTTCCCGACGCATCAGATACCCACACAAGAAGAAGACCCCAAGCGCACCAATCAATCCCATCACCCCAGAGGATGCCCCCAGAAACACTCGTGGAGCGGCCGAGCTTGCCTCGGTGGTTAGGGCAACGTAACCGTAGGCGCCAATATTTGACCCCAGAAATAGGAACAGCAACACGCCGGCGTTCCACAACTGTTCGATTGCTCTGCCCAAGCTCCACAAGCCGAGGCAATTGAGCCCATAGTGCACCACGCCATAATGCAGGAAGCCTGCGGCAACAATGCGCCAACCGACTTTACCGTCGGCAAGTTCACTGGGCAATACCAGAGCCCCCATTTCGATAAGGTTGGCAATATCGGCAGAACCGCCCGGAATACTGAGCAAAAACACCACCGTGAGCAGAGTCAAGAGACCAAGTGTGGCGTAGGGTCGACGCGATTTGGGCGTTGAACGAGCCGCGACCATTCCCGCCACAACTTGGCGTTGAAACGCGTCAATGCTGCTAAGAGTTTCAGCGGGCAAAGTAGTGAGGTCGATGGGGACAATCGGGTACTCAAGTCGGTGCATTGCACGCCCCTGTCCCGGCAAGTTCTCCGCGACGACCTTGAGCAAGAGTTCCCTGCCATCAAGCGTGCGCCCTTGCGCAAGCAGCGCGGTCGCCTGCCACGTGTCTCGATAGCCGCGTGGGATCCGCGGGAAATGCTGAACTATCAAGGCCGTCACCACGTCGTAAAGACCAGAAAATGCGGCCAATTGCAGCTGAATTACCGGCTGATTGGCGAAAGCCAAGGGCAACTGACCGTAGAGCTCCCACATACCACCTAGGTCGCGTGTCTCCCCAAGCGCCCGCAAATAGAGCGATGCCAACTGGAGCTTGCGCGACCCAATTGGCTGGCGTTTGAGATGGGCAACGATCTTATCAAATTGGTTTTCGAGTCGCATCAAGTCAAGTTCGACAAGATCCTGTATGCCACGCGATTTCCGTAATTGTTGCAGTACGGACTTGGCGGCGTCGATTCGACCCTCCCCTTCATGCCAATGACTAAGCAACTGAAGACGATATTCTCGCTGCCCATCGAACGGATGGAGCAACGCGATCACTGACGAAAAGCGTGCCGCGCGTGCGAAATCAAGCGCGTGCAATGCCTCTTGCCTTCGCCGTATAAGCGAACCAGGCAATAAGACCAGCAAGCCCCACAGTAACCCAGCAAGGAAGCCTGTCGGGGTGAATCCAGCCGCGACGCCCAATGCAACGACAAGAAGCACTGCCAGGTTGATGAAAAGCCAACCGCGTTCCCCCGCTCGAAACTGCGATACGCTTTGCACAGCACCGAAGAGAGCGCTTGCGCCAATCATCCAAGTTAGGACATATGAAAGCTGCACGTCAGCGTGACATAGCAGATCGTAACTGGTCCACCTTTGATGACCGCAAACTATCGGCGTTTTCGCCCATCCGTGCAATCTTAGCCTCGCGCACCTGTCTCGGGTCGGTTAGGATTCGACGTCGGTTGGATGATTTATGGCGAATTCTCCGTACGTAAGAGGTTTATTGGCCCTGGCACTCATTGCGGTGGGTTGCGGCCCCGGCAGTGAGGATTCCGGAACTCAAAGCCGCCAATCGCAGCGGAGCGTATCGCGCAGGTGTTCTCGACGTCCCGACGGTCAACTGGCTATTTAGCGCAACAACTCCTTGGTCAACTGCTTACGGAACTTTGCCGGATTGGGATCGCTATTATGTCCCGCGAAACGACGCCGCACGACTGGC
>Ga0302321_100003933_pt1 | contig 12789 bp, 10 predicted proteins | sample Fen_T0_1_FD_202505 | JGI IMG/M metagenome (GOLD analysis project Ga0302321, IMG submission 202505) | Peat permafrost microbial communities from Stordalen Mire near Abisko, Sweden - Fen_T0_1 | ecosystem: Environmental > Terrestrial > Soil > Wetlands > Permafrost | place: Sweden: Abisko...
GCCATTTGATCCAAAGCAAAAGTAGCCGGGTTCGGCACTCGGAGAATCAATACGGCAGTTTGCGCGCCGTGCGGCAGATCAAGCTCCGATTGTGGAGTCCGCAATTTGTCAGAAAACCGACAGGGGTTAGACAGAATCGGCGCGTACGCTCTGCAGAGCGCCCAGTATTCAATCAAGATGGCGAAGTCTAGGCAGGGACCGTGCGCAATGGTGTGAGTGCCGCGGCAGTTATGGCGTCAGACGCTCATGCACGAGTGCGCTGGGGTACCCTGACAACGCACGTTCGATCGCAAAGTAGGTGAGCTCTTCCCGTTGACTGTTGATCGCCGCCAGCGGCGGCGGCTGCGGCAGATCGCTTAGCCGTTGCTGCAGATTCGAGTATGACGCCGTCAGGCGCGGCACTGCGCCATTGCTCGACATCAAGCCGCGCAGCCCGTCAATCGGCAGCGCAATCGCCAGCGAAATCAGCAGTGCCTTGAGGCCGCGCGAAAAGCCCTCGTCGTGCATTAGCCAGAGGCCCAGCGCGACCGCGAACACCGGCTGCAATACGCCCAGCGTGCGCGCATGCAGTTGCGACCAGAAATACTCTACCGACGTCGGATCGGCGACATGGCACATCACGACCGCGATCGGCAAGGTTGCCAGCCAAAGTCCGGCAAGCACGGCGACATCGCGCATTGGCCGGTTTGCGCCGGCCTGCTTCGAGCGCAGACGCAACAGAAGGATCGCAACGCCGATCGCCACCAGGACCACACCGATCCACGCGGTTGAGTCGAGTCGTAAGGTCGTTCGCCACAAGGTCTCGGAGCCGAACGAATAGAGCGCCATCACCGCGAGCAGCGCGCCGTACACCGGGTCGCGCAGATTGCTGGGCCGGTTCAGCAAATCGCAAAGCAGCACGAATGCCAGCATCATCGAGCCATAGCTACCATGCATCAGCGTGGCGATAAGCAGCAGGAGCGCCGCGTTGCGGTCACGGCCGGACCAGCGGCTTAGCATGGCCGCCAGGAACAGCACCGTGAACAAGTTGCGGCCGGTGAACCCGAATAGTGAAAGACCATCGTGCGGCCGCAGCAGCGTGAACAGTGCATCTGGCAGCACGTGCGCGATCGATTTGTCCAGACCAAGCTTCTGGCTGAATTCGATCGGCACGAGCGCGAACCACAGCGCGATGAACGCCAGGCCCACCAACGCGGCACGTTGCAGCGACGCGTCCCCAAGCCGGGCCAAAACCAAGCCGAACAGCAGCCAGATCATTCCAATGCCGAAGGTAAACATGATCACCATTCGCTTAGCCAGCGCATCGGCACTTGCGTCCGCCAGATTCGCGCTGGCCGCGAACCAGCTTGAGGCAAAACGCCATAGCTGGATCGCGCCGATGTAGTTACCGCCGTAGTCGCGCCGATTTTCGAAGCGCAGGATATCGTTGGCGGAAACCCCTTGCGCATGCAGACCGTCGATCATCTGGTCTTCGAGGTGGCGCAATGGCGCCGGCGAATCGGCTCGGACCAGGGCCGCCAGCCACAGATTGTCGTCGTCGGCGACGAGCCAGCGGGCTTCCCCGAGCAGCGCCGCACCCAGCCCGATCAACACCGCAAGCAATGCGATGATCTGGCCACTGCGGGCACCGGCGGCGCCGCCGCCAATCAAGCGTTGTGTGAATGCGTCAGGCACCGCGCGTCGCCACCAGCAAGCCAGCGATGATCAGGGACAGACCGTTGCGGATCGAATACTGTCCGGTCAACAGCGCGGCGCGAGATCCTGTGCAGCCGGGCTTGACCAGATGCTGCGTGAAACGTCGGCCCTCGCGGGCAAGTTGGTCGATGTGAGGTGTCGGCGCGCCGCGCAGCTTGCCGCCGCCGTATAGGCGCAAATCGCCGCAGTCGATGTTGTCGGCGAGAATGAACACGACGTTCGGCTTGTTCTCTTGTGCCAGTGCCGGCAAAGCAGCGAACGTTGTCGCGCACATCAAAGCACAGCCGAGGGCAACCGTACTTCCTGGCGTCATCGATTTCGCTCCTGTCATTCGATTACGCGCGGCGGAACGGGTAGCAAAATTGTCGCGACCAATTCATTGCCATTTCGGAAAAGCTGTCTGCGGCGCGCCATTCTACTCGAAGGGGCCGCCCCAATGGCCGGCATGGAGCGCGTTCTGAGTGCGCGCTTTAGGGCTGCTCCTGGCCGCGAGTTGTCTTCGCCCGCAACCCACACCTGCGGTTGGCGAGTTTCCGGTCGACTGGCTGGTGTACTTCGTAAGCCGCCGCTGGCTCCCGGGTTGAGCGAGGCGTTACGCTTCGGCGATAGCCGCAATTGAAACCTTCATTCCGGGAATGCGCACGGGCAGTTTGGCGGCTTGACGCGCTGGCGGATCATTTGGAAACCATTTGACCCACTCTTCGTTCATTCCTGCGAAGTCCGACTCCTCGACCAGTATCACGGTCGCGCAAAGTGCGAAGCCCTCTGGCCTCAGTTGAATTGGCTGCGAATGACCATCTCAGGGCAACCAAGAGTGGCCCTAAAGCGATTTCACTCGCAGCAATCGTTCATGGCGCTGACGCGTACCGTTGCTGCTGGTCGCGTTGCGATGTTAGCGAAGCGCTTTCGCGCGGCCTAAGGCATTTGCGGCGGCGCAGCTCTTGGCATCGTGACAATTCTTCACGGCCTCAAGCGTTGCGTGCAACGTGGCCTTCTCATCATCCGGCAGCGACGTGTACGTGTTGCGCAGCTCGTCCGGGTCGGCGGCAAGATCGTGGAATTCCTTTTCGCCGTCCTCGTACTCGACGTAGACTGCATGTTTCGCCCGGACCGCCTGGTAGGTGATCGGATTACCGCTACGCATCGCGGGCGCGTCGGGGTCAGTCGGGTCCTTGTGTGGCCCACGGTGTTCAACTAGCGCGACCGTCCGCCAATCCGCTACCTTCTGGCCATGCAGCAGCGGCACGACGCTGCGGCCGTCGACGTTCGGCGGCGCGGCGGCGCTCCCCAACTCAGTAAACGTCGGGCAGAGATCGACGTTCTCGACGATCTCGTCGATGGCGACTCCCGCCAGCACGCCGGGACCCGTCACGATCAGCGGTACATGAATGTCGGTGTCGTAGGCGGTCATCTTTCCAGGCATCAGCCGGTGCTCGCCCATGTGATAGCCATTGTCGGAGCTGAACACGAAATATGTATTGTCCTGTGCCCCGATGGCGGCGACGGCTGCTTGCAGTTGGCCGATCAGGGCGTCGACCGCCAGGACGGACTGTGCGCGGCGGCGGAAATCACGGTCGATGGCGGCGATATCGGCCGGGGTCAGCGGCGTGTGCACGGTCAGCCATTTCGCGGCGTTCACGTCGGGTTGGGCGTCAAACGCCGGCGTGTGCGGTGCGCGCAAACCGGGAAACGCGTTGGCGTCGCGTGGCGCCGGCGTGTACGGCGCATGTGGCGCGAACGTCGCGATCTCGAGCAGGAACGGTGTACCCGCCGACTGCCGGATGAAGCGCGCGCCTTGGCCAGCAATAACGTCGGTGAGGTAATCCTCCGGTTTCTCGCCGTAGTGGACGACCCGACTGTCCTGGTTGAGTGCGTATTTGAATTCGGCGTAGCCATGACCTGCGACCGCCCAAGTTGTCCAACCGGGCTCAGGCCGATGCTTGGCCGGGAAATAGCCATTGAGGTACTTGCCCATCATCGCGGTCCGATAGCCGGCCGCAGCCAGTGCAGTTGCGAACGTTGTTCGCTGGTTGCCGTGGTTCACGAACGCAAGGTAGCCGCCATCGTCGCCCGTATTACGAAAGACACCGGTATCGTGCGGATAGCGACCGGTAAAGATCGAAGTGCGCGACGGGCAACATAGCGAATCCGTGACAAAGTAGTTCGCGAAGGTGGCGCCTTCCTTCTGCATCTTCAGTACATGCGGCATGAACTGCACCAGGTTCCACGCGAGATCGTCCGTTAGGATAAAAACAATGTTCGGGTGTCCAGCCCGATTCGCCATCGTTGGCGGAGCAGGCACCGGCGCTGGCTCGGGCGCTGCGTCGGCGGAAGCACGCAGTGCCCGTGTTTGCCCGAAGTTTGGATTGCTCGCCTTGCACGCAGCGACGAGTTGCGAATCAACTTGGGGTAGCGACCTGCCGCCCGCGCGCCGCGGTATGATCCCCTGGACGATTGGTGCAACGCAATCCGGAACGATTCCGTTGCCCGTCGCCGCGCCACCGCGGACAAACCCGGCGCTTTGGCATGCCGCGACGATCTTCTCGCACGGGTTCTGGCCCCAGGCCGGTTGCATCGCGACGAGCGCCGCCACGCCGAGCACGATTGCAATACCAACGCCCAATCGATTGCGAAAGCAACGCATCGTCATTCCCTCCGGCAATTGTGGCATTGGCCAATGCCCTCGCCAATGGTCGAGGCAAAACGTTCCCGCCCCATAGACGCTGACAGCACATCGCCATCAACGCGCACGTTCCCAGTGGCCGTCGACGCGCACGCCGTTAGACCACCGTCCTTCGATGTCGATGTGGTCATTGGCAGCGCTGCCGTTCATTGCGCCCGTCATCGGCGTGCCGTCACCAACTTTCCACCCGTCAAGGGTTGCCTTTACTGATCCGTCGGGTGCGAAGGCGGCATGCATTTCGACCGGCTTGCCCGCGACACGCAGTGTCCAAGTCCCATTCGCTGCTCCGTTCTGTACTCGCAGAGGGACCCTCCAGCACGTTCTCTTTGCTGCGTCCTGTGGGAAATTACACACTTGGCCCTTGTAGGTCCCGTCCACAAGAACGGCGCCGGTCGCGGGGGGCGTCGGTGCTGCCAACTTGCCAGTTGTGGTCGTTACCGCCGCAGTGCCGGTGGCAACCGCAACTGACCCGCGTTGCTTGGTCGCTGAGGCTCGATCGGTCGGTGCAATGCCAATTTCAGACGGCGGAGCAGGATGCTTGGGTGTCGTGTCGGCGATGTTGTTGTGCATGGCCGGCGTCGCGACCGCCTTCGCCGGCGCCGCCTTGTCCGATTCGACCGCGCTCTCCGCTTTCGCAGTGCGCGCGATCTGGTTCTGCATCTGGCGCAATGCGTCCCCGGTCTGCTTCCTTTCCTCAGCGAGCTTCGCGCTCAACGCCAGCTCCTCACGGCGACGCTCATCGTGATCGCGGTAGAACCAGTACCCGGCACCAGCGATCGCGCCGACGGTAATCATGGCGATCGCCACCATGCGTACCGTCTTGCCACCTGCACTATGCGTCCTAGACGGGAGAACTCCAGATTCCCCCTGCGTGATCGAAAACGTACGTACCGGCTGTGCAATGTTTTTGAGATTCTGATTGCCTAGCGACTTGAACTGCAGCGACAGTTTGTTCTGAATTTGGTCAAAGACGCTGCCGGAAATACAAATCCCACCAGGCTCAGCGATCGTCTGGATGCGCGTCGCCACATTCACGCCGTCGCCTAGCAGATCGCCTTCCTGCACCACGACATCGCCGAGGTTAATGCCCATACGGAACAACATCTTCCGCTCCGGCGGCAAGTGCTCGTTGCGAGTCTGTAGTGCTGCCTGGATTTCGGTCGCACAACGAACCGCCTCGACCGTACTGGGAAACTCGGCGAGGATTGCGTCGCCGGCAGTATTGAACACGCGGCCATGATGTTGCTTGAGCAGCGCGTCGAATACGGCGCGATGGCCGCGCAGGGTCTGTATCGTCGCTTCCTCGTCTTCACCCATCATGCGGCTATAGCCGGCAACATCGGCGGTGAGAATCGTCGCGAGCCGGCGTTCTAGTGGATCCGGCATGCTTTCGGGTGGGGCGGTTTGGCCGGCCATCACTCACCTCCTCATCGCCATGCCTCGGACCGGTAAAATCGGCCGATGGTGGGCATGCGATCAACAACAGTGGCAGTCTAAGATATTTCCTTGGGCGTTTGAAGCATTCGAGAAAATGGTGGCACAAGTATGACCGATCCTGCGATCCCAGGGCGTACCCCATTTTGGAATGTCCAGTTCTTGGATGGCGCAACGGACGGTTAGCGTGATAGCGGTCATTCCCGCTGCCGCTATCGCCGGGCGCCGGGGTCGTCGCGCTGACCGCACAGTGCCTTTGCTGGGAGTCAATGCACGGTCGAGGGGCGCGATTCATCATCCCGGAGTGCTTCTAGCTGGCCCAGGCGATAGCCCATGGCGTCACGCAATCCAAGAACATCTTGGGCTGCGCCAAATCCGGCCACGATCACCTGTTCGTGCAAGAGGTCATATACGTCGCGGGCGTGTCGGACGAAATACTATGGGGGCCGTGGGGAGTTCCGGCGCGTGTAATCAGGTCCGACGAGCATCTGTGCGGACCATGCGGTCGCGATGGATGCGGCGGTGGCAAGGTTTCCGATTGCCTGACCTCGATTCCGGTGCAACGCGTATATGCGGAATTCCGCTCGCTGCTTGCGGAAACGGAAATCCGTGCATTCTAATTCGCGGACCCGCGAAAGTCCGACAACCACATAGGCGCATCCACACCTACAACCATTGCTCTGCATTCGCTTGACGAGCAGCAGTCCTACGCGCGGTATCGATTATCCCCGCACCAACAATTTGGCGCCTACCGCCTGGCGACCAACACTCGACGCTCGTCGCATGCAAGCTCCCGCATTGGTAGGCCAAGAATATCCAGTTCTCCGTATCGCCTCGGCGTCATTACGGCAAAGCCAGCCGGGAGTTCAGCCCAGGTGCTGACAAAGGCATCCATCGAATCGACATATTTCTGCGGCTCGGCGGCAATCCCTTCGCCAAGCTCGCTCCTATAGTTCACCAAGGTCACCGTGCGCCGGAGATAAAATGGAAGGCTATGATCAAACATTTCGACGCTGTAAAAGGGAATTGACGCATCGAAGGGACGTCGGTCGCTGTCCAATTGTTCTACGAGGCGCCTTGCGGAGTAATGGCCATCCACCGCAGTGAAGAAGACCGAAATTAGAAAACAACTCACAAGCATTGAGCCTGCCAGCAAGTTGGCTGCAGGCCACAGTTGTCCACGCCCCTGGAGTCTTTGCGAATACAACCCAGACACCAACATTACGATTCCTGCCCCGTAGAGCCATCCGACAGCGTTGCCCGCCTGTTCCAGGACCGGCGCGGCGCTGTGAATATTGACGAGAAACGGCAAAGTTCCAACGCACAATGCGCCGATGATCGCCAAAGTTCGTGCCGAGTACTTCAAATGCTGCCGTGGAAATTTGCTCAACTGCATTGCGGCCAATATCGCGAGCGCGGGGAACGCCGGTAATACGTATCCGGGCAATTTCGATTTCGAGATGCCAAAGAATACGAAAATCGTCAGAACCCAAATCAATAGAAACCGTTCATGGTCAAAGTCGCCCTCCGTCGAGCGGCGGAACAGCGACGGAAGACCGGCCAGCGATGCAATAGCGGGCAAAGTCCAAGGCATCATCCCCAACAGCCCGATCGGGATGAAGTACCACCACGGCCCCAGTCTATGATGTCCCTCCGTACTGAAGCGCTCAAAATGTTCTTTGACAAAAAAGAAATGAAAAAACTCGGGATTCTGCTGCTGTACCAAGACGAACCACGGTGTTGCGATAAGCAGCGCCAGAATCCCTCCAGCAATTAGGTTAACGCGAGTGAACACCGCGACGCTCCGCGTGCTAAGGGCATAGGCGGACAGCGCCAATGCCGGTAGCGCGATCGCGACCAAGCCCTTACTCAATACCGCCAACCCGAGCGCCACCCACGAAGCCAGCATCCACTGCGTCTGCTGCCGAGTCGTGATGCCTTCCTGTTGTGCAATCAGGAAGGCCATCAGCGCGCACGTTAGGAAAAACGTCAGGCCCATGTCCAACGTAAGGAATTGCCCTGCGACGAAATATCCAGCACTTGTTCCCAACAGCATGCCGGCCAAAATGCCGATGCGAAGTGACCAAAGGCGGATGGACGCCAATGCGACCACCAAGATTCCGGCGAATCCAGTCAAGGCAGGCCAGAGCCGTGCGGTCCATTCGGACTCGCCCAACGCCGCGTAGGTAATCGCCGTCGCCCAGTACTGGAGGGGTGGCTTCTCGAAATACTTGAGTCCGTCGAGCCGCGGCGTGAGCCAGTCGCCGCTGACCAGCATTTCCCGCGGAATCTCTGCATAACGGCCCTCGTCGGGCATGTATAGGCCGCGCAGGCCAAGACCCGAGAACCATGCGACGGCGAGGATCAGTACCAGGAAGGCTGCAGGATGAACGTATCGATGCGCACTTGCCGACGAAGGCGACGTCCGATCGCCGGACAGGAATTTTGGCGTCATTGGTTGCGCAATCGAAGAAGTGCCATCATCGACGTGATCGTCAATTGCTCAAATTGCCAATTCGCGATGTCCACCTTACAAAGTTTCGGAAAACCTCCACGTCGCAGGCTTCAATGAGAGCTGGTTTGTACGCAGCCAAGTCTGGGATCGCGAGTCGAGGTGCCGCCTAGTACTGCGGTAGCGGCGTCTTGACCGCGCAATTTTCGCGACGCAGGAAGATTGCCGCTTTCGTGAAGGCAATTAGGGGAAGGCACATTCCAGCTCCATCAACACCAGGCACTAAGAGTGGAGTCTGGGCTTTAGCTTTCCGCCCTTCCAAGCTCGCAGCTGCTGCCCGGCAGCGGTGATCCGGTCGCCGCCCGCGCCCTGACGCCAAGTCGCCTATCGCGCAATAAGTCTACCGAATCAACCTGTCCGAATGCTTACGAACTCCTCCTACCGAGTACATGGAATGTCGTACGCAGATCCGCGTCGCGTCCTAGGTGTGACGTACAACGCGCGGCGTACTCGGTACTGAGTTCTCGGTTCTTGGCACCTCGAGAAAATACTCGGGGCGAGTTGCGATCTATCGGGTTCCAGCTGCTGGGTGCTACGACCGCTTACGCTAACCCACTGGCCGGCTCCACTAAGAGGCCAATCTCGATCTCTATCCGTTAGATACTGTACTGCCGGGCGAGAAACGTGGACCAGACCTGCTTTCGCGGCGATGCGCGTATCATCCTCTCACCCACGTGCTCTGGTTAGGGACGCTCTAATGATCAAGATCCCGGCCATCTTGTTGCTGGTCATTGCACTGTCGTTCGCCCCGCTTTCACCTATTGCGCGTGCCGCCACGGTTCAGGTTGTCACGATCACGCTACAGGACGCGAGCGTCGATCCATCAATTTCGAGAATGGTGATGACGACCGACGCCTCAAGCGTGAAAGCTGGCCGCGTGACACTAGAGGCGGTCAACCAGTCGAAAACACTCGTGCACGAGGTGCTGGTTGTCTTGGCCTTGCAAGAGGGAAAGGAATTTCCCTACGACACAAAGAAGGCGACGCTTGTCGAAAAGCGCATGCACTCGCTCGGCGAGATCTCCGAACTCAAGCCCGGCGCCCATGGCATGCTCACGCTGAATCTCAAACCCGGCACGTACGTTCTCTTGTGCAACCAACCGGGGCACTACAAGTCTGGCATGTCTACCTTGCTCGTCGTCGAAAAATAGCGTGGTCGCGGTTAGACCCACTCCGGCCACCCAATACGGTGCACCCATAAGTAACTCGTAGCGCCGAGGGCATCACGCACGCCGTTCCAGGTACCGAGTTCGAAATGCTGAGAGGTTGGAACTCAGAGCAAAGAGCGAAGTCCAGGGTGCGACGTGGGAGCATGCGCATCTTTGAACGATCGCTTCCGACCCTGAGAAGTTGCGGTGTCTATAGGAAGCAGACGGTCGCAAGATGATGGATGTTGCCCGATTCTTGATCGGATCTCCTCGTCCACACGCCGCAGCAACGACTGCGGGATCGTATTGCCGAGCGCTTTCGCCATCTCCACGGAATCCCATGAGACCAACATTCTATGGACTTGCTTGCGAGATCCTTACGGGATGCTTACGAATTGTCGTGAAATTTTACATGTTGCCGGGACGCATCAAGCCAACTTGCTGATTACCAGGCGTTGCACACATATTGCTTGCGAATCACTTCGGCGGCTGACGCGCTACCAAGTGGGCAGTGGCAGGAATGCTTCCCGCATTCGAATCGGCAGACCTGCTTTCAGGGGGATTCTCCATGGTGTGCAAATCCATTCTCTATTCCAGCATGATCGCCGCAGCCGTCCTCGGTATCGCGACGTCAACTGCTATCGCAGGGCCGACGACATACAGTCTGCTCACAACGATTGCCGTGCCGTCGGATACGGCCAATGTTCAACCGGGCGGGGCATTCACCTCCTTCGACATCAGCTTCTTCGACCCAGTGAGGCGGCTCGACTTTGTAGCGGACCGGTCCAATGCCAGTGTCGACATATTCTCTGGAGCGAGCCTCTCATTCGTAGGACGAGCGACCGGCTTCACTGGGCAGCAGGCGACCACTTCGACATCTGGCGCGGACGGCGTTCTGACTGTCACATCGGGCGGGATAACCACGCTCTACGCTGGAGACGGCAACAGTACGCTCAAGGTCTTCAATGTAACCAATGCGGCGGCACCGAGCCTGCTCCAGTCTATTTCCACTGCCGGCTCCTTCCGGGTCGACGAAATGGCATATTCGCCGCTGACCCACCAGGTCCTGGCCGCGAACAACGCCGACGCGCCGGCGTTCGGTACCCTCTTTGCAACCACTAACGGTTCCACGCCGGTCTCCATCGCCCATACCAACATCACCATGCCAGGCGCCGCAAATACTGATGGCCTGGAACAGCCGGTATGGGACCCCAACACCGGAAGCTTCTTCATCTCGGTGCCGGCGTTCAATGGCGACCAAGGTGGCATCGCCGAAATCAAGACCGACGGTACGGTCGGGGCGTTGACCAAATTCGCGTCGATCGCGGGGGGGCCGGCTACGTGCGGGTCTACCGGGCTGGCGCTTGGCGCGAGCGGCAACCTCATGGTGGGCTGCGGCTCTGGCCAGGCGGTCCTATTACACATAGATCCGATCACGCATATCGGCTCGGTCGTCAGCCTCTTCCCCCAGATCAGCAACACGGACGAAATCTGGTTCGATGCGGGGCTGGGAGATTTCTTCGTCACCGGCGCGAGTGGCGGTGGACGGGTCTTCGACGTAATCAGCGACACGACTAACTTGATACTACAGTCCGTCGCATTAGGACCGTTAGGAGTATCGAACTTATCGAACCCGCATTCGATCTCGGTTGACCCGGTGAGCGGCGATGTCTTCCTGCCGCTTGCCGGCAGCACGTCAGCTGTTCCGAATCAACTGTGCCCGCTCGGTTGCATTGCCGTGTTTGCGCAAAGTGTCCCCGAACCCGCTACGCTCGCGCTACTCGGCGTTGGTCTCGCCGGACTCGGTTTCTCGCGTCGCAAGCAGTAATTGATTTCGCACCATCACACAGGCCCCGCTCCGGCGGGGCTTGTTGTTTGTGGCGACGCGCCAGCGCGGAAAATAAGCAATGGTCATCGCTGTCCAGTGCCCATACGGACGCAGCAATCCGCGCTGGCGCCACGCAATCGCTGTTGCCGAATCGGCCGCCATAAGATTACGTTCAGGTTGCGGTCTTACGATTCGCAAATGCGCGGTAAAGCCTTACAATTCTTGACGGTGGCAACCTTTGTTGTCCTCGCCGTTACCTTCGACTATTTCACTGTCGCGGCAGTCTATGCGGTGGGTTTCGACGGAATCCCGCGGGTAGTGTTGGTGATCGCGTGCCTTGTCGTCGGTACCGTGGCGGCCTGTGTACTCACCGCGCCGATAATCCGCGTCGTCGCAAAACGCAAATAGCCGCGCCATGCGCCGCTCAATTGCAGAGCCACGTATGTCGGTGTATCCCGTGAACCAAAACCACAGGCTGCTATTGCGACACCCTAAAGGGTGAATGTCCGCTTACGACTGTGGATTCAACGGGTCAGCGCAACACCTACTAGGTTTAGCAATCACAACAGCAAGTGCTTGTCAAACCAGTACTAATCGCGAGCAGTGATGTTTCCTGGCCATTCTCACTCGTGCTTGCGCGACCTCGGATCGTCGCTAGGTCACACCACAGGAAAGCCTTAGGCTTCAAACCCCTGCGTGTAGGGATGAAAGGTGTTGCATCGACCGGTTGAGCCCGCAACCCCGAGCCGTCGTACAGTCCGCCGGCGAGCCGCCGCTCAAGGGCGCAAGCGCGGACACTGGTCGATGGAACCGGGAACGAGTGTCAACGTAAGATCAAGCGGCCGTCCGCTGGCCGGCTGCACCGTTGCCCCGCCTCGCATTTAACTCAAACCGAATCGCCGGATCAGCCAGCCCTTCACTAGCTGGGTCAGAAGCAAATACCCGCCGAGAATCAGCAGGAGTGCCACTGTGTAGGCGTGCGGCAGTGTCGTCAGGCCGAGGGCCGGCGCGAGCGACGATGTAGGCAGCCAGATGCCCAGCAGGCAAATGCCAACGGTCGTCACCAACAGGGGCAGGCTCGGCTTGCTCTGGATGAACGGAATTTTACCGGTGCGAATGACGTGAACAACGAGTGTCTGCGACAGAAGTGATTCGACGAACCACCCGGTCTGGAACAACGACTCGTTGGTCCAGCCGTCGAAGAACCAGATCAGTGTCCCGAACGTGATGTAGTCGAACAACGAACTGATAGGGCCGAGGAACAACATGTAGCGACCAATGTTGCCGATGTCCCACTGGCGTGGCTGCTTCAGATAATCCTCGTCGACGGTGTCGGTTGCGACCGTGGTCTGCGAGAAATCGTAGAGCAGGTTGTTCACCAGAATCTGCACGGGCAGCATCGGCAGAAAAGGCAGGAACGCGCTCGCGCCCAAGACACTGAACATATTCCCGAAGTTAGATGACGCTCCCATCTTGAGGTACTTGGTGAT
>Ga0302321_100003934_pt1 | contig 12787 bp, 10 predicted proteins | sample Fen_T0_1_FD_202505 | JGI IMG/M metagenome (GOLD analysis project Ga0302321, IMG submission 202505) | Peat permafrost microbial communities from Stordalen Mire near Abisko, Sweden - Fen_T0_1 | ecosystem: Environmental > Terrestrial > Soil > Wetlands > Permafrost | place: Sweden: Abisko...
CCAACGAGCGTATCGACATCGTGCATACGTCCCAGATTCCCGCAGTACAACACGCGGACTGATTCACCCACGGTCCGCCCAACAGGAGGCGTTCCAGCGAAAGGACGCGCATCGCAACCAATCGGAATCACCACACTGCGAGGAATCGGTCCGAAGCGCGCCACTGCGTGAGCCAGGAGTTGTTCGCCGAGAAAAACATTTATGGATGCCTGATCGAACGTCGACCGCGTCAACCGGTCGAGTAGTCGCGCCACTGGCGAACCAGCGCGCAGGTTTCCACCGAGAACTAGCACATCTGGGAAGAGATCAAACACCCAATGTATAATCGGCGTACCGCCAGACATTCGTTCCGCAACGCGAGGTGCATAGAATGTGTTGGTACATACGACCGACACGTCCGGCTTCGCCGCCCGGCACAACGACCGGCAAAGAGTCCAGGGATACTGGGCGTAAGACCTCCACCGCATTGCGAGTCTGCCCAAGCGCCCACGCGCCCCACGGTACTCCAGCTCCGAAATCTCAAAGCGTGCCTGTCCGGCCCACCGGTGTTTCACCAAGGCATCGGTTAGTCCTTGCAAGAACAACGCACACTCAACCGAGGACCAAAAATCAACACGCCGTCGGGCTGTTGTCATCCGTGAGGAAATGTTTCTTGAACCGACTCGCGGTAAAGTGCCTGAAGATTTGTTTCGAATCGTTCCCACGAAAGTTCGCTCAGCGCCCAGACCCGGGCTTGATCGCCGATTTCGGCAATTCGGGACTCAGGAAGCGTGCCCCACTCTCTTAACACGGCCGCCACCACGGGTTCTTCGTCGGACTCAAGCGCCCACCCAACCGCGGCTCCATTAAACTCCGACGAGAGATCATTTCCTGGCGAAAGGATGACTGGCAACCCCGCCGACATCGCCTCAGCCGCTGCAAAGTTAAAATTTTCACGTTGCGAATACGACCAATAACCATCGCATCCCGCCAGTAATTCGTCTTTGTCTTTACCGAACACCGGGCCAACCCAGCGCACGCGATCGGGTCCGCCAGCCGCCCTCGCGGCTTCGAGCACCGCCGCCCCGAAGCATTTGCCCTCCGGCCCAACCAACAAAAGAAACGTCCCTGCTGGCGCGTGTCGGGCAAACAGAACTGCCGCTTCCAAGGGTCGCTTCATCGGATGCAACCGTCCCAACATACACAACACCCTACTCGTGGCCGGCAACCCCAGCCTTGAGCGCAAAGCTACACGGGCCTCCTCCGACCGCAGTACCTTCGCAGCCTCGACTGGCCAGCGCACCACCCGGCCATTATCGCGCGTCATCCACGGCTTGGCCTTCTCATACTCGCGGCGGGTTGCGAAGATCACCACATGGGCATCCCGCAGAATACGGCGTCCATAAATACGCATCCAACACTGCTTCACCAAACGCCGATAAGTGAAAGTCCAGGGATCAAGACAACCGTGGGGAACCACCCAATAGGGAATAGCCCGTCGCTGCGCCTCCCGCCTCACCCAATGCGCATGATGACGAAACAGAATATGGCATTGCAGAAGATCCGCAGCCGCAAGCAACGGTACGGTCTTGGCTAATTCACGCTTTGACACGTGCAGAAACCCACGATCAAAAGAGGAACCGCCGCTCCAGAGATGGGTAATAGCATCGCCTGCCCCAGCGACTTGTCCGCGCTCGGAAAACGACAGGACATTTGCATCCAGCGCCCGACGGAACTGCAGCGTCGATTTATATGAGCCTCCATTGGCCGGTACCAAACCAACTCCGACAACCAACGGTTTCGTTATCTTTTTACTTTCCATCTTGGGCAAAATAGTTCGCGGGTGGACCGAGCCCGGCGCCACGCTCTGCACATAAAGGCCCCTTAGCTGGGACGTAAAGAGGCATGCTCCGATCAAACGTTTTGCCTCCACTAACTAGCTCTCGGTAAGCTTTAATGAATCGCTCGCCGGTTTGCTCGAGTGAAAAATGTTCTTCCATCCGCCGCCGTGCCGCCGCACCAGCCGCCGCTAGCCCATCGGCATCGCTCAGCAAATCGACTGTTTTTGCCGCCAACATTTCGGCGTCACCAATCGGTACCAGATGTCCCGTGCCAGGCACCACAATCTCTGCCGGGCCACCACAGTCAGTACTCACCACCGGCGTTCCACATGCCATGGCCTCCAGCAACACGAGTCCGAGCCCCTCTTCATCAGAGCTCAAAAGGAAAACCGCTGCCCCAGCATAAAGAGCAGGCAGTTCCTCCTCTGGGACATTCTCGCGAATCTCCACCCGATTCCTCAGCCCCAGTTCAGCCTGAAGTTGCTTCAATGCGTCCGGGAATTTCCCGCGCCCCGCGATCACCAACGGCGGCGCGTCGGGCAGCAACGCCACGATTCGAGCATAGGCACGGAGCAAAAGACCATGGTTCTTGCGTTCGTCACCGAGCCGCCCGAAGCAAAGGAGATAACGACGGGTTCGCGTGGGTTGCGGCCAGAACCGGTCGCAATCGACACCCGGAGGAGCAAAGACCACACGTTTGCGACCGCACTCACGCTCCGCCCACTGCCGCATCCAGTCATTCTCCACAAACACCCGGTCAGCCAACCGCACATAACGCCGATCCAGTCGTGCAGTGATCTGCGTCATTCCCCGGCGCCAGGGAGCGAGTATTGAATGATCACGCGCGTGCTGGCCTTTGCGCTCGACCGCCGCCAAGGTCGCCACCTGAAGGCATAGAGGACGTTTCACGTTGCGCGCCACGCCCGCCCAAGCCGGATACCCCGACACCACCTGCACCAGATCGAACTCAGCCAGTTTTTCCGTCAAACAACGACTGGGCCGATACCGGCAAAACTCCAACTCAGCCAGGGGTGCGCCCGCTTCGATGATATCAACGTCATTCCAGCGATTTGGCCGCAATGAAGGTTGTGTAAACCAGCTTTTCGGTGCGACGAGTCGCCGGCTCAATCGGTCGCGAGCTGCCGTCGCGAGGCTGAAAAGTGTCGCCTGCCCACCCGACCTCAAAACCGTGTCGTAAAGAAAACGAGCAACGCGCGGCACGCCACCGCCGCTATACAAATTCGGAGCTAGGATAGCAATTCTCATGTATCAGGTCTGTCATCAAATAAACATGCACTTTGCTTATAAATAACTAGTCAACACTACCTAGCGGAACCACGACAGAATCTTCGCGCACGGAAGAGTATCCTGCGTCCATGAACGCTAAGACTCGAGGTCGTCTCTGAAAGTTTTTCAGCGCCCATCAATTCCAGTGCCCCGGGAATGCTTTCATCTCCACCTGCCAATATCTTAACAACAAAATACAGCCCTCCAAGCAGGAGTAAATGTTTAGGAATGTCATACAACCATCCCCAGCATGTCGACAAAACCGTATGAAAAAACCACGCGTTGAAAAAGCTGAACAATAACCCGCAGATTATAAATCCCAATAAAGCATTATGGTGGAGGTAAAGATTGTAAACGTATCGAAAGACAGCGCCATAAAATATTCCGTATAAAATAAGTCCAATCGGCACTGCGGCCCAGCCCCAGCGACGGTACATTTCCGCTGGCCACGATATAGCAATCGATGAGCGTTCAAATTGAATTCCCGTGTATTGTACAACAATCGCGTTACCGTCCAACAAAACGGGGCGGACCCCTTTGGAGAACATAATAGGAACATAGAGCCACAGCAAATCATCCAAACGGCTGGCGCCTTCGTAGGCAATCGCACTCGGTGTCATTTCGTAGATCAATGAATCAGCAACACCGATATAGGACCGTCCCGCCTCTGCAAAATGTTCTCCCGTATCGCTCTCTTTCTCCTCTTTTTGTGCAAGCCCTTCCTTCATTGTGCCAAGCTTCTGGAAGATATTGCGGATATCCGTCTGGCGAAATGCTTCAGTATTTCGATAGTACGACATGATCGTCACAAACGGGAAAAGCGCGATGACGCCAACGAGGATCGCCACTTCAAATTTCAGGCGGCGAAATTCAAGAAACATATAGCAACCGACCAACAAAATGAACAAAGGGAAGAACACCGCGCCTCTGGAGGCAGCGACAAAATGCAGAAATAGAATAATCCCAACTATCCCGGAAGCAATGACTCGCCCAATGATCTGACTCTCGCGCCAGATCAGCGGGACAAGCAAGAAGCCCAAGGTCTGGAGGCGCGAAAAAACCACAAAGGCGCTCCACCACCCAAATGGAGTATCCACGAGAATATCTCCTGCATAGCCCCGATCCATCGTCCCACTTGCGATCCCGGAAACCACTTTGCCCAGTTCGTGGAGCAGACAAAACCAGCCGATTAGCATCAACGGTTTTACCAAAGGGCTCTCTCCCGCCTTGCGCAAACGCGGGAAGACAAAGCCAGGCACATTCCTTGTCACTAGATAGTAAGCCGCCATGAAAAGAGGAAACCCGAGCAAACCCGCCAACTGCATCGCCAGATACCCATACTGGTATTTTTCGTCGGCATCGTACACGACCATACTAATCCCCATCCCGAGCGACATGATAAGAATCATGGCCATTGGCTGCAGCGGGGTAAACAGGCAATAATTGAGATGTTTTCGATCCACCCAAAAGCAAACAATCCCCAACCACACGCACATCAATGAAAGGCCATAATGTACAGATCGCATTCCAATAAACACCGCCACGACCGAAATAAACGGGAACAGCAGCCAAATGTTGCTCACCACCCAGGATGCAACTGGAAAATACATCCGGAACCGGGTAAATTCGTCGGGATGCTGCTCAACCGAAGGTCGCATAATCAATAGTGTAAATATTTTATGGTACTATTTAGCGAGGGCACTGACTCGTCGGATACCAAATAAAGGACGCGTCACCGAAAGTGCCCGGGCTTGCACGTCAGGCAGCAGCGAGCGCCATTGCACCACTGCAATAACAGCAAGCGCGACCAATATAACAACAACCAGCCATGGCCAAAACCAAACGTTTACTACAAAGCCTACCAACGCCACACACGAAAAAATCGTCGATATTACAGCCTTCCCGGGCACCGCCATTCCAAGACCATTGCCGATACCTGCCAAGACAGTATGCACAAACAACCACGGTAGAAGGAAGGAACCGACCACTTCAGCAGCAAAAAGCGCCGCCCCCACGCCACTCAATTTCCAGATCGGCGCCAAGACAACCACTCCAGCTACCGTCAAAGTAGCGCGCACTACAGAAGTGATGAACAGCGCGCGTAAATGGTTGATTGCACTGAGGTAGTTTTGTACTGGCGCCGCAAGGGTTCGAATCAGAACCGCAGCGGCCAACCACGCAAAAAGTGTACGATCGAACTCAAGCTTACCTCTCGTCCAAAAATGATAAAGGGGTTCTACGAAAAATAGCCCCGCAACCATTCCTCCATTGATTACTGCCCCCGTTACACACCAAAAAAATGCAAAAACTGCGCCAATCTTCCCTCCCTCGCGTTGCACATGGTAGCGGACCAAATCAGGCTGAATCGGGTTCAGCAAAAATCCCGTGCCCTGCAAAGCCGTGTTAGAAACTGTGCGTAACGTAGTAAACAAAGGCACGACTGCCGCGCCTAAAGTTCCGGTAACAAGTAGAATCACGCCCTGAAGGGAAAACAAATCGAGAATGCTCACGACAGATACGACACTAGAACGGGAAAAGTTGCGAAAACCTAGCTTGATATCGCCACCGCGCCACCAGGGAAATAGCCCCGGATATAATCGCCTAATATCAATATAAATAGCGATATTATACGTGAATACTACGCCAGAAAAAAGCAATGTGGTCCCGACTAGGCTATATCCGTGACAAGCGGCAAAGGCTACCGCCCCAAATTGGGCCAAGCGGGCAATGAGCGCCCATAAGGTCGAGCGGACAAAGTAGCCCGTGGGAATAAAGACCCGAACAAGGATCGCACCCACCGATCCGGTCGAAATCCAGCCTACCGTATAGATGACAACCGAAAGCGCAAACTCAGCCGAATGTTGTTGCGCTATATCAAGCCAACGTGAGGCCAACCCGGAAAAACAAAGGACAAGCGTAAGCGCAATTTGTACCGCAGAAGTCAGCGATGCAATCTGCACGGCACTTGCCATCGTGCGACGGAAAACATCTCGGTCTTCGACATAAGACCGGTTGAGCAGATTACCAACGTATAGTTGATGCCCACCGTCTAGTGTAGTAAGCAACGCCGCCAGAGCGCTTACACTCAGCCATAGACCATAGGTTTCCTGCAGCCAAAAGCGGAGTAGCAGTGGAACCTGGATGAGATTCAACCCAAGATTCATTACAAAACTCACGCCGCTAATCACCCCCCCCTTTGCCGCGCGGGTATGAACTGCCTCCGCTCTCACCTTAGATATTGATTCTTCAGACATGCATCACAGGCTTATATTGCACGACTATAAAGCTGCGTATCAATGTTGCCATCTTACTGCTCATCAAATAAAATCTGACCATTTGAAGTGTTAGGAATTGAACGAACCTAGTGGGCCTTCGCAGCGGTTTGTCGGGTATGCCCTGAATATTTTGCGCATAAAAGTAGCGCCGCGCCGCCTCCCAATCCTCCCACCAAATATCGTCCCAAGTAAAACGAGTTGAACGATGCTCGGCGAAAAGCCTAAGTGCTCGAATATGAAATGTATTATACCTCTTCGTCTCGTAAGACCATAAATCAACTCCTTTCGCCTCAAACCAGTCAAACCATTCTTTCGGACAACAATCGGATTTCCCGTCACCAAATCGCGTAAAGACTAGCGGTGAATAGCAACAGCTGCGCACACGATGTGTTCTGGTGCGATTTACATTTTCTAGCATACAATAATATGCTTGGCGCACCGCAAATTCAACAGGGCGTAGACGAGCAAAATGCATTGCGCAAATATCCGCCGCAAAAAAGGACAACGCCCCGGCCCTCACTGGCAACCTATGACTATGAATTACTTTCCCTTCATGTGGCGCCCCATCGTCAACCAATCCAAGAGGAAACCAATTGGTTTGCCTAATACAACGAGCAGGATGCGGTAGCATTTCCGGTTTTTCGAAATACAAGACAGTGCCGTGCGGTAAATCCCGGAAGCTATCCCAAGCGTTTGAATGCAAGCTATTACCCGAAATGATTTCGTCTGCATCAAGTGCTATCAATACATTGCCAGGCCCAAAAATTTTGCGGGCACCTTCGAGTAATAGTCGGGACCGTGCCGCCTCGCTATAGTCTCCGCCCGGGTTATCAATTACCACGACCTTAGGAAACCTCGCACAAATAGCCCTGCTTTCGTCCTCAGACTGTTGGTCGAGCACCAATATATGATCTGCTACCTCGGATGCCGCAAGTAGGAATCGACCAAGAATCCATGCTTCATCCTTTACCGGTGTAAGAATCACAATTTTGGGTTTGTTCATAATAATACGCTAGGATCTTTTCTTACTTCTGCCACGTCACCTCATGCCGAATCGGACGAGCAGGTACTCCAGCATATATAACGTTTTCCAAAGCCAGATCACCGGCGCAAATCGCCCCAGCTGAAACCACTGAGCCATTACCGATTCGAGTGCCCTTAAGTACGGTTACCCGACTTCCTAGCCACACTCGGTCGCCAATTTCGATTGGTTGGTCAGGATTTATCCTCTGTTGGTCACGCATGCCGACAACGGCGTGTAGATCAGAATCCATGATCAAAACCTGCCAGGAAACCATACAGCCGGCACCAAACCGGATTCGATGCGCGCATATCACGGCGGACTCCGCATTAATAGTCGTTCCTTCACCAAACGTCAGGCAGCCATACGGCATAACGCAAATTTTGCTCCCATGTCCAATGATTGCAGGGCCCTTAAAGACAACGTCGCCAGAAACCTCCCAAATCGATCGCGACCGAATCTGATCAAAAATTCCTATATTGTTAAATCCAATTTGTACTCGTCCAAAACAAACATTTCTAGCCACACTCACGTGTCCTTTGCCGCGAAGAATCCAAACGCGATGCGACACCCAGACAGGCAACCGCATCGCTTGGCGTAACGGCAAATAGTGCAGGTTAAACCAAATTGTCTTCGGCAAGCCGAGCAAGACGAGAAGCGGTTTCCAAATGATATTCACCACATCCTAGATTTTGGCCGCTTCCGTACGAACAGACTGCACTCTGATAGAATTCAGCGTCACCCAGGCCAGCTGCCGCAGGAAATGGGCGATGCGCAGGAGTACCGCCCAGCTGGCTTGAATCGGGTTGGGGGCCACTTCCCACATCACCGCACAACCACCGGCAAGATGCCAGACCGAGCGCCGATCGGAGAATGACTCGTTCAGGAAACGCCCCAACTTCATTTTTCGAACCGTCGGGCGTTGGTCATCAGGGCCGTAGCGATGGTCCGCGAGAAGTTCGGTCGAACACAGCAAACGCGCGCCCGCTTTCCGCATCCTTGCCGAGAGGACAGCGTCATAACGGTTGTGCGGATGCTGCTGAGGATCGGGCAGTTTCGTCTTTTGGAGTAAAGGCATTGGAATCAGGACCAAGGTCGTCGCCACTCCATCTACCGGCAGGTAAAGCCCACTACTGACTCGGTTTTCTCGCACCCATTCACCTATAGAGGATACGTCGCGCAACCCCTGCCAACGTTTCCAGCGGAAACCCGCGCTGTTTGCCTCCCGCCGGTCCTCAGTCCAGTAGGCAGCGGCGACCACCGTGCAATCATCGCCCTTCGTAGCGGCCAACATTGAATCAACAGCGCCCGGCCTGATAAATGTATCATTATTGAGAATCAATACATGGCTGGATCGAGTATGATAGTTTAGGATATGCTGAAATCCCAGAGCCGTCGCTCCGCCAAACCAGAGGTTCCCATCGCCTTTTATCGTCTGCATCTCCGACTGGCTGGCCAACCAATCCGCAGTGCCGTCGTTAGACCCATCATCAATCACAACAAAAGAGAATGATATATTCCGGACGCCAGACTTAAGCGCATGGATACACCGTTGGGTATACGCCAGCCGGTTATGAACCGCGATTACGACAGTGATCCGAGCAGGATCAGGTTTCTTATCCACTAATTTCATATCATTTATACTAGTTGGCTCGTCCTTGAGCAGAAACGAGCCGTCGCGCCGTCGAAAGGGCGCCAAACGTTTCTGGGTCCGGAAGCAAAGCCCGATAACGATCCAGTGAAACCGAGGGAGCAAACTCGTCCAAGAATCGCTGGCGATTTGCCTTCCCGATTTCGCTCCACTCCAGGCGCCGCTGGAAAAGACCTGATGCTAGATGCGCCGCAGAATCTGAAAAACCGTGAAGTGGAAGCTCATAATCGGACCCATCCAAATATCCCGCAGAGGCCGGATATCAGAAGATATAAGAGCACGACCCGTGGCACAGGCCGACTACCCCCGGGCGACCCATATCTGCTTTGGCAATTGTTTGAATCATGACCGCACAGACTTGTGTTATACACACTCTGTTGCTTTGCCGGTGAAGAGGGGAAATTCGCACAACGAAGCATGGCCTTTTACTGGAGCGGCAACCCGGTCTAGAACCCCTGAGCAAATCCGGTCGTTAGAAAGTCCAAGTTCCTCAATCCGCCGACGAGCATTTTTTGCTATTGCGCCGCGCAGTGTCTCGTCGGCCAGCAGCTCATGACAAGCTATCGCGCATTCGTCAGCGGTCGACCAAAGGACGGCCTGTTCGTGGTGGTGAAACATCGCCTCGTGCTCGGTCGTGCGTTGGGCACAAAACACCGCCCCACCGATAAACGGAATCTCTGCGCTGCGTTGAGTATGGAGATCCCGGTTGCCGATCGAAAGCAACCCGAGCGCAACCTTTGAGGCTTGGATGGCGTGCACATAATCGGCACCGTAAGCAGCCTGCCCGCGCACGGCTCCCTTGAGCCGGTCCCACTCCACAGCCTTGGGCCAATGATCTCCGATAATAGTGAGCAGAACTCCTAGCTCCAGAAGCCGAGCCATGAAGGGACCGCGCTCAGGCATCCAGCTTCCGACAAATACAACCTCGGAAGCCCAGCGGCGGCGAACCTCTTCGTTCATTACAAGCGGAGCATGCGCAACCGGATCGTATGACCTAAACACATGTAGAACCTTTCGAGCTCCCAATGACCGCGCCTCTTCGACGTTCTCATTGCGGACAACAACAGTTAGGTCATGATACGGTAGAGCGGCGCGATATAGGTCCCACTTGCGTCCATCGCGATCTCCGAACGGATCATCCACATTATAGTTCACTATTTTCATTCCACGATGCCGTAGCCAGCGGTGAAAACCAGGCGCCAGCTCTGAACCCCCATCTACCCAGGCCAGATCAAACGAGGACTTCCCAATTTTGCTTCGCAGCGTCGCGTAGATCAACGGAGCAAACGGCCACAGACCAAACCGTGTACTGATGCCGCCGACAATCCGCGGCCAAGGAATTATCATTCTTGGATTCAGAGCCACGACCTCATGCCCAAGCCGCCGCAGAGCCGCGGCGCGATGGCCACTGGTGCTATGGGGATAATCGTCGCCGAGGTAGAGGATTTTCATCGCCGAGATGTGGAATTGGCCGGCGAAAGCGCGAACTTGAGGCGCCCCGCAGCGAGCTCCTTCCAAGCGGGACATTCCCGCGTCTGTTGCGAAACCAAAAGGATCATACCTTCATCAAAAGCCGGTTCCAACTCGTCCAGTTGCACAACTGAGACGACCTGCGACTGCCCGTGAAGACGTGGGCTCAAAACAATAGCAACGTAGCCCAAGCGCCCCAGCCAGTCACAGTGTGGTGAAAGATTGCGAAAAGTTGCTTCGATCAGCATGAGTGGTTGGCATGTTTCGATCATCTCACGGGCTCCGGCCAGCACGGCGATCTCGTGCCCCTCGGTGTCGATTTTCATCACGCCAACCTGCATCTCCCCGAGGCGTCGCCAAGTATCGTCAAGCGTTGTCGCATCGACGGTTAGTACTTTGCTACTGGTTTGGTCACTTTCAGAGCTCAGGACTCTGCTTTGAGGAGAAGAATGGCACGCAGAAAACTGCACTTTACCGCTGTGATCAGACGCCGCAGCCGCAACACAAACTGAGCCCTCAATCCCTGCCAGATTCCGCTGCAAAAAGGGTATCGTCCGAGCGTCAGGCTCAAACGCCACGACCGGTGCATGCCGGTCGCACAGAAATACGCAGTAGAATCCAAAATGAGCGCCAACATCAAAAAAAGCGGTGCCGGGTTTGCCCAGTTCGCGCAGCAACTCTTCAAAACCGTCGTCAACCGCCCCGCGTGTAACCCACGCAACCGACGAGAAACCACTGTGCGCAGGCAAATAAACAGTGCTGCCATTTGGCAAAGTCATTTCAAGACCCCGGCGCAGAACACGCTTTACGAACTGCCGCGTCGCCATCCGGCGCCAATACAGAAAAGGCCCCACTTTCGCCATCCAGCCCCTCGAATTTGATATCATTGACATAAATTATAATCACATGGCCTCTACAAGCGCACGTATCCCTTCCGCCGCATTTGCCACGCTGTAAGTTGCGATATGGCTGCGCGTCGCCCGACAAGTTTTCTCATGCGGGATCGAACTAGAAATCACCATCGCTTCCGCCAACGCTTGAGCATCGCCGCTAGGGAAAACCGCTCCAGTGTCGTCTTTGATCAAATTGGATGCGCAGCCGACGCCGTCGCTTACCAGCGCCCCTAGTCCAAATTGCATCGCCTCGTTGACAACCAGCCCCCAGGTCTCCCCGGCTCCGCGACGCGAAGGAAGTACGAGCAGGTCTCCGGCAGCGTAGGCGCGCCCAATTTCGGACTGGTTCATAAAGCCAAAAAAATGAATGCGAGAGCCGAGGACAGAGCTTGCCTCCTTCTCAACCACAGCGCGCAAATCGCCGTCACCAACCACAATCCAATGCAGCCGCGAAACCACTCCCTCCGGCAACAAACGCAAAGCTCGCGGAATCAACAGTGGATCTTTCTTAGCAACGAGTTTGCCGACAAACAAAAGTGCGATGTCAGTCGGCGAAATACCAAGCTCAGCGCGAATTTTTTCGCGCTGCGGCATCCAGCGCGTCACCTCATTTGCAAAAAAATCAGTGTCCACGCAGTATGGCGCGAACTTCAGCTTGGACTCCGGCACTCCGAGACGCAGGAGGTGTTTGCGCGCCTCTGTACCAATCTCAGCAAAGCCGTCAATCCGCGTGTAGAATCTGCGGAGCAAAAAATCGCGAATCTTATTTTTAAGCCACGACCGGGAAGCAGCAACATCCGAAGCCTCGTGGCGGATGATGATCTTTGCACCCACTGCCCGCGCGGCGCGCCACGCTCCCAAGTGAAACCGTCCGGAGTAAGCGGTGAGCATGACGACGTCTGGCTGAAACCTGCGAAAATGTACGGAGAGCCCGCGGGCATTCGGGGTCCAGTGTCCAATACGTTGAATGCGCGGATCGGTGGAGAGAAACGTGTGCGTATAGCCGTCAGTGAGCGGCGTGTCCCATGCAACCCTGGTTCCAAACTCACGATCAATATAACCGCGCACGCTCATGTCGGAGCCAAAGAATGCCTCTACCTTGATTCCCGGCGTCGCGGCCAGTCGGCGCCACAAGGGAGATTGGTATTGGATCGGATGGGTGGCACAGATCGCCAGACGAATAATCGCGCTGCCCGACCCATTCGCTCCTGTATGCAATATATCCAAACAGAACTCCCCGAAAACTGCCGACTTAGTCAGCTTGAGCTTCGCCCCGTCGCTTCGGGTGGGCCGAGGCAACTGGCGGTGAAAAACGAGATGCGGAAGAACGCATCGAAACGGGATTTGAATCAGCCTCTGTCAGAACCGAG
>Ga0302321_100003936_pt1 | contig 12786 bp, 5 predicted proteins | sample Fen_T0_1_FD_202505 | JGI IMG/M metagenome (GOLD analysis project Ga0302321, IMG submission 202505) | Peat permafrost microbial communities from Stordalen Mire near Abisko, Sweden - Fen_T0_1 | ecosystem: Environmental > Terrestrial > Soil > Wetlands > Permafrost | place: Sweden: Abisko...
TTCTCGGGGGTGGAGGTGGCGGGGCGACTCCAATCATCGTCACGCTGACCTTCGACGACTCGACGGCGGACCAGGCGAACGCGGCGGACATGATCAAGGCGCACGGCATGGCGGGCACGTTCTTCGTCATCACTGGGCGTTTTGGCGACCCGGCCCATTCGCTCACGCTCGACCAGGTGAAGAAGCTGGCGGCCGACGGGCACGAGATCGGCAGCCACACCATCTCCCATACCAACTTCATGACCATCGATACCGAGGCGCAGCGCCGCGAGCTGTGCAACAGCCGCAAGACCTTGCTCGACGCCGGCCTCAGGGTGACGTCCTTCGCCTATCCATTCGGCCGCCCAGCGTCGGGCATGCCCGAACTCCCGGTGGCAGAACAGCTCTTGCGCGATTGCGGGTACAACGCGGCCCGCGGCTCGGGCGGCCTCCTGACGGGCATCCACTGCATCGGATGCGACCTGCTCGAGAAGCTTCCTCCCGCGGACAGCTACCATATGCGGGCGCTCGGCTCGGCCGAGTCCACATGGACGCTGGCGGACATGCAGGGCTTCGTGTCGCAGCGCGAGGGGTCGAGCGGTTGGCTCACCTTCGTGATGCACCGGATATGCAACGATCCCACGAACCCCCAACTCCCATGCGCCAGCAACGGCATCACGCCGGAGCTGCTAGAACAGTTCCTGGACTGGTTGCAGGGCGAGGTGGCCGGGGGCAGGGTCGTGGTGAAGACCGTCGATCAGGCGATCGGCGGAGCCCTGAAACCGGGCGTCTTCGTCCCTCCTCCGCCCCCTCCGCTCGCCGGCTCGAACCTGGCCGTGGATCCGTCGCTCGAGGCCGATCGCGACGAAAATCTGGTGCCCGACTGCTGGCAACCGGGAAGCAGCGGAACCAACAGCGCGGTCTATAGCCTCACGTCCGTCGCCCACAGCGGCGGGGTGGCCCAGCAGATCGACGTCACGGACTTGGTGAGCGGCGGGCGGCGCCTGGTGACCTTGCACGACGCCGGCGCCTGCGCGCCCCGGGCCTACCCCGGCCACGTATACGAGGTCTCGGCCTGGTACACGGCCACCGCGACGGATCCGGCGGTGACCTCGCCCGTTCGTTTCACCGGCTACTACGGCAACGCCGGCGGCGTCTGGGTCTACTTTGCCCAGAGCCCAGTTCTCCCGGTGAGCGCCGCCTACACCCAGGCACGCTGGACCCTGCCGCCGCTCCCGGCCGGCGCGGAACTGATCAGCGTGGGGATGACGTTGGTCGCGAATGGCCAGGTCCGAATGGACGATTTCGAGCTTCGTGACACCGACATGACTCCTCCTTCGGTGGCGTTTTCGAGCTTCGGCAACGGCGATCTCGTGAATGGAGTGTTTCACGTGGCCGCGGCCGCCGACGACGCGGGGGGCATCTACAAGGTTGATCTCCTGGTGGATGGCGTCTCGTTCGGCGCCATGACCAGAGACGCGACCGGCGACTTTGGGCTCGACTGGGACACCCGCGCCCTCGTCGACGGGCCCGTAACGCTGACCGCCCACGCCTACGACCTGGCGGGGAACGTCAGCTCCTCCAGCACTTCGGTCGTGATCGACAACACGGTGCGCGATCGCGCTCCGCCCGTGACCACCCTTCTCTGCGACGGAGGCGCCTGTCGAACGGGCTGGTACACGCAGCCGGTCTCGGTGTCGCTGTCGGTCTCCGACAGCGGCATGGGGATCGGCGCGGTCCGTTACACGGTCGACGGCACCGTGCCCGATGGGACGAACGGCACGTCCTACTCCGTCCCGTTCATGGTGCCCACGGACACCATCGTGAGATTCCGGGCCTACGATGCGGCCGGTGACGGCGAGATCGTTCACTCGGTTGCGCTCTGGTTCGACCTGGTCGTGCCGGAGGTCACCATGACCTGCAACGGCGCCGCCTGCGCAGCCTGGTACAACAAGGCCATGACCGTGACCCTCGGCGCGGCCGCAGGCTCGTCTGGCGCCGCCATCAGTTACACGCTGGACGGCAGCGATCCGGCACTCACTGGCCTGCCCTACGCCAGCCCCTTCACGTTGCCTGCTGGCGGCACCGTGCGTGCCATCGCCGTGAGCGGCGCCGGCCTGGTGTCGGCCCCGTTCACCCAGGTGATCGGCTACGACGTCTCACCGCCTACCAACGTCCAGGTCTTCCATCCTGCGGATGGCGAACAGGTCACCGGCATCTACCGCATCTTCAGCTCGCCGCCTGACGACATCGGTGGCTCAGGCGTGACCCGCGTCCGTTTCTTCCTCGACGGCAAGCAGCTTGGTACCCAGATCAAGGCGCCGTGGAAGTGGGTCTGGGATACCTCGACCGCGACCAACGGGCCGCACACCATCCAGGTCGTGGCCGAGGACGCTGCCGGCAACTCCACGGCGTCTCCGCCGATCACGGTGGTGGTCGTCAACTAGTCCCGTGATGCCCAAGGCGGCCATGCGCGAATCCTCACACGTACCAGCGGTGTACACGATTGCCAAGTGGAGACAGCTCTCGCTGGTTCTCGCGCTGGCCGTGGGCTGCGGTGCGCAGAAGGGCAATGCGGGGAAGCCCGTCCTCCGGTTCACCTCTCCAGATCCAGACCAGCGCGTTCACGAGACCATCACCGTCGGCGTTCGGGCGCACGGGCGAGCCGCCGAGCTGGCTCGCATCGACGTCTTCCTGGGCAGTCAACTGATCGCCAGCTCCGCGACCGATCCCCTCGCGATCAAGTGGGACACCCGCTCGGCGCCGGTGGGTGGGTACACCGAGCTCGAGGCGGTCGCCACGGACACCGCGGGCGCGGTGTCGCGGGCGCAGGTGCGCTTCCTCATCGATCGGGGCACGCTGGTGAACGATCAGAAGGAGGCCATCTACGCCCTCATCAACGACGGCGATCTCGCCCAGGCCGATAATCTGCTGCTCGGAGTCTGGGACCTCGGCGAGCGTTCCCAGCCCGTCCACATCGACCCCATCACCTGGCAGGAGAATCCGTTCGACAAGTACTGGCGCTTCCTATTCTACGGCCTGCGCCCCCTCGCCGATCTGACCTGGGGATACTACGCCGTGAACGACGCCAGGTATCGCGACAAGCTGCTCGAGGTCCTGACCAGCTACCTCGACTACGACGAGCAACGCGTGGAGATCCCGGACTGGTCGTTCGATGACAGCCACACGTCGGCCTTCCGAGCCATGGCCCTCGTCAACTCGTACGGCAAGCTCATGCGATCAAACGATCTCTCGCCGGAGCTGGCGTCTCGCCTGCGCACCGCGTGCCTGAAGCTCGGCCCCTTCCTCACCCTGCCGAGGAACTTCGAGGGGACCTACAACCACGGTTTCACCGAAGCCGCGGCGTTGCTGCTGATCGCGACCTACTTCCCAGACGCGCCCGATGCTGCAACATGGCAGGCGACTGCCCTCGATCGCCTCGACTCGCTCATGGAGGTCGCGGTCGATGGTGACGACGTGGAGGTCGAGAAGTCGCCGTTTTACCACTTCTACGTGATGAACTTCGCAAACGAGATCGCGAGATGGGCACGACAGAACGGCGTGCCGGTGAGCGAGAGCTTCGTTGCCAAGGCGGCATCCATGACCCGCTACGCGACCTACATCGTGCACCCGAACGGAGAGGTCCCGCTCATCGGCGCCAGCGTCGAACTCGACGCGCGCAGGCAGTCGCCGTCCATCAACCGAATCCTCGGCACCTCGGATCCACTCTACGAGTACACGCGCACCGGCGGCCGGGCAGGCGTCGCGCCGACGGAGCGCAACATCCTGTTCAAGGAGTCGGGCCACAGCATCCTGCGTTCGGGGTGGGGCGTCGCGGGCCCGGACTACGACGGTCAGACTCACATCGTCTTCAACGTCGGGCCGTACCGGACGACTCACAGTCACTATGACGGGCTCAGCATCGTATACGCCTCAGCGGGTCAGACGTCGCTCACCGATTCCGGGCTCTTTGTCTACGAGGACGGGCCCGAGGTGGCGTACTTCCGCAGCACCCGGGCGCACAACACCGTGGTCGTGGACGGAGCCGATCAAGCTCCGGGCCAGGAGCAGGCGGGAGCGACCCTGACCGGGCCCTCCTGGGCGTACCAGTCCGGCTCGCACCAGCTCTACGCGGGCGTGCTGCACCGGCGCGGCGTCCTTCTCCTCGAGCGCGACCTCGCGGTGGTCATCGACCGGCTGGAGAGCTCCGCGGAGCACGACTACGCTCAGACCTGGCACTTTAGCCCCGACGCGAGCGTCACCGCTGATCAAACCGGCGCGGCGGCGACGGATACCACGGGGCAGGCCCAGGTCGTGCTGCGGCAGGCGTTCATCGACGGCGTGACCAGCGACACCATCCGCGGCGCATCTTCGCCCATACAGGGGTGGTACTCGCCGTCCTACGGGACGATGGTCGAGAATACCGTGGCGGAGTACCACGTGCGCGCGGCCGAGACGACCTTCGTGACGCTCATCGCCTCCGGACCCCAGGCCGATCCTCCTCCGTCGATCTCCGCGACGGCGAACGGAAAGCAGATGATCCTGACCGTGCGCCGGGGCGGCACTGGCGCGAGCATCGACATCGCGGTGACCGCGCTCGCCGATGCGGGCGAGAGCGTCCAAGTCTCGCCCTAGCTCGTGGGTGGCGCGCCGGCGAGCAGCGCCGTGAGCTCCTCGATCTGGACGCGCAAGAAGGCGTGGTCTGCATCGGCCTGCACGAGCTGGAACCAGATCTCGTCGCGGAACCTGCGGACCCGGTCGGTCTTCAGATCCAGCAGCTTGTTCAAGCGCTCGTCCAGATCTGCCCGGAGCGAGGCGACGGTGCCCAATCGAGCGTTCGCGGCGCCGAGCGCAGCGCGGAGCCGGCGCAAGGTCTGGTCCACCCGATCATCGACGCCAGCGGCCTGGTTGCGCGTCCACACTGGCCGGGCCGCGAAGGCGCTGGCATCGGAAGCGGCCTGAAAGAGACCGCCGATGCGCATCGTCAGGGTGGCGCGTCCGAAGAGCGGAACCCTCTCTTCGAGCCCCGAGATCTGCTCGTAGCCGCCGACGAAGGAGAGATCCCAGGCCCTCACGTGGCGCAGCGCCGCCTCGGAGCGCTCCACCTGCTGCTCGGCGCTGGAGTGGCGCTGGAGGAGCTCCGCCAGCGTAGGCCCACCAGCGCGGCGGGTACCCCGGATGCTGGCCGCATGACGCCGCATCTCCTCGATCGCCTCCCGGATCGCCTCCGCCCGAACCTCCAGGGCGTTCACCTCCTCCACGGTCGTACGCGAGCGCTCCATCGCGTCGCGGGCCTCCGAGACCATCGCGAGCGCGCGCGGCAGGGCCGCCGCCAGCACCGCCAGCTTGGCCGCCAGTGCGGGCTTCGAGACCGCCTCCTCGTTGGCGTCGACGAACCTGAGAAGCGCGCTCACGGTCGTGTAGCGCGCGCACTCTGCGCGGGCGCGATCGCGCAGGGCCATCCCCTCTCGCAGCCTGGCGATGCCGTACTGGAGCCCGGCGGTGACCCGAAGTCTCGGCGAGAGGACGCCGGTCGAGCTCTCCTGCGCATCCCCGAGGGCGCCAGTGCGATAGACCCCCGCCTCGGCCACGATGTCCGGAGCGAGGAGCAAGGAGCTCTCCGACCCGGCCACTCCCTGCACGTAGGCGCAATAGGCCGACTCGTCCATCCCCTGGGCCAGGCCAGAGTCCGGGTCGAGGTCGGGAACGCCGGGCGCGGCGAGAGCCGCCCCTTGCGCCAGGCTGACAGTCAAGGCGAGGATCAAGTTCATTTTCGGTGTTCTCCGGCCCGCAGGCTAGCTTGGGGTCGCGCCGGGCTCAAGGATCGCTTTACGGAAAGGGGAAGCGACGCACGCCTCCCCCGACGCGCTCATGACGCGGGACGTATGGGCCGGTGACCTGAAGGACTTCTCTGAGCTCTGCGAGGCTCAGGGCTCGAGGCGCTCCGGTTCGGCTCCGGAGCCGGGTACGGCCTGGATCCACCTGCCCGGCGATCGACCTCCCGAGCCGGCCCCGCGTTCGCGGCCGGCTCGGTCTCAGCGCCTGTGCCTCAGGACCCGGTCACGACCGTCAGCGGACTGCTCGCGGCCGAGACGTTGCCGGCCGCGTCCAGCGCGGTCACGCTGAAGGTGTAACTGGTGCCCGCGCTCAGGCCGGACACGGTGGCCGACGGCGACGTGACCGTCCGGACCACGGCGCCGCCCTGTGATACCTGGTACACCACAACCCCCACGTCGTCGGTCGAGGCCGCCCAGGTCAAGGTGACGCTGGTCGCGCCGACGGCGCCCGCCGCGAGGCGCGTGGGGGCGCTGGGCGGTGTGGTGTCCTGGATGACGCCGAGCAGCACCGTGGCCTGGTTGCTCGCGACCGAGACGTTCCCGGCCGCGTCGCGCGCCTTGACGGTGAAGACGTAGGGGGTCCCGGACTTGAAGCCGATCAGCGCCAGGGTCGTCTCGCCGAACGAGCCCAGGTAGAACGATCCGTAATACAGGTCGTAGGCCACCACGCCCACGTCGTCCGTGGCCGGCTGCCAGCTCAGGGTGACCGTCATGCCGCTGGCGGCCCAGACCAGGTTCGTGGGGGGACTGGGCGGCTCACCCCCGGGGGTCTCGGTGATCGTGGTCACCACCACCGCGTTGCTGGCCACCGAGACGTTGCCGGCCACGTCACGCGCCTTGACGGTGAAGGTGTAGGTCGTGCCCGGCGTGAGGTTCGCGACCGTGGCGGCGGCGCTCGAGCTGGCGCCGATCGGGGTCGATCCGGCGAAGATCGTGTAGCTGATCACGCCCACGTTGTCGGTCGAGGCGGTCCAGGTCAGCGCCACTGTGGTGCTGGTGATCGCGCCGGTGGTCAGGGCCGAAGGCGCGCTGGGCGCCTGGGTGTCGGGCGCCGTCTGCGTGGTCGCGGAGGCCTGCGCCGAGGACGAGGAGCTCCCGGCGGCATCGACCGCCTGGACCAAGTAGTAGTAGGTCGTCGATCCGGAGAGCCCGGTGCTGGCGAAGGAGGCCGAGGTCAGGCCGGTGGCGACGCGGTTGGAGGTGGAGGGCGTGAAGCCGCTGGTGGTACCTCGGTAGACGCTGTAGCTGACGGTGCAGGCGGCCGGCGCCGTCACCGCGCTCCACGCAAGGTTGATCTGGCTTGCCGAGGCGACCGTGGCGGTCAGCCCGCTCGGCGCGGACGGCGCCGCCGAGCAGGTGGTGGTCCCACCCTGCGGGGTGTTGGCGCTCTGCTTGCTCGAGGGCGGCGAGGTGGTGGTCACGTCCTCGGCCTCGAGCAGGTAGTAGTAGTTGGTGGAGCCGACCACGCTGGTGTCCGAGTAGGACGCGCCGGTGATCCCGCTCACGAGCAGGGTGGCGTCCGACGCCGTCAGGCTGCTGCTGGTGCTCCGGAAGAGCCGGTAGGTGATGGTGCACCCCGTCGCCGGCGGCGTGACCGCGGTCCACTTGAGGTCGACCTGATTGGCCGAGACGGCGCTGGCCATGAAGTTGGTGGGGATGTTGGGGGTGGCGCAGGAGACGCCGCCGCCCCCCTCGAGCGGGAACTGCATGGCGGCCAGCATCGCCTGCTTGGCAGCCGACGGCGGTGTCGACTCGTACTGCGAGGAGAGATAGGCGTAGTCGTCCTCGCCGTTGAGCGCCCAGTACGTCCAGCTCAGCGCCGGCCGGGCCTTGATGTAGGCCCCCAGGCAGGTGATCCACTGCCCCTGGCTGCCGGCCGCGCTGGTGTTGCTGAAGTCGCCGTTGTTGGCGCCGAACTCGCCCAGCAGCACCGGCGCGATCCCCTGGGAGCTGACGTACCCCCAGTACTTGTCCCAGGTCGCCGCGAGGGTGGTGCAGGTGGTGCTGCTGTTGAACCAGCTCTGCTTGTAGAGGTTCGGGCCGTACTCGTGCGCCGAGTAGACCAGCCGGTTCGGAACGCTCAGCACCACCGGGTACTTGGCCACGCCCTGGAGGTTTCCGCCCCACCAGTCGCAGTCGTTCTCGTAGCAGTCGTTCCCCTCCACCACGATCAGGAGGTTCGGGTTGACCGCCAGGACCGCCTCGGCGATCCGCTCCGCCGCCTTGGGCCAGTTGGTGGCGCTGGTGCTGGGGCAGCCGCTGGCGGCGCTGTCGCCGGTCCAGCAGGCGCCCGTGGGCGCCTTGGAGATCATGAGGTGCGGCTCGTTTCGGAGGTCTGCGCCGATGACGATGGGGTTGCCGGCCGGATCTTTGTAGCTGGAGTACCGCTTCACGATGGTGACCCAGTCGTCGATCAAGTTCTTCTCGGAGTAGGCCGAGGTGTACCAGAGCCCGTTCTCCTGGGCGCTGTTGCCCCCGTCCGAGCGGTGGTTGTCGAGCAGCACCCGGATCCCGACTGCGCCCAGGCTCTGGATCACGTCGTCCATGATGGTGAGCGAGTCGGCCCCGAGCACGTCCCGGTTGGTCGGGCCGCTCCCGTTGGAGGCCCCGATGTTACCTGGGGTGATGGGGTGCTCGAGCAGGTCGTCCGAGAACGGCATGCGGACGACGTTGAAGCCCTGGGCTTTGATGGTGTTGATGATGGTGTGGTAGTCCTGGCACCACAGTCCGTGAATCACCTTGTCGGCGGTCTCGAACCCGTACCAGTTGATGCCCGCGATCCGGACCACCTTGCCGTTGGCGTCCAGGATCTGGTTGCCGCTGGTGTGCCAGTAGCCGGCGCCGGCCGCCGCGGCCCGCGATCCCGGGACCAGCAAGAGCGCCAGGAGCACCAGGCCCGACAGGGCCCAACGCGAGACGGCGCGGCGCGGGACGTCCATCCCGGTGTGGCGGCGAGACCGTTCCATGAATGCCTCCAGACGCTCTCGTTGAGGAGAGCGGCGTTGTTCGGGGGCATGCGGAGCGCTGGCGGGGGTGCATCGCCAGGCTCCCGGGATGACGGGCGCTCGGAGGTCGTTCTTGCCCTCGTCTTCGACCCTCAGGCGTTATCACACGCGATCGGGCAGGGGAAGAGGGCTCGGCAGAGGCGGACTCGACCGGTTCGCGCGGCTCGGCGTACCGGACCGGTACCCTGGAGAAGCTCTTCACGAAGGTGCTCCGGTACGCGATCGCCGTTGCATCGCTCATCCCGCGCGCCCATGGCTCGTTGCAGGTTGCAACCACGCGCCGGCCAAAAACCTTCATCTTTCCGCCATCCTGCGCCGGCATTCGCGATGCAGAAGGACCGCTCCGGAGCCGACGCCATGGCCCTCGGCCGGGCGCGTTCACTCCAGGAGAATTGATCCATGCTCGACCTGCTGTTCTGTGTAGCCACCGTCTCGTTCTTCGCCGTCGGCCTCGCCTACGTCAGCGCGTGCGATCGGCTCTGAGGATCCCCATGGGCTTCGAATATCTCCTCGGCATCGCCGTGTCGGCGCTCCTCGCCGGCTACCTCGGCTACGCCCTCATCCGCCCCGAGCGCTTCTAGGACACCGCCATGACCCTCGCTGGCTGGCTGCAGATCGCCGTCTTCCTGGCACTCGTCGTCGCCCTCACGCCCCCGTTTGGCCGCTACCTCCACCGCGTCCTCGAGGAGGGGCGTCCTCCTCTCCCTCGCCTGCTCGGACCGATCGAGCGACTCCTCTTCCGGCTCTGCGGCGTGGATCCCAGCCGTGAGCAGACCTGGGTCGGCTACGCCGCTTCACTGTTGGTCTTCAGCGCCCTCGGGACGCTGGTCACCTACGTCCTCCTGCGCGCACAACACGCCCTGCCCTTCAACCCGCAGAAGTTCGGGGCCGTGGCTCCCGACTTGGCCCTCAACACCGCGGCCAGCTTCACCACCAACACCAACTGGCAGGCCTACTCGGGCGAGAGCACCCTCAGCTACTTCTCGCAGATGGTTGGCCTGGCCTGGCACAACTTCACCTCCGCGGCGGCCGGGATCGGCGTGGCCCTGGCGCTGGCGCGCGGGCTCACCCGCAGGCGTGGGCCGGACGCTCCTCGCACCTTGGGTAACTTCTGGGCCGATCTGATCCGCTCGACCCTTTACGTGCTGCTCCCGGTGAGCATCCTGGCAGCGCTCTTCTTCGTCTCCCAGGGCGTGATCCAGAACTTCTCGGCCTACAAGGAGGTCACGTCGCTCGAGGGCGTGAAGCAGCTCCTGGCTATGGGCCCGGTCGCCTCGCAGGAGGCGATCAAGATGTTCGGCACCAACGGCGGCGGGTTCTTCAACGCCAACAGCGCCCACCCCTTCGAGAACCCCACGCCGCTGGCGAACTTCGTCCAGATGATCCTCATCTTCGCCATCCCGGCCGCGCTCACCTACACCTACGGTCGCATGGCCGGAAGTCACCGGCAGGGCTGGGCCATCTTCGCCGCCATGGCCGTCCTGTTCCTGGCCGGCGTCTCCACCGCTTATCCGGCCGAGGCGGGCGCCAACCCGGCCCTGCGCGGCCTGGCCGTGGACCACGGGTCCGGCAACATGGAGGGCAAGGAGGTCCGCTTCGGCGCCGCCAGCTCGGCCCTCTTCGCCACGGTCACCACCGACGCCTCCTGCGGCGCCGTGAACTCCATGCACGACAGCTTCACGCCGCTGGGCGGGCTCGTTCCGCTGGTGAACATCCAGCTCGGCGAGGTGATCTTCGGCGGGGTGGGGGCCGGCCTCTATGGAATGCTGGTGATGGTGGTGCTGACCGTCTTCATCGCTGGCCTGATGGTGGGCCGGACCCCGGAGTACCTGGGGAAGAAGATCGAAGGGCGCGAGATGAAGCTGGCCATGCTCTACGTCCTGGTCTTCCCGCTCATCGTCCTCACCCTGACCGCCTGGTCCGCGGTGGTCCCGCTCGGCACCAGCTCGCTCAACAACGGTGGTCCCCACGGCCTGACCGAGCTGCTCTACGCCTTCACCAGCGGCGCAGGAAACAACGGCTCGGCCTTCGCCGGACTGAACGCCAACACGCCCTTCTGGAACCTGACGCTGGCCGCGGACATGCTGGTGGGCCGCTTCCTCATGATCATCCCGGCGCTCGGGATCGCCGGCTCCATGGTGGGCAAGCGCGCGCTGCCCCCCGGCCCCGGGACCTTCCCCACCGACGGCGCCACCTTCACCGCCCTGCTGGTGGGCGTGGTGCTGATCGTCGGCGCGCTCACCTTCTTCCCGGCCCTCTCGCTCGGTCCGGTGGTGGAGCACTTCCTCGCGCTCCACGGAAAGGTCTTCTAGCCATGGCCTCCCAAGCGAAGCAGCTCTCCCTGCTCGATCGCTCCATCCTCGGACCCGCGCTCGTCGAGAGCCTGAAGAAGCTCGACCCTCGGCTGGTGGCCAAGAACCCGGTCATGTTCGTGGTGGAGGTCGGCAGCGTCCTCACCACGCTCCTCTGGCTCCGGGATGGGATCTTCCACCCGGCCGGCGCCGCACCGGGCTGGTTCACGCTCTCTGTCACGCTCTGGCTCTGGTTCACCGTGATCTTCGCCAACTTCGCCGAGGCCGTGGCCGAGGGGCGCGGCAAGGCGCAGGCCGACACGCTCCGCCGGATGCGGCGCGAGACCACCGCCCGCAAGCTGACCGATCGCGGCGAGGAGCAGGTCCCGGCCTCGGCGCTCCGCAAGGGCGACCGGGTGGTGGTGGAGGCGGGCCAGGTCATCCCGGGCGACGGCGAGATCGTCGAGGGGATCGCCTCGGTGGACGAGTCGGCCATCACCGGCGAGTCGGCCCCGGTCATCCGCGAGTCGGGTGGCGATCGCTCCGCCGTGACCGGCGGGACCCGCGTCCTCTCCGACCGGATCGTGGCCCGGATCACCGCCGACCCGGGCGAGTCCTTCCTGGACCGAATGATCCGACTGGTCGAGGGCGCCTCCCGCCAGAAGACGCCCAACGAGATCGCGCTCCACATCCTCCTGGTCGGGCTGACCCTGATCTTCCTCTTCGCCTGCGTCACGCTGGTTCCGCTGGCGATCTATTCCGGAATCCATCTCTCGGCCACCGCCGTCGTGGCGCTGTTGGTCTGCCTCATCCCGACCACCATCGGCGGCCTGCTCTCGGCCATCGGCATCGCCGGGATGGACCGGCTCCTGCGCAAGAACGTGCTCGCCATGAGCGGCCGCGCGGTGGAGGCGGCCGGCGACGTGGACACGCTCCTGCTCGACAAGACCGGCACCATCACGGTGGGTAACCGCATGGCCAGCGAATTCCTGGCCATGCCGGGCGTGCGCACCGAGGACCTGGCCGACGCGGCCCAGCTCGCCAGCCTGGCCGACGAGACGCCCGAGGGCAGGTCGATCGTGGTCCTGGCCAAGGAGCGGTACGGGCTCCGGGGCCGCACCCTCTACCAGGAGGGAGATGGCCACACCTTCGTCCCCTTCACCGCCTTGACCCGGATGAGCGGCTGCGACCTGGGCGGCCGGGTGGTGCGCAAGGGCGCTGTCGACGCCGTGACCCGTCACGTGGAGTCGCTGGGCGGCCGGGTTCCGGACGAGCTCCGGGTGGTGGCGGGTCGGATCGGCGACTCGGGCGGCACGCCCCTGGGCGTCTCCGACGGGGCACGGGTGCTCGGGATCATCCACCTCAAGGACGTGGTGAAGGGCGGGATCCGCGAGCGCTTCGAGCGGTTCCGCGCCATGGGGATCCGGACCGTGATGATCACCGGCGACAACCCGCGCACCGCCGCGGCCATCGCCCGCGAGGCCGGGGTGGACGACTTTCTGGCCGAGGCGACGCCCGAGGCCAAGATGCGGCTCATCCAGTCGGAGCAGGCCAAGGGCAAGCTGGTGGCCATGACCGGTGACGGCACCAACGACGCGCCGGCGCTGGCGCAGGCCGACGTGGGCGTGGCCATGAACACGGGCACGCAGGCGGCCAAGGAGGCCGGCAACATGG
>Ga0302321_100003937_pt1 | contig 12786 bp, 10 predicted proteins | sample Fen_T0_1_FD_202505 | JGI IMG/M metagenome (GOLD analysis project Ga0302321, IMG submission 202505) | Peat permafrost microbial communities from Stordalen Mire near Abisko, Sweden - Fen_T0_1 | ecosystem: Environmental > Terrestrial > Soil > Wetlands > Permafrost | place: Sweden: Abisko...
ACCTGGGCGTTTGTCCGGTTCGAACACCGAGAACGCTGGTGCGCGCACGATCTTGCCCGTTGCCTCGGGCATCCCTACCAGGCCAAGGACAACCGGCCCGGCACCGATGGCCGCGGCCAGCTCCGCATCGTTCGACGGCAGCGCGGCAAGCTTTTCCGCGAGGACCGGATCCTGCTGCCGGGCGCGCTGCAACAACTGCTGTGGTGACAGCCGGTCTGCTTCGGACATCAGAATGTCGACGCCGATTGCCGTTGGTTGGTGCCGTTCGATGTCGCGGATCAGTTGGGCCAGAATCGTCCGTGGCCAAGGCCATTGGCCCAGCGCCGCGAGGCTCTTTTCGTCGATTTCAACGACGACTGCCGGTGTCGACTCGATCTTTCGTGGCTCGAGCATCTGAAAGGAGTCGAACCAGAACGACTGCAGACGCGTGTTCCACAGCGGCTCCATGCCGACCAGCGCGGCCAGCAATCCAAGCGTGAGCAGTCCGACAACGGAGGTCCGGCGGGAGCCGGGCGTACCGGACTCGGCTTCCGCCGGATCGCTCACAACTCGATTTCCAACCCATCGTAGGCCGCGGTGACCAGCAGGGGCTTCCCGGTTCGAGTGATCTCTTCATACCGCCGCGTTTCCGTCAGCACGCGAGCGATGGCATCGTCGCCATGGATGGGCTCGTGGTGGAACAGGCACAACTGCCGCGCGGCGGCCAACTGGCACAACTCCACACCGACGATGTTGCTCGAGTGGCCCCAGTCAGCCTTGACCGAGATGGCATCGGACAGTGAAAACATGGCGTCGAAGATCACGACATCGGCGTCGCGAAAGAAGTCGACGTAGCTTGCGGTTTCCGCCGGATCCTCGAGCTTGTGTTCGGAATCCGTGGTGTAAATGACTGTTCGGTCACCTCCCGTGAAGCGGTATCCGTACGAATCGCCGGAATGCCGCTGCAACATGAGGCGCACCTGCAGGCCGGCGATATCGTATTGCCTGCCGGGTTCCAGATGCACGAATTCGATGTCCGCGGACAGTGCCGCGAAATCCACCGGGAAGGATGGCGCGGCCTGCTGGCGCCGGAACGCCTCTTCGAGCATTGCGTGGCCGCCGTAAATGCGGATCCGGTTGCCCGCAATATAGGCGGGCGTGAAAAATGGAAAACCCATGATGTGGTCCCAGTGCACATGGGACATGAAGACGTGATACGTCTGCGGTGACGCAGGACCGTGGCGCGCCATAGCCTTCTGGCCGAACGGCCGCACGCCGGTGCCCAGGTCGCACAGCACGTACTCGGGCCCTCCGGTCTCGATCTCGACGCAGGACGTGTGCCCGCCGTAGCTGCCGGAGACCGGCAGGCCGAGACCGTCGACGAAGGCGTGGAGGGCGTCGTCCGACGCAAATGTTCTCCCGGAAGCGGCGCGCAACGCCTTGATCAATTTCTCGCGGACTCCGGATGCCGTCAGCGCAACAGGAAGGGAACCGCGCGTGCCCCAGAAGCGAATGCGCCTCATGTCGCCCTGGCGTCGTAGGCCGCGAGCGCTTCTTCCGACAGCTGCGCGAGTGCCGCGCGCACATCGGGAAAGACTTCGAGAACATGATTGAAGCGGGCGATCCCGAAGATCTCCTTGACGACTGGCTGCAGGGCCGCCACCGCGATCCTCGCGTTCTGGGCGCGCAACTGTTTCGCCGCCATCAGCAGAACCCTCAGTCCCATGCTGCTGATGTACTCGACGCGCGAAAAATCGAGAACGAGCGCACTGCTGCCCATGGAGGTTGCGTCGAGTATCGGCGCAAGCGCCTGCTCAAGCCGCTCGGCGTTTGGATGGTCGATCTGGCCGGCGGGCACGGCCACGACGACATCGGCAAGCCGCTGGCTGGAGAATTGCACGTCGTCCCCGAGCTGTGTTGCTGTTGATCGAAAGTGCGAACGACTACTTTGGAGCTTTCGGCGGACAGTTGGCGTCGTAGTTCGCCTGCATCTGCTTGAGCTTCAGTACGCCATAGGCCACGGTAATGGCCATGGCGATAACGAGAACCCCAGTCAGCACCCTTTCCACAGCATACGCAGCTTCGCGGTTGGCGACATAGCTGGCCACGATCAGGCCGAGGATACCGACGTTGAGGATCCAGTTCACACCTTTGGACACGATGTAGTGCAACGTGCCAAAGCCGGAGAGTTGGTAGAGCATGAACGGCAGGATCGCGACCATCGGCAGCAGTTCAGAGGCGCCGAGCGAGATGTCGACGGCGCCAGGCGCCTTGGCGTGCAGCAGCGTGCTGTTCGCGAGTTCATGGAACAGGGCCGGCACCGCAGCCAGGAATGGAACAACAGCGAGCAATTCGAGCACAAGCGCTCCGCTCCATGCGCCGATCTGCGACGACGTGTCGGCGCCCGCACCGGTAGATTGGGTGCCTATATACAGGCCGCCGACGATAGCCACAGCGCTTGCGAGCATAAGCAACTCGACGGTGATGCCGAAGCTTGCCGGTTCGCCGGACTTGATCAGCAGCAGTGCCAGGAAGCCGGGCGTGTAGAACATCACGCGGACCAGGCGCGCCCAGACTCGCGCGTCGCGTTCCGGGGGCAGGATCGGTAGGGCGAGTCCGTCGGTTCCGATCCTTGGTCTGTCTTTTGACATATGACGCTCCCATAGTCAGGGGAAAGTGGCCTTAATTCCCACCGTACCACAGTGCTGCGCGGGGGCCGGTTTGCCGTTTGAAACAGCGGAGCATACACTCCCGCGTCACGTCGTCAGCCTAGCGCCGCGCGCACGCGCTCCCGCGTGAAGGGCACGGTCGTCAGCCGCGCGCCGACAGCGTCGAAAATCGCATTGGCCAGCGCCGCTGGCACGGGCGTCGCTGATGCCTCGCCCGCGCCGAGCGGCGGCTCCTTCGGTCGGCTGACGATGTCGATCAAAATCTCCGGCACGTCGGGGAAAGTCAGGATCGGGTAGCTCGCCCAGTCGACACTCGTCACCCGCGAGCGGTCGAATGCGACCTCCTCGAACAGCGTCCGTGACAGCGTCTGCAGGATGTTTCCCTCGATCTGCGACCTGAGCGCATCCGGATTGATGACGAGTCCGCAGTCATGCGCGCATGCCACGCGGCGCACGCGAATCGCACCCGTAGCTTTGGCCACATCGACCTCCATTGCCATCGCGACGTAACTCTCGTTGTGCTTGTAGTGCATGTACGCGAACCCGCGGCCGGCGCCCGGCGTGTCCGGCGCCGGCGACGGTCGCGGCTGCCATCCGAGCAGCGCCGCCGCGCGCCGGATCACCTCGACGCCGCGCGGATCGGACAGCCCCTGCAGCCGGAACGCAACGGAATCGCTCCGCGCTGCGACAGCGAGAATGTCAGTGAAGCTCTCGACGGCGAAGCAATTCGCGACCTTGCCGGGCGCGCGGAAGTTCGACGGACGCAGCGGCGCCGTCGGCAGCCAATGGACGACGACTTCCTGGTGCGGCACTGCGTAAGGTGGATCGCCGTTCTGGCTGATGAGGCCGGTCGTGATCCCCGGCGTCTGCGCGATGCCGGCGGCGTCGAGTGCCAGCAGCGGCATGTTCGGCAGGCTCGCTGTCGCCTTCGGAATCCACATCTCGGTGCGCCACGCATTGATCTTTCCGTCGTCGCCGAGCGCGCCCTCGAGCGCCAGAAGCTGCGGCGGAGCTTTCGGGTCCCAGCCGTGCTCGTCCTCGCGCGACCATTGGACGCGCACTGGCCGTCCGACCGCCTTTGAAAGCAGCGCGGCGTCCGCCGCCGCATCGTCGTGGCCGTTCATTCCATAACAGCCGGAGCCGTCGAGGTAGATGACGCGCACGGCATCCTTCGGCAGCGCCAGCGCGCGTGCGATCGTCTCGCGAAATCGGTGCGTGGCCTGCGATGCCGACCAGACCGTCGCCTTGCCGTCGCGGACGTCGGCGACCGCGCACGACGGACCCATCGAGCCGTGCGATTGCATCGGCCAGTAGAACTCGGCAGAGACTTTCTTCGCACCCGCGAGTGCCGCTGTCGCGTCGCCCTTCTTCACCAGCGTCTCGTCCGCCGCGAACGGGCCGGCGCGCAACCAGCCGCGAACGGCGGACGTGCCGATCAGTGGCATCGACTCCGACCAGCGCGCCTTCAGCAATTGTGCCGCGGTCACCGCATCCCATTCGCTTGCGGCGACGACGCCGAGGAAATCGTTGACACGCACGACTCGCACTCCGGCGATTGCCCTTATCGACGCGTCATCGACGGTGACGAGCCTAGCTCCCACAGCCGGCGGCCGCACGACCCGGCCATGCAGCATGCCGTCGATCCTGAAATCATGGACGTAGACGTGACGACCGTCGACCTTGCCCGGGATGTCGGGCCGCGCGAGCGGCTTGCCGACAACCGTGTAGGAGGCGGGATCGCGCAGATTCGCCTTCAGATCGACCTTGACGTCGAGACGCTTGTTGGCAACCAGGTCGCCGAAGCGGATGCCCGCACCTCCGGTCTTCAGCCGCACCTCGCCATCGACAGTGTCGAATTCCACCGCCAGCTTGTTGGCACGGGCCGCAGCCATCCCGATCAGCGCTTCGCGCGCGGTGGCCGCTGCTTGCCGGACTTGCACGCCACCGCGCATGATGCCGCTGCTGCCGGCGGTAGCACCCTGGTCGGGCGTCAGCGCGGTATCGCCTTCGATCAGGACTATGCGCTCGACGCCGATTCCCAATTCCTCGGCGGCCATTTGCGGGATGGCGATGCGCAGACCCTGGCCCAGATCGACCTTGCCCGAGTAGATCGTTACCGAGCCGTCGGCGTTGACGGCGACGAATCCGTCGACCTCACTCGGGTCGAGTGTCTTGCCAAGCGCTTCCTCGGCACCGGATTGCCGCTGTGCATAGGCAGGCGACGGAAGCGTGAAGCCGACGACCAGTGCGCCGCCGATCTGCAGGAATTCACGGCGAGGCTGGGAGAAGGGAGAATTCATGCGGACACCTTCTTCGAGGCACGCAGCATCGCGCGCAATATCCGCTCGTGCGTTCCGCAGCGGCAAAGATTGCCGGACAGAGCCTGTTGTGCATCGTCACGCGTGATAGCGGGCTTGCGCGCAAGCAGCGCCGCGCCCGTCATCACCATGCCGGTCACGCAATAGCCGCACTGTGCCGCCTGTTCGGCGACGAACGCCGTCTGCAGCGGATGCGGCTTGCCCGGCGTGCCGAGGCCCTCGATCGTCGTCACCTTTTTCCCCGCCAACTTTGAGATCGGCATCAGGCAGGAGCGGACGGCCTCGCCGTCGACGATCACCGTGCACGATCCGCATTGCCCAAGGCCGCAGCCGTATTTGGCGCCGGTCAGCCCCAACGCGTTCCGCAGTACATAGAGCAGCGGCTCCTGCGGATCGCGAATGTCGACGGTCCGGGTCTCGTCGTTGACGTTCAGTTTGAACTTCGGCATGGCAACTCCGGTTCGGATCGTGGCAAGGGGAAATCATCGCATCGGCCATGCGCATTGTCCACGTGCTAACTACACTGTTCGGTCCGGTATCATTGTCATTGGAGGCCCGCTTGCACGAGGGGTCGTTCCTGCCGCTTGTGCCGCTTGGTGAACGCACACAATCCATCGCTTGCCCGGACGATCATGACGCAGCTTCCCGAGACCCGGTACGCGCAAAGCGGCGAGGTCAGCATCGCCTATCAGGTCATGGGCAATGGCCCGGTCGACTTGATCATGACACCCGGTTTCGTGTCGCATCTCGATCATTCCTGGGACGAGCCGTCGTTCTCCCGCTGTCTTCGGCGTTTCGCGTCGTTCTGCCGTCTGATCAGGTTCGACAAACGAGGGACGGGGCTTTCGGATCGGGACGCCGGCATTCCGTCGCTGGAGCAGCGCATGGACGACATTCGCGCCGTGATGGACAGCGCAGGCAGCCGGCGCGCCGCCATTCTCGGAATTTCCGAAGGCGGACCGATGAGCGCGTTGTTTGCCGCGACGTACCCCGAGCGTACCGAAGCGCTGGTCCTCTACGGGACCTACGCCAGGACCAGCTGGGCACCCGACTACCCTTGGGGGATGCGAGCCGAGGAGGCCGCTGCCCACGATGATGAAGTGCGCAAGACCTGGGGCAGCCCCGCAGCGACCCACAGGTTGGTGGCGAACTGGCTGGCACCGGAGATGGCCAACGACGAGCGCTTTTGCGAATGGGCAGGCAAGCTCATGCGGCTGGGCGCGAGCCCGGGTGCAGCGGTTGCACTCCGGCGGATGAATCGTTCGATCGACGTGCGCGACATTCTTCCGTCGATCCACGTGCCGGCGCTGGTATTGCGGCGCATCAACGACCGGGGCAATTCCATTGACGCCAGCCGTTATCTCGCAGAACACATTCCCGGTGCGAAATTCGTCGAGCTGCCGGGCGAAGCTCATATGCATTTCATCGGCGATGGCGATGCATTCGTCGACGAGATCCAGGAATTCGTGACCGGCGAACGAATGGCGCCGGAGCCCGACCGGATCCTGGCGACGGTTCTGCTCACCGACATCGCCGACTCCACGCGGCGCGCATCCGATTTGGGCGATCAGCGTTGGCGGGAACTGCTTGGCAATCACAATGCCCTTGCGAAGAAGGCCATCGCGCGTTTTCGCGGACGCGCGATCAAGAGCACCGGTGACGGTTTTCTCGCGACGTTCGATGGCCCGGCGCGGGCGATTCGGTGCGCCTTTGCCATCCGCGAGGAGTCACGTCAACTTGGCCTTGCGATCCGCTCCGGACTGCATACGGGTGAAGTCGAGTTGATTGGGGACGACATCGGCGGCATCGCCGTTCACTTCGCGGCGCGGGTGGCCGCGAGCGCACAGGCCGACGAAGTGTGGACATCGCGGACCGTCAGGGATCTGGTAGCCGGATCAGGACTGGCGTTCAGCGAGCGGGGCGACTTCGATCTTAAGGGAATCCCGGGCACGTGGCCGCTGTTCACGGTCGACTGACTGACGACGAACGCTGGCAGCCGGGTTACCGACGTCGGCTCTGTCACGAAGGGCAGGGTGTGCCGTCAGATGTCGTTTGCTGCGTGAGAGGCCCGATGCTGCGGTGCGGTAGCAAGGCCCTTCGACGATGTCTTCCGGACTCGATGGCGAAGCCTTTGGCGTCCTTGTTGCGCTACGGCTTCTTCGAAACGACCGCAGGTTTGGTTGCGTTGGAACTGTTCGCGACCACTGCCGGGTCCCTTCGCTCCGCAAAATCACGACAACTGCCAGTCAAAGACTCCAATTGCTTCGCGGCCGCAGGGAGTTCTTTCGGCGCAGTCGGCGGGCGCGCGACCACCGCCTTCAGGCACACCACTTCCGGGTCTTCGGGATTCGCCGCCAATGCCTTGTCCAGCGCGAGTCTGGCTTCCGGCATGCGTGCCAACCGCAGATTCAGCAATCCTACCTGCACGAGGCTGTGTATGTCCTTGTCGTTCAACGCGGACGCCTCCCCGTAGGCGCGAAGCGCCTCTTCGGGCAGGTTCAATTCCCGGTCGAGTTCACCGAGATTTCGCCAGTACAGGGGTTCCTTGGGCGCGAGACTTACCGCCTTGAGGGCCGCGGCATACGCATCATCGTATTGCCTCAATTTCTCGAAGCCGAGGCTGAGCTGGTTCCACGCCGCGGGATTGCCGGACTCCAATCGCGTCCACTCGGTTGCGTAGAGCACAAGTACATTCCAGTTATCCGCCAATCTCAGTTCGTCAATTCTGGCTATCAATTCCGAGCTTGATCTCTTTTGGGTCCCGCTGTCGCCGGCACTCTTGACGGCCTTTGCGGCGGTGTCGGCCCGTACGGATGGCTCGGAGCGATTGACCGGTACAACCGCAGCAACTGCCGTCTCCTGCGGCGCGGTTCTCCCCAGAGCGACATAGAGCAGCATTACACCCCATACAATGCCTGCGCACGTCGCCACCAAGGCAATTCCGTAACTGGCATTGAGTTTCGTGCTGCGGCGTTTGCCGTCCGCGGCCTTGCGCCTGCCGGTGCTTCCGGGATGCGCCGACCCGGCAGGTGTGTTGTCCATGGCACGCGACGCTCGCGCGTGTTTTTCGGTTCGCTGGTCACGCTTGCGCACGCGCAATGCCGTCGCGCGGGCGCGGAGGTAGTGGGTGATTGCCGACCCACGGTCGCCGTTTGCCTGGGCGAAAGCACGGTCCCATAGCGGTTGGTCGATTTCCCCTCTCTCGAATTCGGAAGTCGCTGCCGCAAGAAATTTGTCGGCACTCGTCATTTCCTGCGCTGCCGCACTTTCCGCGGCAACGGGCGGCGGAGGCGCGGTGTCGCCCAACGGAAGAACTGCAGGTTTTGCGTCATTCGCCTGATCGAGCGGCATCAGTGCTAGCGATGAATTTTTCGGAGTCATGCCTCCGCTAAAGCAAACTTGATACCACCCGGTGCCGCTGGACAGCTCGTGGTCTACAACCTGTGCGCAAAATGGGCCCGCGCAATGCTCTCCACCCCACCGCTATCAGATTTGCGCATGCTTGATGGTCAAGCAGCTTGGGAGGCGAAAACTTTCGCGAGATCGGCGATGAATTCAGACCCTATTGGCATAACTCGTGCAGTTGCTCGTTGTAGTTCCCAACCCCCCTTGAGGATATTGAACGTGCGCTTGTCTGAAACATCGTCACCGGTGGCAACAAAGGAACCTGATTCCCCGATGCAAGGGGTTGCAGCCGATGCTGTTGCCCCGGCCTTGCCGCAAGGCGACCGAATCGAGGCGCAGAGGGCGGTGTGTGAGGCGATCGCGCAACTCGTGCGAGCTGGTCAACCCGAAATACGCCAGCTCGGCGAACTCTTCGCGTTGGAACGGCACGCGCAGCCCGTGACCAGACTGTTGCTGGGCCAATACGTGGAAGGCGACGGGCAGTTGCGTTCGCTCGACTGGAAGGCCTGGCGCTCGGCCATGCAGCTCAGCCAGGCGTTTTTCCAGGCGCACGAATATTTTCTGCATCACATTCGGAACACTTCCGATGACACCTGGACCAGGCATGAGCCTTCAATACTGATTCAGCTGTTCCATCACCGGAAGGTCGAATTCTTGCTGCGCTTCATCCGCTACAAAAAGCGCAACTCGGGGCAGTGGAGACTACTGCACGAGCTGTATCGTTCTGCCCTTGAACGCGAGATGCCGGATCGCACCAATGAGGCCGGCGAAACCGAAGGCCAGCGCCGGACGACGAGCAAGTTGGAGCAGCAATATCTGCAGATCCTGTTGCTGGAGGTGATGAACACCGGCCAGTTCTCCCCTCGTGAAGCACTGTGGGCGCACCGCTGGTTTGCGCGCTGGTGTGGCGGACCCGCCCTGCAACTGTCCAAGGTGAATGGCGGCATCGAGCGCGGAATGCAGGGATTCGTAGTCGATCTGGACGGTTCGGAAGGGCTGAAACGGGTGTCGGGAGCCGCGGGCAATTTTTTGTGTCTTGACTCGTCGCCGCTCGCAGTGTTGATTGGTCAGGAAATCGCTGCGTTGACGGACAGCGCCGTTCTCCAGATCAGGGCGACGCCGGCGGAGTGTGCCGGACAACTTGCGCTGCTGAACAAACTCGCGATTCTCTTTTCCCCGGACCCCATCGACATCGAGCGCCGCGCCGAGCGCAAGCCCGTTGCTCACACAGTTCAGGCCATCGCGGGATTTTCCTATATCGTTGCGGAGTTGCGCAGGAATGCGCAAAAGCGGAACCACAGCGATCCTTCCACCGCGACTTCCGGGAGCGAAAACACGATCTCGCCGTTCGGCGGGTCTACTTTTCTGCCAACTTTCACTGCCGGCGGCAACGCCGACCAGGCTACTCTTTCGGTCACCGACCAATTGAACGCAATTCCGCAGTTCTGGCAGGTCAAGGATCGCAGCGATACCGGTTGCCGCATGCGCGGCCAGATCGACAACATGAATCGCGTGATCCCGGGCTCCCTGATCGCCATTCGCGACAGCGATACGGCGCCCTGGACGGTCTCGGTGGTGCGCTGGTTCAGGAGGCTCATGGTCGACCATGTCGAGATCGGCATCGAGTACCTCGGACGCAAGCCGCGTCTCATCAAGTTGGTGGCCGACCACGATCGCGATGTGGCCGTCGACATGCTGCCGGACTCGACGTCGAAGTGCTTCGCAGCACTCTACCTGCCACCGAGCGAGCAGCGTCCGACCATTCCGATCAAGACACTGCTGCTTCCCGCGCGCGAATTCAGGGCCGGTTTTGAAGTGACATTGCTTTCGTCCAGCGCAACCTACAGGATGCGTTTGAATGAACCAATTCAGAACCAGTTCGAATTCGTATTGACGTCGTTCACGGTCATCGAAAAAGCGGCACCGTTACGTCCGGGAATTCAGTGAGCGGCAATGGCTCGACCATTTGGGCACACGACGTTCCATGTGTCCCCAACCTGCTAATCGCCCGACTTGATATTGTTGTCCTTGATGACCTTGGCCCAGCGGGGAATTTCCTTCCGCACCAAGGCATCGAGCTCCGCCGGTGACGCGGCGCGCACCTCCATGCCTTGCGCCGATAGCTTCTCGATCACGGCGGGTGACTTCGCGGCCCGGGCCAATTCCTCGGAGACGCGTTTGGCAAGTGCCGCGGGCATGTTGGCCGGACCGAACACACCCCACCACGTGTACGCCTCGAAGCCGGGCACTCCCTGGCTGGCGATGGTCTCGACGTTGGGCAGTTTCGGGTCGGGTTTCGCCGATGTCACGGCAATGGGGCGCAACCGTCCGGACGCTATGTGCGGGCTCACCAGAAATACCGAACCGATCGCAAGAGGGACCTGATTGCCGATCGCATCGTTCATCAGCGGGCCTCCGCCGCGATATGGAATGTGATTGAACTCCACGCCGAGCTGATTGCCGAGCTGGGTCATTGTGAGATGGCCGAGACTGCCGGCGCCGATCGTCCCGTACGAAACGCCTCCCGGACTGGCCTTGGCCGCGGCGACGACGTCGCGGAATGATTTGTACGGCTGCGCGGCCGGCGTCACCAGCGCCATCGCGCCCGTTCCCACCAGCATCAGCGGCGTCAGGTCGCGCAGCGTGTCGAAGGGCAGGTTGGGAATTAGCGACGGGTTTACCGCGTGCGTATCGAAGACCACGCCTATCGTGTAGCCATCCGGATCGGCCTTCGCCAACAACGCCGTGCCGATGGAACCCGAAGCCCCACCCTTGTTGTCGACGATGAACGACTGCCCCGTTTGCTCCGACAGCTGCTGCGCGAGGATGCGTGCTACCTGATCGACCGATCCTCCGGCCGGAAACACCGCGATCAGTTTGACCGGCTTGGTGGGCCAATTCTGCGCAACAGCGACCGGCGCGGCGCAGAGGTTGAACAGCAACGCGAGTGTCAGACCCAGGCGAAGCGACTTCATGCGAGTCTCCGGGAAAAATGCTGGGATGGGCGCCGTCATTCCGGCTCGACACCCAATGCCACGAGAAAGCGCGAAACCATATTGTAGGTCGCAATGACGGTCACGATTTCCACAACGTGCCGATCGCTTGCGAGCGCGGCGCGCACCGAGGCCATGGTCGGGGCACTGACCTCGACCGTTCGCGTCATTTCCACCGCAAGGGCCAACACCGCGCGTTCCTCGGCATCGAACGCGGTCATGTCGATGTCGGAGCGGGCCACGTGACTGAGTGCTGCGAGCTGCGCGGGCGATCCGCCGGACCGCAGGAACTCCGGCGCATGGTGGTGATATTCGTATTCGGCGTGGTTCAGAAGAGCGACGACGCAGATCGCCAGCTCCCGCAACTTGGGGGAAACCGCGAGTTCGGTTCGGACGGCACGCAGGTAGCCGTTCCATCCCTCTGCCAGCGGCGGGCTGTGCAGCAGCATCCGGTCCAGGTTCAACAGCGTGCCACCACGGCGCGCGCGAATGGCGGCCACCAATTCGCGCGGCTCGGCCAGGTCCTTCGGCTGATACGGGATTACTCCCATTGCTTTGGTCCTCTGTGTTGGAAGGGCGATCCGCTCGACGCCAATATCCACTGCGGCGGATAGATGCTGCGATCAATGTTGCGCGACCGGTTGCTGCAACGCGAGCGCGATCGCCTGCTCGACAGGCAGGGTCCGGCCTTCCCGCCATGCGCGGTCGAAGGCCGCGCTATCCCGCAGGGTCGCGCTGACGGCGGCCAGACGCCGGTCATGGCGTGGGCGTTCATTGGGTGGCAACGGAGCACCAATTTCCTCCCGTAGTCGTTCCGCCGCGCCCCAGACGCGGAGTGCGCGCAGCGCGTTGTCGAGTGCCGCGGCGACCGCCGCCAGTCCTTCCAACGCGTAGGCGATCCCGCGCCTGTCGCCCAGGTCGCGCCGGATCGACAGGCTCTCCTCATACAGTGCGCGGGCCGCCGGATAGTCTCCTTGCTCGGCGAGCACGTTGCCCAGTCCGTTCAGCGTGATTGCGATCCCGCTCCGATTGCCGAGTTTCCTCTTGATATCCAGGCTCTCTTCGTAGAGCGTCCGAGCGGCCAAGAAATCGCCCTGCTCGCACGCATAGTCCCCCAGGTTGTTCAGTGAGATAGCGATGCCAGAACGGTCTCCCAGGTCCCGGTCGATCGAAAGGCTTTCCTCGAGCAGTGCCCGCGCGGTCGCGTAGTCTCCGAGTTCGGCGGCCACGTTGCCCAGGTTGTTCAATGCGACTGCGGCGCCCTTCCGATTGCCCAGCTCCCGCTGGATCGCCAGGCTCTCCGTATGCCGCTCTCCGGCCGCCGCATAGTCACCTTCGGCGTAAAGAATGTTGCCGAGGTTGCTCAGCGCGCCGGCAATACTCTTCCGGTCCCCGAGTTGGCGCAGAATCGGCCTCCTCAAA
>Ga0302321_100003939_pt1 | contig 12780 bp, 14 predicted proteins | sample Fen_T0_1_FD_202505 | JGI IMG/M metagenome (GOLD analysis project Ga0302321, IMG submission 202505) | Peat permafrost microbial communities from Stordalen Mire near Abisko, Sweden - Fen_T0_1 | ecosystem: Environmental > Terrestrial > Soil > Wetlands > Permafrost | place: Sweden: Abisko...
GCGTGATCATGGACCTCGGCGGCCCAGCCCAGGGAACCCCGGGAACGCCGACGCGGCCCCGGGCGGGATGCCCGGGGCCGCGTCGCGGTGCGGTCAGGCGGCGGCGGGAGCCTTGTCCGGCACGTCGGCGTGCAGGCTGGAGCCACGCCGCTTGGAGATCGTCACGGCGACGATGATGACGACGACCGCGATGCCGGCGATCACCGCGCGCAGGGCGGGGTTGGCGTCCGGGCCGGTCGAGAGCTGCACCGCGGCCGGCGCGATGAGCAGCGACACCAGGTTCATCACCTTGATCAGCGGGTTGATGGCCGGGCCGGCGGTGTCCTTGAAGGGGTCACCGACGGTGTCACCGATCACGGTGGCGGCGTGGGCGGGACTGCCCTTTCCGCCGTGCAGCCCATCCTCGACGATCTTCTTGGCGTTGTCCCACGACCCGCCGGAGTTGGCCAGGAAGACCGCCATCAGCACGCCCGCGCTGATGGCACCGGCCAGGTACCCCGCGAGCGGGCCGGCACCGAGCCCGAAGCCGACGGCGATCGGCGCCATCGCGGCGAGCAGCCCGGGAGTGGCGAGCTCGCGCAGCGAGTCCCGGGTGCAGATGTCGACGACCTTGCCGTATTCCGGCTTCTGCGAGTAGTCCATGATGCCGGGCATCTCGCGGAACTGGCGCCGCACCTCGAACACGATCGCGCCGGCCGCTCGGGTCACGGCGTCGATCGCCAGGCCGGAGAAGAGGAACACGACCGCCGCACCGAGAATCACGCCCACCAGAATGTTCGGCGAGACGATCTGGTATCCGGAGACGACGGTGTCGTCGATGGTCTTTCCGGCCTTGGCGAGCGCGACCTGGACCGCGTCGCTGTAGGAGCCGAAGAGCGCCGTCGCCGCGAGCACGGCGGTCGCGATGGCGATGCCCTTGGTGATCGCCTTGGTCGTGTTGCCGACGGCGTCCAGCTCGGTGAGGATCTTCGCGCCCTCCTCGTCGACGTCGCCGGACATCTCGGCGATGCCCTGGGCGTTGTCGCTGACCGGGCCGAAGGTGTCCATCGTGACGATGACGCCGACCGTCGTCAGCAGGCCGCAGCCCGCGAGCGCGATGAGGAACAGCGACAGGATGATCGAGCCACCGCCCAGCAGGAAGGCCGCGTAGACCGCCGCCGCGATGATGACCGCGGTGTAGACGGCCGACTCGAAGCCGACGCCGATGCCCGAGAGCACCACCGTCGCCGCGCCGGTGAGGGCGGTGTCGGCGACGTTGCGGGTCGGCTTGGAGTCCGTGCCGGTGAAGTAGCCCGTGAGCCAGAGGATCACGCCGGCCAGCACGATGCCGAGGACCACGGCTCCGACGGCCACCAGGCGGGGGTCCCGGGTGAGACCCGCTACCTGGGGGCTGGCGTGGTCCAGCTCGGAGAACTTGCTCGGCAGGTAGACGTACGCGGCGATCGCACAGAGCACGGCCGACACGACGGCGGCGATGTAGAAGCCGCGGTTGATCGCGACCAGGCCGTTCTCGTTCGGCCGGGGGCGCGTGGCGTAGATGCCGAGGGCCGCGGTGACGGCACCGATGCCGGGCACGATCAGCGGGAACACCAGGCCCTGGTCGCCGAAGGCGGCCTTGCCGAGGATCAGGGCGGCGACGAGCGTCACGGCGTAGGACTCGAAGAGGTCCGCGGCCATGCCGGCGCAGTCCCCGACGTTGTCACCGACGTTGTCGGCGATCGTCGCGGCGTTGCGCGGGTCGTCCTCGGGGATGCCCTGCTCGACCTTGCCGACGAGGTCGGCGCCGACGTCCGCGGCCTTGGTGAAGATCCCGCCGCCGACCCGCATGAACATCGCGAGCAGCGCGGCCCCGAAACCGAAGCCCTCCAGCACGGCGGGGGCGTTGCCCTTGTAGGTGAGGACGACGACGGTCGCGCCGAGCAGGCCGAGGCCGACGGTGGCCATGCCCACCACACCGCCGGTCCGGATGGCGACGCGCATGCCGTCGTCACGGCCCGAGTTCTGGGCGGCCGCGGCGACCCGGACGTTCGCCTGGACGGCGAGGTTCATGCCGGTGTAACCGATCGCCGCGGAGAACACGGCGCCGACGACGAAGAACACGCTGCGGCCGATCCGGACGGAGCCGTCGTCGGCGGGGAGCAGGAACAGGAGCGCGAAGACGACGACGACGAACCAGCCCAGGGTGCGGAACTGGCGGCCGAGGTAGGCCGAGGCGCCCTCCTGCACGGCGCGGGCGATGTTCTTCATGTTCTCCGTGCCCTCGCCATAGGCGAGCACCTGGCCCCGGAACATGAACGCCATGGCGAGAGCGGCGAGAGCGATCACGCCGACCACTGCCACGAGAGTCAGGTTGGATCCTGCAAGAGTCACCCCCTGACCGGATTCCACGGCAAAGGTCTTGGCGAGCATTCTCGTCCTCCTCGACGTTGGGACACCCCGCCCGCGGGAGCACCGGCAGCCGCACAGGACGGGTTCAGGAAACGTGAAGCCCCCCGATGGGGGGCGTCAGGCCGTGCGCAGTCTACGGACCGTGATTGCCGAGCCCAAAGCCGACCTCGTGTGACCTTACAGACCGGTCGCAGAGGTGGTCAGCCGCTTCTCCCGGCCGGCCGCAGGAGTCGGCTCAGCGCGCCCAGCGAATGCAGACGACGCCTCCGACGCCGCCCGGACCCTCGTCGACGGTGACACTGTCGGCGAGGCCGCGCACGAGCGCGAGCGCGATCGCCTCGTCGTCGTCGTCCGGGGCGGCGGCGCCGTCGGTCACGGTGATGCCGAAGAGGGGACCGGCATCGTCGATCTCGACCTGGACGGCACCGAGCACGCCCGTGGTCAGGCACCGGCGCACGGCCCGCGCGCAGACCTCACCCACCGCGAGCCGGATCTCGTCCAGCCGGGCCTCGTCGAGCCCGGCCCGGCGCGCCACGGCCACCGCCACGAGTCGCGCCGTCCGGACGTGCTCGGGCGCCGGTTGAAAGGTCAACGCGACCGTGTTCACCGGGCGGCCCCGTTCACCGGACGACCCACTCCCTCGCCGTTCGCCTCAGCCCGCTGACCCGTCCGGAGTGGCCGAACTGTCGGCGAGCGCCTCGGCGAGGGTGGCGTGAATGGGAAAGACCTTGGTGAGACCGGTGATCCGGAACACCTTGAGAATCTTCTCCTGGGCGCAGACGAGCCGCAGCGTGCCGTCGTGCGACCGCACGCGCTTCAGACCACCGACGAGCACACCGAGGCCCGTCGAGTCGAGGAACTCGACACCCTCCATGTCGACGACGAGGTTGTAGTAACCCGAAGCGACCAGTTCGTTCAGCCTCTCCCGGAGACTGGGGGCGGTGTAGACGTCGATCTCCCCGCTCACCGAGATGACCGTTCGGTCACCCTCCTGGCGACTGGTGACGCTCAGCTCCACTGACTCCTCCTTGCCGGGACGTGCCCACACCGACCCGCGGCCACACCGCATTCAATCACTCCCTGCTGAGGGTCGGCGCACCAGGCGCGCTACCACCGGGGCACAAGGGACCATCCCGATACGCGGTGTGACCGCGCGTGTGCCTGCTGGGACCGCATCGATGGCCGTCGTACCCGCCGACGTGCCCGCCGTCATGTCGTCGGGCCGGCCGGCCCGGGCGCGGGCCACGGGCCTGCGCCCGCCCGCCAGCTGGTCGAGCCAGCCGGGCAGGGCGACGGTCACGGCGACGAAGACGCTGCCGTCACCGCGGACCGTGCACGAGACCAACGCGGCGCCGGACCGGGCCGCGACGTCGGCCGCCCGGGCGCAGTCCGGGAGGTCGGGCGTGGCTGCGGCCAGGGCGGCCAGATCCGCCGCGGCCTCCGCCCGGTGCCGGGCCACGGTAGCCGCGCCCCACCCCGACACGAGCATTGCGATCCCCAGGACCACCGCGACGAGCCCGAGCACCAGGACCACCCCGCTGCCGCCGTCGCCCGACCGTCGCCGCTCCCACCGGCGTCGCCGTCCGCCCGGCCACCGCACCGGGCGAGGCACCCTCACGGCGGCAGCTCCCGGTCGGCGGAGGAGGTCGCGTGGACGAGGAGGGTGATCCCGGCGGGCAACCGGACGACGGCCGAACCCCGGACCGTCACCACCGTTCCGTCGGCGGCCACCGTCACCTCGCTGCCGGCCGGGCCGAGCCGCCGGCCCGCGGCGACGGCTCGCGCCCGCCCGCCGCCTGTGGACAGCACCCTCGACCGGGTCGACTGTGGACGAGTCCGTGACCAGACCCGGCGGTACGAGCGGAGGCAGCCGTGAGCGGTGACCGGTTCGACGATCCCGTCGACGCCCTGCGCCGTTGGGAGGCGAGCGGGGCGGGGTGGCGGGTGGCGCACCGCTCGGCCGCCGGGCTGGAGATCGAGCTGCTCACCTGCACCGGGGAGGAGGTCGTCGGCGCGATCCGCTCGGCGGACCCGCGCCTGCTCGCGTTCGTCGGGGAACGTACCCGGAACGACGACCGACAGAGCGATTGACGGTGCCGACCGTCGGCGGTCACCCGGTGGAATCGGCACACCGGGTGACGCCGGACGAATGACGGCCCCCGCTGGGGGGGAGCGGGGGCCGTCTGCCGGTCCGGCTCGGGGGGGAGGAGTCGGACCGGACTGGCGCGGCATATGCCGGCGCCGCAAGTGTGTACCCCAGCGCGCGTCAAGGCAACCGCTCCGACCGACAGCGGTGGCGCTTTTCTGGGGCCCCCGCCGGAGACAACGGAATTCGTCGTGCGCAATCGAATGCACAACGATATTCGTGGCTGCGGCGAGCGGCTCGTGCGAGCGGCCGTCCGCACCACCGAGTCCTCCCGGCCGCCCCCGAGATCGCCGCGCATCGGTCGTCCGGGCAGCAGGGGGACCGGGGAGTCGATCGACCTATGCTGAGCGGATGGCGGGTCCTTCACGCAGCGCAGCGTTCTTCGACCTGGACAAGACGATCATTGCCAGGTCCAGCACCTTCGCGTTCTCCCGGCCCTTCTACGCGGGCGGCCTGATCACGCGCAGCGCCGTCCTGCGCAGCGCCTACGCGCACTTCCTGTACCTGGTCGGCGGCGCCGACCACGACCAGATGGAACGGATGCGCGCGTACCTCTCCGACCTGGTCACCGGGTGGGACGTCCAGCAGGTCCGCGACATCGTCACCGAGACGCTCGAGGAGCTGATCACCCCGGTCGTCTTCCACGAGGCCACCGCGCTGATCGCCGAGCACCACGCGGCCGGCCGGGACGTCGTCATCGTGTCGACGTCCGGGGCCGAGGTCGTCCAGCCCATCGGCGAGATGCTCGGCGCCGACCGCGTCGTGGCCACCCGGATGGTCGTGGCCGACGGCCGGTACACCGGAGAGATCGACTTCTACGCCTACGGGGAGAACAAGGCATCGGCCATCCGCGACCTGGCGGCGGAGGCGGGTTACGACCTCGACGCGTGCTACGCCTACAGCGACTCGTTCACCGACGTCCCGATGCTCAGCGCGGTCGGGCACCCGACCGTGGTCAACCCCGACCGGGCCCTGCGCCGCGAGGCCGTCGCCCGGCAGTGGCCGGTGCTCGACTTCACCCACCCCGTCCGGCTGCGCACCCGGGTCGCCGAGCAGGTGCAGCGGGTCCCGGCGCCCGCCCCGCCCGTCGTGGCCGTGGCCATCGGTGCGAGTGCCGCGACGGCCGGGCTGATCTGGTACGCCGCCCGGCGCCGGGACCGGTCGGCATGATCGCCGTCGGCATCGCCGTCCCGGGCCCCGGGCACTAGGCCGCCGGGACCGGCCGTGAGCCGCGAGGAACTGGGAGCCGCGCCCGCCGACGTGCCGGCCCAGCACGTGCCCGACGCGCCCCGCACCTGGTCGATCCCGCTGCGGCCCTTCCCGGCGCCTGCCGACCCTCCGACCGAAGCCCCTCCGACCGACGACCGGACGGACGACGACCGGACGGACGACGACCGGACGGACGACGCCGTGGCCGCCGCCGCCCAGGAGCCGGACGACGACACCGCGGAAGCCGTCGCTCCGGACCAGGCCCCGACCTCCGCACCACCAACAGCACCGACCGCACCAACAGCACCGACCGCACCAACAGCGCCGAGGCCGGCGCCGGCCCGGACGGACCGCACGCTCACCACCGCCCTCCGCCGGCTCCGGCTGCGCCCGCTGCCCGCGGCGGGCCTGCTGGTCGTCGCGACGGCCGCCCTGGCGACGGGCTGGTTAGGCAGCGACTGGTGGGCCTCGACCTCGGACGACGCGGCCACCCACGGCCGGGCGGCGACCGCCGTCGTCACCGACGCCTTCTCCTCGCTCGGGCGCGGGGGCCGGACCACGGTGGAGCTCACCGTCCGCCTCACCAACCGCGGGCCGGTGCCGCTCACCCTGGCGGGCGCCGAGGAGGCCTACGTGGCCGGCGAGGTCCTCGCGGTCGACACCCGCCTGCACCTCGACCCCGGCGGTGACGCCGTCACCGCCGTCCGGACGACCGTCAACTGCGGCTCCCCCAAGCCGCTCGTCGTGCCCGACCTGCTGCTGCGCCGCCCGGACCGCAGCGCGGTGGCGGTGCCGCTGGACGGCGGCGGCCGCGCGCTCGCCCGCGCGTGCGAGAGCGAGCTGTCCGGCCCGCCGATCCTGGAGCTGGTCAGTGCCGTGCCGGACGGCGACCGGCTGCGGATCGAGGTGCGCTCGCCGTCCGGCCGGACGACGCTCGTCGAGGGGATGTGGGCCGGCTCGATCCGGCTCACGGGCCGGCCCACGCCCGCCACGGTGGACTCCCAGAACCGGACCATCTGGGTCGACCGCCCGAGCCGCTGCCCGGCCGAGTGGGTGGACGGCGGCCTCCCCCGCACCATCGACCTGGACCTGGACGTCGGCGCTCCCGCGACCGTCTCCCTCGACACCGGTTTCGCCCTCCCGCGCTGGCTGAGGGCCGGCGCCTGCGCGAGCACCCCCACCGTCGCCGGAGCCACCCCCACCCCCACCGGACCCACCGGACCCACGCCAGACCCGGGAGCCACCCCGTGACGCCCGCCGTGGACCTCGACGCCGAGCAGGACCCACCCACCCCCGCCCCCGTGCGCACCTGGCACCCCTACCGGGCGGCGTTGGTCGGCGTGGCGCTGCTCGGCCTGGTCGCCGGGTCGCTGCTGGCCGGCACCGCCTCGGCGGGCAGCGGGTCGACCGGGCAGCTGATCGCGACGTTGGAGCTGCGCGGCGTCGTCCTCACCGACCACCCGACCGCCGTCCTGGCCCTCGACCTGCAGAACGTCGGGGACGCCCCCGCGGTGGCGGAGGAGGTCACGGTGTCCGGCGCCGGGCTGGTGCCGGTGACCCAGCGGCTGCTCCTCACGATCTGGCCGGGCGCCACCGAACGGACCACGGTGGAGGCCACCGTCAGCTGCTCGCTGCAGGACGGCGCCGGGCAGCCGCCGCAGGCCGCCATCCAGCTGCACCCGGCCCCCGGCGCCTCGGTGCAGGAGGCGGCCCGCACGTCCAGGTCCGCCGTCGCCGTCCCGGTCGGGCTGCTGGCCCGCCGCGGGGGCCTGTGCTCGGCCGCCGACGCCACCCTGCCTGAGGGCTGGCTGACCCAGGCACGGGCGACGGGCTGGGTGTTCGGTCCCGACGACTCCCTGCGCCTCGACGTCACCGACCTCGCCGCCGACGTCACCGACGTCGTCGCCGCCCAGGCGGACGGCATCATCGTGCCGGTCCCGCAGGCGCCGGTCGCCGTGCACGGTGGCGCCGTCAGGCTGGAGCTGGGAGCCCCGGGCTCGGGCTGCCAGGCCGTCGGGAACCGGCCCGTCGTCCCGACCGGCCTGCAGCTCCTGGTGCACACCTCCGAGGGGACCCGCTTCGTCTACGTCGCCGTCGACCTCACCGTCGCGGACTGGCTCATGCGGGCCTTCGTGGCCGCCTGTCCGGACAGCCCGGGTGGCCCCTCGGCCGTCCGGCCGCTTCTGGGAAGTTGACGGGCGCGTCGCCTCGCGACGGGTCGACGATCAGGGCCAGGTGGACCACGGGAGGGCCGGCAGGGGCCGGCGACCGACCGTCCGGCGCACCGCCCCTTCCGCTCCACCGTCACCAGGAGTAGACCAGTGTCTGAGGGTCACCGACCGCGACCACTCCCACACCGAGGGGTGTGCACGGTCGCCACAGACCGCTCGGCAGGTGGGTACCCACGCGCGGGCAGTCCTCGAACGGACGCGCCGCGACGGGCTCGACCCGTTCCGGCGAACAGCCGGTGCGCGCCTGGTAACCCCCTGCCGAGCTGGTGGTGCCGTCCTGCCGCGCCGGGGCGGCACCACCCCCTCCGCCCGGCCGACCGCCGGCGGCCGTCGTGAGCCGCGAGGTCATGCCGCCGGCCCCGGCCCTGCGGGTCCGGCCCCGCCCCGATCCGGACGGCGACCATGCGCCGTCCGTCCTCGCGGTGCCGCCCTTCGTGCCCCCCTTCGCGCCGGCCGACCTGCAGTTCGGGGACCACCCGCACCACCCGGGCCACGCGACCGACCCCACCGGCCTCGGCGCCCCGGGCCGCGTCGCCGGGCCGGGTCCGGAGCCTGCGGCGCCCGCCGACCTGCTCGAAGGACCGGACCCCACGTTCCCGCTCGACGGGTTCCCGCTCGACGAGGTCCCGCCGACCGGGACCGACCGGCAGGACCGGCAGGACCGTCGGGTCCGGCCGGCCTGGCTCGCGGCGGTGGCCGTCGGCTGCCTCGCGGTCGGCGCGCTGGGGGGCGCCGGCTGGTCGCACGCCGATGCGCAGCACCAGCTCGATGCCGCGACCCACGTCTTCCTCTGGACCGACGGCACCCAGCTCCCGGCCGGGTCCGACGCGTTCGCCGGGTCCGTCGGGACAGCCGCGACGGGAACCCGGCTCCGGGTGAACCTGCTGGTCACCGGCAGCCCGGTGATCCTCCAGCGGGTCCTGCTCGGGGCCGGGCAGGGCGAGAGCACCGCCGGCATCACCCTGCTGCCCGGCGTCGAGGTCACCGCCGACCTGGATCTGCGGCCCGACTGCGCCGCCCTGGCCCGGGACGGCGAGGGCGTCGTGGCGGACCTGTCCCGGCAACACGCCGTCGTCCGCCCGGCCGGGTCGCAGCGCACGCGCGAGGTGCCGCTCGACGTCCTCGCCGACCCCGCCGCCCTGATGTTGCCGCTCGTGGCGCCGTGCTCGTCGGCGACGGCGGCCCAGGCGTCGGCGGAGGGCCTGGAGAGCGATCCGGTCCCGACCACTCCCACGACGCCGTGGGCCGGCACCGCGGCGCCGTCACCGGCCGTCACGGTCGTCGGGCTCACCGCGAGCCCCACCGGCCGGCTCACCTTCACGCTGCGCTCCCGCGGGACGGCGGTCACCCGGTTCGCCCTGCCGGTGGCGGCCACCGTCGGCTCGCGGACCCGGTTCACGCTGCGCACCCGGCCCGCCCTGCCCCTGACCCTGCGACCCGGGACGGCGGTCCGGGTGACCGTCGACGTCACCGTGTCCTGCCGTAGCCACACCGGCGCGCTGCCCCCGACCTACGGGCTGATCCAGCCCCAGGGGCGGCTCGCCGGCGCGCCCACGGCGCCGTCCGCCGCCTCGGCGGAGGTCCCCGTGGAGGGCTGGGACGACGGCACCGCCGCCGCCGCCGTCACCGCGGCCACCCTGCGCGGCTGCCGCTGACCAGCCCGAACCGGCCGGCCGGCCCGAACCGGCCCGATCGGGAAGGTCAGCGCGGCAGCCGGCCCGCCAGGACGGCGTCGCACACCGCGCGGCCCTCACCGGCGCCGTCCACCACGGACCGGGCGAAGGTCCGCAGCCACTCCGCCACGCCGTCCGCGCCGCCCACCGCGTAGCCGGCGAGCGCCAGCGGGTATCGCGGGCCCATCGCGAGCAGGGCCGCCTCCCAGACGGCCACGGCCGTCGGGTCGAGCCCGCGGGCGACGACGATCGAGCGGCACAGGGCCCGGGCGACCACGCCGTTGCCCGCCACGAAGGGCCGGGCGGTCATGATCTCGGCATGGGCCACGGCGGCGACCACGAGCGCGGGACTGCTCGGCGGCGCGGCGAGCAGGGCGGCCAGGGCGGCCAGGCGGGCGGTGAGCGCCACGCCGTCCGGCGCCGCGACCGGCTCCGGCCGCGCCTGACCCGGCTCCGCGGTGGCGTCGAGCAGGTCCGCGCCGTCGCCGGGCAGCTCGCCCGGACGCCGCGGGCGGCCCAGCGCCTCGTCCGGGACGACCCCGGCCGCCGCCACGACGTGCAACCGCGCCAGCGCCTGGGCCGGCGACCGCGACCAGGAGGTACCGAGGTGCTCGGACTGGGCCAGGGCCCGGACGGCGCCCAGCGCGGTCCGGCCGGCGGGGTCGTCGGGGAAGGTCGCGGCACCCCGGGCGACGTCCCGCACCAGGTCCACCGGGAAGCGGCCGCCGGCGAGCGCCGCCGAGGCCCGCGCGGCCCGGACGCAGGACTCGGCCGCGGCCTCCGCCGTCCGCCGCCGCAGCGCGGGGTGCCAGCGCAGCGCCGTGCACGCGTCCCGCGCGGCGTCGACCGCCGCGGTCACGCCCGGCAGGGCGACCAGTTCGTCCAGGACGGCACCCATCGCAGGCATCCGCACAGCATGCCGGACGGCGGCCCCGCCGCACGGCCCGGCTGAAAGTCGTTCAGGTCGGAAGGATCACGTCGAGGAGATCAGCACCGCCCGGCACGCGCCCTTCATCCCTTCCGCGTCGTTGAACAGGTGGCCGTCGAGCCCGGCCCGGCGGGCGGCGGAGACGTTGCGGGAGTCGTCGTCCACGTACAGCCGGGTGCCGTGGGGCGGGAGCCCGCGCAGCAGCTCGGCGAAGAACCGCGGGTCCGGCAGGCAGGCGCCGACGTCGACGCTGCGCACGACCCGCTCGAAGAGGGACGTCGTCCAGCCCAGCTGGTCCTCGCGACCGCGGCGGGTCCAGGGGTCGGAGTCGTCGGCGCCGATGAGCCGCCAGCCACGCTCGCGCAGCCCCGACAGCACGTCGACGACCTCGAGGGAGACGGCGGCGCCGGTGTCCCACCCCGTGACCAGGTCGGCGTCCGAGCCCGTCCAGCGCAGGCGTCGCCGCAGGTGGGCGGCGTAACCGGCCTCGTCGAGGAGGCCACTGCGGAAGGCCACCAGCTCGTCGTCGGGCAGGTCGGCGGGGCCGTCGATGCCCAGGTCGCCGCCGTTGGCCTCCCGCCAGGCATCGATCCGTCGCTGCGGCGCGTCGCTGAAGAGCACTCCGTCGAGATCGCAGATGAGGGTGGGCACGCTCCCAGACGATAGTCACGTCCGGTGCCGCCGGGGGACGGCGCACCGGTGACGGCCCGATCGGCGGACCCCGGACGTCGGCCGCTCACCCGGTCCGCGCACCGCGCGCTACCGTCGGGGGGATGAGCAACGGCAGCGGCATCGTCGGGCCGGTCTCCGCCCTGGTCGCGGCCACGCTCGCCGTCGCCGTGGTCGGCGCGCTGGTCGCCCGGGCCCTGCTGCGCCGCCGGGACCTGGGCACCCCCGCCGACCGCGCCACCTTCGCGACCCTGCACACGGCGTCCCTCGCCGCGCCCCACCTGCGGGAGGGGCTGACGGCGGCCGGTGCCACCCGCGCCGCCCGCCACCTGCGCACCCTGCTCGGCACCTCGGCGATCGCCCTGGTCGACACCACGACCACGCTGGCCTGGGAGGGCGCCGGCGGCCGGCACGCGCCGGCCGCCCACCAGCACGCGGCCGAGGTGCTGCGGACCGGCCGGACCGTCGTCCTCGGCCCCACCGAGGTGGCCTGCGGGGACGACGAGTGCCCGATCCGGTCCGCGGTGGTCGCCCCGGTGACCGGCGAGGACCGCGTCGTCGGCGCCCTGCTGGCCTACGGCACCGACATCTCGGCCAGCACCGTCCGGGCGGCGGACGAGGTGGCCCGCTGGGTCTCCACCCAGGTCGAGCTGGCCGAGCTGGACCGCTCCCGGGCGCGGGCCTCGGAGGCCGAGCTGCGCGCGCTGCGGGCCCAGATCAGCCCGCACTTCATCTACAACTCCCTCGCCGCCATCGCCAGCTTCGTCCGGACCGACCCGGTCCGGGCCCGCGAGCTGCTCCTGGAGTTCGCCGACTTCACCCGGTACGCCTTCCGGCGCGGCGGCGAGTTCACCACCCTCGCGGACGAGCTGAAGAACATCGAGCGCTACCTCGTGCTCGAGCAGGCCCGGTTCGGCGACCGGCTGCAGGTGCAGCTCATCGTGGCCCCGGAGGTGCTGCCGGTCGCGGTGCCGTTCCTCGCCGTCCAGCCGCTGGTGGAGAACGCGGTGCGGCACGGGCTGGAGGGGCGCACCGGCACCGGCCGGATCACGCTGGGCGCCGAGGACGCCGGGTCCGAGGCGTACATCTGGGTCGAGGACGACGGCGTCGGCAGCGACCCGGAGACCATCCGCCGGATCCTCGCCGGGGAGAGCGAGTCGGACTCGGTCGGGATGGGGAACGTCGACGCCCGGCTGCGCCAGGTCTTCGGCGACGACTACGGTCTGGTGGTGGAGACCGCGCCCGGCGCCGGCACGAAGGTCAGCTTCCGGGTCCCCAAGTTCGCCCCGGGGGTGCACGTGCTGTGAACGTTGTGAACCCGACACCACCGCCGCGGCGCACGTTCGCCGCCCGTACCGTCACCCGCCTCGTCCTCGTGGCCCTCGTGGCCGGGGTGCTGCTGGCGGCCGCGCTGGGGCACCTGCCGGGGCGCTGACCGACCCCTGGCCGCGCGTCCGCCGGCCGTCGGGCGCGATCGGCGGCCCTACCTGCACCGATCTCGGCCCCGAAGTCCTCGCCCTGGTGGCGCCCGAGGTC
>Ga0302321_100003940_pt1 | contig 12773 bp, 9 predicted proteins | sample Fen_T0_1_FD_202505 | JGI IMG/M metagenome (GOLD analysis project Ga0302321, IMG submission 202505) | Peat permafrost microbial communities from Stordalen Mire near Abisko, Sweden - Fen_T0_1 | ecosystem: Environmental > Terrestrial > Soil > Wetlands > Permafrost | place: Sweden: Abisko...
TTCCGAATCCCGAATACAGCATGCCGGCGGATGGGGCCAAGGCGCCGTAGGGTTTCTAGGAGGCTGCCGCGGGGATTGGATCAGAACCCGCGAGCAGGAACGCGTCCCGCAGTTTGTCGTGCTGCTGTAGCAAGCGGAGATATCTCGTTTCGTCGCGGCTTGCCTTTGCCCGGATAATACTGACGAGGGCCCGCTTTTCACGTGAAGTCCAAGTGGCAACGCCTGGAGTCTGCGACATGACCAGCGCAAAGTCACTGAGAGTCTTCTGCTCGGATGCGTTCCATGACTCTGCGTTCACCCCTATGTGCTCGCAAAGGAGACTCGTGGCTCGCCGGCGCAGTTTCGCGGCGTCACCACGGAAGCGGGCGGCCATCTCACGCTGTGCGGCCAGACCCACATTACGAGTGGAGAACGTATCCCAACGCCCGGTTGGGCCCTGCCCGGACTCGAAGAACATGTGACCTTCAGCGAGCTTGCGCAGAGTCTTTGGCGACGTGCGATGCTTGGGATCGCGTGCCATCCGCCTCTCTTCCCTGAGAGTAAGCGCGAGCAGATCGGGGCGGCCGGGTCGAAATCCTAACTTGCGATAAAACCAGAAGGCACCTGACTTGATCGCTTCCTCGTTGTCGTGGCCAATCTGGTAGGGATAAACGGAGAAGCAGGTCACGCCTGCAAGTTGACTCAGCAGATGCAGAGCTTTGGAGTAAATCCACGCAGTCTCACCTTCGCGAAAGGCGTAAAACGTATTGAACCCGACTTCCATCCACTCGAAGAGTCCAATTGCTTCGAAGTAATTTACGGGGACACCATTCTTGAGGGTGAATCCGGCGTAGTAGGCACGCAGGGGCAGCCGCCATTCTTTGTCCAATCCCCATATAAAGAGCTGAACGCCTCTGCCAACGTCAGCCTGAAATGCGTGGTCCGCGTCGGCACAGGTCGAGCCTTGAAGCTCGCGATAGCGGACGGCAAGTGCGGCACGAGCCATGTCGATGACGGTTGGTGCTTCGGAACGGCCGAGCTTTCGGATGTTCAGCGGAGCAGAATTCATCTCCTCGTGTAGTGAGACTTGCTTGCGCTGGAGAAGTGGAGTGCGGTGAACGAAAGTCTTTGACACTAGACGGCGCGCCAGTGTGCGGCTGGCCGGCGACTTGTCGAGCCGCCAATGCAGTTTGATGCCCAAGCTGTCATACAAACTGGTTCGTTGCAGCGGTGTCGTGCGCAGAGCTGCGAAGGAGTCGATCACCCAGGCGAGGTCTTTAGAGGCGGAACCAGCTGCTGCTACGAGCCAGCGCAGATAGGGCGTATCGGCTTCGACAAACGAATCGTCAGCCAGCAGAGGCAGGCAATTTGGTAACACCGTTGCCATCTGGCGGTAGTAGTCGTCGACGTTCCATTCAGCGGTGATCTCGAGTCCGTATTTCGACACCAGCCACCGGGCCAACTCATACGTCCAATTGTTCGTTATCGTAGTGCCTGCGATACCGGAAACTGATTCATCATCCAGGTCGGCGACAGCGGCCGGATCGGCCAGAAACCGCTCAACCTCTGGCTGGAATTGCGCGAGTATTGCGTCTGCCTGTTTCGCAACCATCGCACTTTGCGGAAAGGCCCGCAGGAACAGCAAGTTGTCATGAGCCCGGAGCAGTGAATTAAGGTCGGCAAAGCGAAGACGCCGAATTTGCTTCAGGACGAATTCGCACCGTCGAGCGCAGCCTGCGCCGTAACATCGTTTCATCTGGTCAAGCTCTTGCAATAGAACGACTTGTCCGTCACCCAATTTGAATTCCCCGGTCGATCAAGAGAAGGCCGCCAGTTTACAACGAGCCGGGCCGTTAGCGGCAAGGAAATGACGCATCGTGACAGTTGGAGAACGATTCAAGCAATGCCTCCCACCTGCCGATAAAGACTTCAGCCATGGCCAACACGGTAGAAACTGTTGTCACCCGCGTCGAGATTCCTATTGCGCCAGATCGCCGACGGCAAGAGCGAGTTCGTACCCGTTTGCCAATCCGCATTCTAAGTATCGATGGAAACCCGGTAATGTACGCCGGACTGTGCACGAACTTAGGTCGCGGCGGCGCTGGATTCGACACTTCCGCGCGGATCGATGTCGGAAAGGTCGTCGAATTTGAGTTCGTGAAGGTTGTGGACGAAGCAGTGCGCTATTGGCTTAGAATCTTGTTCCGGGACAATGGCCATTATGGGGGGTATTACGTGAACGACGATGGGTCAGACATCCGCTCACCAAATTAACAAAGCGCATTGATTCGTCAATGCTCCTTTGACTGGATCCGTCCTGACCAATTGCGTTATTGCTGCCATCCCCCGCCGAGAGCTTGATACAAAGTCACATAATTGGCCAGTTCCGTGTACCAAGCCTCGGTAAGAGCCAACTGTGAATTGAAGTACTGCTGCTCGTTGTATTGAACTTCAAGAAAACTTGTCACTCCGCCATTGAAGCGAATAGTCGACAACCGCGCCGCTTCGGAGTAACTTCTGGTCTGCTCCTCAATCTTCATGCGGTATTGGCGGGACTGCGTGTATCCTACGAGACCATTAGAAACGTCTCCAAACGCCTGGTTGACAGTCTTCTTGTAGACCAGCTCAGCGTCGTTTCTCTGGGCCAAAGCCAAGCGATACTGGCTCGTGATTCTTCCGCCTTGAAAGATAGGCTGGGCGGCTTGTAATCCGACTGCCCAGAACGTTCCCGGTCCGGCGACAAATGTTGAGAGCGCGGTGCTCTGAGAACCGAACAGTCCGGTGAGGGAAAATTGCGGGAAAAAGTTAGCCTTGGCAACGCCGACGTTGGCATTGGCGGCAACAAGCTGTTCCTCAGCGCTCCGTACATCCGGTCGCCGTTCCAACAAAGCGGACGGCAATCCCGCAGGAATTTCAGGCATGTGCGGCTGTGCGGTTATCTCTAACCCGCGAACAATAGGGCCCGGATTCTGACCGAGCAGAATACTAATATTGTTCTCCGTTTGCTCGATGAGTTGCTGCAGATTGATGGCCTGCGCTTCCGCCGACTGCAACAACACTTCAGCCTGGTAAACCTCCATCTTGGAGGCTTCCCCGCCCTTAAACCTCACATTATTCAGCCTGAGGATCTCGCCGTTGGCGACAACCGTATCGTTGGCGTATTTCAGTTGAGAATCGTAGGCCCGCAACAGAAAGTAGTCAGTCGCCACCTGAGATACAAGTGTTGTGCGAACCACGTTCTGTCCGTATTCGGTTGACAGCAAATTCGCTTGGGCTGCCTCCGTCGCTCGACGGAACTGCCCCCAGAAATCAACGATATAGGACATCTGCAGTCCGAGGCTTCCAAATGTTGGTGCGCTCGGATACTGGGCGTTACGCTCGTTGACGATACCCCCGGTACCGTTCAGCGTGGGATACTGATTGGCCTTGGTAATACCGACGTTCGCTTGCGCCTGCAACACGCGCGATGCTGCGATCCGCAGGTCGTAATTGTTTTGCAGCGCTTGCTTAATCAGGTCCTGTAGTGCCTCGTCTTGAAACACCGCCCACCACTTCATGTCTCCGAATTGCTCGCCGGAGGGTTGGGGTGTCGGAGCGCCGCGGTACTGATCGGGCACTGTCGTCGCCGGCCGCTTATAGTTCGGGCCGACCTTACAACCACAGACTGCAAGAAGCACGAGGAAGGCAACGGATACCTTGAGCTTAGTCATGGCCCCCTCCTGTCGCTTCAGACCCTGCAATCCCCGACTGGGGCTCATGTTTCGTCCCGCTGAGCTTGGCACCAAACTTTTCGACCACCTCAAAGCTGACCGGAATGAAGAAAATTGCCAGGATCGTGGCTGCCATCATGCCGCCGATAACGCACGTGCCCAGGGTCTGTCGCGCGATAGCACCGGCGCCGGTGGCAGTCCAGAGCGGCACGCAGCCAAGAATGAAGGCGAAGGCCGTCATCAAAATCGGTCGCAATCGCAGCCGTGCGCCGGTCAATGCCGCCTCGACGAGCGGTTTGCCGTTGTCATACTCCATCTTGGCGAATTCTACGATCAGAATGGCGTTCTTGGCCGAGAGGCCAATCAGCATGATCAGACCAATCTGGGTGTACACATTGTTGTCGAGCACACGGAAGTACAACGTAGCGAACGCTCCGAAAATAGCGATCGGTACGCCTAGTAGTACGGCAAACGGAAGCGTCCAGCTCTCATACTGAGCCGCCATGATCAAGAAGACCACAAAGAATGCTAGTCCGAAGATGGTAGCGGGTGAGACGCCTTGTGACGCCTTCACTTCCTGGTACGTCATGCCGCTGTAGTCAAATCCCATCTGCCCCGGCATGGTCTTCTTAAAGACGTCGTTCACGGCGTCGATGGCCTGACCCGAGCTGTAACCCGGGGCCGCGTTGGCGTTGATCTGCACGCAGTTAAACAGGTTGTATCGCATAACAAACTCTGCACCCGCGCGCGGATAGGTACTGGACAAGGTACTCAGCGGCACCATGTCACCAGCGGTGTTACGAACGTAGAACTTGCCGAGATTGTTGGCGTTAGCACGGAACTTGCCATCCGCCTGGACGTACACCTGCCACTGCAACCCGAATCGGTTGAAAAAATTAACCAGCGAGCCGCCCATGAAAGTCTGCACCGTCTGGTACAAGTCCTGCAGCGGAATCTGCTGGGTCATCGCCTTGGCATTGTCGACGTTTACGCCAACCTGCGGAACGCCGAATAGCGCCGTCGTCATGACGCCCGTCAACTCCGGCCGCTTTCGTGCTTCGGACATGAATAATTGCGTGTTCTTGGCCAGGAAGTCGATTCCGGAGCCTGAACGGTCTTCGAGGATATAACTGACACCGCCCGACGTTCCCACGCCAGGGATAGCTGGCGGCGAGAACTGAAATGCAATCCCGGACGGAATCTGGGCAAGAGCTTTCGTCAGGTGTCCCTTGATGCCGAGATAACTGGTTTCGGGGGTCTTCCGCTCTTCCCATGGTTTGAGGGAAATGAAATAGAAGCTGCTGTAGGTTGCATTGACTCCACTCAGCAAGCTGAATCCCATCACAGCGCTGACGTACTTGACGCCAGGTGTATTCATGATGGCCTCTTCCACTTGGCGGGAGGCCTCCGAGGAGCGCTGCAGTGACGATGCGTCCGGCAATTGCAGCCCGGCATAAACGTAGCCCTGATCTTCATCGGGCAGGAAGCTCTTGGGCAGCTTGCCGCCGAAGTACCACATGCCCACTACCACCGCCCCCAGCAGCAGAAAGGCGAGCCACGCATTGTGAATGAGGTGGGCGCACCAATTCACGTACACTTCTGTTGCCTTGCCAAACATATTGTTAAACCAGCGGAAGAAGGCCCCTAGCGGCCCGCGTGCTTCCTTCTTAGGCCGCAGCATCATGGCCGCCAGCGCCGGGCTGAGCGTAAGGGCATTGAACGCCGAGAACAACACCGAAATTGCGATGGTAACGGCGAACTGCTTATAGAGCTGGCCGGTGATTCCTGGAATGAATGCCGTCGGTACGAACACCGCCGCAAGGATGAGGGCGATGGCGATGACCGGCGACGAAACCTCTTCCATCGCTTTGACCGCCGCGTCATGCGGCGTCATCCCGTGTTCGATATGATGCTCGACGGCCTCGACCACGACGATCGCGTCGTCCACCACTAGTCCGATCGCCAGCACAAGTCCCAGCAGCGACAGAGTGTTGATGGAAAAACCCAGCATAGGAAAGACCATGAAGGTCGCAACCAGTGAGACTGGCACAGCAATGAGCGGAATGAGCGTGGCTCGCCAACCCTGCAGAAAGATGTACACCACGAGGATCACGAGCACCATGGCTTCAACCAGCGTGTGCTCAATTTCTTTGATGCCTTCGCTGACCGAGAGGGTGGTGTCGAGGGCAGTGATGTAATCGAGCCCCTGCGGGAACCTACCCTTGGCCTCCTCCATCATTTTCACAACGTTGGCCCGCGTTGTTAGAGCGTTGCTGCCGGGCGTGAGGTAGAGGGCAATCAGCGCCGCAGGCTGGGAAGGCTTGTGCTCCTCGCCTCCTTCCGGTACGGTGCCCAGGCGGGCGACAAAGTTGTAGTACTGGGATCCCAATTCGACCCGTGCGACATCCTTCAAGCGCAGAATCGATCCGTCACTCTGCGCGCGGATGACGATTTGGTCAAAATCTTCAGACCTTGGAAGACGTCCTGGCGCGCGTACGTTGTACGTAAATTGCTGGCCTTCGGGGACCGGTTCCCCGCCAACCTGGCCGCCCGGGTTGACCTTGTTCTGCGCTTTCACGGCGTTGATGATGTCAGTTACGGTTACGCCCAAGTTCGCCAGCGTATCGGGGTTTACCCAGATTCGCATGGCGTACGGCCCGGCTCCGAAAATCTGTACTTGTCCCACGCCTTGAATTCGCGTTAGAGCATACTGCAGATTGATGGTGGCGTAGTTGGCCAGGAAAATACTGTCGTACTCTCCCTTGGGTGAGTACAGGTCGAGCAGCATGAACGGCGCGGTCGTGCCCGGTTGCACGATGACTCCCTGTTGCGTCACTTCCGACGGAAGTTGAGAGTTGGCCTGCCCGCTGCGCATCTGCGCCAGAATCTGGTCGGTGTTGATGTCGGTGCCGAGTTGGAAATCGACATACAGCGTCATGCCGCCGCCCGAGCTGGCGCTCAGCGAATACATGTAATTCATGCCACTGACGCCAGACATCTGCTGTTCGATTGGCGTGGCCACTGACTCGGCGATCGTCGTGGCGTCGGCGCCCGGATAGGTCGCCCGCACTTGGATCATTGGATCGGCAATGTTCGGAAACTGCGCGGTTGGCAGCCCCAGCATCGCGACGATGCCTGCCATCATCATCAGGATCGCAATGACGATGGCCACAATGGGCCGATTAATAAAAAATGTCGACATGGTCAGTTACTCCCTGCCACTGACTTAGTCGGTGCCTGGTACGGCTTAGGGCTGACCGGAATTCCTTCTTTCACAAATTGGGGATTCATCGCCGCAGCCTGCTGAAGTTTCTGGATTCCTTCCACCACCACCCGCTCGCCCGGCTTTAACCCCTCCGTGACAATCCAGTTCGGTCCTACCCGTGCACCGACCTTGATGGGGCGGAATACAGCCTTGTTTTCGGGAGTGACGACAAGGATCTGGTACTGCGACTGGACTTCGATAACCGCGGGTTGAGGCACAAGTAAAGCGTTCTGGTTGTCCGCCGTCTGGATGCGCACCATCCCGAATCCCCCCGGCCGCAGAAGCGCATCCGGATTGGGAAATTCAGCAGTGAACTGGATGGTTCCAGTCCCGCTCGCTACCTGCCGGTTCACTTGGATGATCCGTCCCGGGTGCGGGTAATCTTCGTTGTTGGCCTGGATATACTGCACCGGCACATTGCTTGCTCTTCCGATTCGGATGAAACTTGAAATCTTCGCTGCATTCTTCAGGTAAACAGGCTCGCTGATATTGAAATTCGCCCAGATCGGATTGGTTTGAGAAACAGTCGCCATCTTCGTGGCCGTTCCGACTAAGTCGCCAATCTGCGAATTCGAGTTGCCGGCGATTCCGTCGATGGGCGAATACACTTTTGTCCAGGCAAGGTTGAGCTTGGCGTTTTCGAGGTTCGCCTTGGCAGCTTCCACCTGCGCCTTACGAGCTGCCTGCTGCGAAATACTGGTATCTAATTGCTTTTGCGGAATGGCATTCTGCGCGGCCAGAGGCGTATCACGTGCCACGTTGGTGTCGGCTTCCGAAAGAGCGGCCTCCGCCACGGCGACCTGCGCCTGCGCTTGCTCGAGGGCCGCTTGATACTGACGGGGATCGAGTTCGAAGAGGAGTTGTCCCTTCTTGACGAAAAACCCGTTCTGGTAATCCTGCTTCAGCAGGTAGCCCTGAACTTTGGGTGTGATGTCTGCGTTGACGGGGCCAGTTAAGATGGAAACCCATTCCTCGAATATCGGCACGTTTTGCTGGGCAACCTCGGCCACCAAGACTTCAGGAGGCGCGGGCTTCTCGGCGACCTCTTTCTTGTCGCAGCCAGCCAGGGCAATCAAAGTACCGAGACAGCAGACTAAAAGTCCAGCCGCGCAGATCTTTCGATTCGCCGCAAGGCTGAATCGTGCAACACTCGACGCAGCCGTCGTATGGAATGATTTCCTCGCATGCCGAACAGGCATTGGACACCCCTCGTCGTAACCGTCAATCTGATGAGATTGAGCGAATTATAGTTCTATCCCAATTCAGTTGGTTTGCCAATTCCACGCCGGTCCGAAACAGCGAAAGGTGCGGGTTAACGTGTGTGCCTTGACATCCATTCGCATGGCGTTTTACTGTAAGCGCCCATTGGGGTGAGACGCTGATGTCGCAATCTGCCGTTGCTGCAATCCACGACGAGCCAGAACAGGCAGGGAGCCCGGCGGGGCCTTGCGTGATGGTGGTGTTTGGCGCCACCGGCGACCTCACCATGAGAAAGTTGATACCCGCGCTCTATAACCTGGAAAAAGCGCACCTCCTTCCCAAGGAGTTCGCGGTCTTGGGGGTGGCGCACGACGACATGGCGCTTGACGACTTTCGCGCCAAGGTCATGCGCTTTCTGGATGCCGAAGACCATGGCATCGACCACTGGGACCGGTTCAAGCATTTGCTCCATTATGTGCAGGGAGACTTCGGCGATCCCGCGACCTATGTACGCCTCACCGAGACGCTCGCCTCCATCGGCCAAGAGTGTGGAACAGACGAGAACTACCTGTTTTACATGGCCACGTCGCCGAAGTTCTTCAGTCAAATCGTCCAGCAACTCGGCGAATCGGGTCTCTCACGCGAAACCAACGGACACTGGCGACGGGTGATTATCGAAAAACCGTTCGGACAGGATCTGGACTCCGCGCTGACGCTCAATCAAGACATCAAAGCTGTGCTGTCGGAGAAGCAGATTTACCGCATCGATCATTATCTCGGCAAAGAGACCGTGCAGAACATCATGGTTTTTCGGTTCGGTAACGGCATTTTTGAGCCGATCTGGAATCGCCGATACATTGATCACGTTGCAATTACGAATGCCGAGACGGTTGGTGTGGAGCTTCGCGGTGGATACTTCGACACCGCCGGAACGCTGCGCGATATGGTGCCAAACCACATCATGCAGCTCATCAGCCTTACGGCAATGGAGCCGCCGGCGTCCTTCAGTGCCGACGCAGTCCGCGACGAGCAAGCCAAGGTACTGAACGCGATTCAACCGCTGAGCTCGGAAGACGTCTTGCACCAGACCGTCAGGGGCCAGTATGGCGAAGGCACTATTCATAAGGAAAAGGTGCAGGCTTATCGGTCCGAGCCGGGCGTTTCTCCCGATTCGAAGACCGAGACGTTTGTGGCGATGAAGCTCAATATCGATAACTGGCGTTGGGCGGGAGTTCCCTTCTATCTACGTACAGGCAAGCGGCTGGCCAAACGCCATACCGAGATTGCGATTCAGTTCAAGCGAGCTCCCTTTCAGCTATTTAGGCAGACGCCAGTGCACAAGCTTCAGACCAATCGCCTCGTGATTCAGATTCAGCCCGACGAGGGCATGGCTCTTGGATTTGGCGCCAAGATCCCCGGTCCGCAGCTGCGGCTCGGCTCCGTTGAAATGAGTTTTGAGTATTCCAAGTACTTTGGCGCGGAGCCGTATACGGGTTACGAGGTCCTGCTGTATGACTGCATGATGGGCGACGCGACTCTCTTCCAGCGCGCCGACATGGTCGAGGCTGGATGGAGAATTCTCGACCCCGTGATTGACGTCTGGCGCGCTCTTCCGGCGCGAAACTTCCCCAACTATCCCGCAGGCTCATGGAGCCCGAAGGAAGCTGACGACCTGATGGAGCGCGATGGCCGCCACTGGAGGACAATCGAATGATCCTGGCCGGAGACATCGGCGGCACCAAATCGCGGCTCGCGGCGTTTGAAACCGACGGGAATCGTCTCAACTGCGTAGTGGAGAAAATTTACCCCAGCAAAGAGCACGCTGGGCTCAACGACATCGTTGCCGACTTCGTGAAAACCGAGGGAATCCCAGCGCACTCTGCCTGTTTCGGGGTCGCCGGCCCGGTTCAAGCAGGACGCAGCAAGATCTCGAACTTGCCGTGGGTGATTGATGCGCGCGAGTTGGCTGGCCAATTGCGACTCTCGTCTGTGGGCCTGATCAATGATCTTGAGGCGTTCGCTTACGGCATCGACTTTCTCGACTCGAAAGACTTCGTGCCTCTCAGAGACGGTGCATCCGACGCGGCCGGCAACATGGCAGTGGTCTCGGCCGGATCGGGACTCGGTGAAGCCGGCCTGTATTGGGACGGCTTTCGGCATCACCCGTTCGCCTGCGAAGGCGGCCACACTGAATTTGCCCCCAAAAATGATGTCGAAGTTGATTTGCTCAAATTCCTGATGCAGAAGTTCGGCCACCAGCACGTCAGTTACGAACGGATCCTGTCAGGACCCGGCGTACAAAACGTTTATGAGTTCTTACGCGACACCGGGCTGGAAGAAGAACCTGAGTGGCTCAAACACGAGCTTGCAGTGAGTTCTGACGTATCGGCTTCCATTTCACAGTTTGCGCTCGCCAAGAAAGCGCAGATCTGTGACCGGACGCTCTCTATCTTCGTAAGCGTGTTCGGATCGGAAGCCGGAAATTGCGCACTGAAGTATATGGCCACAGGAGGTGTCTTCATCGCCGGCATTGCGGGGAAGATCGTCTCTAAAATGCAGGAAAAGACGTTTATGGAATCTTTTCTCGGCAAAGGGCGCATGCAGCCCCTGATGGAATCCATTCCGGTGAAGATCATTCTGAATGAAGACTCCGGATTGTTTGGCGCCGCGCGGTTCACCCTGCTGCAAAAGGCTTTTCGCAGCTAAGCAAGCTCACTGAGTCTGGCTCGCAGCAGCGCGATCCGCCAGGACCAAGGCATGTTCCTGCGAAACCCGCCCGCCAGGAATTGACTGGTCAGCCTTCATGAGCTGCGCGAGCGGCTTAGCCTTTTCACTTCCAGTCACCACCCACAGAATTTGACGGGCCCGATCAATGACCGGGTACGTGAGGGTCATTCGATATCTTCCCTGGTAGACGCCTGTAATGGCCACATCTCGATCCACCACTTGCAACACAGGATCCCCCGGAATCAGCGAAGCGGTGTGGCCGTCTGGTCCCAACCCCAAGTGCACGAGGTCAATGATTGGCGGAACACCTGCCAGATTCTCAATCGTCCTGGCATATTGCGTGGCGGCAGCCCGTGAATCGCTTTCTTCCACGGGCATCGCGTAAATGTGCGATGGATCGATGGGAGCATGCTGCAGCAGGGTATCGCGCAGATGCGTCAAGTTACGGTCGGGATCACCAGCGGGAGCGATGCGCTCATCCACCTGCAAGACGTGGACATCATTCCAGGGAACGTCTTCATTTGCTAGCATGCGAAGCATGACCCACGGAGTGCGACCGCCGCTGACGGCCATCAGGAAACGGCCACGGGCCTGAACTGCAGCGCGTGCGCTTTCGGCAATAATCCCCGCGGCCCGGATGGCAACCGCGTTGTCATCTGCCAGCACTTCGATGTGCATACGACCCTCTATTCCGACGGCTTCTCCAAGTGCCCGCCGAAGCCGAAACGCATCGCCGAAAGCACCTTGTCCTGGAACTCCGCGTTGCCGCGAGAGCTGAAGCGCTCAAACAATGCGCTCGATAGAACGGAAACCGGGACGCCCTCGTCGATGGCAGCCTTGATAGTCCAACGACCCTCGCCTGAGTCGGACACGCGGCCGGCAAATTTACTGAGCGTGGGATCGCTCACCATAGCCTGGGCGGTGAGATCGAGCAGCCAAGAAGAAATCACGCTGCCGCGACGCCAAACCTCGGTTACATCGCGCAGGTTGAGGTCGAACTGGTAATGTTCGGGATCGCGCAGCGGCGTCGTCTCCGCATCGACTTCATGCTTCTGCTTGCCCACATTGGCGTTCTTCAATACGTTGAGACCCTCGGCGTAAGCAGCCATCAATCCGTACTCAATTCCGTTGTGAACCATCTTGACGAAGTGCCCGGCGCCATTCGGACCGCAGTGGAGGTAGCCCTGCTCCGCTGTCCCGCCAATCTTCTCGCGGCCCGGCGTGCGCGGAATGTCGCCTAGCCCAGGCGCGAGCGTAGAGAAAATAGGGTCGAGGTGTTTCACGACTCCGTCTTCTCCGCCGATCATCATGCAATAGCCGCGATCGAGTCCCCACACACCACCGCTGGTCCCCACGTCGACGTAGTGGATATTCTCTACAGCCAACGCCTGCGCTCGCCGAATGTCGTCGATGTAGTACGAATTGCCGCCGTCGATGAGGATGTCGCCCGCTTCCAGGCTCGGCAACACCTTCGCAATGGTCTCGTCTACTACGGCAGCCGGGACCATGAGCCAGACGGCGCGTGGCTTCGCCATCTTCTTCACAAGGTCTTCCAAGGAGGACGAGGGCATAGCCTTCTCCGCCGCCAGTTCCTCTACTGCCTTCGGAAACATGTCGAACACGACGCATTCGTGGCCGCCTCGTATCAATCGGCGCACCATATTGGCGCCCATTCTTCCCAAACCAACCATACCCAGTTGCATCGTCATCTCCTCTATTGGAAAAAGCACGACACTGCGCGACAGTCGAGCCGCAGCGCAGGCACAATTGCTTCCCTAAGACTGCTTCAGTTTGCGGTAGTAGCTGATTACGTTGTTGGTAGAACTGTCATGCGTGAGCTTCGGTTCTTGTGCGCTCTCGAGCTCCGGAATAATGCGCTGAGCTAAGACCTT
>Ga0302321_100003941_pt1 | contig 12772 bp, 10 predicted proteins | sample Fen_T0_1_FD_202505 | JGI IMG/M metagenome (GOLD analysis project Ga0302321, IMG submission 202505) | Peat permafrost microbial communities from Stordalen Mire near Abisko, Sweden - Fen_T0_1 | ecosystem: Environmental > Terrestrial > Soil > Wetlands > Permafrost | place: Sweden: Abisko...
CCTGACTCCACTGAAATGATATGCACGAATCGCGCTACCTGCAATTCGTGCATGGTGTTATCGTGCCCTATTGTCTGATCTGATGCAGGGTATCCTGAGCCATATAGGAGAGATCCGGGCGTGCTTCCATGAGATTTTGTAAAAAAGGAATGGCGTCGAGGTCACGATATTGCACAATAAGCTGACATGCCACGCGAATAACGGAATCACGCGGATCGCTGAGGCTTTCGCGTGCTGCTACGCGGCTGCGCGTGTCCTCTCCAGTGGGATCAAGCCTCTTGAGCGCCTCAAGTGCCTGGGCACGCACATAGGGATCAAAGTCGTTTGCTGCTCGCAGTATGTCATCTAAGGCGCTGCTTTCTCCCAGATAACCAGCTGCACGCACGACGGCTGCGTATACGACGCTGCCAGGAATGTCTGCATGGCCGCTCGGCAGATTCTCGCGCCGCCTGGGCATGCTTGTACGTTTTCCTACATTCACGGTGCGATTGACGAGTTGAAACATCGGCGCTACCGTACGGCGGTCATCGAGTTGACCCAGCGCATCACAGAGTGCACCGACCATAAGTGCCTGTGCCCGGTCATGCAGTATCTGCACTGCTTCGATGCGCTTGATGATAGGCGTAATTGCTCGTGGATCGCGCAACTCCCCCAGCACTTTAATTGCGGGAGTTGGGACATCTTCTTCCTGATCGTTTAACGTCTGGAGCAGCGTATCGCGCCCGGGTCCATGCATCCAGCGCTCGACATCGTTCATCATTGGCAGGCATTGTGTGACAGGATCGATGATGCGGCCATCCTGCAAGGTCCTTTTGTTGATCTCGCTCCAGTAACGTCCTAGAAAGAGGCCGAGCCGATGGACTGCAACTGTATTCTCCCAGCCTGGATTGCTGCGTGCTCCTGCAAAAAGTGCCTGTGCAATCGTTGGTAGGTAGCGTGCGAAGATCGCTGGCAGTGCCTTATCAACAGTTTGCGTGGTTGGAGGGGTCATACTATCTTGTAGCACCTGGCTAACGACGAGCGCGGCGTTAGCGCTGAGTCGTGCGCTCGTTTTATTCTCGTAGCGCAAGTAGCGTTCCAGCGGAATTGTCCGATAAACAGGGATCGCAATGTAGCTTTCTAAGCCTGTGGCATCCTCTAAGCCACTTGCAAGAATGAGATCGTAGAATTGTTCCTGGTTAAGTGTGAGACAGGCCTCAATGACATCGACTTTCGCCCAACCTTTTGCGTCTTTGAGTGCGCCCACAAGTGCCTGTGTGGCGGATGCAGCGCCTTGTTTGATAAGTGCTTCAGTAGCATAAAGGGATGTGTTAGGGTCGGTAGCCAGCTGGCCCAAAACGTTTGCCAGATTCGAGGAATCTTTACTTTCGCCTCGGCTGGCGAAGCGTGCTGTCTTTCCCTCACCAGCAATACCAAGCATGCGGTAACTGCCAAGCATAAGAATGGCGAAGCGTCGGGCCCTCCCCTGCATGCTGTCTGCGGGATTGCTCTCAAGTGGGAGATCGTCAGGGTCCCCCTGGTCAATAATGTGCAACCAGATCGGAATGAGGGCTCCACCGCGGTCTATCTCGTAAATGAAAGGGATAAGCACTGTCTTCCATTGTTGAACGGAGCCGACATTGAGAAGGGAGATCAGGTTCCTGGCCGTTTCTTCAACTGGTTGGTCCTCCCAGCGCAGGCTGGTAAGGTTTCTGGTTATCTCTGTGCGTAGCTCGCCTAGCTTCTGTTTCATCTCAGGCGTGTCTGTGTCAAGTACTGCTACGGCTCGTCGTGCTGCCAGGTGTTCGATTGTACCAGCACGTTCGGGTGTCTGAGCTGCGAGTCGGCCTACTGCCTTAATATCTGTTGCAGATTGTACTGGCGCTTGCTCTTCGGTCGTTTTCTTTTCGGTGGCTTGCCGGTCTGCATCTTCTTCTAGATACATCCGTCCTTGCTCAGGAATATCGTTCTCTGTCGAGGGGACAGATTGCTCTCCGTCTCTATCAGACATACACCGTGGCCCTCTCTAAACTTGTTGGTGCATACCGGATAACAATACATTATCAGGTGAGCACGACCTTGTATTTGCGAGAACACTACGAGATTGCACTGTTCTTAACGCTGCTGCTTTATTGTACCGTTCCTTTGGATACTGGTCAAGGGTAGCAAGACCCTCCAGGCGTGAGCACAGACGCACTGTGTATTTATGTATCCGTGTATTTGTATATATATATCTAAAATTTGAATAAGAGTGATTTTACAGATACAATTTCCTTGTATATCTGTTATATATTGAGGGGGATTTGTACAGTGAAAAGAGAGATATACTTTAAATATTTAAAATATATCTCTTCTCATTTATACATCTCCAGCTCTTCAAGAATAAAAGTTGTACGTCTTATTGTCGCGAAAAAGAAAGTTTTTATCCAAAACATTGCCACTAAATTTAAAGGTGAAGGAATTTGATCGTCTTAAGTGTATCTAAACTACTGGATGAGTCGTGTTGTAAATAGAGGAGAGTGAGAAACTCTATCTATCTACAAAGTACATCCAGAAAAAGGCATATGCAGGGAAGAAAGTTCAGCTTAAGTCTGTGCTCTTCTATCCTGAATGATTTAAGGGTGTGAAGTCTAACACTCTTGGGAGGAGAAAGATAATGCAAGCACAAAAAGGGCGTGGCCGTGGATTTGCTTCAATGAGCCCGGAGAAGAAGCGCGAAATTGCCAGTAAGGGTGGAAAAGCAGCTCATGCACTGGGTACAGCTCATAAGTGGACAAGTGAAGAGGCGCAGGCCGCAGGACGGAAAGGTGGCTCAATTAGCCGCCGCCGCTCGAAATATAACGTTCAGGCGTGACCTGAGTATGTGTGAACAAGAGGTTGGCACAGCGCTTGCCTCTTGTTTTTCTTTATAATTCTTTTGTCAGAGAGTACTTTTAGTATAAACACTGGCTACTAACCTCATCGAACTGGTATAATTCTGCAGCATGAAGTCTGTAGCGTCACTAGATCGAGAGGAGTGAGACTTATCTCATACGAAACACGTGATCCAGTAAATGTCCCATCTCCAACTAGCGTAGATAGCGATTCACAAAAAACTTCGTCCGCCGATTCCGTAGATGTGCCAACTCATAAGCGCCGTCTTGTATGGGGAGGGCGGACGTTCCGCTTTAATCTCAAGAGTTTCCGCCTTAATGATGGTTTCTCTGTTCGCCGTTTTAGTGTGACAGAGGGTGCTTTTTTGCTCATGCTCGCTCTTATAACATCGCGTGTTCTGGGCGTTGTACGGCAAGTTATATTTAATGCTCTTTTTGGTGTGCAAGCAGAAGCTAACGCGTATTATGCAGCCATAAGGCTCCCAGATACATTATTTAATCTTGTAGCGGGAGGGGCGCTTATCGCTGCTTTCGTGCCAGTCTTTCTTTCCTGCGAAAAAAATGAGGGAGAGGCTGAGGCATGGCGCTTAACAAGCATCATTTTTAATATGATGCTGGTGATTACGACGGTGCTAGCGTTACTTGGTGAATGGTTGGCCCCCGATTTTGTGAGCAAAATTCTTGTACCTGGCTATCCACCTGCCGTACAGGCATTGACGATACAATTGACGCGCATTATGTTGATTCAGCCGCTTATTCTGGGTCTGGGGACTGTGATTACGGCTATTTTGAATAGCCGCCGCCAGTTTTTGTTGCCGGCCCTTTCGTTCGCGGTTTATAATTTTGGCTTGATTGGTGGCTTGCTTGTCAGTAAATTCGTGCCTGGGGTAGGGATCTATGGTCCAACATATGGGACGATTGTTGCTGTGACGCTGCAGTTGCTTGTTCAGTTGCCTGGTATCTTTAAGCAAGGTGTGCGCTATTCATTTGACTGGAATTTTTTCCATCCAGGTGTACGCCAGGTTTTGTATCTGCTCCTGCCTAACGCGCTGGCCGTTGGTGTCTCTTACGTAGGTAATATTGTCGATACAAATTTTGCCTCATTTCTCCCAGATCAGGCAAGCCTGTCTGCCCTGCATAACGCTGAACTATTGCAGGCGTTGCCAGTCGCACTCATCGGGCAAGCTGTGGGTCAGTCATTATTACCTCATCTTGCTATGCAGGCGGCTGCAGGACGCTATTTTCGTATGCGTCAATTAGCGATCAAGGTAATGGGTGCCTCTATTTTACTAACTGTGCCTGCCGCTATTTTGCTGGCTTTGTTTGGCAAGACAATGATTCATCTGCTCTTCCAACACGGTGCTTTCGATGCGCATGCATCCACACTTACGAATCTAGCCTTGTTGGGTTATGCTTGTTCGTTGCCGGGTCAGGCTGCGGGTAGCCTGATTGCCGGTGGCTTTTACGCTTTGAAGGATGCATGGACTCCATTTTTTACCAATACCTATGCCTTGATTGTGCGTTGGTGCTTCTTGTTCATCCTCTTCCATCTTTTGAGCCCATCATTTTCTATTCTCGCTGTTCCATTGTCGTCGGCAATATCTGCAGCAACAGAGGCTCTCTTGATGTTTATCATACTCCTTTTCCGTGTACGCAAACGGCTTAAGCTGGATAAAGGCATAGCGCGCCTTCAACGTTATCGTGCGTACTTGCAAAGTGCAAAACTGGCTACCGTCCCTCTAGCAACTAATAGCGATTCCTGAGTGTGCGTATCAAACTACCAGGATTATCCATCTGTTTGCTAGATGATGTACAGTGAATTGCATAAGATTTGCTTACGCCGCAGGTGTGAGCACGCACGAGAAAAGAAAGAACCCTATCACGAAACCCGAAAAGGTCAAATGAAAATGCACTAAGGACTTTTTGACTATGAAATAGGTGCCAAATATCTCTACAGATGGAGAAAAAATTGGGTTATGCTCTTTTTGTGAGGCGGGAGCGGAAAAAGGGGGCTGGTAGATGGGATATGGAATGCTTCTGGATATGTAGTTATTGGTTATCTTTGGTGAGGATGTGCAAACTTCACTCCTGTCTCGCATCGGCTTTATGCATAAAAATTGGATGATACAGGAGATACGGGAGAAATAGGGAAGGATCGGGAATTAAATATCATGATAAAATATACATCTTATGTCGATCTATTGGAACGGCAGCCGCGAGAGAATGCCGCTTGCAGTCATAAACCACAAGAAGAGACTATATCGCTGCACGCGCAAGGTGTTGCTCATCTGGAGGCTCAATTGTTGGAATGCTTTGATGGGGAAGCTCGTGTTGCTCTGGTAGAGATGCTGAAGGCGCAGATCGATGCGGGAAGCTATCATGTCGATAGTACGATCCTTGCACAGAAGATACAAGATATACTCGTTGGGCCTGCGGAAGCAGAAATGCATATTGCGCTTCATTCCGATGTGGATGAGTAGGCTATAGACGCCGCCTCTCTTAGGCCATCAATAAAAAAAGTGCTCGCACCTGAAGCGCGAGCACTCACGAGAAAAGAAAGAAGCAGCCGATAATGATGGAAGGACACCTCTTGAGTGTTCTTCTTTCTCGCTTAAAAAACTAATAGCTCCAGTTGAATCCACATTGTGAACAGTGTTTTGCTGGTTGGTCACTTTCAAAGGCTGCCCGAAACGCTCTGTAGGTCTCTCCTCGCCAGATATCTGCAATCGACTCCTCGAAGACATTTCCCAGTACTCGCTCTTCTTTGTATTCGCGGGCACTTTTATGTCCAAAGGGAGCGAAGCAGCAAGAGAGAACGTTGCCACTAGATGTGATATAGGTGAGCGTATAGGGACGTTGACAACCGGACCAGGGGCGCTCACCAAAGTCGCGTACCAGGCTCTCTACAGGTGTTGCAGAGCCTGCTGCGCTGAACTTCACGCCCAGTTCTTTGCACTTCTGCTCGCACTGCTGCACGAGGTCTAGCTCCTCGCGCGTAGAACGGCGAAATAGTGATTGTTTGGAGTTTGCCAGACCCTCTTCAAAGAAGACCAGGCGTTGCATATAAACCTCTGGAATACCGGCCTCGCTGGCCAGGTCGATGAGAGCTGGCAATTCGTGCAGGTTTTCGCGCATGGCCGTGAACCAGAGCGAGACAACCGGCTTTGTGCTATCTTGCGCTTTTTGATGTGCTATAAATGCACGTACGTTGCGCCAGATTTTGTCGAAGGCGTCAACGCCGCGTACTTTGGCGTAGGTTTCTCGGCTTGCCCCATCCATGGAAAGACGATATTCATCAAGCCCCGCATCGATCAGCGCCTGACCGCGCTTTTCGTTGAGGAGAATCCCATTTGAGTTAAATAAGACATAGGTGCCGCGATCCTTGAGGTAACGCACCATGCGTGGCAGATCTTTGTTGAGCAGAGGCTCACCAAGGCCATGCAACACCACGCGATCGAGCACTGGAAACTGCTCAACAATCGCGAGAAACTTGTCGTAACTTAGATCGCGGTCATCCTCGCGTGAGAGCAATGTGCGTGGACACTGCTGACATAGCTCGTTGCAGCGACTTGTGGGTTCAAGATAGATTGAACGTGGTAATGTTACAACAGGAACGGTAGTAACAGGGATGGTGGTGGTCATAGAGTGGTCCTTATCTCCATAAGTTGGTGGGCTGTTTCCGGTGCAAGTGTTTGATCATTCTCAAGCATCCGAGTCAAGCGTTGTAAATCTGACAACTCATCAATATCAAGCAGGGTCTCTAACAACTCGACGCGTAAATCCTGCCGTTTCGCAGCAGCGATTGTCATTTGTAATACGACGGAGGTGCTCATTGGGATGCCACTAAATACGTCGTAGGGTGAGCGCATGGCGATCAAGTAGTAACCCCCATCTTCTGCAGGTCCCAGGACTACGTCGGCATGCTCAAGCTTCTCACGCGCTTTATCGATGGTTTGGCGACTGATATGCGGTGTGTCTGAGCCAATGACAATCGTATGCTGAAAGCCCTGTTGTTGTGCCCATTGAAAAGCAGAATGTAAACGGGCCCCCAGCTCTGCACCTTGCTGAGGAAAACAATGCTGGATAAAGGGTGGCGCTAGTGTTGTTGCCAGCGCTGGAAAATCGCTCTCTGCTGGTGTATAGGTCCAGCAGAGATCACAAACATTATAGTCGGCAAAACGTTGGGCCAGATCGGTCAGGAAGGCTTTGTAGAGTAGCACCACGGGAGCATCACCGAGCGAGCGAGCTAACCGTGTCTTCGTTTTGCCTGCTTCTGGATAGCGAGCCATGACAATAAGCGCTGTGTCAGGCATGGCTCTCCTTTCCTACGTAGCGCAGGGTTGTGCTGAGCATAAAATAAGCTGCTTTTATACTGCCCAGAACGGTACCGGCTACTTTTGATTTCCCATGGCTACGTCGTCGATAGTGGATAGGTATTTCAAGGATATGATAACGTGCGCGTGCGGCCTTCACCAGCATCTCAACTGGCCAACCGAATGTCATCTCATGCATATTTAGTGCGGCTAATTTCTCGCTCCGTATTGCGCGGAACGATCCGATATCATGAATTTGAGCTGCATATAATAAACTGATCATATGGCTAACGAGCCAGTTGCCCAGGCGTGCCTGTGGTGGGATTGCCCCCTGTTCTGAACGGTGGCTAATGCGTGATCCTACAGTGAGATCGGCGCGCCCCTCTAGAATTGGAGCCAGCATTTGGGGTATATCTGCCGGGTCATCGCTACCGTCGCCGTCCATAAAAATAAGTAAGTCGGCCCCTAAACTCAGCGCCGTCTGCAGACCCTTCCAGCATGCACGTCCATAACCTGCGATTGGCTCTTTGACAACCATGGCCCCCGCCTCATTTGCTACCTGTGCTGTTCTATCTGTACTGCCGTTGTCCACGACGATGATCCATGTCGCACTTGTCGGCGCGATCTCTGCAAGAAGTTTTCTTATCGCCCCTTCTTCATTTAATGCTGGTATGATAATAGCGATGCTCTCTTGATTTTTCAATTCATCGCTCCTACAATGCAATACAATTTACACAATTTGCTCTACTCCTCTTTATCGACGCATTACGAGGTTACTTGCTATACTCATACACGTTTATCTGGGGAATTATTTTCAGGATGTCTATAATTCCACCAGAATCGGCCTGTTCTGTGTATAAGACGTATCACGTAGTTGTTCTGGCTACAAAAGAGAGAGGCCCTGTCTATATGGGCCTCTCTCTTTTTAAATTTACCCAACGCCTATTTAACAGAGATGACGAGTGGTAATGGTGTGATTGGGTCAATAGCGACTTTCTGGCTACCAGCATTTAAGTAGAGACCAGTGGATGAGCCACCATCAAGATTGAGCGCAGTCTGGAGTCCCAGATCCGAGCTTTTCGCATGCTCAGCCAGCAGATCAGCCAACTCATCAAGTGAGAAGGACGAGGATGGGCTGATAATGAACAACAGACGCCCTTGTTTATCCTGAGCCACGACTGTACGGCGTTTCGATGAAGCATCTGAGCTAAATTGAGTGCGTTGCCCATTGATGATGAGCATGGGTGTTGACTGTGTGGCTTGTGTCAGTTGTTCGGTGTCAGGATCATAGGGTTGATCGCGTAGTGAACGCAGCGAGATCTTCCCTTGCGCGTTCACTGCAAGCATGCCTCCATAGCCGCTGTAGGAAGCACCTGTAACATGTCCATCAGAGATAACCAGCCCGGTTGCTTGATTATGATCATCAAAATAGCCGCCATTAACGACCGCCATCGCTCCTGTCTGCTTCACCCAAAGGTTCAGATTCAGTGGCTTGTCTGGTAGATAGCCGATGCTCAAATGTATATTGTGAGGGTCAAAACGTATAATCGTTACTGTATCTTCGTTGTTGCCCGCGCTTTTCCAATGTTCATAGCGCACTGCAACACCGGGTTTGGCTTGCGTCCATACATCCAGTGGAGGTGAATCGGGTGTGCCACCAGTGTTGCTCGATGAAGTAACGGGCGTTCCACTATAGCTTACGCTTGGTATAAGACCACAGGCCAGCAAAGAACCGGCCAGTAGACTGATGAGAAGACAGAGGTTAATGGCGTTTTTTGCTGGCATTGTAGGTCTATCCTTGTGTCCCTGCTACTTTTTCCAGGGGGTGGCTTCAATCGCTGACATCGTCCCCTTGAAATCCATTGCCAGTTTTAATGCGGCGTCGTGTGCGGCGTTTTCGGTGCTATCATCCAATGGTACCAGTTTTACTTTGCCATAGCGACGTTCTAGTGCGCGCTGAATAAGCAAGTCGGTGAACCAGGGATTTTTTGGTAGCGAGGGTCCATGTGTATAGGTGCCGAAGACGTTCTTATAGACCGCTCCTTCAACGCCATCTTTCCCATTGTTGCCCCAGCCAGATAAAACCTTGCCTAGCGGCTTTACTTTTGAGCCAAGATAAGTACGCCCGCTATGATTTTCATAACCCACGAGAACTTTTGTCCCCATCTCCTCGAAATGGCATTCCAATGCTATATGTGTCATAAAGCGGGTGTTGCCACCTTCGGTGTAGAGATCAAGTACATCCGCACCCTTCAGTTCTGGCCCCTCAAATGGTTTGTAGTAGTGGCCCAACAACTGGTAGCCGGCGCATACGCTAAAAAAGACAACGTTGGCTTCGGCTGCCTCGCGTAATGATGATGCTTTATGCTGGACATCTTTGGAAGCGATCTCCATTTCACGGTCGGCGCCACCGTGGAACAAAATCATGTCATATTTTGTGAAGTCAGGTGTCTGCTTGACGAAGATCTGCTCGACTTCGACGCCGATGCCGCGCCATTTGCAACGTTTCTCAATCGAGAAGAGGTTGCCACGATCTGCGGCAACGCTCAACAGGGTTGGGTAGAGATGCCCGATTTTTATGACCATGCCTGTATCTTTTTTATTCTCGTTCATTGCTATTTCTACTCCTCCCAAAAGTGCTTGACCCAACCGCGTTTTTGCATGATCCGACGCAGCTCCTGGGTTGGCGTGTAACTACTCATAATATATAACGTGCCACCGGGCTCAACCTGTTTCATCGCTGCATCCAGGGCAGCTTCTCGATCCTGAATGAGTGTGATTCTATCTGTTGGAACCTCTGCATATTTGAGACGCATCGCCAGCTCTTCTGGCTTATTGCCGCTACACACGGCGTCAAGGATATCGGCGGCTATCTCCTCAATATCAACATCCCATAGCCAGGCAAAGTCTTCACCGTCCACAACTGTATGGCTGGCTGCCAGGAGCAGATGTTTCTTGCCAGGATGCAGAGCGATCAAGCGCAACATCAAGTTAAAAGAGGTTGGGTTTTTGACGAATGAGAGGAAGATTGTTTTATCGCCTGCCTGTATTTTCTCCATGCGCCCAAACGCGGTGCGGACATTATTCATGGCCGTCTGCACTTTATCCAGAGGGAAGCCAACTGCCATGGCGGCTCCGATGGCGGCTGCTGCATTATAAACGTTATGGATGCCGGGCAAGGGAATCTCTAGCTTTATCTCACCCTGCGGTGTGCGTAGCTTAATGTGGCTGGGGCCCTCACCATTTTCGGCTAGCCCTACTGATGTGGCGGCTATATCCAGATCGGGTAGTGTATAGCTGCAATTGGGGCAGCTATAGATCCCCAGATGCGACATATAGGCAACTTTATAGTCGAGGTCGTGGTGGCAGCGGATACAACGAACGATGTCGGCCGATTGCTCGGGGACCGGTGTACCGACTTCTGTTGTCTCCAGGCCGAAGAACACGCGTTTGGCTTTTGCATTGGCGCCAAAGCTGGCTACCTGTGGATCATTGCCATTGAGCAAAATGGTTGCTGTCTCTGGCAGCTCTTCCAGCATTGTATTGAGTGCTCTGGCTACCGAATAAAGTTCTCCGTAGCGGTCCAGCTGGTCGCGGAAAATATTGGTAATGACAACAACGTCAGGTTGGATTTCTGGCACTGCGAGCGGTATCGTTGCTTCATCAATTTCAAATAAGAGTACATCGCTATCCAGGCGGCCGAGCACGTCGGCAAAATTGACTGCGACTGAAGTCACGCCTTGTAAAAGGTTCGAGCCTGTGCGATTCTGTGACACGCGGTGACCGCTGGCATCTGCTATTGCGGCTGTCATGCGTGCAGTTGTGGTCTTTCCATTACTACCTGTAATGACAATCTTCTTGGCTTTGCTTGCGCCCACAACCGATTTTAGTACATTTGGATCAATGCGGCGTGCTATCATGCCTGGGAGGCTGGTTCCTCCTCCAATATGAAAGAAGCGTCCCGAAGCTCCGGCCAGCTTCCCGGCTGATATCGCGAAAGCCAGTCGAGCTTTGCGTAGCCCCGTTGAAGCTGTGCTGTCATTGTTTGAATTGTCTGTTAGCATAGAAACCCATACCTTGACTAAAAAATGCTGCAATGCGTATCTATGGGAAGTGACCCATGGATCACGCTGCACAAAACGAAAATGAGCGCAATGCCCTCAACAAAAGTATCATTGCTGGCCGCGAGAGTGCGTAGAGTAAGAGGTGCACTATGGAGCACTATAAATATGAACTCCTACGGGTACGCCGTTTGCAGTATAACAAACATGAGTATAGGGGGCAAGTGCCTTAGTCACATTGTTTGTCGTTACACTCTTTTACATTGCTTCGATGTCAGGTCGCACTGAACGGTCCCATGTTCAAATCGTTGTGTCACAAGCGAGAGCATGCTTGTTTGAGGTTGGCCAATGGGAAATCCAATCTTCGCAAGCCCTCCGTTTTTGTCAAAGAAGCTGACAACGGGCTGAGTAACGCTATAACCTGTAAAGACATAATAGCGCCCTTGATTACTAATGGGGATGCTGAAATCTCTCTGGTCGCGTGCGAAGTAGTTCCAGGCAGCTGCATATGGAATGAGTTTGCCGCTGGCGTTGATCTCACGCGGCGAGAGCCAGGTAAAATTGTTGAAGCCCCAGTTCATCATGTCGCGCATGTCAGTCCACCAATTAATTGTGTGCATCGCAACTCCAATCAAGTGATGTTTATTGCGTGTGACGGAGACAACCTGAACAAAGTTCGCGCCTCCATCCCAGCCGATTTTTCCTCCGTTGACACCTGGATACCACCACATAAATTGATTGCCATTGGTGAAGAAGTGTTCGGCATGATCTCTGGTGGCTGCGAGATGGTACTCTTTGGTGCTTGTTATCTGCTGTAGGACAGGCACATCCATAACGACCTTGCCCAGTAACGCCAGGTCGCGTGCACTTGAATAGTGTCCATTTGCTATCAGTCCATGTGGATTTTCATAGTGTGTGTCGTGTAAACCTAGCTCTTGTGCGCGTTGATTCATCAGGCCGACAAACTTTGGTACACTACCACTTATGGTATCGGCAATGACGATTGCGGCATCATTGCCAGAAGGCAGCATAAGACCATAGAGGAGCTCGCGCAGGGCATACGTCTCGCCCTTTTTGGCTCCCATTATAGAACTATCGGCGGATAGTTGATTGTTGATATCATTGGCAATTGAATCGTTGATGGTGACTCTTTGATCCAGGTTGCCATGTTGTGCTGCAAGGAGGCCAGTCATAAGCTTCGTTGTGCTCATCATCGGAAGATGCATCGAAGCATTATTCGCATAAAGCATGGCACCTGTGTCTGCATCTAATAAGAAGGCGGCTGTTGCATAGACCGGTGGGGCCGGGTGATCTGTATTGCGGGCAATACCTGGCATATGTTGAGAGGACATTGATGAAGTCTGATCCATATTGCCTATAGTTTGTATTGAGGTAGCCAGACTTCCCTGGCTGAAATGTGCGAGTAGAGGTACAATGATGACCAGAGCTATCAAAACGCTGCCAGCGAAGAGCACTACCCGGTTACGGCTCACATTGGCCCATACTGCTTGTTGTGAGCGTCGCTGCCGCCTTAGAGGGCGCCTCA
>Ga0302321_100003942_pt1 | contig 12771 bp, 10 predicted proteins | sample Fen_T0_1_FD_202505 | JGI IMG/M metagenome (GOLD analysis project Ga0302321, IMG submission 202505) | Peat permafrost microbial communities from Stordalen Mire near Abisko, Sweden - Fen_T0_1 | ecosystem: Environmental > Terrestrial > Soil > Wetlands > Permafrost | place: Sweden: Abisko...
TCCGTAATGGTGGCCGCCGGTCTGGTGGCGCGCAAGGCGCTCGAAAAAGGCCTGCTCACCAAACCCTACGTCAAGACCAGCCTGGCCCCCGGCTCGCGCGTGGTGACCGAATATCTCAGCGCCGCGGACCTGCTCGACCCACTGGCAAAATTGGGCTTCAATGTGGTCGGCTACGGCTGCACAACCTGCATCGGTAACAGCGGCCCGCTGCCCGGTGAAGTGGCCAAGGCTGTCAGCAGCGGCGACCTCGTTGCGGCAGCCGTGCTCTCGGGCAACCGCAACTTCGAAGGCCGCGTCCACCCGCTGGTGCGGGCCAACTACCTGGCCTCGCCCCCGTTGGTAGTGGCCTATGCCCTGGCAGGCACGGTCGATATCGATATGGATAACGAGCCGCTCGGCATCGGCAAGGATGGGCCGGTCTACCTGCGCGACATCTGGCCGACCACCCGCGAAGTGGCGGACGTGGTGGCCACAAGCGTCGGCCGGTCGATGTTCGCCGAGAAATACGCCAGCGTCTTCGAAGGCTCCGAGATGTGGAAAGACATCAAGCTGGTCGAAGGCGAGCTGTTCGCCTGGGACGAGGCCTCCACCTACATCCAGCACCCGCCCTTCTTCCAGTCCCTGACCCTGGACGTGCCACACATCAACCCCATCCAGGGTGCCCGCGTGCTGGGCCTGTTCGGTGATTCGATCACCACCGACCATATCTCCCCGGCCGGCAACATTGCCGCCGATAGCCCCGCCGGCAAATACCTGCAGGAACACGGCGTGGCGCCGCGCGACTTCAACTCCTACGGCTCACGCCGCGGCAACGACCGCGTCATGACGCGCGGCACCTTTGCCAACATCCGCCTCAAGAACGCGCTGGTCGCGCCCAAGGAAGGCAGCCTGACCCGGCACCAGCCCTCCGGCGAGGAAATGTCGATCTTCGACGCCGCCATGCGGTACGAGCACGAGGGCGTCCCCACCATTATCCTGGCCGGCAAGGAATACGGCACCGGCTCCAGCCGCGACTGGGCCGCCAAGGGCACGCTCTTGCTGGGCGTCAAGGCCGTCATCGCCGAGTCATTCGAACGCATCCACCGCTCCAACCTGGTGGGCATGGGCGTGCTCCCGCTGCGCATCGCCGACGGCCAGAACGTCGAGCTGCTTGGGCTGAACGGCAGCGAAACCTTCGACATCGAGGGCCTGGACGACAACGTCGTACCGCTCTCCATGCTGACCGTCAAAGCGCACAAAGCGGATGGGACCCTCCTGGTCTTCCGCGTCCAGGTCCTGCTGAACACCGACGTGGAAGTCAACTACTACCGCAACGGCGGCATCCTGCACACCGTGCTGCGGAATATGGTGCGGTAGGCCAAGGTAAAAGAGAATAGAAATAAGGAGACGAGACCGGCTCATCACCGGTCTCGTTTTTTGTTGCAATCGTGCTATACTTTTTTATAGGAACGGCCCGAAAACAAACCATCAATATCCAACAGTGGGATTATGTCGAAAAAACGCCCGCACCATCAAGCTGAAGCCCTGCCAACCAAATCCATCACATATCGACATATATATACCGCCGAGGCAGGTTGGCTCCGCAGGCAATCGGTCGTGAGTACCCTTATTTGTCTGATGCTAATAGTTACTGGCAGTTTCGTCCTCTCAATAAAGGACGGCCTTCCACCCATCACTATAATGGGTCAGAGCCTCTTTTATCGACAACAATTGTTTGCGTCATGCTGTTTTCTCGTTGGAGCATTCGTGTTTCTTGCATCCCTTCTCGGAACACTGCATTCTGTCGTCATCGATGGCGAAGAACTGATATTCTCTTATCAAATGATAGACAACATATATAAAGCCAGCGATGTGCAGTCGATAGACTGGGCCACGGGCCGTTATTTATTGACAGACCCGGGGATTCAGATCGTTATCAGCTACCGCCAGCAATTTCCCGGGGACCTTGGGCCTACCGGAGATGGAATGCATGGCAGATACACATTCTTATCAGTACGAATGAAAAACGGGAAACAACTGCGCATCCCAGGCTCACCCTATAGCGATGTGACTATGCGGGAGATCCTTTTGGACTGGCGGGAGAGATACCAAGTCCCGCTCTCCGAAAGTCCTGCTGCACCAAACTGACACCTTGGCCTTGCCGATGAAAAGCACAAAATACCTTCTCTGCCTTTTATCCTTATCCCTGGTCTTGAGTGCCTGCAATCGCGCGATTACACCAATACCGCCCGCGCAAATGACCTTTATTTCCACACCTGCATCGACGCGTATATTCGACACGTACCCCATCCCGACTAGTACAACGCTGCCCTCGCTGCCATCCCTGCTGCCATACGCCACGCCCACAACGTATTACTCCGCACCGCTGGACGGCAACCTGGATTACGCCTGCCGCATCACCATCGACCTGTTCTTTAGTTACCGGCAGGGTTTCAGCAGCACATCCTACCGGGACCTGTTCGTTCCATCCAGCCAGTACCTGGCCGACGGGGTCAAGCCGCCCAGGGAAGCCCTCATCCTGCTGAAACTGGAGCCGGCCAGCCAGGTGTGGCAACAGAATTATCCAGGCACACCCATCCCGGGAACAATCCTGCCGGACCAGCCGGACGAATACTTCTACTACGTGGAATATACCTGGCACTACGACCCCGATACGACCCCAGTCTTCACCTTCCCCGACGCGATCACCATGATCATGATCGCCACCCCACCCGATAGCTGCAAGATCAAGAGCTACGGGAAAGGCTAGAGACTGGCCGGCAACTCTCGTACCGCCCCCTTGGGAGAAGCCAGGATATGGGATGCATATGGGATGCATATGCGATGGGCATAGGATGACCGTGGCCTCGCATTACCCCGACCTGTTCTTCCTGTTCCCTTTGGCAAGTTGCAAGTGCCAAAAGTCACAAAAGTGGGTAAAATCTAGCTATCAAGCAGGAGGCCCTATGGTGGTACAGAACAAGGCTCTCGAGCATATCCCCCTCAAGCAGATCCCCGAGGCCTGGGGAGCCAGGGGGCATTGTCCCGCCTGTGGGACGGCCCCGCTGCGCGTGGTCCATCTGCCGGACCCCGCCGATTATCTGATCTGCCCGAAATGCGAGCTGTCGTTCGAGGTCGAAGCCAACGCCGGGAACATCCGCGTGAAGAATGTACCCGAGCTGTTGGGGTTCGCCGAGGGAGAACTTCACTTCCATTGGGTCAAACCGGCCCGCTTGCGTGAGCTGTTGGATAACCGCAAGGCCCTGATCGAGAAACCCGTCGGCACCGTGGCCCCCGGCGCGCTCTCGGACGAAGAGGTCTGGAACCGTATGCTGTCGCTTTACCACCTCGGCAACACGCCCAAGATGGTCGAGTTGATCGTCATGCAGGCGGGGGCGACGCGCGAACAGGCCGAAGCGGCCTTTGCCAGGTTGAAAAAGCGCTCCGAGCAGGATACCCGCAACCAGGTCCGGAAGTTCTGGATATTAGGCGGCATCATTGCCGTCCTGGCCATCGTCCTCGTAGGCGGCTGGGCCTTCGCCATGAACCGCATCAACGCCGAATTGCAGCAGGGCATATCCCACCCGGCGGCGCAGAACCCGGCGGCTTCACCGCTCGAAATGCTCAACGCGCTCCCCGACGCATTGAAACCGGCGTTCCTCAAAGCAGGCCCCGTGCAAGTGCAGCAGCAACCCTTGCTGCTCAATGGCACCAAGCTCACCAAGTGCCCCACCACCCCCAGCGCTGCCGCTGCGCTCTTCGGCGGAGACGCGCAGGCCTGGTCCATCCCCAAAGAAACCGACAAAGCCTGGCAAATGGTCGGTACCGGCGCGCCGGCCACCATCAAAGTGCCTGCAGGCATGGTGGCAGGGATCATCGACCCAAAGACATTCAATTTCAGCTCCGTGAACGGCCCGGCCACGATCTACAACGTGAACTTCATCGCCATCATGTGCGATTAGTGCAAAGGGGTGGGCACCGTCACAAGGATTGGGTTTAGGGGATTGGTAGATTGGTAAAGTGGTAATTGGGTAGATTGGTAGAGGACCGACCGGTGAAATCCTGCCCGGTCGGTTATTTATTTCCCAGATGGCCGCGCGCTCACAGTGCTTGAACCACTTTCGCGCCAGATTTGAGCGGTTTGCATCAGTTTTGAGAAACACTGCAAAAGATATTCATGTAATCTGTTGATACGGTATGAAGTTACAGATTTGCAAGTTCGTACCCGCTTAGAGATATCCTTCCAAATATCCATCGTCCCAGAAAAGGAGAAAGAACATGCGTCGCCTGACTTATCTTACCGTAGTGATCGCCTTTTTGCTCAGCCTGGTGCTGGCACTGCCGGCCAGCGCGGCACCTGCCCGCGCCGACCGCGGCGCCTGGGCACCCAACGTAGCGTACGCCGTGAACGATACGGTCACGTATGGCGGATGCACCTATAAGGTCATCCAGGCTCACACATCCCTGACCGGCTGGGAACCACCCGTCGTCCCGGCGCTGTTCTCCGTGGTCAGCTGCGGCGGCACAGCCACCAATTCCCCTACGGGGACGATGACTCCGGTTGGCCCAACCGCCACACGGACGAACACCCCGGTTGGTCCAACGGCTACCCGGACGAATACGCCCGTAAACCCCACTGCGACGCGCACCAACACCCCGATCACCCCCAGCGCTACGCCGACGACCGGCAGCGGGACGGCCTGCGCCGCAGCCTGGAGCGCCACGGCCACCTATGTGAACGGGAACACCGCCAGCGACAACGGCCATAACTACAAAGCCAACTGGTGGAACCAGAACGACCGTCCGTCCACCAGCACGTCCGGCGCATGGACAGACCAGGGTCCCTGCAGCACCGGCCCCACGGCTACGCCGACCCGCACACCCACCACCGGTCCCAGCGCTACACCGGGCCCCGGCGGCAGCATCAGCCGCATCGGCATGTACTATGCCGACTGGGACATCTACACCCGCAACTACCAGCCCAAGCAGCTCGAGACCAGCGGCACCGCCGCCAAGATCACCGACCTGGTGTTCGCCTTCGGCAACACCGCCGGCGGGCAGTGCGCCGCTGGCGATGCCTATGCCGATTACCAGAAGCTCTACGGCGCCGCCGACAGCATCAGCGGCGTGGCCGACACCGACACCAATAACTCGGGCATCATCGGCCAGCTGCGCGAACTGAAAGCCAAGCACCCCGGGCTGCGTATCTTCTGGTCGTTTGGCGGCTGGACCTGGTCGAGCGGCTTCACGCAGGCGGCTGCCAACCCGACCGCTTTTGCCACGTCCTGCTGGAACCTGGTCAACGACGCGCGCTGGAGCACGGTATTCGATGGCATCGACCTGGACTGGGAGTACCCGAACGCCTGCGGTCTCTCCTGCGACACCAGCGGCCCGGCGGCCTACAAGAACTTGCTGGCGGCCATGTACAATAGCTCCGCGCGCAACGGCAAGATGATCACCGCCGCCATCAGCGCGGATGATACACCCGGCGGCCATCTCGACGCGACCGATTACCTGGGCGCATCCGCCTACGTCAACTGGTTCGACGTCATGACCTACGACTACTTCGGCACCTGGTCCACCACCGGCCCGACAGCCCCGCACTCCGCGCTGAACAGCTACGCCGGCATCCCCAACGCCGGCTGGGACACGCAGGACTCGATCGCCTACCTGCGCAGCAAGGGCATCCCGGCCAGCAAGCTGAGCTTCGGCATCGGCTTCTATGGCCGCGGCTGGACAGGCGTGACGCAGAGCGCACCGGGCGGATCCGCCACCGGGGCGGCCGCCGGCACCTACGAAGCCGGCAACGAAGACTACAAGGTGCTGGTCAACAGCTGCCCGGTCACCGGCACGGTGGGCGGCACGGCCTACGCCTTCTGCGGCAACAACTGGTGGAGCTACGACACCCCCGCCACCATCGCCGGCAAGATGAGCGCGATGAAGGCCAGCGGCAACGTCAGCGGCGTGTTCATCTGGGAAGCCAACGGCGATACGACCAGCGGCACGCTGATCAACGCGGTGTATACGAGCAGGTGAGGAGACAAGTAAATTGGTAAGTTGGTAGTTGGTAAAGAAATCAGAACATCGCGGGGGCCGTCCAAAAGGAGGACGGTCCCCGCGATGTTTTCCATTGTCAGGTATTTGGGCTGTTTTGGCAGAGACGAGGATGGGAAGAAGCTCCTACATAGACCCCATATAGACCCCAGTAAGACCCCATCAAGACCCCAACGTAGCGGGTGCGATGAGTTGTTTCGCTAACACCCAAAGGGCGCATACATTATTTGCGTTAATACATGCTTGCAAAGGGCGGTCGCCAACGCAGAAGCACAATGCACCCCCGGTTACCAATTCGCCAACCTACCAAGCACCAATCTACCAATTTACCTATTTACCTGCATACCTGTTTACCTGCTTACTTGCCTTCCTCCCCCACCTTCCCATCCTTCACCTGCCACAGTGTGGCGGCCTGCACGAACTCGGGGGCGAAGGGGCCCAGGTCGGTGGTGGTCAGCAGAGACTGCTCGGTCTCTGCGAGCGCGCTGAGCAGGTCGGCGCGGCGCTCGGCATCCAGCTCGGCCATGACCTCGTCGAGCAGAATGACGGGCCACTCGCCGGTGCGCTCCTTCATCCAGGCCACCTCGGCCAGCTTGAGCGCCAGGATGGCCGTGCGCCCCTGACCGCGCGAGCCGTAGTCGCCCAGGTCGATGCCGTTGGCCAGGAAGCGCAGCTCGTCGCGCTGTGGGCCGATGGTGGTCACGCCGCGGGAGATCTCTTCAGGGCGCAGCTTCCGCAGGGCCTCAGCAAAACCCGTTTTGATGGCGTCCAGGTCCAGCGCGGAACGGTCCACGGGCGCATCCAGCTTGAGCGCGATCTGACCGGCGGGACGCGGCAGCGGATCGTAGGCCGGGTCGTAGGCCAGGCGCAGCACTTCCTTGCCGCGCGTCAGGCGGTGGTGGGCACGGGCCGCCAGGCGTTCCAACTCCTGGATGGAATGGATACGCCACAGGATCAACTGCGCGCCGCTGTCCACCAGGCTCTTATCCCAGTAATCCAGTTGCGAGCTGTCGCCGCCGCGCTCATCGAGCTGCTTGAGCAGCGCATTGCGCTGGGTCAGCGCAGCGTGATAGTCGCTCAGGTATTTGGCGTAGTTGGGGATGGCCTGGGCCAGGGCCAGGTTCAGGTAGCGGCGGCGGTCTTCAGGCCCGCCTTCGATGACCTGGGACATCTGCGGGATGAACAGCAGGGCGTTGAAATGCCCGATGACCTCATTGGCGCCACGCTTGACCCCGTCCAGCAGGATCTCCTTGCGCGCGCGCTGTCCCAAGGGGCCGACGGCTTCGACGATGATGCGCACCTCGATGCGGTGGGCCTTCTTGCCACGCTGGTAATCGGCCACCAGGCGTGCCACGGCCAGGCTCTCCCGGGCGGCGTGGAAGTTGACCAGCTGCCGGTCGGTATGGGTCTGGAAGGAGCTGAAGGTGGAAAGGAAATAGATGGCTTCGAGCAGGCTGGTCTTGCCCTGCGCGTTGCTGCCCACCAGCAAGACAGCCCGCCGTGGAACGTCGATATCCAGGCGGGCGAAGTTGCGGAAGTTGGTCAGGGAGAGGTGTTTGAGATACAAGGATTAGGAGTTAGAGATTAGAGATTAGGAAGACACCTAATATTGTTGCGCAGGCTACTATGGCGGTCACCAGGATAGGTTGGGGAAAAGTTTATTAGCTGTCAGGAAACACCATCTACAGCCCACCATCCAGGCGCAGTTCCAGTTCCAGTTCGTCGCGCAACGGGATGCCGTCGTACCCGATGCGTGGGATGGAGGGTTTGAGCCGGCGGCTCTCGTCCAGGGCATCGGGGCGCAGGGCCGTCAACACGAAACCGCGTTTTTGGTAGAAACGCAGGGCATTCATATTGTCGTTGGTGGTCACCAGCCGCAAGATGGTGCAGGCCCGCTGCCGGGCTTCTTTTTCGACCGCGACCATCAGGGCTGCCCCGATCCCCCGGCCTTCGCGCAGGCTGTCGAGCGACATGATTTCACATACGGCGCCGTCCACCACGAAGGTGACCAGACCGATCCACTGTCCATCTTCGAGCGCTGCGAAGCCGCCGTCCAGATCATCTAGGGTATAAACCCGGCCGCGCACCACCATGCTCTCGTCGCCCCAATGATCCACCCAAAAGCGGCGCAGCACGGGACGGTCATTTTCACCGACGGGTTGGATGGAATACATTTGGTATGTCCCTCGCGATCTATCCTACGGAAGAGCAACCGGGGGCTCCAGGGGAGCCAAAAGAACCAGAGGGGCGGCTATTCGGGGCGGGCGTGCAGGTCGCTCGGCTCGGGATCAGGCTCCCCGGCTTCGGGCCGCCAGATGCGGGTCGCCAGGTCGGTGAACAAGACCCCGTTCAAATGATCGATCTCGTGCTGGAAAATGCGCGCGGTCCAGTCCTTCAACTTGAGGGTCAGCGGCTGGCCATGACGGTTGAGCCCCTTGACGGTGATGGCGGTGTGACGCTCCACCTCGCCGTTGATGCCCGGGATCGACAGGCAGCCTTCGATCCCAACCTCGGTCTCGGGGGACTTGCGCGTGATCTCGGGGTTGACGACTACGTACAGGCGCTTGGGAGCCTCGACCTCGCTCTCTTCATCCTGCTCGGCCAGCTCTTCGTTTTCGTAATATTCCACGACGATCAGGCGCTGCGAGGCGCCCACCTGCGGGGCAGCCAGCCCCACACCGGGGGCCTCGCGCATGGTCTCGACCATGTCGTCGACCAGGCTCTGGAACGGGCTATCGAACTTGGCTACCGGGCGCGCCTTGCGGCGCAGAACTTCTTCTGGCACTACCACTATGGGACGGGTTGGCATACTCTACCTCTACACTACGAGTGAACGGAATTATGTCCCCCGATTTTACTCCGGATTTTCAGCCGAAGACTGATTTTGCTCGCGCTGGATTTCCTCGACGGTGCGGTGGTACATGGCCAGCCACTCCGCCAGGCGTTCACGCTCACCGGCCGACTCGGCTTCGCGCTTCTTTTGAATACGCACCTGCTGGCGGCGCACCACGTCCTGCTGGACGGTGGGCGGATCAGCCACGTCCTGAAAGTTGAACTGCGCGCCGCCAACCATGATGAAGACGGTCCCGAAGTTGAGCAGCATGCCCAGAATGCCCTGGCGTTTGTACTCGCTGCTGAGGATGTTCTCCAGTGGGGCGGCCTTGCGGTCCTCCGCGCCAAAAGGCTTGCGGTTGATGTCGATGATCTGCTCGGCGGTCACCTGGTAGACGTCGTTGGACCAATCGACGTATTCATAGATCCAACTGCCAAGATCGATCACGAAAACCAAGACGAGCACGGCCACCAGCCAGAGCGGGGGCAGGCCAAGGAATATACTCCACAAGAAGGGGGCAGAAAATACCAATAGGAAGACGACGATCTGAATCCAGGTCTGGCGGAAGAGCACGAAGACGTGCTTGCGGTAGGTAACGGTGCCACCCTCTTCGATGCGCATTTTGAAGGCGTCGCGCCAGATAGCGCGGAGGTTGACGGACTTCTTCTCAGGCTTTTTGGCGGCAGGAGCTGGGGCAGGGGCGGGGACGGCGGCCTTTTTGGAAGCGACTCCCAGCTTGGCGCGGATGGCCTGTTTGATGCCTTCCTGCTCCGACTGGCGCACGGCTTCCTTGGTGCGCATCCAGTATTCCTCGATCATAGCCCCAGCCTGTTTGGCCGAGCGAATGTATTCCATACGGATCTGGCCGGTGAAGGTGCGCACGACCACCGTGCCATAACCGAGCACGCGCCCGACCTGGTCGGTTTCGACACTGACCGAGAGGATCGAATTTAAGTTGGCTTCGGTGCGACTATCGTACAGCGCAACGACCTTTTCGAGCCAGATGACGCGCTGGTTGGTGACGATATAGTAATCGTTGCCCCAATCGATATAATTCCAGACAGCCCAGCCCAGGTTGAGCACGAAACTGAAGGCGCCGATCAAGGCCAAGGTGGAACTGGTCCACAAGAAAGCCAGGCCGATCAGCACCAGGATCGGCAACATGACCAGCGCCGGCGGGGTCAAGGACCGGTACAACAACACCGAATGTTTACGCGCGATGAAATAAATGTATTCGTTATCCGCAATCCATTTATAACGCCTTTGCCCCGCAAGCTTGCGGCTGGCGATCATGATCTCGAAGTTGCTGCGCAAGTCTGAGAACCTGCGCATCAACTGTTTGAATTGTTCGCGTGGGACGATGAGCAGCAAGGTGCCTTTTTCAGCGGTGACGGTTGCACTGCGCGGGCGTCCCGTTACCAGGCCCTGCTCACCGAAATAATCCCCCTGGATCAACACACCCAGCTTGAGCGGCCGGCCATTCACGGTGCGGGTAACACTGACGCGCCCCTGGTAGACAAAGTCCAGCGAATTGGCAGCATCGCCCTGCACGAAGACGGTATCCCGTTCGTCGTAATACTGTTCACTCATCTGCTCCGCCACCGAGCTGAGGTGGTCATCGTTCAGGCCGCGGAACAGGTGGATCTTCTTGAGGAATTCGATACGCGCAGGAATATCAGGCACGCCTAGATTCTACTTCCCTTTGCTTAAAAGCGGGAACCCTAAAACCTGCACAATCCAATGGTAAAATCACCCCATGAAAAAATGGCAATTCTGGCTTGGCGTTCTAATCAGTGTATTCTTTGTCTGGATTTCACTCAATGGACTGAAGCTTGGCGAATTCTGGCAGGCCCTTACACAGGCCAACTACTGGTGGATTATCCCCGGTGTGGTCGTGTACTTCGTCGCCGTTTGGGCGCGGGCTTGGCGCTGGCACTATCTGCTTAAGCCCATCAAATCGATCCCGACCAGGACGATGTTCCCCGTGGTGGCCATCGGCTACATGGGCAACAATATCTACCCGGCGCGCGCCGGCGAGGTGCTGCGCGCGGTGGTGCTCAAGCGCCGCGAGGGCGTGCCGGTTTCGGCCTCGCTGGCGACGATCATCGTCGAGCGCATCTTCGATGGGGTGGTGATGCTGGCCTTCGTATTTATCAATTTGCCCGAACTGGCCCGGCTGACGGGCGGCTCGGGTTTCGTTGGGAACATCCAGCAGGTGGCGGTGTGGGGTACGGCGGCTTTTGTGGCCGCACTGATCGTCTTCCTGTTGGCCGCCATGTTCCCGGTAGTAACTTCCCGGGTGGGCCAGTGGTTCATCGACCGCGTGCTGCCCGAGCGGCTGCGCGAGAGCGCAAGCGGGATGATGCACAAGTTCCTGGACGGGCTGGCCTCGCTGCGCTCACCGGCCAACATCCTGATGGTCTTCGTCACCTCGGTGGTGATCTGGCTGCTGGAGACGGTCAAATACTGGTTTGTGATGCACGCCTTCAACTTCGATGTCAGTTTCTTCGCGCTGATGCTGATGAACGGTATCGTCAACCTGGCCACGACCATCCCATCCGCTCCCGGCTACATCGGCACCTTCGACGGCCCCGGCATCGCGGTGCTAGTGGCTTATCACGTGCAACAGGCCACCGCCACCGGCTATACGCTGGTGCTGCACGCCGCACTGTGGATTCCGATCACGCTCTTGGGCGCATATTACATGGCGAGAGAGGGTATCCACTGGGACGATTCACTTCGCAAAGAGGTCGATGCACCGGAGGCGGGGTAGGAATTTACGATTTACGATTTACGCTTGGGTGATTGCTTCGACCCCGGCCTGGGTTATACTTAAAGAAACGTAATGCGTGTGCCCTACTGGTTCGCTAGACTCTAGCAGACTGAAGGTGTGCCAATGGCGCAAAGCGGGCCGTCCTCCCAAAAGAAGCTCAGGGTGCTCATCGCCGATGACTTTCAGGAAACGCGTCGCAGCGTACGCATCATGCTGTCGATGAACCCGGGGGTCGTGGTGGTCGCGATTGCCGCAAACGGGAAACAAGCCGTCGAACTGGCACGCGAACACCACCCGGACATCGTCGTCATGGACGTCAACATGCCCGAAGTCAACGGGCTGGCCGCCTTCAAGGAAATCAGCCAGATCTACCCCGAAACAGGCTGCATCATCATCTCCGCCCAAAAAGACAGCACCACCCTGAGCACCGCCATGGCGCTTGGGGCACAGGAATATCTTACCAAGCCTTTCACGATCGATGAGCTGAATGATGCGGTCAACCGCGTGGCCGAGCAAGTCGATAAGAGCCAGCAGAAACTGCTGGAGGCCGATCAGCTACACCAGAAGACCGAAGATACCCTCAAGCAACTGGCGGACGAGTATTCCAAGACCAAGCGCACCGACACCATGGCCCTGGGTGTCTTCGAGCAACTGGCCGAAAACCCTGAATGTGAATTACACTGGCTGCGCACGCTGGCCATGATCTACATCGTCCGCAAGGAATGGGGTAAGCTAAAAACACTGGCGGCCAGGCTGGAACAGGCTGACCTGAAGAAAGAATAAAACGCCAGGCAATTACAAGGGGCGACACAAGGGTCGTCCCTACAAAGAGGAGAACGTAATGAAGATTGCCATCATCGGCGCCGGGTATGGCGGCATGGCCGCAGCCTACGACCTGCGCAAGGCGGGTCACGAGGTCACCATTTACGAGTCTGCCGATTTCGTCGGCGGGCTGGCCAGCGGGTTCAAGGAACCCGAGTGGAAATGGTCGGTGGAGAAGTTCTATCACCACTGGTTCGCCAGCGACAAGCACATGCTCGGGCTGATCGACGAACTGGGCCTGCGCGACAAGGTGCTCTACCCGCGGCCGCTGACAGTGATGTATTACAACGGGAAGTTCTACCCCTTCGAT
>Ga0302321_100003944_pt1 | contig 12763 bp, 12 predicted proteins | sample Fen_T0_1_FD_202505 | JGI IMG/M metagenome (GOLD analysis project Ga0302321, IMG submission 202505) | Peat permafrost microbial communities from Stordalen Mire near Abisko, Sweden - Fen_T0_1 | ecosystem: Environmental > Terrestrial > Soil > Wetlands > Permafrost | place: Sweden: Abisko...
CTTCACAAGTGGCTGGTTTTTAAGGATTCAGTGCTCTCAAGCCTCCAAATAATTCTCTGTGATAAAAGTTATCCGATTCATTTTATCGGTGATCCTTCAACCGCATTCAGTCAGCTGTTGGACGAATTGAAGGCTGCGGGGCGCAAGAGCGCGCTACTGACGGATGAAGCGATGGCTGCCGCAATGCCTGCATCTGTTCGCACGGTCTTCGCAGCGGTGCCGCAGCTTGTGTTGCCTTCAGGTGAGAAAACTAAATCGCTCGAGTCGCTCGGTCGCGTATTGGATTTCCTCGCGGCCCAACGTCTCGATCGTGGCGGAATTTTATGGGTGGTCGGAGGCGGTGTAATCGGTGACCTCGGAGGATTTGCCGCTGCGTCCTACCTGCGTGGCATCGAGTTTGTTCAGGTGCCGACGACGCTGCTGGCGATGGTCGACAGTTCCATCGGCGGGAAGACAGGCATCAATCTCGCTGCGGGAAAAAATCTTGTCGGCGCCTTTCATCATCCCCGAACGGTTTTCATCGCCACGGAATTTTTGCAGACTTTGCTTGCCCGGGAATTTGCCGCGGGCATGGCAGAGGTCATTAAATATGGGTTGCTGGGCGATGCCGCGCTGTTCAACCAGTTTGAGCGGGCTCCTCTCACGTTGGCCAATGTTGAGCTCTCCGCCACCATCCGGCGTTGCTGCGAAATGAAAGCGGAGATCGTCCGGGCCGACGAGCGGGAGACGGCGAAGGAAGGCGGTCGTGCGCTGCTCAACCTCGGTCACACTTTTGCTCACGCCATCGAGCAGGTGACCGGTTACGGCACCTATCTGCATGGCGAGGCCGTGGCCGTTGGTCTCGCTGCTGCCGCGCGCTTATCTCAGAAGCTCGGTTATCTGACCCGCGATGATACCGCCCGGGTGGAGGGAACCGTGGCAGCGCACGGATTGCCCGTTCGCTTGCGCTCGGCACTGGCGGTATCCGCTCTCGTGGAGTCGATGCAGCACGACAAAAAAGTCCGGGCGGGCCGTTTACGATTCGTCGTGCTCAAGCAGTTGGGCGAAGCCGCCACGCAAAGTGGGATCGATCCGGCCTTAGTCGAAGCGGTCTGGCGCGAGTTGGGCGCAGTATAGTGAATTATCATGACGCCGAACCATCCGCCGGCTCGAAATTATTTCGTGTCATTCGCGTGATTCGCGGGTAAAGATCTTCCCATGTCAGCCATCGATGAAGGCATAGTCCGCGAATATTTTGAGCAGAACGGTTTTCTCGTCCGCCAAGGGCGGAAATACCAAATAACTGCCCGCCACAAAACCGGCACTGAGGAAGTGGACTTGATGGTGATCAACCCCGCTTGGCAGCGCGGCGCGCGCAAGCCCGGTTTCTTTCTCTTTTCCAATGAACTTCAATTTGTGCGGCAGGCCGTGGTGGCCGTGAAAGGCTGGCACACCGGTGTTTTCACGCCGGCAATTTTGAAAAGCAGTCCGGAGATTTTCGGATTTCTCGAAGAGAAAGTGTTGAAGAACGTAACCCGTCTGTTCCCGGAAACCGCCAGCGATGATCCTGCTGGGGCGTTGACGAAAATTCTCGTGCTGCCCAGCCTGCCGACGGCCGAACCGTTCCGTTCGCAGAGTGTCGAGTTGCTCAAGGAGAAAGGCGTCGATGCGATCATCTCCTTCCGCTCAATGTTGCTCGATCTGCTAGACAAGGTGGAGGTTAATCAAAACTACACGAAGAGCGATACTCTCCAAGTCATGCGGATTTTGAAAAATTACGATCTGCTCAAGGACGCACAGCTCGATCTTCTCGCGGAGCGCCCTTCCACCTCGCGCAAAACCAAATCGAGCGCATGAGCATTCATCCGACGGCAATCGTTGAAGAAGGAGTGCAGATGGGGGCGGGTTGCGTAATCGAAGCCTACGCGATCATCAAGCGGCACTCGATTCTCGGCAACGGAGTGGTGGTGCATCCCTTCGCCATCATCGGTGGCGATCCGCAGTTTTTGAAATTTGATCCCGCCACGATTAGCGGTGCGCAGGTCGGGGCCGGCACGATTATTCGCGAGCACAGCACGATCAACCGCTCCATTCATGGGGGAAAATACACACACGTGGGAGCGCGCTGTTTTCTGATGGCCAATGCGCACGTCGGTCATGATTCAGTGGTCGGTGACGACGTGGTGCTCGGGAACAACGTCCTGCTCGCGGGACACGTTGACGTGGGCGCCAACACTTTTCTCGGCGGCGCGGTCGGTGTGCACCAATTCTGTCGGATCGGCGAAGGCGTCATCGCGGGTGGCATGGCCACACTCACGCAGGATGTGGCGCCCTTTCTGATGGTGGCGGAACGCAACCGACTATCCGGTTTCAATTCCGTTGGCCTGAAGCGCCGCGGCTTCAGCCGCGAAACGATCAAGGAACTCAAGGACTGTTATGCGCGGGTGTTTTCCGACGGCAATCCGCGCACGCACGCGGCTGCCTTGCTCGCAGGCGGCGTGACCTCGCCCGAGGCGCGGCGTTTTCTGGAGTTCTTCGGCGGCGGCAAACGCGGTTTTGTCCGGCCTCGCCGGGCAGGGGAAGCGGGAGTGCACGATGGGGAGTAAGCTTGCTTTTACCTGCGGAGATCCGGCCGGCGTGGGGCCCGAGATTATCGCGATGTGGCTCGCCGCTAATCCGGATGAGGCGGCAAGCGTTGCCGTCATCGGTCCCGCACTCTGGCTGCGTTCGCTCGATACTGTTGCCGAAAAGATTTCGGTGGGACTCGACGAGTTCGCTGCCACTCTGGGACGGCCAAACGGCGAAGGTTCACTGGTTGCTTGGGCTGCGATGGAGCGCGCGGCTCAAGGTTGCAAGACGGGCGAATTTTCCGGCGTGGTCACGGGGCCGGTGAGCAAGGGAGAGTTGGCTAGAATCGGTTACGCGTTTCCCGGCCAGACGGAATTTTTTGCGGCGCGCTGGGGCGGCGATCCGGTGATGTGTTTTTGCGGCGGAAAACTGCGGGTGGCGCTGGCGACGTGGCATGTTCCGCTGAACCGCGTATCCTCGTTGCTTAACGCGGAGCTTCTGCGTCGCACCGTGGTGGCGGCCGTCCAGTTGGCGAAGGCGGAGGGAATTGATGCGCCGCGCATCGCGGTCTGCGGACTTAATCCTCACGCGGGTGAAGACGGTATTTTGGGACGCGAGGAAATCGAACTGATCAATCCGGCGCTCGATAAGATCCGTCCTGACTATCCTGGCCTTTCGTCGTGTTTGCCCGGCGACACGCTTTTCATGCGGCAGCTCCGCGGCGAGTTCGATGTCATTGTCGCCCTTTATCACGATCAAGGGCTCGCGCCGCTCAAAGCGGTGGATTTCGACGAGGCGGTGAATGTCACGCTCGGTCTGCCCTTTGTGCGGACGAGCCCGGATCATGGCACGGCTTTTAGCATCGCAGGGCAGGGGAAGGCGAGTCCTCGCAGTTTCGCCAATGCCGTCAACGTGGCACGACGCTTGATAAATTCCCCATCCCGGTAAACGATGTGTGCTGTGTCCGTATCCACTCCAGTCATTGCGCCGCCGGAAGGCGTGCGCGAAGGTAACGAAAACCTCATCCGTCTCACCGCCGATGCCGGGACGAAAGTCGGAGCGCTCGTTGCCCGGGAAAAACAGGGGGACTTTCTGCGCATCGCCATTACCGGGGGCGGTTGCAACGGCTTGAGCTACAAACTCCGTTTTACCGCTGAGCCGCGCCGTGGTGACATTTTGGTGCGGACCGGGGGAGCCTCGGTGGTGGTGGATGCCAAGACCGCCCTCTACCTCAAGGGCACGGTGCTCGACTATTCCAACCAGATGGTGGGCGGAGGCTTCAAGTTCTCCAATCCCAACGCCAAGGCTTCCTGCTCCTGTGGGGAAAGCTTCAGTGTCTGACCCTGGCGGCAACCGTTTTCCCTGCGTAAATAGGTGTTGTCATCGTTCTAGATAGAGGCAAAAACACCCGGCTTACCAAGCAAAGCACTCCCTACTTAATGGCACTACCTTCCTCCTCGCCTAGCGGCCGCCCTCCTTACAATCGCGATCCGCGCCGCAACAATGACCCGTTTGCGGCGATCCGCCGCAATCTTCGCATCAAGTCTCCGCAGATTCGCGTCATCAGTCCTGAAGGGACGCAGCTCGGCATCATGGACACGCCGAAGGCCATGGCGCTCGCCACGCAATTCAATCTCGATCTCGTGGAAGTAGCGCCCACGGCGGTGCCTCCGGTTTGCCGCATCATGGATTTCGGCAAATATGTATACGAGGAACAGAAGAAGACCGCGCACAGCAAGCCGGCGGCCGGCAAGATCAAGGAAATCGAATTCACCGTCCGCATCGAGAAGCACGATTTTCTGACCAAGCTCCGTCACGCCGAAGAATTTCTCGACCACGGCAACAAGGTGAAGCTCCGCCTCAAGTTCCGTGGACGCGAGATGGCGCACACTGAGATTGGTTTCGAACTCGTCAATCGCGCCATCAAGGAAATCGAGGGCATGGGCCATCCCGATTCTCCGCCCAAACTTTCGGGCAAGCAGATCAACCTGATGATTTCTCCTCACCCGATTAACAAGCGGAAGCCCAAGCATCATACCCGTGCCGCTGACCATGTCCCGGACGATGCGCCGGCCGCGAATGAGCCGGCTGCGAACGAATAAGACCGGGCTTGTCGCCATGGCGCGGTACTATTTCACGCGCTGGCTGCTGTCGTCAGCCCTGTTGGTTGTGCTTTCCGCCTGTGCCGGTGCGCAGCAAACCGGACCGACGGTGCGTACCGAGGCTCCTCCTGCCACTCCGATACCGGCACCGCCGCTGACCGCGCCTGCGCCTCTGCCTGTCCGCGTTGCGCCGACCCGTCCTGACGGACCCAAGCTCTGGCCCACGACCTCTTTCCGCGGAGCCGATTTCATCGACGTGCGCGACATCGCCAAACGTTTCGGACTCAAGGCAGATTGGGTGAAGGGAAAACCGGCAATGACGATCAGCGATAAAAACGGAGTCCGCTTCACCTTCGAGGAAAAGCAGCACGATTTCTATTTCGACGGATTGCGCATTTTTCTTGGCGAGGCTCCCGTGCAGGAAAAGGACACGCTCTGGCTCACCAAGCTCGACGTCATCAAAACGGTCGCCCCGCTTTTCCGGCCGGCCGACCATGCCGCCTTGCTGCCCGCCGCTTTGCCCAAAGTGATCGTGCTCGATCCGGGGCACGGGGGCATTGATCCCGGGACGGAAAACAAAAAGCTGAAGCTGAACGAAAAGAGCCTCGCCCTGGACGTTTCGCTGCGCCTGAAGAAAATCCTTGAGTCGCGCGGTTGGCAGGTGCTCCTGACCCGCACGGATGATCGCGAGCTGTCGAAGTACAAGACGGTCGATCTGCAGATGCGCGCCGATTTCGCTAACAAACAAAAGGCCGATCTTTTTCTCAGCATTCATTTCAATGCGGCTGATGAGGCGGTCCGCGGGGTTGAGGTCTATTCGCTGCCTGCGCAATTCATGCTCTCCAGCGGGAGCACGAAGGAGGATGACCGGACCAAGCAGAGTTATCCCAACAACCGGTTTGATTACGCCAATCTTCTTTTGGGCAGCGAGCTGCACCGCGCGATGATCAGTTCGCTCAAGGCCTCCGATCGCGGTTACAAGCGTGCGCGTTGGGGCGTGTTGCTCCAAGCCGAATGTCCGGCCGCGCTCGTCGAGTGTGCGTACCTGTCCAACGACGCCGAAGCCCGCCGGGCTGGCACGCCGGAATACCGCCAGAAAATCGCGGAGGCGCTGGCCACCGGCCTGCAAAATTATTCCGCCACGCTGGAAGCTCTCCGGCCGAAACCCACCGTACCGGCTGAGCCGACAGGCACTTCGGGTGCAGCCAAGGCGAAGAAGTAACCATGAACTGGACGTCACTCCTGTGGATTGCGCTCGGTGGGGCCGCGGGATCGGTAATCCGCGCGCTCGTCGGAATGATGATTCACTCGCGTTTCCCTTGGGCGACTTTGCTGATTAACGCTGCCGGTTCTTTTTTCATTGGCTGGTTGATGACGCGTCTGGGCGGAATCGAGCCGATGGCCATGAGCCGATGGCACGCGCTGCTGGTGGTCGGATTCTGCGGTGGCTTCACCACTTTTTCCACCTTCAGCTGGCAAACGCTCGAACTTATGCAGCGGGGTGAATGGAGCGCTGCGATCACGAACATCGTGTTGTCCTTGGCTCTCTGTCTTGCCGCCGTCTGGCTCGGTTGTCGGCTGGCCCGGGCGTAGCTCTAAAGTTCAGCGCCTTGACTTCGAACTGCGATCATCTGGGTGCCTCACCGGCGTTCGGGCACAAAAAAGGCGTCGGTTTGAAAACCGACGCCGCGTAATCTTCCAACCGCTCAGACGTTGGTCACAATCCGATCGGCGAGGCCGTAATCGATCGCTTCCTGCGCGTTGAGATAGAAATCGCGGTCGCTGTCCTTCGCGACTTTCTCGATCGATTGGCCCGAGGCGGTCGCGAGGATCTGATTCAATTCGGCGCGGAGTTTCTCCATTTCCTGCGCTTGGATGTTGATGTCCGTGGCCGGTCCGATGAATCGGCCGGAAATGAGCGGCTGGTGGATAAGAACGCGCGAGTGAGGATATAGGAGGCGGTTACCCTTCTTCGGAGCGCTGAGCAGAATCGAACCCATGGAGGCGGCCATGCCGGTTACCACCACGGTGACGGGCGAAGTAATGAGCTTGATGGTGTCATAAACCGCCATGCCAGCCGTGATCGAGCCGCCGGGGGTATTCATGTAGAAAGTGATGTCTTTGCCGGGTGCGGTGACTTCGAGGTAGAGCAGCTTTTCGGTGATGTCCTTGGCGGTCTCGTCGGTGACGGCGCCCCAAAGGAAAATCTTCCGCTGCTCGAGGAATTTGCGCTGAATCTGGGCGCCAATCGGACCCGGAGTCTTGTTCCCGCAGCCTTCCTCGTGGTCATCATCATCATCGTCGAGGCGGGGGGTGACGGGATTCTGGTATTGGGAATGAAGAGGGGAGAATGACATGGAGAGAAACGTGGGCGGGATTTTGGGTTTTGCGAGTAGTTTTTACCCGGCGAGGTTGCCAAAGCCCATCGTCCTAACCACCTTCCGGTTGAGTGAAAGGAAACATGCAACGCCTCTCGGGCCAGATCGTCGATCTCCACCGGCGGCAGATTTTCCCCGGTGTGGTCGAGTGGAACAGCGGTCGGATCCGGCGGATCATCCGGGATGACCGGGTCCGGGAGAAATGGTTTATCGCCCCGGGATTTGTCGACGCCCATATTCATATCGAAAGCTCAATGTTGCCGCCCGCGGAATTTGCCCGAAGGGCGGTGGTGCACGGCACCGTGGCGACGGTTTCCGATCCGCACGAAATTGCCAATGTTCTCGGGATGGCGGGGGTGAACCATATGATCCGCGAGGGCCGGCTCACGCCGTTCAAGTTCAACTTCGGTGCGCCCTCCTGCGTGCCAGCGACCGCGTTCGAGACGGCAGGCGCGAGCCTCGACGCCCGGGCCGTAGCGCAATTGCTGAAGCGGAAAGAGATCAAGTACCTGAGCGAAGTGATGAATTTTCCCGGCCTGCTCGCTGGCGACCCGTCGCTCAAGGCGATGATCGCGGCAGCAAAGAAAGCAGGAAAACCGATCGACGGTCACGCTCCCGGTTTGCGAGGCGCTGACGCCCGGGCCTACGCGAAAGCTGGGCCTTCGACGGATCACGAGTGCTTCACGCTAGGTGAGGCCAAGGAGAAACTCGCGGCCGGAATGAAGATTCTCATTCGCGAAGGGTCTGCCGCCCGCAACTTCGCTGCGCTGGCGCCATTGCTGAAGACCCATCCGCAGAGTTGCATGTTCTGCTGCGACGATCTTCATCCCGATCTGCTCATGATCCGGCATATCGATGAGCATGTTCGGCGTGCTTTGATTGCCGGGGTCGACAAGTTCGACGTGTTGCGCTGCGCCTCGGTGAATCCTGTCGCACACTATGGACTCGATGTGGGGTTGCTGCGCGAAGGCGACCCGGCGGATTTTATTGTATTCGAGGGCTGGGGAAAGCTGAGGGTTTGCGGCACCTATTTGCGGGGTGAACTGGTGGCGCGCGACGGAAAGAGTTTATTGGCGCGACAGCCCGCGCGGACTCCGAACCGATTTAAGGCGCGGGTGAGGACGGCAACCGAGTTTGTTTGCAGGTCGGGACTGTCTGATACGGCTCTCCAACTCAACGTCATCGAGGCCCTCAACGGCCAGCTAATCACGCGCCATGTTCGGGCCAAGGCTCGGATAGTCGACGGTGCGGTCGTGGCAGATCCGACGCGAGACCTGCTCAAGATTGCCGTGGTGAATCGCTATGCGCCTCACGCGCCGGTGGCCTTAGGCTTCATTAAGGGCTTTGGCCTGAAGGTGGGAGCGCTCGCTTCGTCGGTGGCGCACGACTCGCATAACATCGTAGCGGTCGGAGCGGATGACGTGTCGCTTTGCGCTGCGATCAATCTCGTCATCAGGTCTCGCGGCGGAATTAGTGTGGTCGGGCGGGGAAGGCGGACGGTGCTGCCATTGCCTATCGCCGGGCTCATGTCCAACCGCGATGGTCGGGCGGTGGCGCGGCGCTACACCGCTCTGGATACCATGGCCAAGCAACTGGGGTCGCAGCTCGACGCGCCTTTCATGACGCTGTCGTTCATGGCGCTGCTCGTTATCCCAGATCTGAAACTGAGTGATCGCGGACTGTTTTCCGGTCAGTGCTGGGGGTTTGTGCCTGCGGCGGAGCAAGGCAAATAATCTGATTCGGCGGCAGAGTTGCGCTTGTCAGCCTGCGCTTTGCGGATTCTATTTTGCGGCTTACCCCCAATGATGTCTTGGATCAAAAATCTTTTCGGTGCGAAGGAAAGCGGTCTGCTCGTGGTGATTCTCGCGCTCGGCGCCCTTTTGACCGCATTCAGCGGAAAAGTCCGGCTGCCCGTTTTTGAAATCGGGGCGGATGGGGAGCGCCAGCGGGTGTTCATCACGAACGAGGCGGGGGAACGTGTAGCCGCGATTGCAGAGAAAAATAAATTTCTCAACGTGCAGAACCTGGCCCAGCTGGCCAAGGACACGAGTTTCATTGCGATCATGGCCGTCGGTATGTCGGTGGTGATCATCGCCGGCGGCATCGATCTTTCGGTTGGTTCGATTTACGCTCTGTCTTCCGTGCTCGGAGCGCTGGTGTTCCAATACTATGGAACGAATGGTGCGGGCGCCAATACCCCGCCTTGGCTGGGAGTTGGCCTGGGCGCGCTGACGTGCGTCGGTACGGCCACTGCCTGCGGAATCGTTAACGGTGGCTTGATTGTCGCCCTACGGGTTCACCCTTTCATCATCACCTTGGGAGCGATGGCGATCTTGCGCGGCATCGCGTTTGTGGCAACCAAGGGTCAATCGGTCGGTGGCTTTCCGTTATTGTTTCGAGAACTGATCCGCTTTGAAACCAGTGGCGGCCTGAGCTTGGTTCCGCTGGGGGTCATGTTGCTGGTGACATTGATTGGATGGATTTTCCTTTCGCGGTTGGCGGCCGGCCGTCGGATCTATGCGATTGGCGGCAACGAACTCGCTTCGCGTTTCAGTGGTATTCGCGTGGAAGGAGTGAAGCTGGGCGTCTATTTGCTTTCGGGTCTTGCTGCCGGGGTTGCCGCGTTGCTCGCACTTGGTTACTACGGCAGTGCCAGCTCGGGCGATGGCCAGGGCTATGAGCTCAACGTCATCGCCGCCGCTGTTGTTGGCGGCGCCAGCCTAACGGGGGGCAAGGGGACAGCGCTTGGCGCTGTCCTGGGTGCGCTTATTATTCAGATGATCTCCAGCGGCATCGTCATTCTCGGAATCGATCAAAATTACAGCCAGATTATTATCGGATCAGTGGTGATTGCCGCTGTGGTACTCGATAATATCAACTCGTGGCTCTCGAACCGTCGCCTTACCCAGGCCTCGGTCGGGAAACATTAACCCCTGCGAACTGTCCCATTTTTCTCAACCCCCCAATCCTATGAAACGTCTGCTCATCCTCGCCGCCGGTCTCGCGCTCGCTTTGTCGGGTCGCGCCGCCGAGCGTACGCTCACCATCGGCCTTGTCGCCAAGTCACAGGGAAATCCCGTTTTCCAAGCCGCCCGGGTCGGAGCCATCGACGCGGCCAAGGAATTGGGCGCGAAACACGGATACGTCATCAACATCGACTGGCGCACGCCGAACGAGGAAGACGCGCAGAAACAGGCCGAGGCGATCGAGCAACTTGTGCTCGCTGGTGCCGCGGGCATTTCTGTGAGTTGCTCGGATGCGAACAAACTTACCGATGCGATCAACTCCGCGGTTAAGAACGGCGTGCCAGTGGCGACCTTTGATTCGGATGCTCCGGCTTCCAAACGGTTCGTTACATACGGCGTCGACGACATCGAGTGCGGCAAGCAGACCATGGAAGAGCTCGCCAAGGTCATGGGCGGGAAAGGTATCGTTGCCGTGCTCGCAGGTAACCAGAATGCCCCGAATCTTCAGAAACGCGTTCAAGGGGTGAAGGAAGTCGCGAAGAAATTTCCCGGCATCACCATTCGTGATGTCTATTACCACAAGGAAACCGCGCAGGATGCCGCCGCCAAGATCGAGCAGGTCATGCAGGCCAATCCCGACATCACTGGCTGGGCGTTGATTGGCGGATGGCCGCTGTTCACCGACAATGCTCTCAAATGGAAGCCAGGCACCGTGCAATGCGTTTCCGTCGACGCGCTGCCCGCCCAACTCGCTTACATCCGCAGCGGCCATGTCCCTGTGTTGCTCGCGCAGCAATGCTACGAGTGGGGTCACCGCACGGTAGAGCTGCTCTTCGACAAGATCGTCCTCAAGAAGGATCCGCCGGCCGTGAAGGAAGTCAGCCAGCTGATTCCCGTGACGAAGGAGAACGTCGATGCGTTCGCCAAGAACTGGGACAAGTGGCTGCCGAAGTGATTTTTTGAAGTAGCGAGTAGCGGGTAGCGAGCATTTGGTTGCGCTGACGATTCCACTCACTACTCGCCACAAGCTACTCACTACTTCCGCTGTGGCCTATCTCGAATTCAACAACGTCACCAAGCGTTTCCCCGGCGTGCTCGCGCTCGACGGGGTGAGCGTGGGGATCGAGCGGGGTTCGTGTCATGCGTTGATCGGGGAGAATGGCGCGGGCAAGAGCACGCTCGGAAAAATTCTCTCGGGCGTCTACACCGCTGACTCCGGGGAGTTGCGTCTCGATGGAAAGGTGATCCACCCGACCACGCCGCTGATTGCCCGCGAACTCGGGATCGCAATGGTGCACCAAGAGCTGGCGTTTTGTCCGAACCTCACGGTGGCGGAAAATCTTTGCCTTGGTGATATGCCGCGTGGCGTGTTGGGCTGGGTGGATCGGTCGGAATTGCGGGCGCGGGCTCAAAGGATGTTGGCGGCGATTCATGCTGACATTGATCCGAACGCACTCATCGGCTCGCTTTCGACGGGGCAGGAACAACTGGTGCAGATTGCCGCCGCCGTCGGTACTGGCGCACAGGTCATCGTGATGGACGAGCCGACCAGCTCGCTCTCTGCGGGCGAGACGCGTGAACTCTTCCGTCTCGTGCGTGACCTGAAGAACCGTGGGATCACGATGATTTACGTTTCTCACCGTATGGAGGAGCTCTTCGCGCTGTGCGATGGGATCACGGTGCTGCGTGATGGCCGGCATGTTTCCACCGGGCGCGTCGCCGATACCACGCCGGCCAAAGTGGTCGCGCAGATGATCGGTCGAGAGTTGCTGGTGCAGACTGTCCGCCACCTCGATCGGACACCCGGCGAGGTTCGCCTGCAGGCGACGGGACTTTCCCACCCGCGGCGATTTTCGGATATCAATTTTCAGGTGCGGGCCGGCGAGATAGTTGGTCTGGCCGGTTTGGTCGGCGCAGGGCGGAGCGAAGTCGCTCAGGCCATCCTCGGGTTGGATCCGCAGGCGACGGGACAGATTTTGGTGCGGGGGAAATTACTTGAACCCGGTTCGATCAAAGCCGCGCTGGGCGCCGGGATCGGGCTCGTGCCGGAGGATCGCAAGCGCCAGGGCTTGGTGCTCGGGTTGAACTGCCGCGAGAATGCTGCGCTCGCGGCGTTGCCTTTGCTCACGCGACTCGGCTGGGTGAATCGCAAGAACGAGCGCGAAATGGTGGAAAAATTTTCAATCCGGCTGCGCGTGAAGGCGCCGTCGTTGGAAACCGGCGTGGCGGCGCTCAGCGGCGGCAATCAGCAAAAAATTGCGCTCGCGAAGTGGCTGGCGCGTGATTGCTCCGTGTTGATCGTGGACGAACCCACGCGCGGCATTGATGTCGGCGCGAAGGCCGAGATCTACCAACTGCTTGACGAGCTGGCGTGTGAGGGCCGGGCGATTCTGATGATTTCCTCGGAGCTGCCGGAGCTGATCGGCTTGTGCACCCGTATTCTGGTGATGCGCGAAGGACGGCTGGTGGGCGACGTGCCGCGCGCGGAATTCAGCGAGGCCCGCTTGATGGGTTTGATGTCGGGCGTGGCTGCGGAGTGACCTTCTACGGGCAAAGCGCGGCGAGCCGGAGTGCCGGGCACGAATGTTTCCCGAAAAGGGAAACGGCTTTATTGCTGGGCGAGCTTAGTGGCGCTGAGACGAACCACGAGTGGACCAATTGGCTTGTCGCCATCGCTCGGTAGCGGGGAAAGCGTGGCGGCGCCGCGGCGACGGTCTCGTCAGATGACGTTGCTTAGTCGCACCACGGGCAGCCGTGCGCCATTGGGCAA
>Ga0302321_100003945_pt1 | contig 12760 bp, 10 predicted proteins | sample Fen_T0_1_FD_202505 | JGI IMG/M metagenome (GOLD analysis project Ga0302321, IMG submission 202505) | Peat permafrost microbial communities from Stordalen Mire near Abisko, Sweden - Fen_T0_1 | ecosystem: Environmental > Terrestrial > Soil > Wetlands > Permafrost | place: Sweden: Abisko...
GCACTCACTGGGTTTTTTTTGCTCGTGACAGCAGCGCAGAAGGGTCGGTCCGTCGGGCATTCCGTGCTCAGTGCGCAGGACGCAGGTTGTACGGGACAACTACACAAGCCGCACCATTGAAGGTAGATTTGGAGGCACGTCGGAGCCGTTGCGGTCGACCCCGGTGACGTCGGTGACCCGCAATTGACGGAGACCGAGGCCGCGGCAATGCGGGACCGGCACTCGTCGCTACTTCGACACCCAGTCACCCCTCCGTCTCCAGCGGTACCAGCGTTACGGACCCCGGCATTGCCTGCTTGGACGGTCGTGCCAGCGCTCCCCCCGATCCCAGCATACGAATAGCCACCGGTACCGCCGCCCCAAGGCGTCCCAGAGAGAGCACCCCCGTCGCTCCCAGCATTCGAAAGGCCACCGGCACCGCCGCCCCAAGGCGTCCCAGAGACAGCGCTCCCCCCACTTGGATTGCCGTGACCGCCCGTCGAGACGCCACCCTCGTGCGCGCCGCCAGTAGTCACTACACTGCCGTGCCCCGCCATTGAAGTGCTAGGGTCGTCGTTGGAGGGGTTAGAACAACCGAGGATGGCAACTAAGATCCAACCGACGAAAAGGGGATGCGATTTCCGATGTATCATTCTGGGCTCGAACGGTCGCAAGACCTGTGCCAGGGGATTTCGTCAACAGTTGCCAACATTGGGTCCGGAGCGGAGCGACTTGTCCCCCACTATGGCGCAACCCAGGTCTCGCGCTTGGCACAGCTTGGCACACAGGGGAGAGGCCCCTTCTACTCGTGCCCGATCCTGGCTCAAGGAGCGACGCTGCTCTCACGCCTGGCTACGGGTGTGTCCCCAATATGCAAAGTCACGTCGTTGTTGAGCGCTCGGGCGGCTACGTTTTCGCGGTCTGATAGGATTCCGTGATCACGCCGAACCGACCAAAATGATTCCGAACTTCCCAAACCGAAGGTTTACATGGCTCCGAACACCAGCCGGTTGCAGGGAAGTTATCCCCTTGCCGTGGCGGTTCGGAGCAGATCCAACCGTTGAGTGGATTACGCACATCCGTTCGAGCAGCGAAGTTCCACGTTAGCGAGCAGGATGGGCACTAGTACGGCCTACATCTCAGGGTCGGAATGATAGCCTCGGGCCACAGCATCCGTGCGGGAGAAGGTCGCCATTGGGAACTGCTGCCTACGGCAAAAGAAAAGGGTTAGGCGCGACGCCATGGAGCATTGAGACAACAGCGCTAGTCCAAAGGTCCCGTAGGCGCAGTACCGAGGTCTGAGCTACGCTAATCCCTCACGTATGTCGCTCGCCCAATTAGCAGCGCTGAAACTGGTCGATAATTCGCGCAAGTAATGACACTATCTCATCCAATTAGCACCAAGGTCCTGCCCACGGTCATTGCCTTGATGACCGCATGCCAACCAGTGATTCTACGCCAGGCAACGAACCAGCAGCAACCGCCCGCACCCGTGCACCCGACTCCACCACCCGCAACTGTCGCGGCGCCCGCACTGCCACAGTTGCCGCCCGTGGACGCGGCGCCGCCAGCGGTCGAGGAACTGTTCACGGGTCGGGTTCAGCCCAAATTCAGCATCGATCCGCTCGGCACTTCTGCTGCGATCCGCGACGGGGAAAAGATCTTGGCGATTGTGACGGGTGACAGCGTCGAGCCCGTCGACATCCCCGATCCTTCTCCCGTCGCCGCGAAGGCGTACCCCTCGTACGCGGATCCCGAGGCCGAGCCTCTTTGGAATGTTGACCATTACTTCGGGCAGTGGAAAGATGGCATTTGGGCAATTGCAAAGAATGCCTTCGAGGCATGCGCGCTTGTTCGTTGGTCTAGTGGTTCTTGGCGTCCGGTCTTCTCGCATACAGACATTATTTGGGCAGGACTTACTGCCAACGGTCACGCCCTTGTCTTTCTTTCCTTCTATCGGCAGTGCTATGCAGATGACTTGGGTCCATCGATGCCGAGTTGCCCACGCGGCGTCGAAGGTTTTCGTGCCTTCGACGCAGATGGCAAACCTGCGACGGATGCGCCAGTACTGCCTTCGGTGCTCGCTCCTGGGGCTTGGAAGGTCCGTCCCGAGGTCGCGGCGCTGCCAAACGGCGAGGTAATTCTATCTCGATTGAGTGGACCCGAGCTGCCACGCAAGTCTCAACAACTGGTCGTTCACTGGACGCAGGCGCAGGCACGCGGGACCGTCCAGTGGCTTGGCGATCCGCATGATGATTTCAGAGGTTCATTGAAGGTGCAATCAATGGGAGCCATTCACATCGTGTCGGATGCCAACTACGGGTACCGCCGCGAGGGCACCTCGTGGAAGCAATGGAAACAACCGTCTGGTTCACTGAATACCTTCGCGGACCATACATTGTGGACCGTGACAAGAGAGGGCGAGCTATTGTGTTCCCGTGATGGAGATGAGTGGCAACAAGTTTGGTTGGGGCTGCCGACGACCGAAAGACCTATGACAATTAGGCATTTATGGCGCGGTACAGCCACCACGCTGTACGTCGTGGCATTCATAGGCTCGGCTGGTCATGTCTTCCGCGTCCGTAATGTGACACAGTGCCTGTAGTCCACTATGTGCACTGCGGTTCGGCGCAGCATTCGACCGAGTCGCCGAAAGTGTCGATATCGAAGTCGTGAAGAACGTTCGCTGTGCGCCCCGGATGAGCCGCAACGGAAAGGTCCAGTCTACGTTTGCGCGCCGCCACAAACCCAAATCTCCCCTCTCCAATTCAGACGACCACAAAACTCAAAACCCCGTTGCGGGTGCTACGGCAGCTTCCGCCAAGGCGGCGGCCAAGACATCCAAAGTCGGATCAAAGTGTCCAAGCGCGCCGGGGTGAGGTAACATCCCATTCACCACACCTTCTTCACTCAGAGTCGAATTTCCGGATCTCGTGTCGGTGGGGTCGTTACAAGGGTGGATACCTTCGGACCTGACAGGTGCATCTTTGGCACCCACGTGTATCAACCCGGTCTACAACAGCAACTCAACGGGCTGTATACCCTCACTCAGCGGGTCAGCATTTTGCGTGGCCGGCGTTGTTGCAAAGGATGCGACGGGAAACTCACAAGCCATGATTGACTTCCCACTCAACGCTCCCACGTCGGGAGCATTGAGCCGCATTTTCATTCCAAATTCGATAACGGTATCCGTGGAAGTTACTGCCGGTCTAGACGCCATAGCCCTAGTACTGATTGGAGCGGACAATACGACTTACGTCGCGAGTGTAGGCCATTGGGTGCCCAACGTTGCGATGCCAGTCAGCAATTTCACCACGACCGGGCTACCGGGGTCCGGCGAAGCCGTTGCTTCGACAACTGCCTTAACCCAATTGCTCCTTATCGTAACTAGTAGCGCGACTGCGTATACTCCATTTAGCCTGTGTTTGACGAACGTGACCACCCAATAGCGCCATACGGCTTGGCACGTGGCGCCAGTCGTCGGCCCAAACTGCGACAGCATTTTCGACGAAATCACAGACAGAGTCCTGTGGAACTGCAGTGATTGTTACAGCAATTTTGGTCAGTGTTGTAAGCAACACCGGTATTCTTGCACGTCGAGAAGACACAGAGATTCTGACGGCATTCGCCCGAGCAGCATTCCGTACCCGTCGAGCAAGTTTGGCCGAGCTTCGCGCAAGCGGCGACGCCAATGCCACCGACGCAATTGCCGCTACAACAGTCTCCGGGTGAGGTGCAGGCTGCTCCAGAGTTATCTGTGACAAGACAAGGATCATAGATTAGCACGTTGCACGTAAGAACCGCGAAAGCCGCGCACTTGTTAGACGAGCAATAGTTCGATTGGCATTGGTTCGATGCCGTGCATGATGATCCGTTCGCGGCTTGCGCCAGACAAGTCCCCGAACCTGAGTCGCAGTAACTACCCGAACAACACGGAAAATCTTGGTTGCAGCTCTGCCCCGTAGTCTTGCAGGCCGCGGGCCCGCATTTTCCAAGCAGGCACTTGTTCAAGGTACCACCACAACACTCGGCAGGCCTGGAACAGCTCGTTTTATCAGCAAGGCACGCTGCCACGACGCACTTGCTTTGAACGCACGTAGTTCCGGCAACACACGTTGTGTTGGCATTGCTGCAGCCCGTTGCTCCGAGTGGGAGAACGGTCGCGCTGGCGCCACCCGCGATAGCCGCGCCACCCGCGATAGCCGTGCTCCCCGCAGCGGCCGTCGAACCTCCACTCGCGGGCGCGCCGCCGACGGCTGCTCCGCCGTTCGCGGTATTGCCGCCATCGGCGATAACCGAGCCTCCAGAACTCGTGGAAGTCAACCCGCCTTGAGTCGTTGACGAAGCCGCGCTCGTACTGGCTCCAGCGCCGGCACTCGTTGAACTGCTGAGTGCACCCGCGTTGGAGATAACTCCACCCGAATGTGACGTGGAGCCCCCTACCAACTCCGTCGAACCGCCCGCGCTCGCGGTAATGTTCGGCGTGGACGATGACGAACACCCAAAAGCGACACTTACGGCAAGAACGCCGATGCTAAGCGTGCCTGTGCGTCGAGACAGCGAACCGCACAGTTGGAGATGACTCTTCCGCGGGAGCTAAGCGCTGGATGAGATCATGATTATTCGGCTAATCTGATCGGCGGCTTCGAACTTTTCAAGTCAAACTATCGATGTGGCTCGAAGCTGCAGACGCAGTGACGAAAGTGCAAGATGGGCGTGCCGCCACACTGGGTTTCTTAGCTAATAAGATTCAACCATTTGCTAGCCCCATCACGCGCCAGGATGTTGAACCCGATGACATGAAATTTTAGCGAAATTGTTCCGAACTAGGGAGTTTGGAGGAACTGGGCGCCTTCCGGTTCGATACGCAACCAAAGCCGTTAGCCACGATTCGTTACTAGAACGACGGAAGTGTTGCGGCGAGATGGGCGATGCAATCGCGCATTCGCTCACGCACCTCTGGGCGGCTGAGCTCGTACTCGTGCGTAAACAGCGCGAGATACCCGTGCTTCTTAAGTAAGGTGTCGAGCAAGGGCTCGGTGTTACCGCTGAGTAGGTTTTCGACGCGCACATGTGAGCGCCGAAGCGCAATCCCAGCGTAGTCGATAGCGCCCTTTTCGCGCAGTTGTGCTTTCTCGGGCTCTGGTAGCCTATACGCAACCTTGTCTTTGTCAGTGAGAAGCAATGCTTCGACACCAGCCTGGGTCAGAAAAGGCGCTGCCTCATAAGGCTCGGAGAAGTAGTGAAGTCGCACCCAGCGGCTACGGCGTCCCGCACCCGCAATTCGGTCGATTTCTCGGTAGATCGTGGCGAATGTGACCCGCTGATCCTCCGGAGTTTGAGTATGCGGGGGGGTGCCGAAATCGCGCGCGTGCGGACCAAAGCGCAGCCACGCCGCATCGGGCCCTGCGCAGAGTCCGAGTTTCACTTCGGTCAGGGATCGCTGAACCCCTTCAATGACTTGCCTCTCGAAAAGGTAGAGGTCCATGTTCGTCCCGAAGGTATCGTGAACCTCACGAAGAAACGCGAACAATTGATGTTCGAAGAGCCCGATCTTTCGATCAGTGACCTCAATCAGTGATTTCAGAACGTCGTCAATCGAGAAGTGATAAAAGGACATCATCCGAACATTTTCGAAAAGTCGGGCTCGTCCTCGATCAAAAGACCGTCTTGCTTCAGCACGTCGAGCGTCTGCTCCAGGTTCATAACGTCAGACTTCGAACTGTATTCGCATTTGATCGCTGGCTCGCTGACGCGCCGCTCGCCAATCTCGGGTAGTGGCGGCCGCACGACATAATACCCGTCGCGCGACGTTGTCCGAGAGACTTCATCTTCCGCAACCAAAATTTCGTGAACCTTTTCGCCAGGGCGGACGCCTACTTCGACCATCTGGATTGGCCGAGCGCCGATTAGCGCTTGAGCCACGGTGGTGATGCGCGACGACGGGACGCGTGGGACGAAGATTTCGCCGCGCTCCCCAAGCCTGTAAGCGTCCGCGATGGTGTCTACCGCGCGATTGAGTGACAGCAGGAACCGCGTCATCTCGTTCGTTGTGATAGTGACCGGCCCCCCTGCCTTAATTTGGCTGTGAAATAGCGGAACGACCGAGCCTCGCGATGCCAGCACGTTGCCGTAGCGCACGCAGATGAACCGGGTATTTCTACAGCGGAGGTTTGCGGCAACGAAGATGCGTTCTTGCAACGCCTTCGTCATGCCCATGACGTTAACAGGCTTACAGGCTTTGTCCGTCGATATGCCAATAACCGTCTCGACGGGGAGCCTAAGGTTCTCGATTACGCGCACTACATTTTCGGGCCCAGCGATGTTTGTCTGCACCGCCTCGAACGGGAAGTATTCGCAACTCGGCACCTGTTTCAGAGCTGCAGCATTGAACACGATATTTACGTCCCGCAGTGCGTTTGACAACGAAAAATAGTCGCGGACGTCACCGATATGGAAGTGCAAGATCTTGTCGAAGTCATCGTAGATCACCTCTTCCGTTGCAGCCCTCAGGTTTTGGAACGCGAGCCGCATTTCGTATTGTTTAGCCTCGTCGCGGCTAAAAATCGTAACCCGCTCTGGCCGCCCCCACTCGCCGGAGAGGATGCGCCTCGCTAACACTTTGCCGAGGGAGCCGGTGCCGCCGGTGATGAGGATTCTCTTGTCTTGAAACTGTACTTTAGCGTCTCCAATACTCATAGTTCTTTGCGTCCTCGACGAGGTCGGCCAACATCTCCTCCCAGCTGGGGATTCGAAGCCCGGTCTCTTTGGTAAATTGGGTGCTGTCGAGGCTACGGTCGCACTCGAACGTCACATTTTCGTGGATTTGGATGCCGAGCCCGAGCGGCGCCACGAGCCGTCCGAGTAGGTCGAACTTGCTGATTGGCTCCGATGCGATGTGCCAGATCCCGGACAGGTCGCAGCGTTTTTCGAGCAGGTCCATCAAGAGCTGGCACAGCGCGCGCGTTGTGAGTCCTGAATAGATCGCCTTAGAAAAGCCTTGAATCTCTCTTCCGCGTTGACTCAAAAACCACTCGATCAGGCCCGTTGACGCCGACAGCTCGCGACCGATTATCGAACATCGGATGGTCAGGTGCGGTGCCTCTTGGACTTCGCCGAGTAGCTTGCTGCGACCGTAGAGGTCGATAGGGTCCGGGGTATCAGCTTCCGAATACCTGCCGCGCTTTCCCGAGAACACGCAGTCGGTGCTGAAAAAGATCACTTTCGCGCCGTAGGCTGACCCTAGCTGTGCGAGTTGATGCGGGAACAGCGAATTTACCTGAATCGATGTGATGGTCTCGTGCGCTTCCCGCTTCTGTTTGATGATGCCGATACAGTTGAGGACCACTTCCGGACGAAAATTTCTGAATATCGCTTCGAGCCGCTTTGTGTCGCCGGAATCGACCTCACCCGCACATGAGCCTTTCGGGAGGAAGTGGAGAGTCCTATTTTGGTCGTCCACCTGCGACCTTGACGTCGCGAAGACCTCGTGGCGGGTCGAAAATGCGCGACAGGCCATATGGCCGAGCATGCCGTTGCTACCGAGAACAAGGACTTTCATCGAGCGCCAGCACCGTATGGTGAGTCGCTGGGGACGTCAAGGGCCGATACCGAGGCATCTGACTGTGGCGCTCGTTGGTCTTAGCGATATTGTGAGGTCGAAATCGTTCTTTTGCACAACCGTACGCGTGGGATTCAAATAGTGGAGTGTTTGGCGAATCGGATTTGGTAGTCGCATGATAACAATTAATCTTTGGTCTACTTAAATCCATGGGGTCAGAATAGTGCTTAGACGTGCCGACCGGAGGAAGCAGTAAGTGACAACTTACGCACACGCCGGATAGGCGACTGTCGGTCGAAGGGAAAGTTGGTCCAAGTGAAGATTTCTGTGATTATCCCGGTCAAGAATGAGGCGCTGACAATAGGTGCCTGCCTTGAACGTGTTTTCGACCAACGAAACGGCAGTGAACTTGAAGTCGTCGTGATCGATTCGGGGTCGACGGACGGCACGCTTGAGATCTTGAAGAAATTCGACATTAAGCTGACGCAGATTCCGCCGCACGAGTTTCATCATGGCCGCACGCGGAATCTCGGTGCTTCACTCGCCTCCGGGCACATTCTCGTATTGCTGACCGCCGACGCCGTTCCCTCTTCTTCGGACTGGCTGTCGAACCTCACGGCGCCATTGCTAACGAATACAGGAATTGCCGCAAGCTATGGGCGGCAGATCCCGAAAGACGACGCGAGCTACACGATTAAGGCGTCGTTAGCCACTATCTATCCCGATGAACCGATGGTGAAGCGGTTAAGTGATCTTCCAACAACCGGGCTTAGAACCTACCACTTTAGCAACGTCTGTTCGGCGTTTCTAAAGGAGGTCTGGCAGGAAGTGCGCTTTCCGGAAGACTTGGGCATTTGCGAGGACGTCGGCATCGCCAAACGGATTCTGGAGAAGGGGTATTTAATCGCATATGTGCCTACGGCCGTGGTGCGTCATTCGCACAATTACGGCGTGCAAGAGACATTGAGGCGCTATTTCGATATAGGCGTGGCTTTTCGACGCATGGGGATCATCGGCAATGGCTCGAAGGGAGTCGGGCTCGTCACCGGTGGCATGAAGCATGTGGTGAGCGTCGCCAAGAGTGCCATGCGGGAGGGCGGAATCGGAACTTGTGCCACGACCATCGCGATGAACGCTGCGAAATCGGTGGGGCTGGCTCTCGGAAGGATCGAGCCCGTAATCCCCATGCCGATTAAGAAGCGGATATCTCTCTATTCGGTTTTCTAGGACGAGGCGACATCCTCGCGTCTTCGGGAGATTGGTCCGGAATTTTTAGCGGGGCTTGCGCACCAAAATCATATCTTAGGTGTTCGGGCGGTTTTGCCGACCACACCAGTTAACCCAAATCACGTCTCTCGCGGTTTCTAGCTGTGTGGCGCGAAATGCGCTTTCCCAGTCACTCCAGCGGATGGCGACGGCACGCTCGAGAATTTGGGGGTCGATGGTGACAAGGTCGCCGTATTGCAGAACGTAACTGAAGAACTCGTCGCCGAGCTTGCGGAAGTCGCCCTCGCCGAGCGGCCAAGACATCCAAAGTCGGCTCAAAGTGTCCAAGCGCGCCGGGGTGAGGTAACATCCCATCCACAGACAACAACTGTAGCGGCAAAATAGAAATGTCGGGGTTGGGCAAAGTAGAAGTGTCGGGTTCACGGTACGTGACCGGGCATGTCGCCCCCGGTCCTGACCATGAGCAACCCCGAGTTCGAGCGCGCAGTTTTGCGGCGCTTGGTCCACGATAAGCGACTAACTCAAGGCAAAGCGGCTGAGATTTTGGGAGCTAGCACCGAGTTCAGAGAAAGCGTCCTTGGTCTCGTCAGGGCCCGCTACGCCGACTTCGGTCCAACCGCTGAGTTCTCCAACCTCGGCATCGTCGCTCCTGTATCGGTGAGCTCATTCAGATCGATGGCTGCGATCACGAATGGTTCGAAGAGCGTGCTGAGCGTTGCACGCTTTGGGTCTATATCGATGATGCAACAAGTCGGCTCATGGAGCTTTTCTTTTGCAACGCCGAATCAGCCTTCAACTACTTCGAAGCCACTCGCAAGTACCTCGCGAGTCACGGTAAGCCCGTTGCGGTCTACAGCGACAAGGCCGCCGTCTTTCGCGTCAACCGTCCTGAGCCAAAGGGCGGCGATGGCATTACTCAATTTGGACGCGCGCTAAGTGACCTCAATATTGACATTATTTGCGCCAATTCAGCGCCCGCCAAAGGTCGAGTCGAACGCGCCAACCTAACGCTACAAGACCGACTCGTCAAAGAACTACGCCTCAACGGCATTTCTAGCATTGCCGCCGCCAATGCGTTCGCTCCAAAATTCATCGCCGACTTCAACACACGCGAGCCGCACCAGAGCGAGGAAGATGCATCTCACTGCATCCGAAAGAGGACTTCCTGATACAGCTACGAAGCGAAGCCCGAACTGACGACGGCAGAGCCAACCTCAGGTTGCGCCCAGTCGTAGAGCACAGTCTTGCCACCCTACACAACCGCCAGGGCGAACGAGCCCGCTATCGCGGGCTCCACAAAAACCTCTTCGACCTGTGTCGCCACGCCGCCCTAACAAACCTAAACGTTATCCACAACTTAAGGGCCGCTGCATAATTGGTCAGTTCCCTACAGCGCATCTCATTACCGCGATGGGTGCAGAAACTGGATCTGACGTGATTGTCCCGGTTTTGGTGTGGTAGAGGGTAGGCGTGTCACGTGGACGCCAATCGAGGATGCACCTTCAGTTCCTTGCGCGAGCGGTTTGGCAATAAGCGCATTCGCTGGACTGGCGCCTGCGTTGATAGGTTCCTGAAACAGACGCGATATTTGCTCCTTGATAGAAATCCGCTCTACACGAAAGCGTTCCGATGAGAGGGGCAAATTCGACGGCTTTCAGCGCAATCGACAATATACTGATGAGCTTGCCCCCGTCTCGTGTTAGTTTTTCAGCCACGTACGGCTCAGAAACAGGACATTCCGAACCCACCGGCACGGTAGCTTATGAAGAACACACCTAATCGATTCCTAGTGTGCGCGACGCTCGCCGGCATAGTTACTGCTTGTGGCGACTCAACGCCCAGCTCCGCCGTAACCACCGGCGGCACGCAGTCAACCGGAGGGAACGCTGCTACAAGCACGACAGCCCCAGTTACCGGTACGGGCATCGGCGGCGAAAATTCGAGCGGTGGTGGCGTAACCAGGGGTGGCAGTGGTGGCCAGCTGAGCATGTCTACTGGCGTCTCTAGCGCAACTGGGGGTGGCAGTGGCGGCCAGCTGAGCACGTCCACGGGTGGTTCGATCGCAACTGGGGGGCAATCGATCGTAGGTTATAAACCTTGGACTCCGTCCGCCGCGTGCGTACAAAAAGCTAGTGCTCTAGTGGAGCAGCAGAGCGTGGCACAGCGCGTCGGGCAGATGACGCAGGTCAACAGCAGCGATACTAAGCAGGTGGCCGTATCACCCAGCGCCGTGACGTCAGGGTTCCTCGGGTCAGTCCTCAGTGGCGGTAGCACGTACCCAAGTGCGAATGATATCAGCGTGTCGGCCTGGACCTCCATGATCACGTCGTACGTCGACGCAAGCAAGAATGCATCACCTCACGTCGGTTTGCTCTTTGGTCTTGATTCCGTGCATGGTAACGACAAAGTCAAGGGCTCCGTAATGTTTCCGCATAACATCGGCCTGGGCGCGACACGCAACGAGCAGTTGGTTGAGAACGTGACGCGCATTACTGCCCTTGAAATGCTTGGTGTGGGTGCCAATTGGGCATTCGCTCCAGCCGTCGGAGCCGCACGTGACATCCGTTGGGGGCGCACATTCGAATCATTCAGTTCGGAACCGGATCTCGCCAGCCAACTTGGAGCTGCGGCCGTTAAAGGGCTACAAAACGGCAAACTGGGCGCGACGCAGAGCGTGCTTGCTTGTGCCAAGCACTTCGCTGGTGATGGTGCCACTGACGGCGGAAAAAACACGGGTGACGTGACGCTGCTCGACGAAGCCGCGTTCCGCAAGATCGCTGTCGACCCGTATCGCGCGTCAATTGCGGCAGGCGTGGGTTCCATCATGCCAAGCTACAGCAGCTACAAGGGCGAGCAGATGACGAATTCCAAGAAATGGTTGACTGACGTTCTAAAGACTGAACTCGGTTTTGCGGGCTTCCTTATATCGGACTGGGACGCTGTCGGTCGACTCACGAGCAAGACGGTTTGGAACGATCAAGTTGCGGCGGCCGTTAGCGCTGGCATCGACATGCTCATGGTGTCTGGAGGCGCGACGGGAACAGCCACGACCTCCGCACACTCAGCTGCCGAAGTTGCCAGCGCCTTGACCGCTTTCAACAACGCAAGCCAAGCTAACGCAGTTCGGGTCAAGGATGCGGTAACCCGCATTTTGACGATCAAGTGCGAAATGGGTTTGCTCGATGGCGACACCAGCGTCGATGCGTCACTCACGTCAGCGATTGGGTCGGCTGAACACCGAGCCGTGGCACGCGACGCCGTACGGCAGTCGCTGGTAGTGCTCAAGAACGACGGCATCTTGCCGTTGTCCGATTCTGTTGCGCACATTCATGTGACCGGCAGTGGGGCGGACTCTCTAGCCAAGCAATGCGGCGGATGGACCCTGGGTTGGCAGGGCATGGGCACTACGGGCGTGACGAGTACTAATGTCGGGACTACCGTGCTTGCAGCCGTCAAGAAGCGGTACACGGGTACGGTGACGAGTTCAACCGACGGAAGTGGTGCGACCGACGCGAATCTCGCGATAGTCGTGGTGGGTGAGTCACCTTACGCCGAAACACAAGGCGACACGAAAAATGGGGCTGCACCCACTCTCACGAGCCAGGATTTTGCGGCGATTGCAGCGGTCAAGGCAGCCAACGTACCGTTCGTCGTCGTCTTGTTCTCGGGTCGCCCGCTCATGCTCACTGATGCGAACAATGTTTCGGCTTTGGATGAATCCAACGCATTCATCGCGGCGTGGCTGCCCGGAACCGAAGGTGACGGTATCGCTGACGTATTGTTCGGTGATTACAAACCAACGGGCAAGCTCAGCTTCGCGTGGCCGGCGACTGCTTCACAGATCCCTCTGAACGTCGGGGACGGTACGACGCCGCTATTCGCGTATGGATTCGGCTTGACCTATCCGTAGCAATTATCAATCGTGTTTGCGATCAATCAGCCGAAGTTCTTGCGGCACCACGACAAGGGTTACCGTTCCTTGTCGTGGTGCCA
>Ga0302321_100003946_pt1 | contig 12759 bp, 10 predicted proteins | sample Fen_T0_1_FD_202505 | JGI IMG/M metagenome (GOLD analysis project Ga0302321, IMG submission 202505) | Peat permafrost microbial communities from Stordalen Mire near Abisko, Sweden - Fen_T0_1 | ecosystem: Environmental > Terrestrial > Soil > Wetlands > Permafrost | place: Sweden: Abisko...
GTACGTGACGCGCGCAGCGGGCATCATCGCCTACCTGCTCTTATGTCTGTCGATGGTCTGGGGACTGGGCGTCGCCAGCAAGATCTTCGATACCCTGCTCGACCGGCCCTTCACCTTTGATTTCCACGAGTTCATCTCGCTGTTGGCCTTAGGCTTCACCCTCTTGCACATTACCGTGCTTGCCCTGGATCATTACCTGCCCTACTCCCTCCTGCAAATCCTGGTGCCGTTCCTCTCGCCCTATCGCCCCTTGTGGGTGGGTATTGGTGTGATCGGTTTCTACATCTCGCTGTTGGTGACAGTGACCTACTACCTGCGCTCGCGCATCGGCCCAAGCACCTTCCGCGCCATTCACACCCTCAGCCTGCTTGGGTACGTGGGTGTCACCCTGCACGGGCTGTTTGCCGGCACCGATGCTGCCCTGCCCGCGATGCAGCTGGTCTACGCCGGCACCAGTCTGGTGGTCGTCTTCCTGACGTCCTACTGGCTGTTGACCGTCGCCCACCGCAAGCTGGCGACGAAGATGGCCCCCGAAAAGCCATTGGTCAAGCCAAACCCCACCCGCGCGTTACGTTAACCGGAACATGACAACACCCCGAGAAGTCAAGCTTCGGGGCGCTGTCATGTTTGTAATTAATCATTGATGTTACGCAGTCCTGCCACTGAGACACGGAGCTTCTTTACCATTTTTTCTCAGCGACACCGCGTCTCTGTGGCAAGAGAACGAGGCCTGTGCGTAACATCAGTTAATCATATTGCTATCAGGCCGCCCACTTGGGCGGCTTTTTTTCGCGCCCGGCCAGCAGCAGATAGCTATACAGCAGAATGCCGCTGACAATCCCGATCGACCACTTTACCGGCCACGGGATCGTCTCGGAGGGTGAGATCAGCCCCTCGATGGTGCCGGCAACGACCAACATCGGTGCCGCTCCCAGCAGGAGCATCACCGCCTTGCGCGCCGCCAGGGTAAGCGCGTCGCGCCGGCGCAGCAGGCCCGGGTGGATCAGCGCCCAGCCCAGCATCAACCCCGATCCGCCCGCCATGAAGATAACGCTCAATTCGATCACGCCGTGGCCGATCACGAATGTGGCCAGATCGAAACCGATGCCGTAATACGAGGTCAGCCCCAACAGCCCGCCCAGATCCAGGCCGTTTTGCACCAGTATCCAGATCGTCAGCAAACCGCCGCTGACCCCGCTCGCGAAGGCCATAAAGGCCACCCGGATATTATTCTGCATGATAAACGAAGACGCATACGGTCGCTCGTTGACCGGAATATCGATCCACAATTGTTTATTCTGGACGGTGGGGATCAGTTGCTGCGCCGAGGCCGACAGCAACCAGGATGCATTCGCCGGGCGGGCGGCAATACTGATCCCGGCAGTCAGCGCAGGAACGAGCACAAAGGCCGCTGCGATGGCCGTAAAGATCAACGTCTGGCGGAACAGCCGCGGGAAGCCGCGCAGCACGAAATCCACCAGACGGTTATATGCCAGTGCCTCGCCGCGGTAGATGCTGGCGTGTGCCCGCGCCACCAACCGGTTGAGATACTGGGTCAGCTGGTGGCGCGGAAAGTCGCGCTGTGCCAGGGCCAGGTCCGAGGTGACCGCCCGGTACAACCGGCTCAACTTTTGAACGTCAGCGGGGGAGAGCCGTTTGATGTCTTTTTCGCTGGCTGCCAGGACCTGGGCAAGCTGTTCCCAATCGGCCTTGCGGGACTGATAGAATTCTTCCGGGTGCATTTTCCCTGCCCATCGTGTACAATAACGGATAAGTTGTCCCTTACGGATATAAATTCTACCAGATAATCCCTATGGCCCTTCCTGATGACGTGCTCAACATCGATACACCCGAAAACGTAGCCTTCGGCTACACAGTCGCCGGGATCGGTTCGCGTTTCATCGCCGCGTTGGTCGACAGTACCATCATTGTGCTGCTGCAGCTTGTGGTCATCGCCATTTCAGTCATTGCGATGAATGGCGCAAACCTGGCCAACGTGCTCGGCCCATGGGTCTCGGCTATCCTTGGCCTGGTTGCCTTCCTGCTGTTCTGGGGGTATTACATCTTCTTCGAAATGCTCTGGAACGGACAATCCCCCGGCAAGCGTTGGGTCGGGCTGCGCGTGATCCGCGTGGACGGTACGCCTATCACGCTGGCCGAGTCCATTATTCGCAACCTGGTGCGCCTGGTCGATTTCCTGCCTATTGGCTATGGGATCGGTGTGATTACCATGTTCGTCAACGAGCGCGCCCGCCGGTTGGGCGACCTGGCAGCCGGTTCGCTGGTGGTACACGACGGCGGCCAACTCTCCCTCCAATCCATCCAGCGCGCAGCCTCCCGACCCATTATTGCGCCGATTACCGGCGTCCTCCCCACCATCGACGCTGCCCTGCCGCTCGAACGCCTGCAGCAGGACGATATCCAGCTCATGGAGGATTTCCTGGCGCGCCGTTATAACCTGCCCAACGCACAGGCCTTGAGCCGGCAAATCCTGAAACGCGTATATAGTGTTATGGGCAAGGAATTGCCCCAAGATCTGGCGCAGCCCGAGCAGCACCTTGTCGCACTGGTGCAGAGCGTCCGCAGCCGTTTTGATAGCAAAGATACGAAGAATGAGGCCCAACCATGAGTACAAACACCAAACGACTTCTCCTGATTATCGGAATTGCAGCCGCCTTCTGTCTTGTGGCGGTGGGCGTGGCGGCGGGTGGCGTATTCTTATTGGGAAACCGCCTGAAGGACAACTTTGTCACCGACCGCACCAAGGTCCAACAAATGGCGCAGTCCATCATCCACTACGAACTCCCGCCTGGTTACAAAGAACAGGTGGGCATGAACTTCGTGTTTTACAAAATGATCATGTTCTCTCCGCCAGGGTCTGGCGACCAATCCCTGATCCTTTTGGCCCAGTTCCAGCCCCAGCAGAATATGACCCCCGACGAGATGGCCCAGCAGATGCAGCAATCCATGGAGCAGCAGAGCGGCAATAGCGTCAAGCTCAAGGTGGTGGAGACCCGCAATGTAACCATCGACGGCAAACAGACTTCCCTCACAGTCAGCGAGGGCAGCAATTCGAGTGGGATGCCCATCCGCCAGTGGATGACAGCTTTCAAGGAAAAGTCGGGCATCGTCCTGGTCATGATCCGGGGGGCAATATCCGAATGGGACGATGCAACCTGGAACTCATTTCTGGCTTCCATTACCTCATAATGCAATCCTGCAGGAGCGTGGCATGGACGAAAACAAACCGTTAAACTGGTCTCCCCAGCCCGGGCTTGGTTACGCGGTCACGCGCCGCCCCGATGGCGGGTTGACTGTGACCTTTCACGACCTTTCGGACCAGACCCTGGCGGACTGGCGGGAATTCGCCTTTGCGCATTTGCTCGATTCGGATCGTCTTACCCGCAACCTGTACGACCTGCGCGAGTTGAGTGAGATCCCCGAAAAGGCCATCAAGGTTGCTGTGGAAGTCAACAGCGATCCATCCACCCGCAATTTGCGCGTCGGTGTGCTGGTTGCGGGTGAAAGCGCCCACCAGGCGGTTGCCAGGGTGGCTTCGGGCGTGGCAGGCGGCGGGGCAGCCATCCGCATCTTTACCAGTATCGAAGAAGCCGAGGCCTGGTTGAAAAAGCCGCTCGACCAGATCATTTAGGCATGATGGAAAACCTGCAGGTAGGCCAAAAGCGCTTCGACTGGGGTGACCGCACCTACGTGATGGGCATCCTCAACGTCACCCCGGATAGTTTTTCGGGGGATGGGCTGCTTTCAGCAGCCCATCAAGACGGCGCCGGGCTGCCGCTCGACACAATTCTGGCCCAGGCCGGGCGTTTCGTCCAGGCCGGGGCCGACATCCTGGATGTGGGGGGTGAATCTACCCGCCCCGGCGCAGCGCCTGTCAGCCAGGACGAAGAGCTGGCACGGGTCGTGCCGGTCGTGCAGGTGCTGGCGTCGACATTCCCCGAGACAGTCATTTCGATCGACACCTACAAGGCGGTGGTAGCCGAGGCGTGTTATCAGGCCGGTGCGCGGCTGCTCAACGATGTATGGGGCCTGCGCGCCGACCCGGCCATGCCGGCCTTTGTCGCAAGTCATGCCATCCCGGTGATCCTGATGCACAATCGCAGCAAGACCAGCAATGCCCAGGTGCTCGAGCGTCTGGGGGGACGCTACGTGGGCATGGAATACGGGGACCTGCTGGAAGATGTCAAGTCTGACCTGATGCACAGCGTTCAGCTTGCCCGCGAGGCGGGCGTACTCGACGACCACATCATTCTCGATCCCGGGATCGGCTTCGGCAAGACCGTCGAACAGAACCTGGAACTGCTCAACCGGCTGGACGAGATCCGCGCTTTGGGCTTCCCCGTCCTGCTGGGGCCGTCGCGCAAATCCTTCATCGGCTATACCCTGGACCTGCCGCCCGACCAGCGCCTGGAAGGCACGGCGGCTGCCGTTGCGGTGGGCATCACGCGCGGCGCGGATATCGTGCGCGTGCACGACGTGGAGAGCATGCTGCGCGTGGCCCGTATGACCGATGCCATCGTCAGGCGAAAGGCAGGCTGACATGCCTTCCGATTACGACAACGACCTGCTGCGCGAAGCCGTCTTCAATATCAAGACCGGGGACCTCACCGCCGCCCGCCATTATCTCGAACGCGCCCTGGAAGTGGCCGACGACTGGGATACGCGGACCGAGGCCAACTTCCAGATGAGCCAGATTACCGACGACCCGGTGGAGAAGCGCAAGTATCTCGAAGAGACCCTGGCCATCAGCCCCACGCACGCCGAAGCGCGCCGGGCGCTGGCCATCCTGGACGGCAAGCTCAAGCCGCAAGACATCGTCGACCCGGATCATCTGCCGGCGCAATCCAGCGACGAGCGGAATGCCGCGGTGGATCGCTTTGCCTGCCCCAAATGCGGCGCGCGCATGGTCTTCGACGGCGATGGGCGCACATTGATCTGCGAAAACTGCTCTCGCCAGGATGTCCTGAACCCGGCCGCCGTCCAGGTGGAGCAGGATTTCATCATCGCCATGGCCAACGGCCAGAGCCAGCGCAAGCCGGTCGCCACGAACGCCTTCGTCTGCCAGGGCTGCGGCGCTCGCGCCTTGCTCCCACCGCAGGCGATCTCCGAGACCTGTTCCTACTGCGGCTCGGTGTATGTGCTGGCCGGGGCGACCGAACTGGTCGAGCCGGATTCGATCATCCCCATGGCGTTCAACCAGCGCGATGCCGCCCTGCGCCTGGTGCAGTGGGTCGAAAAGCACAAGATCACCCCGCAGGGCAAGATACAGGCTCCGCGCGGGTTGTACCTGCCGGTGTGGACGTTCGATATCATGGGGAACGTTCCCTGGCACGGCGTGACCTATTCCAGCGAAATGCCCGGCCTGGGCTCAGGGTTTGGCAGCGCCGGGCCCCTGTCTTTATCTCTGGGCGGCAGCAAATATCAAAACAAACAGGCCCGTTCGGTCTCGGGCAATCGCGACGTCTATTCCGATGACGTCATCGTCCCGGCCACTTCGAAGCTGGGCGATTTGTTCGTCAAGATGCTCAAAGAATATACCTACTCGGGCGCTGCCGCCTACGACCCGCGTTACCTGGCCGGCTGGCCGGCCGAGATCTACGAGACGGCCATGGCGCAGGCTTCGCTGAAGGCGCGCGGCCAGGTGGCCGATGACGTGGCCCATAACCTTGGCTCGTGGCTTTCAGGCGAGTACTCCAGCCTGTCGGACCTGGGCTATTCGACGGGCAACCTGGCAGTAGTCTCGTTCAAGCTGGTGTTGGTGCCGGTCTGGGTCACGGAATACGAGCTGGAGAACCGCCAATTCCGCGTGTTGATCAACGGGCAGAACGGGGCGGTGCACGGCGAGACGCCGTCGCACGGCATCCTGGGCTGGCTCGACGGTGTGTTGGGCAACTGACATGCTCGCTACCCTGCTCATCTGGCTGTATACGCTCTTTATGTGCTACGTGTACGGGGGCCTTATTCTAGATCTTACGCGGCGCTGTCTGCGCCTGCCAGCCAAACTGCCTGCGCTGCCCCTGGTGCTGGTCAGCGGGCTGATTGTACTGACCACACTGGCTTCCTTCTTTTCCCTCTTCGTTCAAATTGGGCTGCTGGTCAACCTGGTCCTGCTTGGCGGAGCCGTGGCTGCGCTCTGGGCACGCCTGGTGCCCCTGCCACGCCTGGCGCGCCCGGCGGCCTTATTGCTGTTGGTGCTCGCCTTGGCTGCGGTCGTAGTGCTCGAGAACACCACGCACCGCCCGCTCAACCCCGATACCAATATCTACCACGCCCAGGCCATCCATTGGATCGAAAGCTACGCGGCTGTGCCCGGCCTGGGGAACCTGCACGGGCGACTGGCCTTCAATTCGGCCTGGTTCGTCAGCAACGCCCTGTTCAGCCTGTCTTTCCTCGGGCTGCGTTCCTTCCACCTGGCCGCGAGCGTGCTCTTTCTGGCCGCGCTGCTGTTCTTCTGGGATGGCTTCCGGGCCTTGGCCCGCGGCGAGATGCGGGTCTCCACGTTGCTCAAGCTGCTCTTCCTGCCGCTGGCCTTTTCGCAGCTCGGGGCGGAACTCTCCTCGCCGGGTACAGACCTGCCTGCCAGCCTGCTGTTGTGGCTGCTGGCCGTGCTGTGGGCCGAAACCGGCGAGGCGGAAGAACCTTTTCATCCGCTGCTGGGCGTGCTCCTGGCAAGCTTTGCGCTGACGGTAAAGCTCTCGGCTGCCCCGGCGCTGCTGCTGGGGCTGTTCTTCTTCGTCGAGGCTGTCATGCGGCGGGAACTGCGCCAGGCCGGCGCCCTGGCTGCCTGCGCGGCGCTGGTGCTGCTGCCCTTCGTGGCGCGCAACCTGGTTCTTTCAGGCTACCTGATCTACCCCTTCCCGGCCCTGGACCTGTTCTCGTTCGACTGGAAGGTGCCGCTGCAGCGCGCCGTAGACGAGGCGCTATCCATCCGGGCCTGGGGGCGCTTCCCGCGCATGGATGCGGCCCAGGCGCTGGCCATGCCCTTCGGCGGGTGGTTCCCGCGCTGGCTGGCGGACCAGACCGCCAACCGCCAGGGCTTGTTCCTTGCCGCGGCCCTGTCGCCGCTCGCTGCCATTCCTGCATGGCTGGCCAGGCTGCCCTCGCGGCGTACCTGGTTTGGCTGGTTGGTCTTCTGCGGCGGGACGCTCTTCTGGCTGTTCAGCGCGCCCGACTTCCGCTTCGGCTACGGCTTCCTGTTCGGGGCGGTCTTGCTGGCGCTGGCCCCCTGGCTGGCAGCCGCACTGCGGCGCAGCGGGCTCGCGCCCGAGCGGCTCACGACGCCTGCCGCGCTGCTGGTGCTGGCTTATCTTGGTTTCACGCTGGTCACTTCGTTCGAGCCGGCTACGTTTAGCGCGCGCCTGCTGCTGCCGGCCGATTACGACCGCGTGGCGACGCAGGCCTGCGCGCTGGCCAACGCCAGCGTCTCTTGCGCCAAGGCCTACAATGCCTGTTCGTACCAGGCTTTCCCCTGCATCCCCGGCCCGCGCCCCTGGGTGGAACTGCGCGGTCCCAGCCTGGGTGACGGGTTCCGCGCCCGGACGCCGTAGGCGTAGTAAACCGGTGAAGGAGTAGACAAGTAAACAAGTAGACAAGTAGGCAAGTAACAGGTAAACATGAGTCCCTTTGGCCCAGATCAGCGTTGGCAGTGGGTTAGACCCTAATGAATGGGGAAATGTACCAACTACCAATCTACCAAGCACCAATTTACCTGTCTACCTGTCTACTTATTTACCAATCTACCAATCTGCCAATCTACCAGTTTCCCCCTCCTTCTCCATTCATCACTAACCATTCCCCATTCTGATAAAATGGAAGCATGTCCTCCCTGCCCATCCTGCGCCGCCGGCGTGAACGCCGCCTGAACGAGCGCCGGCGTTCCGACAGCCGCCTGACCCGTGGATTTCTGTCTACGGGCCTGCTGCTGGCCATGCTGCTGGCCGCGCTGATCATCGGCGGCGCATTCGGCTACGCTTCCGTCACTGCCGACCTGCCGTCGATCGATCTGCTGCCCGCGCTGCTCGACCCTCCAAACGGTGCACTGCTGCAGCCCAGCCGCGTCTACGACCGCACCGGCGAGCACCTGCTGGCAGTGCTCGCCCCACAGGACGGGCCGCGCAACTATCTGCCCCTGGACCCAAGCGCAACCGAACACATCCCAGATGCCCTGGTGCGTGCTACCCAGGCCGTGGCCGAGCCGGATTTCCAGACCAGCCCCGGCTTTAGCGTGCGCGGGTTGAGCGACCCAAACGCGCACCCCACCCTGGCGCAATCCCTGGCGGCGGACCTGCTGCTGTGGAATGAGAAGCCGGACCTGCGGCGCGCAATCCGCGAGCGCATCCTGGCGGCGCAGATCACCGCGCGCTTCGGGCGCAGCAAGGTCATGGAGTGGTACCTGAACAGTGCCAACTACGGCCACTTTGCCTACGGCGCGGACGCCGCCTCGCGGCTGTATTTCAGCAAGCCGCTCTCGCAAGTCAACCTGGCCGAGGCGGCCTTGCTGGCAGCCGTCGGCCAGGCGCCGGCCATCAACCCGCTGGATGCGCCGCAGGCTGCCATCCAGCGCCAGCAGCAGACCCTGGATACCATGCAGTCGCTGGGCCTGATCACCCCGCAGGAAACCAGCCTGGCGCGCTTCGTGCCGCTGGATTTCCAGCAGGGGTCGCCGCCGCAGGAGGTCGCGCCGGCTTTTACGGCGCTGGCGCTTTCGCAATTGGGCAGCCGGGTGGACCGTGAGCGCATCGAGAGCGGCGGCATGCGCGTCATCACTACGCTGGATTACACCTTGCAGCTCCAGGCCGACTGCGCCATCAAGACGCAAGTGGCGCGCCTGGCCGGCCAGAATATCGATCCTTGCGATGGCGCAGGGGCGCTGCCCGCCCTGCCGCCCGGGTTGAACACGCCGGAGGCCTCGGCCAGCGCCGTCGTCATCGATCCGCATACGGGGCAAATCCTGGCGGCGGTGGGTGAAACGCACCAGGGACAGGAATCCGCGTTTTTGACGGTACACCGCCCCGGGACGATCCTGACGCCGTTCATCTACCTGGCGGGTTTCACGCGCGGGTTGAGCCCCGCCTCTTTGGTCTGGGACATCCCATCGGACAGCGTCACGATCCCTAACCCGGATGGTAAGTTTCACGGCCCGCTGCGCCTGCGCACGGCGCTCACCAACGATTACCTGGTGCCGGTGGAACAAGTCTTTACGCAAATGGGCGCGCCGCTGGTGGCGCGGACGTTGCACCCGTTTGGCCTGGACCTTTCTGCCGCCAGCGCCAGGGAACTGCTCGACGGCTCGACGCGTTTCTCGCTGCTCGACATGGCCCAAGCCTACGGTATTTTTGCTGCACAGGGGGCGCGGGTAGGGCAGCCGGGAAGCAGCGCGGGCGGAGATCAACTGGGCGCTTCGGCTGTGCTGCGTGTGGAAGGCGCAGACCGCCGGCTGTATCTGGATTACGGCCAACCCCAAACCGCGCAGGTGCTCAGCCCGCAATTATCGTACCTGATTACAGACATGCTCAGCCATCCGGGCCCGCTGGCGATTGGCATCCCTGCGGCGGTCAAAGCGGGCCAGAGCATCGATGGACAGGAAACCTGGACGGTGGGCTATACCCCCGAGCGTGTGGTGGTTGCCTGGGTGGGCAGCGGCACAGCTCCCACGCCGCGAGCAGCGGCAGGCTTATGGACGGCGTTGATGCAGGACGCCAGCGCCGGCGTGCCGCCCGACGACTGGACCCAGCCGGCGGGCGTCGTCCGCCTGCAGGTGTGCGAACCATCGGGCTTGCTGCCGACGCCGGCCTGTCCCAACCAGGTCCAGGAGGTCTTTCTGGACGGTTATCAGCCCACCCAGGCCGATACGCTGTACCAGACCTACCCAATCAATCGTGAGACCGGGCTGCTGGCCACGGTCTTCACTGCGCCACAGTTAGTGGAGAACCGCGTCTACATGATCGTCCCGGCGCAGGCACAGGAATGGGCCAAAGCGGCAAAGCTGCCCGTCCCGCCCAACACCTACGACACGATCCAACAACCGCCGCCCGACGCGGATGCGCACATCAGCAGCCCGGCCATGTTCGCGGAGCTGCAGGGCAAGGTTACCGTCAGCGGCACGGCCGCCGGCTCGGATTTTGCGTATTACCGCCTGCAATATGGCCAGGGGCTCAACCCGCAGAATTGGGTGCAGATCGGCAGTGACAGCAAGACGCCGGTTAACGAGGCGGCGTTGGCCGAGTGGGACACGAGCGGGCTAAATGGGCTGTATGCCCTGCAGCTGCTGGTCGTCCACCAGGACAACAGCATTACGACAGCTACTGTGCAGGTGATGATGAAGTAGATGGGGAGATTGGTAGATTGGGAGATTGGTGGTTGGTAGATTGGTAAACAGGTAGGCAGGTAAACAGGGAAGCAGGTAAGCAAGTAACAAGTAAACAGGGAAGCAGGTAAGCAAGTAACAAGTAAACAAGGAAACAAGTAAACAAGGAAACAGGTAAACAAGGAAACAGGTAAACAAGGAAACAGGTAAACAAGGAGATGGAGGGGGACGGGTGTGTTGCGCTTCGGTTGTTCTATAGTTATCCCATAAGCTTCCCATAAGCTTCCCATAAGCTTCCCGGTCATCTCGCAGACGCCTGCTCAGGGGTGTGGTCAGGGGAACTGCCAGCGGGTGGCACCGCCGACGAAGTCGCTTTCCAGCCAGGCCAGGGCCACTTTCAGGCGCAAGGCCAGAGTGACGTTTTTGGGGTCGGCAATATCGGGGCGGACGTTATATTTCAGGTCGTAAGCTGCGACGAATTCGGCCAGCAGAGCGGGATCATCGACCGGCTGCGCCAGGCCCTCCAGGATGACCACGTCATCGCCGCTTTCCAGGTGGACGACGAGATCGGGTTGATGTGCCAGGTTGCGTCCCTTGGTGCTGGCGCGGCTGGTGCTGAAGAGGAAGGTCTCGCGCACCCAGACGCCCCAGACCGGCATGGCGTGCGGGCGCCCGTCGGGGCGGGTGGTATTGATCCAATAATTGCGCGAGGTGGCAATCTTGCGGCTGACTTGCTCCCATGAAAGCAGTCCCGAACCACCCTCCGGCGGCTGGAGGCCATAGTCTGCAGGCATAACGGGCCGGCCAGGAGTGGTGGTTGTAGGCATGTGAATTCCTTTCTACTCTTCTACCCCTGGCGCATCCAGCGCTTGACGGCCTGGACGGGGTGAACGTGTTTTTCGAATGCGTCGAGCAGGGCCTGCGGTTCTGTGGCAACGGACAGCATGCGGCGGTGTTCCGGGAAGACAAAGCCCTCACGTTCGGCGTGCAGCAGCATTTCCAGCAAGGGGGCAAAGTAGCCGCGCACATCCAGCAGGCCGACCGGTTTTTGGTGGACGCCGATCTGGCCCCAGGTGAGGGTTTCGAACAATTCGTCGAAGGTGCCCAGCCCGCCGGGCAGGGCGATGAAGCCATCGGCCAGCTCGTGCATGCGCGCCTTGCGCTGGTGCATGGTGGTCGTCACCTCAGTGTGGGTCAGGCCCGTTTGTGCCAATTCGGGGGTGTCCATGCTCTCGACAATCACGCCGACCACTTCGCCGCCGGCGGCCAACATCCCCTCGGCCAGGGCGCCCATCACGCCAGTGCGGCCCCCGCCGTACACCAAAATCAGCCCGTTCTGTGCCAGGACGCGGCCCAGGGAACGGCCGGCGTTCAGGTAATCGGGGTGCACGGCGTCGGCAGAACCACAAAAAACGCAGATCGATTTCATGAATTCATCTCACATTCATCTTGGCAGGTTATTATGGAAACATTCGTTTTGGGTTTCGGCATCAGCCGCAGACAAGCATATTCTACCGCTTCGGGCAAAAAAGAAAGGCCCGGGCGGGGTGATTTACACGGAATTAGTTAGAGTTATATTAGACTGGGACATTCGCGCTTGACGGGCATCTCCCAAAAGACATAGAATACTATTTATGGAATATAGAGATTACTACCAGAGTCTGGGGTTATCGCGAAGCGCCAGCGCGGACGAAATCCGCAGTGCCTACCGCAAGTTGGCAATGAAATATCACCCGGACCGCAACCCCAACGACAAGCCGGCCGAAGAGAAATTCAAGGAAATCAACGAAGCCTATCAGGTGCTCTCGGACCCGCAGAAACGCGCGCGCTACGACCAACTCGGCAGCGCTTACTCGCAGTACGAGCGCGGCGGCGGCGCGCCGGGAGGCTTCAACTGGGGCCAATGGCAGACCGGTGCCGGGGGCGCACAGCAGGTCAACTTCGATGACTTGTTCGGCGGCGCGGGCGGCGGTTTCTCGGATTTCTTCAGCGCGATCTTCGGCGGCATGGGTGGGGGGGCGCGGCCGGACGCCGGAGCGCGCCGGGCGTCGCCCTATGAACAAGCGCTGACCATCTCACTGCAAGAGGCCTACGAGGGCACCACGCGCCTGCTGGAAGGTGGCGGGCGGCGTATACAGGTGAAAATTCCTCCCGGCGCGAAGACCGGCACCAAGGTGCGCGTCGCGGGCGGCGCGCCGGGCGGCGCAGACCTGTACCTGAAGGTGGCCGTGGAGGCCGACCCGCGCTTCGAACGCGATGGGCAAAACCTGAACGCCCCGGTCAACGTGGACCTGTTTACCGCCCTGTTGGGCGGTGAAGTGGAAGTGCAGACCCTGACCGGCAAGCTGAAATTGACCATCCCCGCAGGAACCCAGCCCGAGCAAGTCATCCGCATAGCCGGGCGCGGGATGCCGCATTTGAAAAGCCCGCAG
>Ga0302321_100003947_pt1 | contig 12757 bp, 10 predicted proteins | sample Fen_T0_1_FD_202505 | JGI IMG/M metagenome (GOLD analysis project Ga0302321, IMG submission 202505) | Peat permafrost microbial communities from Stordalen Mire near Abisko, Sweden - Fen_T0_1 | ecosystem: Environmental > Terrestrial > Soil > Wetlands > Permafrost | place: Sweden: Abisko...
ATCCAGCCCTTGTCCCAGCAATCTTCGTTGATGAGCTCGGGGCTATTTTCCAATGCACCGTTGATGCGCGTGATCTTGCCGCTGACCGGCGCGAATAGATCGCTCAGCGTTTTCACGCTCTCGATCGTACCGAAGGTCTTGCCCGCGGTCACGCTGTCGCCGACCTTGACGTCCAGGCTGACGAGCGTGATGTCGCCGAGTGCATCGACCGCGAACGCAGTGATGCCGACCAGTAGCTCGCCGCCCTCGGTCCGAGCCCACTCGTGGTCCTTGGTATACTTGCGGTCGTCTTTGACTTCTTTGGGGCTCGACATCGCTCGCTTCATCTCCTCGGTGGGGGGCCGCTCACTTGCGCTTGTAAAAGGGAGTCTTGACGATCTTGGCGGGGATCTGCTTGCCGCGGCAGTCGACCCAGAGCTCGCTCCCGATCGCGCTCGAGGCGACGGGGACATAGCCGAGACCGATGCTTTTGCCCAGGGTGGGGGAGGGACCGCCCGACGTACATACCCCGAATGGCTTACCTTGGCCGTCGCAGAGCGGGTAGCCGTGGCGGGCGATTCCGCGCCCGGTCATCTCGAAGCCGACCAGGGTGCGCTCGAGCCCGTGCTCTTTGACAGCAATTAATGCGGATTTGCCGGTGAAATTGGGTTTGTCCAACTTGACCACCCAGCCCAGCCCGGCCTCGAGCGGGTTTTTGGCCTCGTCGATCTCGTTGCCGTACAGCGAAAGCCGCGCGTCGAGACGCAGGGTGTCTCGTGCGCCGAGTCCGATCGGTTCGATGCCCGCGTCGCTCCCCGCCGCGAGCAAAGCCTCCCACAGGGGCACAGCGTCGGCCCAAGCGCAAAACAACTCCACGCCGTCTTCGCCAGTGTAGCCGGTGCGCGCGATCAAGCATTGGATGCCGGCTACGGTCCCGTTCGCGAAGCGGAACGTCTTCAGCGAAGACAGGTCCGGGTCAACACCCGCGCGGGCCAGCACTGCAAGCGCCCGGGGCCCCTGCAGCGCGAGCAAAGCCGTGCGGTCGCTGGCGTCTTCGAACTCACACACTCCCCGCGCCGCGGCGGCAAAATGAGCCGAGATCTTGTCGCGATTCGAGGCATTACAGACCACGAGGATGTCGCTCGGCGAGCGTCGATACACGATCAGATCGTCCAGCACCATGCCACGCTCGTTGCAGCAGCAGGTGTAAGTGGCTTGGCCGTCGGCGGCGTGCGAAAGGTCGTTGGTGATCAGCGAATCGACCAGCGAAAGCGCGCGCTCTCCTCGCAGCTCGAGTTCACCCATGTGCGAAACGTCGAACAAGCCGACACGTTCACGCACGGCTTGGTGCTCGATCGAAATGCCCTTGTACTGAATGGGCATCTCCCAGCCGGCGAAGGGCACCAAGCGCGCCCCGAGGGCCTGGTGCTTGGCGAACAAGGGCGTGCGCTTCAATGATTCGTCACTCACCCCGCCCGCGTACCGCGACCCGGACAGCGGGACAAGGCAAGAGGGCCCCACCCCTCGGTGGCCGCAGCTTTTTCAGGAAAACCCGTGGCCGGCCCGCCGTGATCGGAAAAGCCGTAGTCAATTTCGGGGTTTCGGCGCTGTCATGCTAACTTTCGTACGTGGCTAGAGGCCGGATCTTGATCATCGAGCAAGACGAATGGGAGTCGACCCTGCTCGCCAAGTTTCTCGGTGAGGCCGGCTACGAGGTGCATCTCGCCAACGAGGCGCGCGCCGGGTTCGAAAAGGTGCGGGCGCTGCAGCCCGATTGCATCTTGTGCGACGTCAATCTGCCGGACATCGACGGCTTCTGGGTGGCTCGCCGGGTCCGAACCGAGCCCTCGCCGGTGGCGACTGCGCCGTTTCTGTTCTTGACCAACGCCGAGGACACCGAGTCACGCTTGCAAGGGCTGAATGTCGGTGCGGACATCTACCTCACCCGTCCCTTCCACGATGAAGAAGTGGTGGCCCAGGTCAGCGCTTTGATCGACATGGCGAACCGGCTACGCGAGCAACGTGAAACGTTTACCTCGGATGGTCCGATCTCGAGCCCCGGGGCAGCCTTCACGGGGGACGTCGCTCAGATGTCCGTAGCCACCGTGCTCACTTTGTTGGAGCTCGAGCGTCGCAGTGGGCACCTGAAGGTTCGCTCCGACTCAGGCAGGGTCGCGCTCCTGGAATTGCAGCAGGGGACGCTCGCTGGCGCGACGATGGACGAGCTCGCTGCGGAGCCCACCTTGGTGCTGCGCGAGACGCTGCGTTGGAAGAAGGGCCGCTTCACGTTCCGCAGTGCAGAGACAATGCCGGCGAGTGGCGGCACGCGCCAGGCCATCGGCGGTCTGTTGATTGAAGCGATGCGGCTCGAAGACGAAGCCCGTCGCTGATTCGGTCGGAATGATTGGCTTTCGCGTGTGGTTCCGTCGGGGGAGTCGACGGGAGCCTGGCATCGGTCGTTCCGGTGGCGGCCTTTCAAGCAAGATGCGCCGCTATTCGAAGGCTTTGGGATCCAACGGGCGTCCTTCGGGGGTGAGCCCCGCTTGCCGCCAGCGCTCGGCGTCGGTCAACCCGGGCTGAACTTTGGGCGGAGTCGTGTCACGAATCACCAAGCGGGTGATGCCCGGTTCAGGAATCACGTCGAGTTCATACACGCGATCGGCGGAGCCCGCCTTGATGCGCGCGTCCGGAAAAATGGTGCGGGCCGCGCCGATTTCGACGTGGGAGACGATCACGCGTTCGCGTACGTAGTTCGCGAGCGCGTCCGGCTTCACCGCTCCGATCAGGTGCGTCACATCCTTGTAGCGATGTTCGACCTGCATTTCCCGCGGCACCACGAACCCCCACACCTCGGCGTTGCCGGCAGCGAGTTCATCGGGCGCCAAGCGGTCGACCGGTCTGCCCGGGCTTTGCTTGGTCGAAAGCGCGGCCCCGGCACTGCTCGGATCCGATTTTACCTGGCAGCTTACGCACACGTAACACGCGACTAGCGCGAGCCGCGAGACCGTAGCGTGGCTCCTGAATAGCGCGCTCATTCGACGATCGATGCCCAAGCTTCGATGCGCGCCGGGGTGGCGAGTTTCGGTAACGTGATGGCGCCGGCGCCCGACGGCGCGGCGGCCTCTGCTTTGCCGCCCGTACCGAGCGTGGCCGAACCGGTCTGGATCAGCAATTGGAACTTGCCCGGGTTGGCGTCCGAAACGCGGGTACCCGAGCCCAAGTACGGGTCGCTCACCGTGTCCGTCGCGTAGCATGTCGGCACCTGCGCTACGGTCACGCCGAAGATCACTGCTTGGTTTTGGGCATTGGTCCCGAGCAGGGTGGTGTCGGTCACGAATTGATCGGTGAGTCCGAAGTTCTCCAAAATGAACGGAGCTGGCGCGCCGCCGACCGTGCGGTCCGGCGGCGATGCCGTGCTGCCCTCCCCGTCACGCGGCGTCATGTAGTGCATACCCCAAACGCGTGCGCCGTTGGTCGAAGTGCAAGCGGTGTTCGCGGCGGGCGGCGTGACGGTGGAGAAATACAAGTAGGAGTTGAACAGGGACATCGGTCCGGTCACCCGCTCGCCGTCTTGGAACTGCTGAAGCCACAGCAAGTCGGCGAAGAACACGTGACTCGAGTTGGGCAAATCGCGCAGCGACCAGACGTAGTTCAGCATGCCCGCGGCGGCGCCTGGTGAGCCTTGGTCACCCGTAGAAACAGCGATCGTCAAGTTGCCCTTGGTGTCGACGGAGAGGACCGGAGCGGTGGCGATTGGCTGGCCGCTGTCCCACTCGGCCTTGGGCTTGGAGTGGATTTGAACCGCGGGGTAGGCGTCCCAAAAGAGCGACATTGTCCAACGATCGGGGGATTTGTTGGATACGTCGACCTTCCACAGCGTGCCGTCTTGATCGCCCACGAAGATGCGGTCTGCAACCGAGCCGACATCCGACGGGAATGCCACGGGTTCGCCGGTGATCGGCGAATCGAGTGGGGCTTCGATCACGCGACCCTGAATGCCAGTCGGCAGCTCCAGCCGGCTGCGCCGGAACGTGCGAATGATTTTTCCATTGTCGAGACGAACGATGGTGAGGGAGCGTGCGCCCAGGTTGGTGCTGTAGCAAGGCACGCGCGGACGGGGCGGATAGCCGACGAATCGGCTCAGATCAGTGGTGGCGCGCGCGCAGCCCGGAGTACCCGCAGTGGGCCCGGCGGAGCCCGAACCGCCCGAACCGCCCGGCAAGATCGCGACCGGAACTTCACGCGCGCCGCTGCCGTCTTCGTCGACCAACAAGGTCGTGATGATGGGCGTGGCGCCGCCACTGCCGAAAAGCGGATTGCCGCTCGTGTCGCTGGTGAGCTGCCAGAGGAATTTCGGGCCGCCAGCCTCCGAATTGTTGAGCGTCATCATCGCCGGGTCGGGGTTCGTCACGTCGAGCGCGAAGTACCCTGGATAAGTGCCGCCGAAACCCTGCACCAAGATCGTGCGCCAGGTGGTGGTGGCACTCGCGCCGGCCGCGGCGTCGGCGACGGTGCGTTCGAACACGTACGGGTAGGTGCTGCTGGTCCTGCGGGCGACTACGTCCTTCACGACCGACACACCGTCCATCAGAAGCTGATGAGTGTACGGATATTCGGAGGAGATGTGCGGCAAGACCTCGGGCGGGATGAACGCCCAAAGCTCGTTGTTCTTTTTGGAATCGATCAGCTCGGTGTCGCCTGGCTGGTTACTGGCCACCTTGAAGGCGTGCAGCATGCCGTCGTTGCTGGAGGTGTACAGCATCAGCGGGCGGGTGGCGTAGTTGCCTTCGAAGGCCTGGTAAGTGTCATCACGCGTGAGCTCCTTGGGAGCGTTCACGATGCGTGGCGTGGCGTGATAGATGTCGCCGAGCAAGTTGCACTTGAGCGGGGGAGTCGGTGAGCCAGTGGTCGGCGGAGGCTTGCAGCGATTGAAGACCGTGCCGTTGTCGAGCCCGACCAACCACTTCAGGTATTTGTCGCGGCACTGCGTTGCGCTCAAATTGCTGGTGACGCCGTTGACCGTGACGGTGCACGAAGTGTTGTCCAAGCCCATCGATGTGGGCGAGGTCGTGGCCACGAAGGTGTCAGCCGAAGCTCCCGCCATCGAGCCGCTCACCGCACCTACGCCGTCGGGGTCGGTCCCGCCCAGGTTCGGCCGAACCGAGAAATCCGAGCGCACCGCGCCGCCGGCGCTGGCCTCCGCTTGCACCGTATAGAACGTGCGAACGCGGCCCGTTTGCGAGTTCAGGTTGTCAGCGAACAAGTCGCCCGCCGTGGCATTCGGTTCCACACGGCTCGGCTGGTGCGTGTCCTTGTCACACGTCCAGCGCTCGCGTTTGACTTGTCCGGTCCAGGTCTGAAAGAGCACCGGCGAGAAATCGCTGAAGAAGCGATAGGACGCGGCCGGCGCTAGCGTGCTCGTGCTGCTTCCAGCCACACCGGAGAACGCGGCTTGCGTGCGGCTGGTGGTCGGGAATTGCTGACCCAGAATGGTCGAGATGTCGCTGCGCAACTCCTCGCGGTCGGCGGCGAAGAACGCGTGCCGGTCGGCCTTGTCGTCCCCGGCGACGGCGATTCGCGCCAGATTGCAGCAAGCTTGGAGCGAAGGGTTGTCCGGGTTCGCGGCGCACAGCGCCGACGGCGTCGTATCGAGGTCTGCCTGGGTGAGTGCCGAGCAATCGACGGTGTTGGTGCCGACGGTCAACGTATTGAGCGCGAAGCCGATGACGTATGTCTTGACCGGCTTGTGCCCGGATGGCACGAGCAGATCGTGCGCGATGTCTTCCGGGAGTTGAAAGGGGCAATCGTTGCCCGAGCAATGCCCGCGCAAGTCCATGTTCGGCTGCCCGTCGGAAAGCATCAGCAATACGGTCTTGCGGCACGAGCCATACGGATCTTGTGACGGGCCAAAGCGCTGGCTGGTGTTGACCGGGTCGAACGAAGTGTCATTCCAAAGGAAATCACGAGCATCGGACAGCATGCCCGCGATCGGCGTGGCGCCATAGGGACGGCTGGCGCGCAACACCTGCTGAATCTGTTGATTCTTGTTTTGATAGTCGAGCGATCCCGGCTGAGGATCGCCGAACGGGACCAAGCGCCCTTCCCACGGTGGGGCGGCTGCGTTGCGCGCGCCGACTTCCATGGCGCTGGCCGTGGTGCACCCGACGGGCTTACCGGTGTGGGACGTGCCGACGACGTAGCTGTACGTGCCGAGCTCTCCTTGATCTGGGCTCGGATCCGTATCGAACGTCATCAAACCGAAACGGATACCGCTTTGAAAAGCGTCCAAGATGCCGTCCGGTGCCTGCGTGAAGGTGCAGCTCGACGTGGTGTTGTTGTAGGTGTGGTAATTGAACGAATTGGCCAGGAAATCCGAGGGATTCGTGCTCGAAATCGTGCCAGGGCCCGGGGCGCAACCTCCGCTCAGAGGGCGGTGATAGGGGTTCGCGTACAAGAAGTCGTAGGGCGAGTTGGGCAGGGAAGACCCGACGATCTTGTATTCGTTCTTGAACGAAGCGGAGCCGCGATCGAGCGTCTGGCATTCGTAGTTCGTGATGCTGCCGGTGAGCACTTCGACCAAGTCGACCCAACGGCTCTTTTCCGAAGTAGTCGGTCCGCTAGGGATGACGCCTGTCGCGTCGTACTTGCAGGCAGGAAAGACGTTGCTCGATGTCTTGTATTCCATCGAGCCCGAAGTATCGACGAGCAGCAGAACGTTGGGCATCTGGGGGTTGACGTCCGCGTCCGTCTGCGCTCCGGCCTGCTCGTTGAAAACCAGCGATCCGCACAAGGCGATGGTTGCGCTCAGCATCAGGCGCAAACGGGGCAAGCGCCGGTGGGGCGAAGTGGCCATGAGTGACGGTGCGGTCGGTCCGGTCATAGGAGCGTACTTTCAGCGGCGATCATCGCGCGCATCACCTGTTGCCCGGCGGCGGGGGCCGAGACGGACGCGGCGCAGGCTGTGGCCGGTCTGACCTGCGAGATGGCGGTCAACGTCATCACGATCTGCGACACGGCCGTGCTGGCTCCCGCCGTCGGAACGCCCGTCTTGGCGGCATCAGTGACCTCGACCACGAAGGTGGCATTGGTGGTCTCGTTGGGGTTTAGGCTCGAGGTGCTGCCCGTGGCGCCCCCCGCGCGGTTGGTCGGCGCGAACACCGTCTCGCCGCTCATCTTCGTGAAGCTGGTCTGGACCTCGGCGAGTTCCAAGCGGTAGCAACCCGGACGTGGCGCAGGCGATGGGTACGTGCCGGGCAACGCATTGGCTTGGCACGGCTGCGGGGTCTTGTCGATCGAAGCCTTGTAGCCGATGAGCACCGTGCTCGGGTCGTTCGCCAGGTAGGCTGCGCTGGCCGTGATCGCGTACTGGGCGATCAACGAGGCTTGAGCGCCTTCGCGGTCGTAGCCCGCGGCGACGTCCGCCATGCTCGCGGAACGCACGGCGAAGAGCCCGACCGCGGTGAGCAGAGTGAGCACCATCACCACGATGAATACGGCAGCACCGCGCTGTCCTTGACGGCCCGTTCGCGGCGATGCGCCGTATTTACCGGGGCTGCACGCCGCGGCTTGCGTTCTGTTCACCATAAAATGTCTGCCTGATTGTGAAGCGCGACGTCCGCTTGGAAGGTGCGAACGCGGGCGAAGGTGTCTGCCGTACCCGAGCCGATGTCGAAGCGAAACATGCCCTGGCCGGCTGGGTTGGCGATGGTCGTGGCGCGGTCGGCTTCGCGTGAGCGAACGCCCAGACGCACCCGTAAGCTGCGGATCAGCTCGGGCGTGTTGGAGGTGCCGAAGACTGGACCCGTGAAGGTATTGAACAGTGCGTCACCGGGCGAGACCACGCCCAGATTGGGATCGCAGCAGCCGGTCACACTGGTGACGGCGGTGAGTTGCAGGTTCAAGTCTACGGCGTATTCGGCCACGAGTTCTTCCGTGCCGTCGATGGGTTGCCCGTTCAGATCCAATTCAACGCGTGTCAGCTCGGTGCGACCGGCTTCACCGGGGCCGTCGGCGCTGTTGCTGAATAGATCTTGGTAGCCCGCAATCGCGGTGGGAGTCTGCGGCGGCCGCACTGCGTATTGAATGAAGTTGACCACGTTGATCGTGGGCACGCTGGCACCCGAACCGATCACGTCGGACAAGCCGCAGCCAATCGGACTGCCCGAGCGGAATTGGATTGGCGGCTGCGAGTTGATCGTCACCGTGGGTTGGGCGCCGCCCGCCGCGTTGACGATTTGCCCATAATATTGCTTGCCGTTCTGCACGATGCGCAGCACCCGCAGCGCGGGGAAGACGCTCTGCATGGTGGCGGTGTCGGGCATGGCCGTGTTGCCGAGCCGGCGCAGCGCGCCCGCGCCCTCCTTGGTCGACAGCTGGAAGATGACGTTGCTGCCGTCGGGCACTACTTTCGCGCCGAACACGTCCGAGGAAGAGTAAGAGCCGGCCAACGTGATCACCGGGGGCGTGCGACCGTTTGCGGTGAGGGCCGGGTAGGTGACGCCCGGCGCCGACAGCTGAATGCTGGCCAAATTGCGCAACCCGAGCGGCCAGGCCGCGTCCGGGCTGCCGCACAAACCGATGTCGCGCACCGCATTCGGGGAGGACAGGAAGCCGGCGCGTCCCAGGTCTGCGCGCAGCCGCTCGAAGCCGATCAAACCGCTGACCGTGGCATTGGCCATGCGAGCCTCACGCTGATAAAAGCGGCCGCTGTCGCGCGCGAGCGCAAACACCGAAAGCGAGATGAACAGCCCGCCAGTCAGCGCGACCATCAGCTCGACCAGCGTGAAGCCGGCGCTCGCGCGGGGCGTTCGCTTCGAGCTCATTGAGCGTTCTCCCGGATGGCCGTGATCTTCTGCACGAAGTGAAAGGTCTGCGTGGCTCCGCCGACGGTGGCAACTTGCCCGACGTCGCACATGTTTTGCGCGAAGCCCTGCCCGTCGCGTAGCCAAAACACCCGAACTTCGGCTCGGATTAGACCGTTGCCGGTGACCGTCGGTTGATACAGCCAGGACAGCCGGAGGTGCGAACAGAATGCTACGCTGCCGGGCGCCGTCGCGGGGTTGACCGGATTGCCGAGCGCGTCGAACGCTGGCCCAAATGCGAGCACCCCGCTATACAAAGGCAAGAACCAATCGTTGACCGTATTGGAGTTGGCTTTGACCGACTGCAGCCAGGTGGTCTGGCCGATGTCTGGGGCGCCTGGGCTTTCACGCGAGGGGTGATTCCAGGTCACCGCATCGGTCGCCAGCATGTCCATCCAGGACTCGGCGATGTGGGTGGCGATGCCCAAGTTCTTGGCGTGCTGATTGGAGACCGCGGTCACTTTCTCCATCGCGATGATGCCCGTCACGCCGATGCCGAAGATGCCGATCGCCATCATCAGCTCGACTGCGGTGTAGCCGCGCTCACGTTCACCGCGCGCGCTCATAACGAAAGTCTTGCCATGCCATTGGGCAGCACGTTGATGTGGCGTTGCAGCATGGGGGCAGCGCGACCGACGACGATGTCGATCACGCCGGTCATGGGCGCGAGCGCCTCGGTAGCAATCAGGCGGCTGAAGGTTCGACCGCGTGGCGTAAAGCACAGGTCCAGCATGGACGCCGTGACGTTGCTGGGTTGGGCGGTCACGCCGACCAAAACGCCGGCGTAGTTGCCCGTCGCCCCGGAGACGCTCGGGTTGAAGGTCTCGACCACGCGCGTGGCGGTCGCTGACGTCCAATCCGTATTGGTACACGACGGAGGCAGGCGCGGCGTGCAGTCCGTCAGGCCGCCCGCGGGCAGGGTCTCCAACACGCGGAACGCCCCCGTCCCCGCGTTGTAATTGACGAGCACCGCAAAACCGCGACCCATGGCCCGCATCCGCGCGTTCCGGTACATGAGCGAGATCTGTTGAGCGGCCTGGTTGGTGCGACGTTCGCGCATCCGTGAGGCGATCTGAGGCACGGCGATCGCGGCCAAGATGCCGATGATGACCACCACGACCATCAGTTCGATCAGGGTGAAGCCGCGGCTGTTGGCCGGGGCGCGAGTTTTGACAGAGGAGGAGAAATCCACGGGTCCGCATAGTCGTGAGCAAGGGCTGTGCCGGAGTGACCAGGCGAAACAGGCCAATTTCATTGCGGATTTTCTGGGTCGCCGGGGGCTCGGGCGGTAAGGATTGCAAGGCTCTGCAACCGTTGCGAGGTACGAGGATGTGTTTTTCTGTCGGGTCGGGGGGCCGGAGCCAGCGTTTTACAAGGGCTGACAGTGCACCGAGCGAGGCGCTAGAACGCGGGTGCCCATGATGTTCAGTATCCGATCCCTCGGCCGCGCCGTGTCCCTGGCTGCCCTCGCGTGGAACGCCGCTGCCTGCAAAAAGGAGGTTGCCTCCGAACGCGGCGCTCCGCCTCCGCCGATTGCGAGCTCCAAGCCTGGCGCCTGCGCGAGCGGTGGCGGAACGGTGAAGGACAGCGTGAGCGCGGCCTTCTTTCCACGCACGGCCGCCGATTACTGTGTGGACCCGAATGGCGAGGCGCGCGCATTTGGTGAAAGTGCACCGAACTCCCTCGACGCGGTGTGCACCGAACTTTTCGATGGGGAGTGCGAGGTCTACAAGAGCTATGGCCTTCGACGCGTGGTCACGCTCCGTTACATCGACGGCAAAGGCTCGCCAGGCGCGGTAAATGTGAATTTGTCTCGCTTCGCTTCCAGCGAAGGTGCCTACGGCTTCTTCACCAAGCGCGTCGTGGCCGACGCGGATCCGGCGGAGAGCGTGCCGGCTGGGCTCGAAGCAGGAGGCGCAGGCGCGCTCGGCTCCGGAATCGCGTACGTCTGGCGCGCGGACATGGTGGCCGAGCTCAGCTATACCAACGAGCTCGAGCCGCCGGATCAGCTCAAAGCGAGCGCCAAGCGAACACTTCCGCCGATCGCCAAAGCCATGGGCGAAGCGCTGCCCGGAGACGCACACCCACCTAAAGCCGTGGGCTTGCTGCCAACCGCGAACCGTCTGCCGATGGGCGTCAGCTACGCTGCCAAAGACCTGCTCGGTATCGCTGGCACTGGGCCGGGCGCACTCGGCTTTTACCGCGAGGGCAGCGAGCGCTATCGTGTCTTTTCGCTCACGCGCGCCGACGAAGACTCGGCTAAAGACGTGCTCAAGACCCTGCGCAAAGTGGACGGAGCCAAGGCGCTCAAAGACACTGGAGTGGATGCGATCGCGTTTTCGATTCGCGAAGAAGAATCGTCTCCGTCGGTGGGCTGGGTCGTCGGCCGAAAGGGTAGCACCGTGGTGGGTGTAGGTGATGAATCGTTCGCTCTGCGCGGGAAAGCAGACAGCCAAGCTGCGCGCATCCCGGAAGCGAAGAAGCTCGAGCGGGTCAAAGCAGTCTTGGCCGACGTGAAGTGACTTCTTCGGCGGCAACCGAGTCCGCGGGCGCTACACTGAAGCAACCCCGTGGATTTCGAACTTCCTGAACAACATCGGATTTTGCGCGCCGCCGTACGTGAGTTTTGCGAACGAGAGGTGAAGCCTCACGCCAAACGCTGGGACCAAGAGCAGCGCTTTCCCCACGAGATCGTGGCGCGCTTGGCCGAGCTCGGACTACTCGGCATTCGTATTCCGGAGGAGTACGGCGGTGCGGGCATGGATATGCTCGCCTACGCCGTGTGCGTGGAGGAGTGCGCGCGCGTCGACGGCTCCCTGGCGCTCACGGTGGCCAGTCACAATGGCCTCGGCACCGGGCACGTGCTCCGTTTCGGCAGCGAGGCACAAAAGCAGAAGTACCTGAGCCGTGCCTGCAGTGGTGAGTGGTTGGCGGCTTGGGCCTTGACCGAGCCCGGTTCGGGGTCTGACAGCGCTGCGTTGCAAACTACGGCTGTGCGAGACGGCAGTGATTGGCTGATCAACGGCACCAAGATGTTCATCACTCAGGGCTCCGTGGCTGGCTTCTGCGTGGTGCTCGCACGCACGAACAAAGACGTGGAGCCACAACACGGGATCACCGCCTTCATCGTCGAGACCAGCACGGCGGGCTACTCGGCCAGCAAGAAGTTGGAAAAATACGGCTGCCGCTCGAGCGACACCGTGGAAATTCATCTGGAAAACGTGCGCGTTTCAGATGCTCAGCGGCTCGGCCAGGTCGATCACGGCTTCCTCGACACGATGCGGATTCTCGACGGAGGGCGCGTGTCGATCGCCGCCATGGCCCTCGGTCTGGGGCGTGGCGCCTTGAACATGGCGGTGGCCTACGCCAAAGAGCGACGTGCGTTCGGCAAGAATCTGGCGGAGTTTCAGGCCATTCAATGGCTGCTCGCCGACGGCAAGACCGAGCTCGACGCAGCCGAGCTGCTCATTCAGCGGGCTGCATGGCTCGCCGATCACGGTCAGCGCTTCACGGCGGAGGCCTCGATGGCCAAGCTCTACGCGAGTGAAGCAGCCACGCGCGTGTGCAACAACTCGATGCAGATCCACGGCGGCTACGGCTACACGCGTGAGTTCGACATCGAGCGCCACCTGCGGGACGTGAAGCTCTGCGAAATAGGCGAAGGTACCAGCCAAATCCAGCGCATGGTGATCGCCAAAAACCTACTACGCGACTGAAATGGCCGCCTGCACGTGGCTATTCCGTGCGTTTGATGACGTGGAAGCCGAACTGAGTCTCGACCACGTCCGAAATCTCTCCCACTTTGAGTGCGAAAGCCGCGTTGGCGAAGGCTGGCACCATCGAACCGCGGTCGAATTTGCCGAGATCGCCGCCGCGCTCCGCGGCGCCTGGCTCGTCGGAGTACTGTTTGACTAGGG
>Ga0302321_100003948_pt1 | contig 12757 bp, 8 predicted proteins | sample Fen_T0_1_FD_202505 | JGI IMG/M metagenome (GOLD analysis project Ga0302321, IMG submission 202505) | Peat permafrost microbial communities from Stordalen Mire near Abisko, Sweden - Fen_T0_1 | ecosystem: Environmental > Terrestrial > Soil > Wetlands > Permafrost | place: Sweden: Abisko...
CCCTCGCGGTGGCCGAGGATGCGCTGCAGCCCGCGGCGCTCGGCCCAGCGGCCGTTGCCGTCCATGATGATCGCGATGTGCGCCGGGAAGGCGCCACCGAAGTCAGGACGGACGATGCGCGCTTTGGCCATGGCTCGTGCTGCTAGAGGCCGCGGCCGATCACCTGGTCGCGCTCGGGGCCGACGGAGAGCAGCAGGATCGGGGCACCGACCTCGCGCTCGAGCGACTCGACGTAGTGGCGTGCCGCCGCGGGCAGGTCGGCATAGCGCCGCACGCCCGTGATGTCTTCGTTCCAGCCCGGAAACTGCTCGTAGACGGGCGTGAGGCCTTCGAGGCGCGGGAGCTCCGAGGGCCAGTCGCGGCGTTCGCTGCCGCCGATCCTGTAGCGCGTCGCGACCTCGATCGATTCGAAGCCCGAGAGCACGTCGAGGTTGGTGACGATGAAGCCGTCGGCGCCCGAGACCTCGAGCGCGTAGCGCACGGCGACCGCGTCGAACCAGCCGCAGCGCCGCGGCCTTCCGGTGGTCGAGCCGTATTCGTTGCCCTGCTTGCGGATGCGCTCGCCGGTCGGGTTGTCCTGCTCGCTCGGGAAGGGTCCCTCGCCCACGCGCGTGCAGTAGGCCTTGGCGATGCCGATCACGCGCTCGATGTGGCGCGCGGGGAAGAGCGCGCCGGCCGCGATGCCGTTGGCGCCCGTGTTCGAGGAGGTCACGAACGGATAGGTGCCGCCGTCGATGTCGAGCATCGCGCCCTGCGCGCCTTCGAAGAGGATGCGCTTGCCATCCTTCCAGGCCTTGCGCACCAGCGCGCCGGTGTCGCACACGAAGGGCCGCAGGCGCTCGGCCAGCGCCGTGTAGCGGTCGAGCTGGCCGTCGAGATCGAGCGGTCGCTCGCCGTGGACCTTCTCGATCAGCGCGTTCTTCTCGGCCAGCGCGGCGCGCAGGCGCGTGCGGCAGTAGACGTTGTCGAGCAGGTCGGCGACGCGCAGGCCGGTGCGCGCGGCCTTGTCGGCGTAGCACGGACCGATGCCGCGCCCGGTCGTGCCGATGCGGCCCTCGCCGCGCCAGCGCTCGGAGAGCTGGTCGATCAGTCGGTGGTGCTCGAAGATCACGTGCGCCGAGGCCGAGAGCTTGAGCCCGGTGCCGTCGACGTGCTGGCCGCGCTTGCGCAGGCCCTCGACCTCCTCGAGGAACTTGAGCGGGTCGACCGCGACGCCGTTGCCGATCACGTTGACCTTGCCCGGGTGCAGGATGCCCGAGGGGATCAGGTGCAGGACGTACTTCTCGCCACCGACGACGACCGTGTGTCCCGCGTTGGCGCCGCCCTGGTAGCGGACGATCACGTCCGCATCGCGCGCCATCAAGTCGATCAGCTTGCCCTTGCCCTCGTCGCCCCACTGGGCACCAAAAACGCTCGTCGTGGGCATGCTCGTGCTCGGGCGAAAACCGGGGGTGCGGGGGACTTCCGGCACTCCGGCCGGGCCGGGGATTCTTGCGCGCCCGGGGGCCGCGAACAAGCACAAAACGAGCGCGGACGGCCCTCCGCCGCGGGCGCCTCAGTGCACGTCTTCGGGGAAGTCCAGGACCTCGTGCGGGACGCTGTCCAAGGTCTCCCAGCGGATCAGCGGGGTGATCACCATGTTGTCGTCGACCTTGTGGCGCCAGACCACCGAGCGCACGACGCGCATCAGGCTGTCGCCCTTCTCCTCGGCCAGGCGCACGGCCTGGGGATCCGCACCGAACGAGCCGCTGTCGTCCTGCGCGGTCGCACGGCGCGCGACCACGAAGACGGAGAAGACTCGCGACTGGACCGTCAGCATCGACTTGACGCGTCCCTGGATATCGGCGGAGAGCTCCTTCCAGCCATCAACCTCCTCGAGCTCCTGGAGGTTCTCGAAGATGCGCTTCTGGAACATCTCGCGACCGTACTCGTCGTAGACCGGCTCGGCCGGCGCCGCGTCATCGGAGGTGCTCTTGTTCTTGTCCTTCTCCTCCTCGAGGTTGCGGTACTCGATCACCTTGTCCCAGAAGCGCGGGTTGAGCTCGCGGTCGTCGAAGAGCGACTTCAGCACGGCCGGCGGGGCGGTGTTGAGGTTGATCTGCCAGCCGCCGGTATCGACGTTCGAGCCGCTGCCGGAGCCGCCGCTCGATCCGGCGCTCGCGCCCGAGCCCGCGGCGGGTTGTCCGCTGCCGGAGCCCGCGCCTGCTGCGCTACCCGAGCCGGTGTTGCCCGCGCCCGCGCCCGAGTTGCCGGAACTGCCCGAGCCCTGGTTCGAGGCGCTTCCGCTGCCCGAGCCCGAGGGTTGGGTGCCGCTGCCGGAACTGCCGGCAGCGCCGCTGCCCGAGGGCGTGCCGCTGCCCGCGCCCGCCGCGGGGGGCTTCGCGGCCGAGGAGCTGCTGTTCGGCGGCGGCGGCTTGTCGCCGGCGGTCTCGAGTGCCGTCCAGACGGTCAGGAAGCTCTCGATCGAATGCACGCGCACGCCGCGCTCGTCGCGGAAGTCGCGGAAGTGGTTGGGCTCGAAGGGCTTCAAGATCGCGAACTCGCGCAGCGAGCGCGGCAGCTTGAGATCGAGGTTGGCCGGGTCGTCGGAGATCTGCGCCGCGCGCGGGATCTCGGACTTCTTGCCCTTGGTCATGTACTCGAGCATCGCCTTGGCCATCTCCTCGGCGGTACGCGAGTCGATGTCGGCCGTGGTGCCCTCGCGGCACTTGTCGAGCACGCGCACGACGCGATCGAAGGCCTCCTTGGCGGCCTTCTCGTCGCGCACGAGCATCGTCAGCACGTTGACCTTGCTGTCCTCGTCCTGCGCGAAGACGCGCATGCGCACCTCGTTGATCTCCGTGCGCGCGGGCTGGTACCACTCGTCGCGCTGGGAGTCGCAGGCCTGGCCGCCTTGGGCGCCTGCGGCGCCGCCCGCAGGGGCCCCAGCCGCCGCCGGCGGCGTAGCGCCCCCGGCCGGCGCGCCCCCGGCCCCGGCGGCCGAGCTGGAGCTGTCCGAGGCCTCGCCGTCGGTCTTGAGCTTGTCGTACTCCTCGAGCAGGGCCGACTCGATCGCCAGCTCCTGGGAGCTCATCGCGACATCGTTGCGGCCCACGCGCGCGGCCGTGTTGGTGGCCACGAAGATCTGGAACACGATCGCTGCCAGCACGATCAGGATCAGCACGGCCATCAGCAACGCCGCCCCGGAGCGTGGCGAATGGGCTTGTACGGGTCGCAGGAGCATGTTCGGGGTCCGGCAGGCTGGGACGGACGGGCCCGGAGGCTCTTCCCGGCGCCCTAGAATTCGGTGTGCAGGTCGCTGCCCTGCAGGATGCGCGGGCGGATGAAGAAGAGCACGTTGGTGAGCTCCTTCTTCTTGTAGGTCGAGCGGAACAGCAGCGGCCCGAGCAGCGGCAGGTCGCCGAGCAGCGGGACCTTGTTGACCGTCTCGACGGTGCGCTCGGCGATCAGGCCGCCGAGGATCACGGCCTGGCCTGGTTCGAGGTACACGACCGTCTTGGCCCCGCGCTTGGCGATGATCGGGTTCGAGATCGTCTGGCCGTTCTGCAGCGAGAAGGTCGTGGCGCTGCCCGCTTCCTGCGAAGCCTCGACGTCGATGTTGAGCGCGACCGTGCGCGTGCCGACGACGCGCGGGATCACATACAGCTTCACGCCCACCTCGACCATGGCGAGGTTGGCCGCGACCTGGCCGTTCACCGCGATGCTGTTGACCGTGTAGTAGGGCAGCTGCAGCGTGTTGATGATCTCGGCGCGCCCGCCCTCGCGCACGGCGATCTTGGGCCGCGAGTTGATCGAGACGTTCTGGTAGGTCGCGAGCGCCTCGAGGATCGCGTTGAACTTCATCCCGTCCTGCACGGCACCGAGCTGCAGCAGCGCGTCGCCGGTGCTGAAGTTGGCCGTGTTGGGCAGGTTGTAGTTGAACTGGTTGACGAAGGTGTGGTCGGGGAAGCCGAAGATCGGCGTGGTGGCGTCGATCGGCCGCACGCCGTAGTCGAGCGTGTCGGTGGTCGAGACCTCGACGATCTTGGCCTCGATCTCGATCTGCGGCACGCCGGCCGCGAAGATGTTGATGAAGTCCTCGACCTGGTTGAGGCGCTCGAAGCCGGCCGTGACGATCAGCCAGTCGGCCAGGCCCACCGAGGTCGCTTCGAGGGTCTGCGGCACGCGCAGGTCGGGCACCAGCAGCTCGGTGTCCCACTTGAGCTTGACGTCCAGGCGCACCTGCTGCGGCGTCTGCACGCCGGCCTTGGGATCGGCGGCGTCGTAGAGCGGGAAGAAGCCGTAGGTCTTGATCAGGTCGAGCAGCGCCTGGCCCGTCCCGAGCTTGAGCGGGAAGGGCTTCATGATCAGGCCCGACTCGGGATAGACCTGGATGCGCTTGCCGAACTTGAGGTAGGGATTCTCGGGGAAGAAGTTGGGCGGCTCGGCCGGCTTGGCACCCTCCGCGGGGGCCTGCTCGGACTTGGCGGCCGCCGGCACCTCGCCGGTCTTCAGGCGCTCGACCGCCTTGGCGAAGACGTCCTCGTCCATGTCGGGCTTGGTCTGCGCGTAGGGATCGTCCTCCATCGCGTGGACCGGCTTGAGCGCGCCCTGCGAGATCAGCTCCTGGAACTTCTGCACCGTCAGCTCCGACCCGGGCTTGTCGGGTGCCGCCGCGCGCTCGTCGGGCGCACTGCTCTTGCAGGCGCACACGAGCGCGAGCGGGAGCGCGAAAAGCACAAGACCCCTGCCGATGGCAGAGGTCGTGCGGAAGGGCGGATCGGCGAGGAGTCGCATCGCGCGGCGGGCGCCTGGAATCTCCTAGAGCTGGGCCTTGACGAGGTCGGTGATGTCCGTGACTGCGCGGCCGTCGGTGTGCTTGATCGTCTTCCAGACCGAGCAGTAGCCGTCCTGTTGGCGAACCTTGTCGCAGGCGTCACGCACCTTGTTCGCGGCTTCCTGGCGCAACTGGATCCCCTCGGGCGAGTTGGGATCGATCTTGTTGTCCTTGATCTTCTTGTACTGCGCGGTCGCCTTGAGCAGCGCGTCGTAGTCGACCTTCGCGGGCTTCGAGAGCGTCTTGGCGTCGTCGAGACCGCAGATGTTGTCGGCGCGGTCGATGACCCAGCCCGTGGCGGGCGGGTTGTCGAATGCACGGACGGCACCGGCCTCGTGGCGCGCGGCGCCTGCGAGGCAGGGAAGCAACAGCACTGGAGTGAGCACCAGGGCCAGGATGAGCTTCTTCATGATCGAACCTGTCTAGCTGTCAGAAACGGAGTCGTGTGAGTGTCATCGTTGGCCCCGATCCGCTGCGCACGGGCGGGGATGACTGCCCCCCGGAGCTCGAGTGCTCCGCGAGACTGCCCCCGTGCGAGTGGCTGGGTCCGACTTGGTTTTAGCAAACGGTACTCAGACCGGGTCGCGCGTTTCCCTGGTTTTTTCAGCTGCCGCGAAAAAAGCCTGTCTAGGCGCGACCGTGATCGTCGACCGTCCGTGGGCAACCTCATCGGCAGCGCCTCGGGCAGAACGTGACGGGTAAGGTGCGAAGTTGCCTGCACAGCACCGAGAACGCAACTCGGCCTCCGGTCGCGGGCGGAATTCCGGAACATTCTTCGGCGGCAGGTGTGCGCACTCGGTCGCAGGAGCTGCGTAGATGCAGCGAGCCGGACCCGCTCGGGCCCGGCTCGCGTAGTGGATCGCGGAGCGCAGCGGCTGCTTCAGCTCGCGGCCGGCTCGCCCAGCGCCTGCTTGTGGCTGAGCTTGATCTTGCCGCGGTCATCGACGTTGATCACGACCACGTCGATCACGTCTCCGAGGTTGACGACATCCCCGACCTTCTCGACGTAGCCCTCGGCGAGTTCCGAGATGTGGCACAGGCCCTCGACGCCCGGGAGGATCTCGATGAAGGCGCCGAAGTCGCGCACGCTCTTGACCGTGCCCTTGTAGCGCGCGCCGATCTTGGGCGTCTCGCACATGGCCACGATCGCCGCCGCGCAGTCCTGCACCAGGCGCGAGTCGCTGCCGAACACCTGGATGTTTCCGGTGTCGTCCACGACCGAGATGCGCACCTTGTACTGGGCCTGCATGGCCTTGATGTTCTTGCCGGCCGGCCCGATCAGGAAGCCGATCTTGTCGCCCGGGATCTGCAGCGCTTCCATGCGCGGCGCGTACTCACTGATCTCGCGCTTCGGGCGCGGGACGACTTCGAGCATCTTGCGCAGCACGTGCTTGCGGGCTTCCTTGGCCTGCGCCAGCGCCTTGCTCATCAGCTCGCGGCTGACGCCCTTGACCTTCAGGTCCATCTGCAGGGCCGTGATGCCGACACCGCTGCCGGCGACCTTGAAGTCCATGTCGCCGTTGTGGTCCTCGGAGCCCTGGATGTCGGTCAGCACCGCGCTGCGCTTTCCGTCGGTGACGAGGCCCATCGCGACGCCCGCGATCGGCTGCGCCAGCGGCACGCCGGCGAGCATCATCGAGAGGCAACCGCCGCACACGCTGGCCATCGAGGACGAGCCGTTCGACTCGGTGATGTCCGAGACGATGCGCACGGTGTAGGGGAAGGATTCGCGCGGCGGCACGACCGCCGCGAGCGCGCGCTCGGCCAGCATGCCGTGTCCGATCTCGCGCCGGCCCGGGCCCATGATGCGGCGCGTCTCGCCCACCGAGTAGGGCGGGAAGTTGTAGTGCAGGTAGAAGTTCTTTTTGTACTCCTCCTCGAGGCCGTCGATGATCTGCTCGTCGTCGGGCGTGCCGAGCGTGCAGGAGACGAGAGCCTGCGTCTCGCCGCGCGTGAAGAGCACCGAGCCGTGCTGGCGCGGGATGAAATTGGGCAGGATCGTGATCTCGCGCACCTCGTCGAGCTTGCGCCCGTCGATGCGCTTGCCCTGCAGGCACATCTCGCGCTCGACCGCGGTCACGAGCTCCTCGAAGGCGGCCTTGACGGCCTTGGTGCGCGCGGCCTGTTCCTTCTCGTCCAGGATCCCGGCCGACAGCTTCTCGACGCACTCGGCCTTGATCGCGTCGATCGCGGCGTAGCGCTCGTGCTTGCCCTGCGTGAAGACCGCGGTCTCGAGCGCCGGTCCGAACTTCTTGACGGCCGCGTGCAGCGTCTCGTCGCGCACGGGTGCGGTCCAGGCGATCGCCGGCTTGCCGGCCTTCGCCTGCAGCTCCTCGACCATCTCGACGATCTGGTGGATCAGGCCCTGCGCCATCTCGAGCGCGTCGATCATGCCGTCCTCGGGCACTTCCTGGGCCGAGCACTCGACCATGCAGATGCCTTCCTTGTGGCCGGCGACGACGAGGTCGAGCAGCGACTCGCTGCGGCGGCGGTCGTCGGTCGGGAACGCGACCAGCTTGCCGTCGAGGTGGCCGATGCGCACCGCGGCGAGCGTGGCGTCGGTCGGCAGGCCGGAGATGCGCACCGCAGCGAAGGAGGCGATCATCGCCAGCACGTCGGTGTTGTTCAGGCCGTCGTAGCACAGCGCGTGCGACATGACCTGGACTTCGTTCTTGAAGCCATCGGGGAACATGGGCCGGATCGCGCGGTCGATCAGGCGCATGGTCAGGATCTCCTTGGTCGTCGGGCGTCCTTCGCGCTTGAAGAAGCCGCCGGGGATCTTGCCCGCGGCCTCGGTCTTCTCGCGGTAGTCGACGGTGAGCGGGAAGAAGTCCTGCTCCTGGCGCGGCGTTCCGGTGGCGACGGCCGCAAAGGCCATCGACTCGCCCAGGGTCGCGATCACCGCGCCGTGCGCCTGGCGCGCGACGATGCCGGTCTCGAGGACGATGCGCTTGTCGCCGATCGTGCGCTCGACTCGTACGTGGTTGAATTTCATCGGATCAAAGATCTCACTTCTCTTCGTTGTCTAGTTTCTCGTTTGGTGTGGACATTCTGACGCGGGCGCAGCCTCGAAAAAAGGCTGCAGCCTGCGCGGCGCGGGCGCGCGGAACGTGCGCGGAGCGGCCTAGCGGCGCAGGCCGAGCTGCTCGATCAGCGCCTGGTAGCGCTCGGGGTGCTCGTTGCGCAGGTACTTGAGCAGCTTGCTGCGGCGACCGACCATCACCAGCAGGCCACGGCGCGAGGTGTAGTCCTTGCGGTGCGTCTTGAGGTGCCCGGTCAGGCTGAGGATGTTCTCGGTCAAGAGGGCCACCTGGACCTCGGGAGAACCGGTGTCGCCCTTCACTCGGGCGAACTTGGAGATGACTTCGGACTTGCGTGCGACGGGGACGGCCATGGCGACTCCTTGTGCATGGCGACTCTCGGGACTTGCCGCGGTCCGAAGGCAAGGTCCCTCGGTCCGGGTGCTCCGCTCCCCCATGCGGGGAAACGGTGGGAGGACCCTTCGGGGCCCTCTTGAAGGGCAGAGAGTCTACGAGCGGATCCCCCGCCGGGCAAGCCGGGGCCGGGACGGGAAAGCCGCAGGCCGTCCCTTGGGCCGGGATCTCAGGGCTTGGCGTGGCCGGGCGTCGCCTGGCGCGCCGGCATGACCTCGAGCAGCTCGTTCGAGATCTTCTCGCAGGCGTAGCGCGTCAGCGCGCTCTCGGTCGTGAACTGGTCGTGGATCTCGCCGAAGTCGAAGCGCTTCTCGAGCACGCCCGACCAGAGTTCGCCCGAGGGGTTCTCGGGATCGAGCATGCGCGCGCGGATCGTGACCTCGATCACGTCGCGCGTGTCCCACAGGTGCGTGTCCCAGCGCTGCACCTCGATCACCAGCACGGCCTGCTCTTCCAGCGCGCCGGGATGGTAGGCGGCCTTGACCACCTTGCTGTCGACGAGATCGAGCGCGATCGGCGAGTAGTGGCGCTTGACCAGCGCGCCCTGGAAGGCGCGGCGCAACTCGCCCGCCGGAAGGGCTGTGTTTCCCGAGGCGTCCACGATCGGCGCGAGTGCGACCTCGATCGGGCTCTTCTGCTCGAGCGTGCTGGCCTTGCCCGTGGTGGTGACGCTCTCACCAGGGCGTTTGGGCAGTGAATTGCAGGCCGTGGCGAGACTGACGAAGCTGAGGAGCGATACGAGGATGCGCAGAGACACGGTGACTTCCTCCGGGGGAGTGCTGTTGCGCGCGATCCTCTGAACAATCCCCTCGGATCGGGCGCGGCAGCGGCGTGGGCCGGATTCTAGGGACCGGCCCGGCCGGAAGAAAGCCTCAGGGCGGCGTGACCGTCAGCAGCGTCGAGTGCGAATAGAGGTCGAACTCGCGCTCGATGTCGCTCCAGAGGAAGTTCGTGTTGTCGAACGCCGGCCAGGCGAAGCTCGAGATCCTGCACTGGAGGTCGCCCGGCGCGAGCGGGAAGCTGATGCCGGGACCGAAGAAGGGCAGGTGCATCTGCACCTCGGGGCCCTTGGCGTCCGGCGGGTCGGTGGTCCAGATCACCCAGCGCGCGCCGTCGATGTCGGTCAGCACCACGCGGTACAGGCCCGGCTCCCCCGCCGAGTCGGGCAGCACGTCGGTGAAGTAGAGCGTGTTGGCCTCGCCGAAGGGGTCGAGATCGATCGGGATCACGCCCAGGGCGCAGGCCGCGGGCGGGTCCTCGGCGACCGGGTTGGACGAGAGGCGCGGGCGTACGCCGCCGACATTGCCGTCGGGGTCCACCACCTGCATGCGCAGCTTCAGGTCGGGGTCGATCGCGCCCGCCGTCACGTACTCCCCGAGCAGGTCGTCGGGGTTGTCTTGGATGCCGTCGACCGAGCCCGGATAGGCGGCGCGGATCGCGAATGCCCCGGGCGGGAGCGCATCCGTGAAGGCCGCTCCCACACCCACGACCACGGTCCCGGGCATGCCGGGCGAGGTGGCCTCGATGCTGACCTGCGGATCGCCCGCGAGCAGCGGGAAGTTCGTGGTCGTGAGCAGCTGCGCCGGCGCGTCGATCGCGGCCTCTTCCGGATCGAGGCCGGGCTGGTCGAGCATGTGGCGGTGGGCCTGGTCGTTGACCACGGCCTCCCCGGGAGCGGCGGGGCCGACCGGGAACTCCAGCGTGGCCGCCTTGAGGAAAGCCGCGGGCGTGTAGAGCAACACGCTCGGCGGCGTGAAGATCGCGAAAGCCGAGAGCGCGCCGATGCGGCGCGACTCGATCGGATACGGATCGTAGGGACAGGTGAAGAGCTGCGCGGTCGGGTCGTAGGTGCAGCTCGAGACCGGCTCGAAGAGCTTGAGCGGATCGGCAAGCCGTGAATCCGCGACGAGGCCCGTGTAGAGCGCGATCTGCGGCGCCGAGGAGGAGACCGTCCCCTCGACCGTGGCACCGGCCGAGAGCAGCGGGTGCAGCAGGATGTCCACGCGGTCCACGGTCACGCCGTCGAAGGTGAAGAACTCGTACCCGGAGGCGCGCACGCTGAGGATGTTGCGCCCGAGGTTGATCGAAGCCTGCATCAGCGCGTAGCCCGCCGCATTGGTCGTCTGCTCGCCCAGCCCGGTCACGCCGCCGAAGAGCCATTCGTGCGTGGCAACGGTCGCGCCGGAGATCGGCGCGTTGGTGACGGCGTCGTAGACGTGCACCGTGATCTGCGTGAAGTCGGTGTTGCCCGGGCCGACCACGCCGATCTGCTGGAAGGTCGAGCTGAGCGGCCCGGCGTGGTTCAGCGCGCGATCGTAGATCGTGAGCTGGAACTCGAGCGGCATCAGGGACGGATCGATGGTTCCAAGCGGCACCGGCCGGGCGATGAAGAGCCCGCCCGCGATGCTGCCGACGACCGCGGGCGGCGTGGCGATGCCGCCCATGTTGTCGCCAAGGACCGTCGTGACGGTCGCGGCGCGCAGGATCTCGCTCGCGCGCCCGCTGACCACGAGGTCGCGCATGTCCGAGCGGTAGAGCGACGTGTTGGTGCCGGTCGGGCCCAGGCCGAGAAGCGTCGGCGGCGTCGTGTCGAGGATCGCCGCCTGCTCGCCCGCCGAGGTGTCGTCGGTGTCGAGCAGCGTGATCGGGCTCTCGGCCGTGCCGCGCCGCAGCGTGAGGGCGAAGTGCACCTCGCCCTCCTTGAAGCGCGCCTTGAGCGGCGAGCTGGTGGCGCGCAGGTCGAGCTCCCCGGCCGTGAGCGTGAAGTCGGTGTAGGGCGCCGTGATGGCCACGTCGCGCGCGAGGCAGATCAGCTTGGGGTTCTGCTGCGCCGGGTCGGGATCGGTGCCGATCTCGTAGATCCCCAGGCGATCGCCCGCCTGCGCGCCGTCGAGCAGCACGCGCACCGCGAGCGTCTCCGGGCCGCTGATCGAATCGATGCCGATCGCGTCGGTCGGGTCGGAGGTGATCGAGGCCGAGAGCGGCGAGGCGAAGGCCAGCGTGTGGTAGTCGAAGACCGTGTGCGGGACCGAATTGCCGGCGAGATCCTTGAGCAGATGGCCGGTGGGCGAGAGCTCGATCGAGACGGCCGCGTCGAGACCGAGGGCCAGCGGGGCGCCGGCCGGGTCCACATTGCGCCAGCGCACGACGCGCGCGTCGTGGGTGACGCCGCCGGCGAGCGAGAGCGTCGTCGGGTCGATCGGGGTCGCGAGGTCCGCGGCATTGACCTGCACGTGGAACGTGGTCGCGTCGAGCGTCGTCGGGTCGAGCGGCCGGTCGAAGACCGCCAGCACCTCGCCCTTGCCGCCCTGGTGGATCGCATTGTCGCCCGGCCAGTTGAAGACCAGCTTGGGAGTGATCGCGTTGGTCGCGGAAACGGTGAAGGTCGTGAGCACGCGGTCGGTTGGGATCACCAAGGCCTGACCGTTGCGATCCTGGACCTGCGCGGCGGCGTTGTAGCTCAGCGTGTAGGTCTCGCCAGCGGTGAGCGCCGTCGTGGGAAGGAGCACCAGCACACGGCCGTCGCCGAGCAGCGAGGCCAAGGACGGCGACGGAGCCCCGTTCGAGTCCTGGAGCAGGAACAGCGTCTGCATCCCGCTCGAGGACATCGACTCGCTGAACACGACCACCAGCGGCGTGCGCGTATCGACCGTCGGCGTGCCGGTCGGAACGAAGCGTTCGACCGTCGGGACGGCGGTCGTGAGCCACTCGTTGTTGTTCGGGACGGTGGCGGCCTGCGTACCGAGCGTGCCGGTCACCCCCCCGCCGAAGCAGTTCCCGCCGAAGACGCAGGCGGGGTTGTCGCAGCCCGGGAGCCAGACGAGCGCCCCGATCAGGGCGGCAAGGGTGAGTAGGCGGAGTCGCTGCATGGGACCGGACGAGGCTAGCAGGAGGGCGTGGCTGGCGCGAGCAGGCCAGGGACGCACCGAGCGCGCGCTTCTTCCCGGAGTGACCGGCTCGGGGGTCGCAGGTATCTCGCCTCGTCCCCGGCAGGCCCCCGGCTAGAATCCTCGCCCCCGTCCCTCGAGTGATGCGCCGCCCCCTCCTTCTCCCCTCCGCCGCCATCGCCTGCGCGCTCCTCTGCGGAGGCTGCAAGAGTGCCGCCACGCGCGAGCGCGAGGCGCAAGTGCGCGCCGAGGAGCTGCTCGCGCGCTGGTTCCCGGAGGCCGAGAAGCCCGTCAGCCGCGCCAGCCTGCTTTCGGCGCTGGTTCCCCCGGCTCCGGTCGAAACGCCGGCCGCCAACCCCAAGGAAGAAGCCGTCCGCGACGCCGTCCAGGCAGCCCTGGCGAGCACCGATTTCAGCAGCGCGCGCGACCTCCTGGTCGAGCTCCTCGGCCCACGCGAACTCGACCTGGCCGAGAGCGTGCTGGAGGGCGGCGACCCGGCCCGGGCCCTGGCCATGCTCGATCGCTGCGCGCGCACGAACCCCGAGAGCCCGCGCCTGTACTCGCTGCGCGCCCGCGCGCGCTACCAGGTCGGCATCCAGCAGGGCGCCGACGGCAGCGAG
>Ga0302321_100003950_pt1 | contig 12756 bp, 6 predicted proteins | sample Fen_T0_1_FD_202505 | JGI IMG/M metagenome (GOLD analysis project Ga0302321, IMG submission 202505) | Peat permafrost microbial communities from Stordalen Mire near Abisko, Sweden - Fen_T0_1 | ecosystem: Environmental > Terrestrial > Soil > Wetlands > Permafrost | place: Sweden: Abisko...
ACCCATACAACCCCTTGACACGCAGGGCCGTAGCGAAGGGTGAATTCGACGGGGACGCCATCTTGTTGTCACCGGGGGAGCTTACCGAGCTATTCCGAGCCGCCGGTTACGCCCACGTGCAGCGCCGTTTCATCGTCTTTTTTCCGAAGTTTTTGGCACCGTTGCGTCCCGCAGAGCCCTATCTGGGCTGGTTGCCTGCCGGCGCACAAATGATGGTGTCCGGCACTTCGCCCGCCTAAGCGGTGCGGTGCCTGCAATTTGTGCGGAAGCGCGGCTACTCGGGGGGCGCGCCGGGTTGCCGATTTTTCTGGCGCCCCTGTGCGACTCAAGTAGGATTCGGCCTCCCTTTACGATATACACAGGACCGTCATGAACGACGACATCGGCGAAAACCGCGAAGAAAAAACAGCCGCCAGCACGGGCGCAGCCACTTCGGAGCCCGAGCGGCGGGCGGCAGAGGTTGCGACATCGGCGGGCGCTAGCGCGACGGCCACGGCTAGTGCGCCCGCGGTGGTGCCCGCTCGTGCCACGGCATCGCCGGGTGTGTTTCGGCGCTTCATCTGGTTGCAGGAGCGAGTCGCGGAAGCGAGGCGGACCACCTTCGGTCCATCGCAACCCGGGTTTGCCGAATACGATGCCGCGCGCCACGCAAAAGAGGGTGTGGTTCAAATCGGCGAAACGGGTCAAACCAGCTGGTCCGTGCTGCTCCTCGAGCGCATGGCGGCATCGTTGCTGTTGCGCGCTCACGCTGCGAAAAATGGCACTCCGCTTTCGAAGGGTGCGCTGACTGATACCGATTGGGAAAACGCACGCAAAGTGCCCGCCGTCAGCGAAGCGTGGAACAACCTCTCGGCAGTTCAGGTTTCGGCGCTCGTGGATGCGCTCAGTGAAGGAGGCGAGCAAGCCACCGCACATCTGCCGGAGGCACAGCGTAAGGCTTTTGCCGTTGGGCTGCACAGCTTCGTCAAAGCACTGTCTGAGCCCCTGGAGTTCGAAGCCAACCGCCTCGGCCGTGCGTTATTCGCCCGTTACACCCGACTGGCCGTGCTTGCGGCCGCCGTGCTGGTCATCATCGGTGGCATTAGCAACTGGCTGGGGTCTCGTTTCGAAAGGCCAAACGTTGCGCTTCATCGGCCCGTAGATGTCAGTAGCCAGTACCCGGGCGCGGGTGAAGATCATTCGTTGCTGGTGGATGGTGATCGAACCAACCTGGGCTTTCATACCAACTGCGAAGGCCCACAATTCGTCATCGTCGATTTGGGCGCCGTTCGGCAAATTGACAAAGTCGTGGTTTACAATCGTACGGAATTCCAGGAACGCGCGGTTCCCATTTTCCTCGACGTGAGCACTGACAAGCAAAACTTCAAGCAGGTTGCTACACGCAAGGAAGTCTTCGATAAGTGGGCGGCAACCGGGCTTGGCGTGCGAGCGCGGTACGTGCGGCTCAGGCACACGCCTCCCAATTGCTTCCACCTGGCGGAAGTTGAGGTCTACTGAGCCACGGGGCATTGCTGGAGAAGCCCGGAGCCTGCGGCGCAAACGAGCAAGCGCGGCTCCCGCTCGAGTTGGGCGGAGCGGCTTTTTAGCCGGCGCCCGGCCGGTGTTTCGTGTGAGTTGTAAGGCTTCGATATTCTTTGGGAATAATTGCTGGTGGCGCAAAGTTTGAGCTTTGTTCCAAACACGGGGGATAGTTTCACTCGGCAAATGAGCCCTTACCGTTTGAATTGTGTTGCCTCCTCGACGGGCATGCGATGGACATATTCGCGCCACCTATATGAGTGACGGGGACCACAAGACACCCAGGCCGCCTCGCGCCGATAAACCGGCAGACGCAGGATCTTCCAAGCCGCCCTCGGTAAGGCCCGATGTGGGCTCTTGGTCGCCCAATCCTCCCCGCGTTGCGCCGCGTCGTCCCATGCTTTCGACTTTGCCTGATGACGTACCGGCACGGGCAAGGGGGTCGCAAGGAGTCGCCGAAGCGCAAACGGAACGGCACGTCGTCGTGCCGCCCGCCAATCCTCGGTTGCCCGAGCTTGGGCCCATCGCGGGGAGCGCGTACCGTACCGAAACCCATGGCCACGTGCCGGACCAACCCAGAAACGCCAAAGAAGACTCGCCCGGTCGTAAGCCATCGGACGACACGACACACAGGCAACGCCCGCGGCGTGCACGCCCAGTAGAAGCCGAGGCGGAACTTTGGCCGCCGTTCGATAGCGGGCCGCCGAGTATTCCGTCAGCGGCCAAGGCCGAGCCCGGCATGGGCGAGCTTGGCGATACGGCGCCCGAAGCAACGAGTGGCGTCTCGCTTGGGCAGATTCTTGCGGACCGCTATGAAGTGCTCAGCGTGCTTGGCGAGGGTGGCATGGGCATCGTTTACCGGTGCCTGGATACGTATATCGGCGACGAAGTCGCACTGAAGCGTGTCATCATTCCCGAAGGCCCGCTCGCTAACGAGTACGTGCTTTGGTTTTACAAGGAATCCAAAGCGCTTGCCACGCTGGATCATCCGAGCGTCGTCCGAGCCCGGGATTTTGGGCAGTTGGTCGATGGCTCACCGTTCCACGTCATGGAGCTGGTGGTTGGCGTCTCGCTGCACGACCTTTCTCATGCGCGAATGAGTTTTCCACTCGTGTGGAGCGTCGTCGATCAGATCCTCGGCGCGCTCGCGCATGCCCACGCCCGGGGCATTATTCACGGTGATTTGAAACCGTCGAACATTCTCGTAGAGGAGCAACCGAACGGGCCGCCCCGCGTCCATGTTCTCGACTTTGGCCTCGCTTGGTTGAAACAAGATCGCCACGACGAGCGGCTCGACGGTTCGAAGCCGCTCGAGTTCACGCCGCATGCAGGAGCGGGAACGCCCGGCTACATGGCGCCCGAACAGATTCAACACGAGAGCCACAACGTTTGCGGTGCAACTGACCTTTATGCGCTCGGTTGCATTCTGTACCGCATGCTGAGCGGCAAGCCTCCGTTCATTGGTGAATCGAAGGAATTGCTACGTCACCATGCGTTCGACGCGCCCATTGCGCCGCGCTTGCGCTCGGACGCACCTCACGATTCCGTGCACTTTGCCCTTCGCATGCTGGCTAAGCAACCCTGGGATCGCTGGGAGTTCGCCAGCGAAGCCCGCTCGGAATGGTTTCGGTTCAAGCCGTCGAACGATGCGGACCCGCCCAGCTATCGGTTTCCTTCTTTGCCGAGAAAGGCGGATTCATCGCCGCCGAAAGCTCGCGCTTTCGCTCCGATTCAAAAGCGATTGCTTCACACACTGGCGACGTCCGAGCGCAGCCCCGGGCTTCTGAGCATTCGTCCAAGCCCGCTCGTGGGGCGCGATGAGCTTCGGCAAGCCTTGATGGCCAGCTGCACCGAAGCGGTGCACGGCCAAGGGCCCGCGCATCGGATGATCATTTTGGTAGGGCCCGCAGGCGTCGGCAAGAGCCGTATTGCAGAATGGCTTTACGAGACGGTGCATGAAAGCGGGCTCATGGTTCCGCTCCGAGCCCGCTATCGCGCGCCGCGCGGGCCCCTGGACGGCATGCTCGGTGCCGTCACACAGTACTTCAACTTCGAACGGGCGGATCGCGACACCATTGAACGAACGCTCCTCGCTCGCTGGAAGTTCGGTCGCAACGATAAAGCGGGCCGCACCTGGGTTGCGGGAATTGCCGAATGGCTGCGCCCGCTCGGGCCCATTAGTGATCAGCCGATTGGGCCTAGCGGCATTCGTTTTACGCTCGACACCCCGGAAACCCGGCGCATGGTCATGCGCTATACGTTACGGCGCATCGCCCGCGGCCGGCCAATTCTTCTTTGGCTCGACGATCTGCATCACGCGAGCGACGGCAACATTGCCAGCCTGGCTCAGCTTCACCAAGAGGAATCCGATCAACGGTTCGTCATCGTTGCCACTGTTCGCGACGAAGATTATCAGCTGGAAGCGCCCCTCGCGGAGAAACTTCGCCCCCTCGTCCAGAGCACGGACGCGCAGCTCATGGAAGTGCGGCCCATGGACGCCGAGACGACGTGCACACTCGTGCGTGCGTCGCTGCCACTCGATGACGCGGCTGTCGAAGAAGCGGCACGCCGAAGTCGCGGCAACCCGCTATTCGCTTTGCAGCAACTGCACGCCTGGGCGTTGGCTGGAGACATGACTCGAGTGGCCGGGCGCTATCACGTGCCCGCCGAAGTACTAGCTGTCCGACCGCGAACGACCGCGGAGCTTTGGGACAGCCGAATTGCGGCGCTTCCCACCGAGCATCGCTTGGCACCGTATGCCGCTGCGTCACTGGGAGCCGATGTACGGCGCGTCGTGCTGCACTCACTGCTGCTCGCGCTCGAACTTCCCGCTGATGACGCCATACTTAGCATGCAAAACGCGGAAATTGTCGTGCCGCGTGGTCCTGGGCGTTATGGCTGGCCGCATGCCCTGCTGTACGAGCACCTCTCCGAGCGGTTGACGCATCGAGACGACGCACGACGCATCCTTCGCGCGGCCTCCGATGCGCTCGTGAAGCATCCGCTCGCGGGAACTCGGCGCGTCGTGCGCCAACGTGTGACGAATTTGCTCGGCGCGGGAGATCCGGATGCCGCTGCCAATGTCCTGTTTGCGTACTTGCAGACGGCAGGGGGAATCGCTCGCGAGCCGCTAGCACTGCTCGCCGATCTGGACCTGTTGAAAGGCAAGCTGCAGGGGCACACCCTCGCGCTGAAGCACCGCTGGCAAGCCGAAGCCTATCGCCAGGTGGCCCGCATCGAAGATGCGAGCATGCATGCGGAAATCGCGCGAGCTACCTTCGAGGAGCTCGAGGATACCGAAAACCTTGCCCAGTCGTTGCGGTTACTCGGCTGTATTACCGCCGAGCAAGGGCACCCGACCGAGGGCTTGAAGCTCGTCGAACAAGCGCGGTCTACCTTCGAAAGCGTCAGCAATCTGGCTGGCCTGGCGCAATGCGAAGCGGCTTTGGGCGAGATTCATTACTCGCTCGGCAACATGACGACTGCGCGTTCGCACGCGGAACAGGGCCAAGCTCACTTTGCGTCACTCGCGCAACCCAACGGCCGCGGGCAATGCTTGCTCCTGCTTGGGTCCATCGAGCAAGCGGAGGGTCAAGTCGAGCGAGCGCGCCGGCGCACGACCGAGGCGCGCTCCGAGTTCGAGCGCGCGGGCAATCGCTTGGGGTCCGCCTTAGCCGACCTCGCATTGGCGCGCGTGGAACATCGGTTGCTCAACTTTCATAGTGCCGAGCGGGGGGCACTCGACGCCTTGGCCACCTTTAGCGCACTCGGGACGCTCCAATATCAAGCCGATTGTGAGCGCCTGCTCGCGATGATCGGCATTGACTGCGATGAGCCTCAGACGGCCGCCTACCATATCGACCAGCTCACCGAGCTCTGCCAGAAAACCTTCGACCGCGGCAATGAACTCGAAGCCGCCGTACTGCGCGCCCAATTGGGGCTCATTCGCCATGAAATGAAACTCGCGAGTGAGCTATTGGCCCGCGCTCGGCGTATTGCCGTCGTCGAGCCAGAGCCGAAGCAGCACTTGTTGCTCACGGAAGCTTGGCTTGCGATCGAAGAAAACGACGCAGAAAGGGCTCTCGAACGGCTGGGCGCCGCCTCGTCGGTCTATCGCGAGATTCACGTCGTGGGGGATCATACGTCGCAGCTATTGGCCCGATTCACGCGCTATCGCTGGCTCGAGCAGGGTCGGATCGAACTCGAGGGTTGGCGCAATGCGCTCGGTGAGCGCGTGCGTCGAACCAAAGATTAGTAAAAACGCTCGGTTATGCCGGATGGCGCGGCCCGCTCGTGAGCCTCAATCGGCTTGACAATTCCACAAAACCGGAGATTCATCGCTTCGATGCAGCACGAAGAATCCCAGCGACTGTTTGCTTTGGCCGAATCCGTAATTCCGGGCGGGGTCAATAGCCCGGTCCGGGCGTTCCGTGCCGTAGGTGGTTCACCGCCGTTCATCGTTTCTGCCAGCGGTTCACGAATTACGGACGCGGACGGCAACGAATACGTCGACTACGTGGGCTCTTGGGGCCCGGCAATCGTTGGCCACGCTCACCCGAAGGTCGTCGCGGCAATTACCGAATGCGCTTCGCGCGGCCTCAGCTTTGGTGCCCCCACCGCCGGAGAGACGCGACTGGCGCAGATGATCATCGGCCGCTATCCAAGCATCGAGATGCTGCGTTGCGTGTCGAGTGGCACTGAAGCCACTATGAGCGCCATTCGCGTAGCCCGGGGGTTTACGGGGCGAAACCTCATCGTCAAATTCGACGGTGGTTACCACGGGCACTCCGATGGTCTGCTCGCCAAGGCAGGCTCCGGCGTGGGAACGCTAGGAATTCCCGATTCGGCGGGGGTTCCCGAAGGCATTGCTCAGTACACCATTACCCTGCCGTACAATGACGGGGCCTCACTCAATGCGCTCTTTGCAGAGCGTGGAACGCAGATCGCGTGCGTCATCGTCGAACCCGTTGCGGGGAACATGGGGTGCGTGGCGCCGGCTCCGGAATTCCTCGAGACGCTGATTTCCGTTTGCAAGTCGAGCGGCGCGGTCAGCATCTTCGACGAAGTCATGACGGGTTGCCGCGTCGCGTGGGGCGGCGCTCAGGGGCAGTTTGGTTTGAAACCCGACATGACCTGCCTAGGCAAAGTGGTAGGCGGTGGTCTACCGCTCGCCATTTACGGTGGCCGCAGAGACATCATGCAATCGGTGGCGCCGCTCGGGCCCGTGTATCAGGCGGGTACGCTCAGCGGAAACCCGTTGGCGGTGGCGGCTGGTATTGCAACCCTCGAATTGCTCGATGAAACCGTGTATCGCAGGCTCGAACAAACGGGTGCCGCATTGCAACGCGGGCTTACGGACTTGCTCGCGCGCCACGGGATCTTGGGCGTAGTTCAACGCGTGGGCTCCATGTTGACCCTATTCTTCTCGGTCGACTGCGTTGTGGACTATGCAAGCGCCTGCCGAGCGGACCGCGCCAAATTCGCGTCATGGCATAAGGGGCTTCTCGAGCGCGGCGTCTATTGGCCACCTTCGCAGCTCGAAGCTGCCTTCATATCGGCGGCGCATGGGCAAACCGAAGTCGAGCGAACGCTCGCAGCGGCCAATCAAGCATTCGGCGATCTGGCGCCGTGAACACACGTACTCTTCTTGCACTAATTCTCGTGCTCCCGGCTGCTGCGGTTCGAGCCGAGCAGCCGCAGGCCACCGTCGTCGACAAGAATCGGACGACGATGAGCACGCTCAAGCTCTCGTCGTACGAACAAGAGTCGCTCGAGATCACACTGGCTCAGAAGGGGCTAGAGCTCGAACCACGGCCTGCGGGCAAGTCGCTCGAGGGGGTCGAAGTGGTGCCCCTCGACGTCTTCGAACCGAGGGATCCGGCTCCCGGTTTTCTCAATTGGTTTCACACGACCACTCGCCCCCGCGTCATCGAACGCGAGCTACTCTTCAAACCGGGGCAGCCTTGGGAACAGTGGCGCGTCGACGAAACCGCACGCCGATTGCGAGGGCTTCGGCAACTCTCGCTCGTTCTGATCGTGCCGGTCAAAGGCAGTGACCCCGAGCACATTCGGGCATTGGTGATTACCAAGGACGTTTGGAGCCTGCGCCTCAATACCGCCATTACATACAAGAATGGCAAGCTGGAGTACTTGCTGCTGCAGCCGAGTGAAGAGAACGTCGCCGGGACGCATTTGCGAATCGCGGGGCTTTACGCTTACGACGTTCTTTCGGATTCCTTTGGTGGCATTCTATCTCATCAAAGAGTCCTTGGAACCCATTTGACTTTTCTCGCGTCCTCCAGCCTGGTGGTTGAGCGTGCCAGTGGAAAGCTCGACGGCACTGTTGGCGCGCTGAGCTTCGGGCAACCGCTCTACGCCTCCGACGTCAATTGGTCGTACGGCACTTCACTTGCGTGGAGCGATCGCATCGTACGCAGGCTCGCGCCGAATTCGAGTGGCAGTTTGCTACTTCGCCGTTACGACTCGCCCTCGACGCCGGCCTTCGACCGGCTACCGTGGGAATACCGAGGTCGCGAGTTGAATTGGCAGACGTACGTTACGCGTTCCTTCGGGTTGCGGCACAAGGCAGACTTCAGCTGGGGGCTCGAAGCTCAGCAGCACAGGTACGCCAGCGACTCGAACCAAGCCGGGTATGATCCGCGAATCGTCACGGAATTCCTTTCGACTCAGGTGGAGCGCAGTGACACTCGCCTGGGGCCCTTTGCTCGCATCGATGCTTACCGAAATGAATATGTCTCGCTCATCGATGTGGATACACTCGGCCTCCAAGAAGACTTTCCCATCGGCTATCGCGTGCTGCTCAAGTCTTATGCTGCAAGCAAGAGCGCGCAGTCCAGTCGAGATCTCTTGGGTATCGTGGCGGGGCTTTCATACACCTGGCCGCTGAATAATGGGCTCGCAATGGCCTGGGGCATTCACAATCTGGAAGTGACGCCCAACTCGAGTCAAAACGACGCGAGCCTTCAAGCGGGCGTGCGAGTGGTGACGCCGTTCGTCGGCCCGCTACGCGTCGTTTACGACGGTGGCGCATTTTCCCGCTATCGAGACTACCTGCACGTGAGGTACGCCCTTGGCGGCGACAACCGATTGCGCGGATACCCGTCCCAATTCTTCATCGGGAGCAATTTCGTGACATCGAATCTCGAAGTGCGCACTCGGCCCCTTCGGTTGTGGACAGTCCTGTTTGGGCTCGGTGGCTTCTACGATGCCGGTGATTCATTCGATGACTGGCACGCGATTCGCCCGAAGCACGCGCTCGGAATCGGCGTTCGCGCGCTCTTCCCACAATTCCAGCGCATCGTGGGTCGGCTCGATTGCGCATTCCCGCTCGACCGACCCGACATGCCGGGCCAACACTGGAGAAGCGTGGACGTCATGTTGACGCTCGAGGGGCAACCCTTTTCCTCTCCGCAACTGGTCACTCGAGGCTCCCCCTTGCTCACTCCTGCGCTCTAGGATCTCGTGCAGCACACACGCTTTCGCCCGTAGTTGCCATCGGGCTCGGCCCCCAGCGGCCCAAAAAGCCGGGGCCTGCGCAAAGCATTATGACCCTTTTTCTGGCAACCGAAGTTTCAGCCTTGAAACTGGGTCAAGGCCGAGCGAGTCTAGCCCCCGTCGCGATGCATCGATTCAACAGGAACAAATTCGCTTTATTCACTTTGGCGCTGCTGATCGGGGGCGGTGGGTGTGCCAAGGGCAACAAAAACGAAGCCCCAGCAAATGCTGCAGCGGCGGCGCCCAAGCTCGAGATCGTAGAGAAAGTACATGACTTTGGCAATGCCACCGAAGGTGACAAGCTTTCATACGTTTTCAAAGTCAAGAACGTGGGTCAAGGCACACTCTCCATCGACAAGGTGACGACCAGTTGCGGCTGTACGGCTGCAGCCCTCAAGACGAAGGAAGTGCCTCCGGGTGGCGAGGGTGAAGTCGAAGTTACGTTCGATACGAACCACCGCGGTGGTGAGAATCGTAAAACGATTACGTTGTTTTCGAATGACCCCACCAACCCTCGGGCAGAGCTGGAGATCCGTAGCAATGTTGAATCGCTACTCACCCTGGTGCCCGCCTTCGTTCGCCTGAACCCAGAACTTGGCCAACAGCAAGTTCAAGAGTCTTGGCTCATTGGTAAGCTGAAAGACCAAGCGAAACTCAAAATCGGGGAACAGACGGGTGACTCGGAAGTGGCCATTGAGTTAGCGGAAAAGAAGCTTGATGACGGAACCACCCAACAAGGTCTGCGCTTCAAAGTCACGGGTAAGAAAGTGGGCTTCGGCAACGGTAACGTAACGCTGGAAACCGGCCTTCCCAAGCCCGACAAGCTACAGATTGGGTACCACTGGACGGTGGCTGGGAACGTTCAGGTCGTTCCCGCGCAACTCTATTTCTCGGCGCGTCAGGGTGCCACCGCTGAGCGCGTCATCCGCGTGAGTAGCCGCAAGACCGATTTCAAGTTGCGTGATGTTCATGTGCTGAGCGGCCCATTCACGGCCAAGTTCATGCTTGCAGACGCTGGCGTTGGTTACGAAGTGCACGTCACTCTCAAGAAGGAAATGGACAACGCGCCCACAACGGTCACTGAGATCGGAAAAATCGAGCTCATCAGCAATGATCCCCTCGAACCGAAGAAGGAAGTGCCACTGCGAATGGCGCCGCAATTTACGCCTGGGCCGCGCGGAAGCGGCTCTCCTCACAGCCCCATGATGCCGCCTCATCGCGACTTTCCCATGATACCGCCGCGTCCCCTTCCGCCAGAGCCCGGCGGACGCTAAACGAGGCCAGTGCCGCCAAAGCGCGGCCGTTATACAAAGCCAGTGCCGCCAAAGCGCGGCCCTGGCGCGCACGCGGGGCGACCCGGATCAATTTGCAGCGGGCGCCTTTTCAGAATGTTTCGACTTCTTGCTCTTCGGGGCTTTAGTCTGCAGCTCTCGGGGACCGACGTCGAGGCGCCCCCAGTTGTACCGAAGCAGCCTCCGGAACGGGCCGCGGGCATCTGTGCCGAGCACCCAGGCATCCCGAGCGTACTCGTCTACGTATAGCTTCGACGGGAAAAAACCCGTATTGGCCGCGCCGAGTACGGTGGGCATTCCCGGTGTGTCTCGACCCACCAAAACAGCGCAGCGCTGCAGTGCGCGCTTCTGGGAACATATCGAAAGCGCGACCAGCCGCTCATTGCCAATTGGGCGCCAAGCGACACTGAACACGGGCGCAAAGGTCGCGTCACCCAATTCTTTGCTTGCTGCGGGTGTCAAGTTGGATATGAGCCGTCCCAAAAGACCCGGATCAGGGCTCAGTGCTGCTACGGGCGGGCCATGCTCCACCCGCATTTGCACCTGCACTTCGTTGACCGGACCCGCGCAACAGCGAAACCCGACGCTCACCCCCTGCGACTCGGGTGAGCGGGGCTCCGCGTTGGCACAGCGAGCCACGACTTCCGCCGTGACGTCGTTGCCCCCGCGAATCACGACTTTGTTCGGGTTGGTATTCCCGCGGCCCCAGGCGCTGTCCGTCCATTCGTACACGCCCCCGTGCATGTCATGAACGCCGAAATCACTTTGGCAGCCTACGTTGAAGCCACTTGGGCGTGGGACCACGACGGTTCCGGTTGCGCAAACGTCCTCTCGATAGTGCTCGCCATACTCGAACGTGTGCTGTGCGGGGCCTTTGCAGGCGCGCTCCCACTCGAGCTCGGTGCAAAGCCGCTTGTGCTGCTTTTCACACAGCGCGCGAGCGTTGCTTTGAGTAATGTTCGTCGACGGAATGGCCCCTTCTTCGTTCGGGTACGGTAACTTGTCAATGTAATAGCCGTGCATGACCACCTGCTCGCCAGCGAGCTCTCGGTCGGGTCGGCGGGGGTAAGTGTTGGGTGCGGTGCCGACGACCAATGGCCCTGCGGGCACCCACACCATGCCTCGAGGGGGCGCGGAGCTCTCTCCGGCGTCACTGAGGAGTGACTGAGGCTCGCTTTCGGAGGAAGCATCCGGGTCAGTGCGGTGTTGAAGGCCGCGGCGGCACGCAGAGAGCGTTGTCATTACGAGAACGAGCGCTGCACACCCTCGACGCGCGTTCAAGTCAAGCCTGTTCTCGATGACTGCGAGCATTGAGCCAGTGCCTCACGGCAAATCAGAGACTTGCATACGCCGTCACAAATCGATTCGTTCATCGCGCTCGCGCAGACCAAGTTCCTTCATCTTGAGCTGCAGGCCTTTGCGAGAGATCTTCAATAAACGGGCGGCATGGGTCACGTTCCCAGCCGTTTGGTCGAGCGCACGTTGGATGAGCTCTCGCTCGAGGCGGCTCATGGCGGCCTTCACCTGTTCCTTCAGGCCTTCGATGCTCGCCGCCATGTCCAACGTCGGCGGTGCCGTGCTGGGCCTCGGGCGTGGCGCCATGGTGCTTTCTCTCAGTTCCGGAGAAAGGTCCGCAATCTCGATTTGGCTGGTGTCCGCAAACAACACGGCACGTTCGATGACGTTTTCGAGTTCACGAATATTTCCCGGCCAAGGGTAGCTCGTCAGTGCGGCTTCGGCCTCTGCCGAAATCCCTAGGATATTCTTGTTCAATCGGCGGTTGAACTTCGACAAAAAATGCCGAACGAGCAGGGGAATGTCTTCGGCGCGCTCCCGCAGCGGGGAAAGCCGAATCGGCACGACATTCAGTCGATAGTAGAGATCATCGCGGAAGGTGCCAACCTCTATTTCGCGGCGCAAGTCACTGTTGGTTGCCGCGACCAACCGCACATCGACGTGAATCGTTTTGATGCCGCCGACCCTTTCGAACTCACTCTCCTGCAGCGAGCGCAAGAGCTTGACCTGCATCTCGGTGGGAATCGTGCCGATTTCATCCAAAAAAAGCGTGCCCCCGTGGGCCAATTCGAAACGGCCCGGTTTGGACCCAACGGCGCCGGTAAATGCACCGCGCTCGTAGCCGAACAGCTCGCTTTCCATTAAGTCGCGCGGAATGGCGGCACAATTGACTTTGATAAAGGGCTTGTCGCGCCGTGACGAATTCTCGTGCAGGGCTCGCGCGACGAGTTCCTTGCCCGTGCCGCTCTCGCCCGTCACGAGCGCCGTTGTCGGCGTATCCGCGACGCGCTCGATGACGGCATAAAGGTCCTTGATCGCATTGCTCGTACCGATGATCCCAAACCGCTCGCCAACGATCGACTCGGTCTGCGGCGTCGCTTCTGCGGCCGCGAGTTCGCGCGTTAGCAGCGCTTTC
>Ga0302321_100003952_pt1 | contig 12752 bp, 13 predicted proteins | sample Fen_T0_1_FD_202505 | JGI IMG/M metagenome (GOLD analysis project Ga0302321, IMG submission 202505) | Peat permafrost microbial communities from Stordalen Mire near Abisko, Sweden - Fen_T0_1 | ecosystem: Environmental > Terrestrial > Soil > Wetlands > Permafrost | place: Sweden: Abisko...
AGGCAATCGTGCCCACCGGCTCCACGGTGGAGAAAGCCTTCCTTTATAGCACGCTGATTCCGAGATCCTCCTTTAGCTCTATTACGTTTGACGGCACGGTGCTGAACAGCGCTTCGTTCACCAGCTTAGGAACCAATCCTTATGGTTTGCAGGCTTTTTATAAAGACGTCACCTCGCAAGTTGCGGCCAAAGTAGGCTCGGGCAGCGCTTCGGTTTTTAATTTTTCCGTTACCGAGACTCCGACGAGCTATATCGACGGTGAGGCGCTGGCGATTGTTTATAGCAATCCGACAGAGAAAAAGCGCACGATCGCCTTCCTCGGTGGCAGCACCAACGCAGCCGGCGATTCCTTCAAGGTGAATCTCGCGGTGCCGCTAAAGGATCCCACGTCTGCTGGATTTGAGGCGCTTTTCTCCCTTGGCATTGGTTATAGTTACCAAGCCGGGGGCTCGCAGCAATATTCGAATGTGAGCGTGGATGGTCGCAAACTCACTTCGGCTGCGGGTGGCGAGGATGACGGTGGCCCATACAACGGTGGCCTGATCACGATTGGCGGTATTGGCGACAGTCCCACCAATCCAAGCAATCCAAACGCCACGCCTTCAAGTGCGCGTTCAGACGACGAACTCTACAACCTTGCGCTCGGCAACGGGGTTGATTCGTCGCCATTCCTGACCACGGGCTCGACTTCCTTTACGGTCACAACGCAAAATCCGTCGGGTGATGACAATATTTTCTTCGCTGGCATCAACATCACGGCCGACGCCGGCGTGAACCAGCCGCCACCCACGCCATTCCCGAGTGGCGCCGTGCCCGAGCCTTCGACCTACGGTCTGGTCGGTGCGGTTGCCCTGGCCGGTTTGGCTCTGCGTCGTCGGTTTAGGAAATAAGCTGTTCGTTTCAAAAGACAAGAAGGGCCGCGGCGTAAGCTGCGGCCTTTTTTGCGTTGCTACGTGGGGATTCATCCGGGCCTCCAGTCACAAAGACTGCGTGGGATCGATTTGGCGGTAGGAGCCGGTTCGTTCCGCCTTGGTTTGAATGAACTTCCCCGTTCATTTTTTAAGTAATTTGAGCACATCCAGAATAGCCGGTTGCCAATTTTCTCGCGAAGTGGCGAAGGCCGCGATGATGAAGCGGTAACTGCGTAACGAGGGGTGGACCTTCGTTTTCTTCGCAGCCGTCGCGAGACCACAACGGCTACCGTTTCACTTGAGAGGGTATCATGATAACCACTGGTGTTATCTGAGCAATCTTCGGCAATCCCGGTGAAAGCCGATTCCGCAAATTTCTGTGGATGCTCGAGGTCTTTATTTGCCTCCGCTCGCGGGATTGAGCTGCACGTCGACCATTAAATCGGAGGCGATTTTTTCGAGTTCGGTGCGCAGTTGACCTATCGTTACTCCGTTTGGCAGCGACACCGAGGCCCGTGCCTTAAACAGGATGGAGCCGTCCATCGGGGCATTGACGCAATCGGAAGAGAGTTCTTCGACGTTGACGTTGTGGCGGGCGAGGACCTGCGAAATCTGGTGGAGAATGCCCGGGCGGTCCTGCCCCACAAGTTCAAGTACGGCGACCACGCCGGTCGCGGCTGAAGCGGCGGTGGTTTCTTTGCGTGCGGAAATGTTAAGCCCATCCTTTTCCAGCTTCCCCAGAGTCGCGAGTAAGCCATCGCTTTTCTCTGCGGGCACCTCGACCCGCACGATGCCGGCAAACTGTCCGCCAAGACGGCACATGCGGCTCTCAAGCCAGTTGCCGCCGTGTGCGGCGACTGCGGAGGAAACGAGTTCAACCAGTCCGGGACGGTCTGGACCAATCACCGTCATGACGAGATTTGTGAGCATGGGAAGAGAAGGGGTAGGGTCGAGAACAGGACGGGCTGTGGGAATCTTCAATAGCGGGTGCAAAACCGCGTTGCGATCAAGGCCCGGTTACCTTCCGTTTCAAAGCCTAATCACGCTCCAACATCCTTTTTTCCTCATGCGAATCCGTCACCTTTTACTCGCTGTTTTGCTCATGGCTCCTGCGAACTTTGTTCTTAGCGCCGAACCGCACCACCCACCGCAGGAAGAAACCGAGTTGGAAGATAAAATGGATCTGATGGGCACGGCGTTCCGAAAACTGAAGCGCTCGGTGAACGATGCCACACAGAATCCCGCTTCTCTTCAACTGGTTGCCACGATGCGTGCCGCAGCAGCGGAAGCGCAGAAACTTGTTCCCGCGAAGGCGTTCGACGTGCCCGAAACTGAACGGGCCAAATTTGTGTCCGATTATCGGATGAAGATGAAAGATTTACTCGCTGCATTGGAGAAGCTCGAGGTGGCCTTGCGGGCCGACAAAAACGACGAGGCGGCCAGACTCGTGGCTGAACTCGGACTGATGCAGAAAGCCGGACACAAGACCTTCAAACGCCCCGATGAAAAGCAGTGAGGAACGCCGCCCGCCGGATCGCGGTCCCAGGTGGGCATGAAATCCAGTTTCATGGCCGTATTAATCTTAGGGGCGCTCGTTTTGCTGACGACCGCGGGTTGCGGCACCGCCCGGCTGTGGGGCGCCAAGGCTGGTAGTTCGCCCGCCCATCTGGGCGGCGACATTTCGATTCCCCTGGGTAAATGAGGCAAAGCTGGGGGGCTGGGAGCATTACGGGAATTAGCTTTAGCGACGCCTTCGAAACTTTTTCAGGAGGTGGAGTCCGATCTAGGAGCGGGCCATTCGACGTTGAGGTTTGACCGAGCTGAACTGCGCGTTCAGGACAACGCGCGCCACCTCATCTGCACAAAGCTCCGGTCGTGCAAATATCTCAAGCAAAGCCGGTCATCTCCACCTCTCGTCCAGCTCCTAGCGATAATCCTAAATTGCCAAGACAAATAACCACTGATTAACACTAATTACAGGCAATGAATGGAATAGAATGTGCCTCGTCTTGCTCACGAATTCACGCGGCAGGTGAAGGGTGTCTATTAGTGGTAGATACTGAGCCTTGGAAGAATTAGCGGTCCAGCCTGTAGTCTTGCACCGACAAAAAAACGCCGGACGTTGAGCGTCCGGCGCGAAAACTGAAGAGGGATGAACCCAGACCCGAATCAGGGCACGTCGTTAAATGCGTTCTTTTCCCACCACGCTTGAATGCGGCCACGTTCAAAGGCTGGCAGCAGATCTTTCTGCACATTCATCTTTGCGATCGAGGGAAACTTGGCTCCGTATTTCGCGGCATCGGTGGTCCAGCCATCGGTGATCACGACATCGAAGGTGCCGCCCCAGGCACCGGTTAGGCGTTGCTCTTGGGTCGGCAGCCCGGGACCGCCCGCGCGAAATTCATCTCCCTTCCGCTCACGGACCGTCGCTTCGATGTGGCCGAGGTAAAACACACCCGGCGTGGCCGTCTTCAACTTCGCCGCGATCGGTACGAAAAAGTCGGCATTTATCGTCATGGACTGGCCCAGGCAGTTCAGGCCAACGAGCGTGTAAGTGCCCGGCTCAAGTTCCAGGCGGAGCAAATAACTACAGCCTGTCGCCACGGAATTGGATTCGCTGCGCGACTGGGGGTCCGGCTCGAAGGTGATGACGTGCGGGTTTCCGGAAGCGTTCTTCTTCGACAATTTGACCGAAAAAAGGCGCGGCTGATACGAGGTTACGAAGGTGTTCTTCAATGTCACCGTCATCAGGTACACCGATTTACCGGTTTTCGATGGTACGGCAGGATTGTCCAGATTGGCCATGCCTTTTTCGGTGGTGCAACCGGCGAAAAACAGTGCCGCGGTTAATGAAACGCCTGCAAGGATGCGTAGTAACATAAATACTTTTGGGGAGTGATTGTGATGTGAGCTGGGCTTTGGGCAGCCGTCCTGACGGGCAAGATGTGGCAACCCCGGCAGCTAGACAAGCAGGCAGAACTGCCGTTCCGGCTGGCTGATAAAAAAGGACACGGACCGGGCCGCGTTGCGTCCCGCTACCTTGAGAACGCCGACGACATAACCGAAAACGCTTAATGGAAGTCCTCGTCGTCGCGCATCGCGTCGGCGTCTTCATCGCCGGGTGAGGAGGCTTCGCGGCAATCCTCGGGGAAGGCCGGCTGGCGCTGGATCCACCGCGCCGCACACAGGCTGCTCGTAAGCGCTTCGTGCAGAGCCGAACCAAAATCGTAGGCCTCGCCTTCAAACCCTGCCTCCTCTACGGCCTGATCGATCGCGAGCATGACGGCATACATCCGCCCACGCACGCCTTGGACATAGACGTCGATCTCCTCACGTCCGAGATCGAGATTAGTGCGGCAAGCCTCGGCGCTATGGCTGTGATGTGACCGGCAGACCTCTGGCCGCGCACTGTAGATGGAGCAGTTTCCCTCACGCAGAAGCACGCAGGGCCTTTTTAATATCGCGCGCTCCGGGTTGGAACGCCCGGCGAAGGCCGAGCGATGAGCGGCCGCCCGCTCGATCAATGCTTCAAGCTCCACTGGTGAGAAGTGGGTCTGCACGAATTGCGCTGCGATCAGTACTTCATGGGCCTGCACGCCGACGAGTTCGTGGCAGCAGATGTCGCACCCCGCGCGACAGGCAATCGTCGCCTTGGCTGCGTCGGGAGCCGTGGCCAATGCGCGGTCAAACTCCTTGAATGCGCTGGCGAGCACGGAAAGGAGATCACCTGGATTGCGGGTCTTGCGAAGCCGCTTTAGCGTGGTTTCACACGTTTTCTCGAACAAGGCTTCTTCTTCCGGTGAAAATTGTGCGCACATAAAACCGCCCAATAAAACCCAGGGAGTGAGAGAAAACAAGGATGGTCATTTTTGATCATTTCCATGAGAAAATTTCCGCCCACTTACCGCTGCCGTTTTTACCGAAATTCGCTAAATTCGGACTAAAGATTAATGAGCCGTTTGAAAAATCTGCAATCAGCGCTCCCCTTGTGCAGCGTGTCGCCCTCCTGTCATTTATTCGTTCACCATTTTTGGGTGTAGGAAGGTGACGCCCTCCAACGACTGGTTTCGGAGAAGACTTCCTGATCGAATTAACCACACCACAATAAAAGGAGAATACAATGAAAGGCGCTGGGACAAAAAAAGAGCTGCAACCAAAGGAACGCGAAGAACTATTTAAGGCTTTGAAAACCCGCTTCGAAAAAAACAAAGACCGCCATAAGGGGGTTGAGTGGGCGAGTGTGCAGGCGCGCCTCGAGGCTCACGCCGAAAAGATGTGGTCACTGAATGAAATGGAAAAAACCGGCGGTGAACCCGACGTGATAGCGTATGACCAAAAATCCGGTGACTATGTCTTTTTTGATTGTTCACCGGAGAGTCCCAAAGGCCGCACGAGCCTCTGTTACGACCGTGAAGCCTTGGATTCCCGGAAGGAACACAAACCGAAAAATAACGTTGTAGATATGGCGACGGCCATGGGCATCGAGCTCTTGACGGAAGACCAATATCACGAGCTGCAGAAACTCGGAGCGTTCGATGTGAAGTCGTCCACCTGGCTGAAAGCGCCTGCTGATATTAGAAAACTGGGCGGTGCGATCTTTGGTGATCGCCGCTTCGGCCGTGTTTTTGTGTATCACAACGGCGCGGAGTCATACTATAGCGGCCGGGGATTCCGCGGTTCGCTCAGGGTTTAGTTGGAGTGAATTATTCGCTTTCGAATTTGTAGGTGGCACGCTGGTCGCGCCACGTTGCTACCTCTAGGCCCCTATTTCATACTCAAACCAACAAACTCTTTGGGTCACAGAGGATCACAAAGCTCGGACACAGAGCACACAGAGGTGAAAACAACGATTCAAGGTGCAAAGCATTCCGTTTTAAAACGCCGCTTGGACGTGCACACTTGAGCCTTTGCCGGATGAACTTTGTGAAATCAATGCCGTCGCCTTGAAGATCACGTTGGTTGGGGCACGGTATCCGGAGCATCTTTAAAAATGTTCGGTCGCTGAGTCCGGAGTGCGGGCGAGTGCCTGCCTGCTCAATTTAAAGACAAGGTAATAAAATGGAAATCAAACGCTGCGGCACACGACCCTCAAATCCCGGATCAGCCGACTGGTTTACCGGTACGGTGCGGATCGACCCGCTCTTTCAAGCGCCAGAACCGGCGCGCGTGGCAGGGGCCAGTGTCACGTTTGAGCCTGGCGCCCGGACGGCCTGGCACACGCACCCGCTCGGTCAGACTCTCATCGTCACGGCGGGCTGTGGGCGCGCCCAGCATTGGGGTGGACTAGTTGAGGAAATCCGGCCTGGCGATGTGATCTGGTTCGCACCTGACGAAAAGCACTGGCACGGCGCGGCACCCACCACCGCGATGACTCACTTTGCCATCCATGAATACCATAACGGCAAGGCGGTCGACTGGCTGGAAAAAGTCAGCGACGAGCAGTACCGCGGATAATTTTCAACCCCATCTAAACTAAATAACAGGAGTCATCATCATGATCAAAGCCCGAGCCTACTCAGCGGTCAGAGTCAAATCGCCGCTTACCTCCACCACGATTCAACGCCGGGATCCAAACGCGAGCGACGTGCAAATTGAGATATTGTTCTGCGGTGTCTGCCATTCAGATCTGCACTATGCGCGGGATGAGTGGCACAGCGTCATGGCCACCGTTTATCCCTGCGTGCCGGGGCACGAGATCATCGGTCGCGTAACACGCGTCGGAACGGGCGTCACGAAATACAAGACGGGAGATATTGTCGGTGTAGGCTGTCTCGTTGATTCCGACCGTACCTGTCCGCAATGCCAGGCGGGGCTCGAGCAGTTTTGCCCGGCGATGACCATGACCTATGGTTCGCAGGACAAACATCTCGGCGGGATGACGTTTGGCGGCTACTCCGACACCATCGTCGTCGAAGAGCGTTTTGTCCTGCGCATTCCGGCCAATCTGGATCTTGCCGGTACGGCTCCGTTGCTGTGCGCTGGCATTACCACGTACTCGCCGATGCGTCACTGGGGAGTAACCAAAGGAAAGAAGGTTGGCGTGGTCGGTCTGGGTGGCCTGGGGCACATGGGTGTGAAATTTGCCCATGCCTTCGGCGCACACGTCGTCGTCTTCACGACGTCGCCAAAGAAAAAAGAAGATGCATTGCGCCTCGGTGCCCACGAAGTGGTGATCTCGACCGATGCTGCCGAAATGGCGAAACACGCCGGCAGTTTTGACTTCATCCTCGATGCGGTGGCGGCGGAGCATGACATCAATGCCTACATCGCCCAGCTCAAGACAGACGGTAACATCACGCTCGTTGGCGCTCCGGAGAAGCCGCTCCCCGTGTCCGCCTTCGCGCTGATCTTTGGCCGCCGCAGTCTTTCGGGTTCGCTGATTGGTGGCCTCGCCGAAACGCAGGAGATGCTGGATTTCTGTGGCGCGCATAACATCACCGCCGACGTCGAAGTGATCCCGATTCAAAAGATCAACGAAGCCTACGAGCGGATGCTGAAGTCCGACGTGAAGTACCGCTTCACGATCGATATGGCATCGCTCAAGTCAGAGTAAATAATTGAGAGGATTAATTTGGTACCGAGCGAAGCGATAGTCTGACACGCAGGAACACTGGAACGAACCACAAGCCAGAACTAGGATGCAGTCCCACAAATAACTATAACAATTCAGAAGCAGATTTTGAATGGGGAACTCAGGAAAGCCGGAACGGACAGAGCTCTGTACTCCCACGCTCTTTGCTTTTTCCAGTTTTCCTGAGTTCCCCATCTAATTCTGAGGGTCACCTACACCTGTACGGAGGCGATTTCGCTCATGGCGTGATTCAGCCACATCTTCAGCCGTTGGCGCTCCATCAGCCCAAGACCTGAGGCCGTGTTGTTTTTGGCCGACCAAAAGCTGGCGTTGGATGCATCGATTTTTTGCGCGATGGGTTCGTGCAGGCGTTTCAACGTGATCACTTTTGCGCCGAAACTGACCGCCCGCGCTTGTTCGCCCGACTTGTCGAGCTGGCCGAAGTCATCGCCGCGCAGTTGATTTCGCACGAGCACGTAGTTCAGGCGTGCGCCGAATTGGTCGAGCAATCGGGAAAGCAGATCCACCGAATCGCGACCCGCGTCCATGACATGCCAATAATTGACCGTGAGGCCGCTCTCCTCGGCGAGGTTTAGCACGCCAGAATCTTCCATCCATTTGACCAGCGGGCCGTGGGTCTGCGCGGCGAGATCCACGAGAACGCGTCGGCCCGGCTGCTCCAGGGCGCTCTCAACGATTGAATCCAAAGCCTCGTAATGATCCACCACGATGGGAGACGCGAAGCCGGCGTAGTAACGCAGGAGGGCGCCGTGGGAGCGATCGGTGTCGAAACCGACAAAAGGCACTTCGTGATCGATGAAATATTGGGCCAGCAGCCGGGCGGTGAGTGATTTGCCGACGCCTCCCTTTTCGCCACCGATCAGGTGGATTTTTGATTGAGTGCCGATTTCGAACGCCGGAAGCGATGACATGTTTATTTGTGCAACGACAATGGTTGGAGTGCGGAGCGCCGAGCCCCTTGCAGGACTTGTGCCAGCAAAGCTCGCAGGCACTTAGAAAAACTTTGGCAAAACTTTGGCCGTCTCGTCTTTCCCGGTACGGAGTGAATGTGGAACTCAGGAACGCTGGAACGAACCTCGAGCCATGGCCAAACGTGGATAGTGCAGGAGCAATTTAAGTCTCAAATCTGGTTGTTTAATTCCTTTTGCCGTAACCGCTGCCATTTAGCAGCGGTGAACCGTACGGGCTTGTAAACCCGCGCCTTAATGGGCGCGGCTACTCGGATTTGGGAACGCACTAAATCAAAAGGATCTTTCGATGTCGCGTAGGCGGCTAGGCCCAAACGACGTTCTCGGCCGCTATGCCGCATTGTCGGACACCGTCGTCGCGGGACTCCAGCTGCCGCGATCGTCGCGTTCGTTATCCCCGCCTTCTCCCTGGTTGAGCGGACTGTCGGTGTCGGAGGTGAGGCCCGGTCCCGGAGAACTGCCGACGCTGCTGTTTTTCACTCCGCGTTAAGCAGAAGCACAGCCAGCCGATCACCGTATCATCAATCGAGGAAACAAAGTTGAAGCCGCTAATCTTCGCTGATGTATGCTAATTCGATCTCGTTATACGACGGAGTCGCTCACTGGCCGGGGGAATCTCACTGAAGTGATTTGTTGAATACAAAGTTCTGCCCTCGTGGAAAGCAGGCACACGCGCGTTGAGGGAAACAACCCGAATTGCTGGTAAAGTTCTGCGTGTTCGGGGCCGGCATTTGCGAAACGGATCAGTCTGGACAGGATGTTCGCACAAGATTCCCGCTCCACGGCCGTCATCCACGAAACGCATGAAATGCTTCTCACTGGTTTTGTTTTGCCTCGTAGTCACCTTCGGCGCGCAGGCCGAAACAATTTCTCCCCCGATAACGCCTGAGCTTAAACGGCTGCTCGTCGAAGGCGTAACGGCGGGTGCCTCCGTCGATCCTTCTTCGAGCAGGGAGGCAAGCGTCAACACTACAGCCTGGCCCACCTCTTTCACCTTCAGCGGTTCCACCCCTGTTTTTGTCCAAATCGCAAACTCGCTCACGGCGAACGAGCCGCAGCGACGGGCCGTGCTTCAACTGTTGCAGCAGGGCAGGCAGGCTTTCGAGCAGGAGGCCTCCAAGGAAGGTTTTGGTAATGATCTTTCGGCCGCCCTCGCTCTTTTTCTCACCCAGCAATGGAGCATGGCCCGGGGAGGCGCCGCGATCGACGAAACCGGTTCCACCCGTTTCGCCAAAAAACTGCGCAGCGCACTCGCTTCGCCCGCGATGAAGACGACGAAGGACGCGGAGAAACAAGCGTTGTACGAGTGGCTTCTTGGATCGAGTTTTCTGAGTGCAGCCAGCTGGGAACTCGGCAAGTCGGGTGGGAATGAGGCATCCCTCCTGCAGTTGCGCAAGGCGGCGGGCGTTTCGCTCCAGTCCCTGTTAGGAATGAATGCGGACGGCATTGAGTTTGGCCCCGAAGGTTTGATGCTCTCCCCTCGGGCACTCGCCGCCGACCAGGCGAAGTCGACCCCCGGGGCTTCGACCGATTCGCCCCGTGAATCTGCCGGCGGCACTCGTGAAGTCGCCCCGGGATCGGTTGCGAAGGGCAGACCCAATGGACTCTTCTGGCGCTTCCGCGTGAGCCTCAGCCAGACGATGAGCGTGGAGACGTTTGTCTTCCTTCCCGATGGTCGTCTCACCACCTCGCCTCAGGTGGACCAAAACGGCTCTCTCGACTGGCCGAGGATTTCGTCGGAGGGACATGCTGGAAGCTGGAGCCTTGAGGGGGACCAACTCACCATCACGCGTTCAAGCACGATCCCCTCCCGCACCGCACCACTTTCCGTCGAATATGCTGCGGGCCACCAGCTCAGGCTGAAATGGCTAGGTGAGACATGGAAGCCCGCCGCCGCAAATCCGACGCGACTGGTCGGCCGCTATCACTCCGAATCTTCCAGTTCCTCGGACGTTGACGGGTATGACTCATCGTCCAGCGGAGACTATCTTTTCACAGAAGACGGACGTTATGCCGCGAGCTCGACCCGAGCTGTCCTCGCCGACGCTTCGGGGCGCGGGGCGGCCGCCGGCAGCACTTCGGACGAAGGCCGCTATTCGCTCCGGGGCAACGCGCTTCTCCTCCAAGGTCGGTCAGGCCCCCGCATCCGCTTCCTTGTGCAACTCTCCGACGAGGCCCTCCTGATCGACCGTACGGTGTATCTGCTCACACCGTGACTCGCGACTTTCAGAGGTCTCTCCGCCTACCGCCCGCCGCCAAACTCCGCGAGCGAACTCGGCGGCGTGCCAGCGTCGGGGCCGGCAACAAACGAGGCAACCTCTCCGGCGACCTGATGATTCAAAAAGATTGGTCCGACCTGTGTGGAGGTTTTAGTTTCGCTCTTACCTCCGAAGTCGCGCACCCACCTTTTCCAGCCGTCAGATAAGAACCCTCCTTGATCCTTCCGATGTCGGTATCACTCGCTTTGGGGCCGGTAAATAGGGTCATGGTGCCATCGGTCGAAGATCCTAGCCTTCTGCTATGGGTTTGTCATTGGCCCCCGCCTCTTGGGCGTGGCACGTGAAAATGCCGAGCAGGAATAAACTCCACAGAACGAGATTCTCACGTCGGAGAGCGGTTGGCGTTTTTGTACTGGAAGCCGCCTCCAGCTCCCGCCTTCCCAATTTTAGAGTTAGGGGGGGCCGACCGGGACGCGTTTGAGGTAGATTTTGATTTTTACCAGGCCGGGTTGAACGTCGACTAGCTCCATGCGCAATTCATCATTCTTCCTGACCCAGCTGCTTGTGAATTGATGCACCCCGCGCGGGCCGCCGTTGTTTTCATGCAGCGCTTCCTTTTTCCAACCTGCCGGGGGCAGGTTTCTCGTATAAAACGCCATGAGATCGCTCGAAGGGGAAGAGGAGTTGTACTCGACCTGTTCCTGTTTGGCGTTTGGGTAGTCGTCGAGTGAATACTCTGTGCGCTCCGTATCGGGTGGACGAGGGAAGTCCTCGGGATCGTGTGCTCCCTGGTCGTTGGAGCCGGCCTGACTCGTACCTCCAACCGGACCACCCGATTGTTCGCCGATTGGCGTGTCTGACCGTCCTGAAGCCTGTGTGCCATTGACGCCAGTTGTGGAACCCGATGAAGAGATTGGGCCGGTGCCGGTATTTGGGGGCGGGGTGTGCCCTTGGCTGCCAGTGTTGGGCGGCGGAACATTCGCATGTCCACCAGAACTGGGCGGAGGGACGTAGCCCTGGCCGCTTGAACTGGGAGGAGGGACGTACCCTTGGCCGCTGGAGCTGGGAGGGGGCACGTAATGTGCACCGGAAGCCTGACCGGAATTGCCGGCTGCGGCGGCAGAACTGGCAGCCTTGGCGTGAGCCGCCTGGGCATCAACGGTGGCCTTGGCAAGGGCCGCCAATGCAGCTGCCTGGGCCGTTTGGGCGGCAGCCAAAGCAGGGGCCGATGCTCCACCCGTGAGGACTGCGGCGACCGCTGTGTCTCTCACCGTGTTGTTAGCTTTTTCCAGGTCGGCCTTGGCGCGTTCGAGCGCGTCGTCGGCAGCCGCGGCAGCCCTCGCATCCGCTGCGGCGGTGGCAGCCGAACCAGAAGCCGATGAGGCTGAGCCTGAATTTGATCCGCCGGGAGGAGGATATTGGGGAGTCACCGGTTGCGCTGGGTGAACCTGGGCGTAGGCGCTGGCGGGAGAATACTGAACCACAAAAAAGATCCAAGGGAGAAAAGCCCAACGTCGTCGCACACTGGGTGCGGTGATTTGCAGGCAGACTTGGACAGGGCCTTCACAAACCATCTGGCAGACTTTACGAAAGTTGGACCGGATCGAAATCGCAGAGGAATTCCCTTTCATTTCAAAGGAAGAGCAAAGGGCCTATAAGATGTCCAGCGTAAACCTATAAGATAGTTAAATGCAGCTAGTGGTGAGTTCCCTACACTAACCTTATTAAAGAGATTCAATGCCGGAGCAAAATGGAGAGATCGGGAAAGCTGGAAAAGAGGGGAACCGTCTTTCTTTGTCCCTGCATCCCTGAGCACTTCGATTGCACGTGTGCTGCCCGCGCCAGGTTCTATGGCCTATTTAATTCCTCCCTCGCGAGCATCAACCGTTCTTTTGGTTCGGCTGTGATCATGTGCCTTATGAAATCGGCGCGCTTGCCCCAAGGCCCAGGTATTTGGTCCACGCCCGCGATGTGTTTGTCCCCAGTTTCACTCTGTGAATAAAAAAGCGCCGGGCTGTTTGGCCCGGCGCTCGAAGGGAAGAAAGAGAACGAGGAAGATAAA
>Ga0302321_100003953_pt1 | contig 12752 bp, 7 predicted proteins | sample Fen_T0_1_FD_202505 | JGI IMG/M metagenome (GOLD analysis project Ga0302321, IMG submission 202505) | Peat permafrost microbial communities from Stordalen Mire near Abisko, Sweden - Fen_T0_1 | ecosystem: Environmental > Terrestrial > Soil > Wetlands > Permafrost | place: Sweden: Abisko...
CACGCAGGGATTCGAACCGTACTCGGCGTCTTCAACGAAATAGAAACCGGGCTCGCCAAATTGTTTTTGCGCTTCGAACAGGCGGTCGAAATCGGCGCGTGTCGACTGGCCGCGCACGATCACGGCGGAGTTGTTGCTCGCCGCGCGCTGCGGGTTCACGTCGAACCAGCTGCCGGTCTTGGCCATCGCCATCTCGTCGTCGTCGGCGGAGAAAAGACAAATTGTAGCAGAACGGCGGATACCGCCGGAGAGCACAGCCTTCGCGGCCCACATCAAGCAGTCGTATGCTTCGATGGCGCGGAGCTTGCGGCCCGAAGCCTGATCGAGAATTCCTTCGATGTGCTTGAGCGCATGCATGAGCGGCTCAGGACCAGGAGCCTTGCCGCCCGACGTGCGCAGCGGCGCACCAGCCGGACGAATCGAAGAATAATCGAACTGCATGCGGCGACCTTCAACGGCGGCCACGAAGAGCTTGTCCATCGCGTCTGCCCAGCCTTCGATCGTGTCTTCCACGACGTAGGTCTCGACGGGAAAATCCTTGTTGAGCGTAGCCAAGGCCGGAAGTTTCGCCACGTGCTGACGTTGAACGGAGAAACCAACGCCGCAGCCGCAGAGCAGCAGATAAAAAGATTCGCGGAACGTCTCGAGCCGGTCGATGTGCGTGAAGGCGCAGTTGTAGATGCGCGTGTGCTTCGAAAGGATCGCCTCGCCGCCAAACTGGAGGCTGCGCATCGAAGGCAGCACTTCCTTGGCATCGACTCCGGCAAACGCCGAAAAAATCCCGCCGTGCAATGAGCCGAGTTCGCCCGCACGAGCCACCGACTCAGCTGAAATTTCGCCCTTGGCGATCATTTCAACCGCGATGTCTTTAAGTGACGTGTCGCGATAATGCATGAGGTGCATGTCGCGCACCCGAGCCACGGCCTCCGACCACGTCTCGCGACGGCGCTTGGAAGGTGAATAACGGGCGTAGCGGGAAATGGCGATGTAGTCTTGCAGACCGCTCTGGCGATGGGAGACCGGACGTGATGCAGCAGGGGTAGCGAAAACGCTCATGGTTGTGATAGTTACTTCTCGGTTACGAAAACGGGCCGCCACTACCGCTTGTGGTCGGCCACCCTGTCAACCACTACCTATTGTGGCGGTTTACTTATAACATTTTTTTATAAAGCAAACTTACGCTTTCTTAAAAAATCATCCGCGCTCCCTCGTAGCGACCGCAGACAAGGTCCGTCTTCAGGGTTTAGCCACGCAAAAATGGGGAGAAAAATTCAGGCGCAATTCCGAATTGGCACGACCATCGCTTGTGGCTCCGGCAATGAAGCTGCCCGAGGGCCTCGGGTCATAGGGAAAACCACCTTAAATGCAGCGGGATTTAAGGCCCGAAACGCCTTTAACCACGCCGTCCCGACAGCACGCCGCGCAATTTGGCCAGCAACATCTCGGCGCTAAAAGGTTTTGGCAGAAACCCGGCCACGCCACGACCCACAAAACGGTCGATCGTATCCTGTTCGTTAAACCCGCTCATGATCAGCACCGGCACCCTGGGCTCGATCGAATGCAGCACGCGAAAAGCCTCCTCGCCGTCCATGTGCGGCATCGTGAGATCGAGCAGCACTGCGGCAAAACGCGCCGGAGTGCCGCGGAAGATCCGGACTCCCTCCGCGCCGTCGACCGCCGTGACCACCTCGTAGCCCGCCGCGTGCAGCACTTTCTCCGCCACCCGACGAACTGTCTCCTCATCATCAATCAGGAGAATCGTGCCCGAACCTTTTTCTATCGTTACCGCATGTGCAATCGGGGCCGGGGGCGTGGCAGGCTGATCCAGGGCAGGAAAAAACACCTTAAAGGTGGTTCCCCTGTCCGGCTCGCTGTAAACTTGGATCGCGCCCTTGTGCCCTCGCACGATACCGAGCACGGCCGCCAGACCGAGCCCGCGTCCAGTGAATTTAGTGGTATAGAATGGATCGAAAATCTTGGCCTGGATCGCCTCGTTCATGCCGCAACCATTGTCGCTTACATCGACAAACACGTATCTACCCTCGGTCGCCTGCTCGCGAAACTTCGCTTTCTCCAGATATTCGCGCGTGGCGTGAACACTCCCGGTCCGCACGGTGATCGTGCCGCCTTTGTCACCAAGTGCCTCCGAGGCATTGAGCACGAGATTCATCAAGATCTGTCGGATCTGAGTGGCGTCGCCCTGAAAGGCCGGCAAACCATCCGCCAGCTGCAATTGCAGGTTCGCCTTGCGTCCCAGGGAAACCTCCAGCAGCTCGGAAGTCTCTCGAACCAATTGACTGATACTAAGTGGCTGGATAATGAAGCGGCCCTTGCCGGCGTAGGCGAGCATCTGCTTGCACAAATCCGCCGCGCGCACCGTCGCCTGCTCCAGATTGTCGAGCGACGCGCGGACGCTGGCGTGACCCGGAGGCAGATCGAGGCGGGCCAGGCTGGCGTTGCCGAGGATGCCGGTCAGCAGGTTATTGAAATCGTGCGCGATGCCGCCGGCGAGAACGCCGAGACTTTCGAGCTTTTGCGTTTCCTGCAGCCGGCGCTCGACCGCGAGCAATTCCAGGCCTGCGAGTTTTTGCGCCGTGATGTCCTGCAAGGTCGTGACGGCTCCGCGCGCGTGACCGGTCTCATCCTGAAGCGGCACCGCACTGGCGAGCACCTGAAACTCGCGACTATCTTTGTGGATAATTCGTAGTTCGACATCGAGGATCGAGCGGTTTTCGGCCAGCGCCCGCCGCAAGGGAAACTCGTCACGGCTCAGCTCTCGCTCGCCCTGATATACTTTGAAACTGGCCGGCACCTCGATCGGCGGCGCCGAGAGAGAAGCTTTTTTGCGCACAGCTATCCCGGTGATTCGCGCAAAGGCCTGGTTCGTGCGCAATTCAGCCGACTGGGGATCTTGCGCAATGGCGATGCCGACCGGCAGCAGGTCGAGCAGCGCCTGCAACTCGGTCAGCCGGTTTTGCAGCGAGTCGTTCAGCCGGCGAACTTCCGCCTCGGCCTGCTCGCGTTGCTGCACTTCGCGCGCCAGGCGTTCGTTGGAGGCGGTCAGCTCGACCGTGCGAACCTGCACGCGCCGCTCCAGATCCTCGTTTAATTTTTTCAGCGCATCCGGACTCGGCAGTTGCAAGACCGCAGGCACCACCCGCACAAGCGCGACCGCAGTCATCAGAGAGACGACCGCAGTCAATCCTTTGATCCAACCTGACAGCCAGTAAACCGGATGCCAGACGGTGTAAACCTCCATCAAATGCGTCGTGCCACAGGCTACTATAAACGCTCCAAACAACCAAAAAAGCGAACGAAATGGGAGGTCCTCCCGCTTCCGCGCAAGATAGGCGATAATTACCGGTATCGAGTAGTATGCCAGAGCGATCAAGCCATCCGACACCACGTGCAGCGTGATCAAATCCGCCCGCCAAAAATAGCAGTGTCCATGAGGCATGAAATCGATGCCGCCAAAAAAGTTGAAGCGTACAGCCATCGTGCGAGCAGGAGTGCTTACATCTTATGGTTTTGTTGGAGTGCCGCAAGCGACCGAGCTTGATAACCACGACCCTCGGCCACTGCACCCAAGTTCCGCCAACGATTTTCACGAACCCGTTAAGGCGGGTATTCGACGAGTTAAGACTGATATTCGTCGGCTCCAGCTTAGGCCGATTGTGACGATAATCCATCTGACCGCCGACACGCAGCTTCCACCGGCAGCCCTTTATGCCTTCCACCAACGTAAGCCTTAAATGGAAACTCATCGGACTGCCTGTCGGAGCGATCGTGCTCTTGAGCATGGCTTTCAGCCTGGCGACGTTCCTCGTGATTTCCAAACGGTTCGAGACTCAGTCGGCCGATGAAGTCCGTTCCCGCTCCGTCGCGATCAACCACCTGCTCGATCTCGCCCAGCAACGCTGCCTCGCCGCCGCCGAAATCGAGTCCCGCAATCCAGACCTCATCGCTGCACTTTCAAACAACGGCGCTCTTGAAAAGGTACAAGCCACAACCAGCGCCATCGCCAAAACTTCGGGTTTTGATTTCATCACCCTTTTCGATCTGCGCGGCGTGCCGGTCGTAAGTTCAACTCCGCTCAAAGTCGGCACCGGCTCGCAAGCCAAGCTGGCCAGTGTTCAGCATGCCCTGTCCGGCAAATCCGGTTCAGGCTTCGAACGCGACTCCAGCGGGCGCTTCACGCTCGGCAGCAGCACCCCGATCAAGGATGGGGACAAGGTGATCGGTTGCGTACTCGTTGGCGAGTTCGTCCAAGGCGAAGACTTTGTCGACCGGGTGAAAACCATTTTCAGCGTCGAGTGTACTCTCTTTGACAACGATACGCGCGTGGCCACCACCATCGTCCGCGACGGAAAACGGTTTGTTGGAACCAAGATGGACAACCCTGCCGTACTGGAAACCGTGCTCGCCCGCGGCGAGGATTTTTTCAACCGCAACACCATCGGAGGGAAACAGTATGACACCGCCTATCGACCGCTGCGCGACGCCGATGAAAAAATTGTGGGCATGTGCTTCATCGGCCGCGACCGCGCCGAAGTGCGCCAGGCCTATCTCAACCTTTTTGGCCTGCTCGCTGTCATCGTGGCCATCGTCGCAGTGGCCGTCGCCATCGGATCATTTTTTATGGCCCACGGCATCGGTCGACTGCTCCACCGGCTGGCCGACAGCATGCGCGCGGGCAGCCACGAAGTGACATCTGCCAGCGACATGATTTCATCCACGAGCCAGTCGCTGGCCAGTGCCTCCAGCCAACAGGCCGCCGCGCTCGAAGAGGCCAGCGCCTCGCTCACCGAGATGTCCAGCATGGTCCAGCGCAACGCCGAGCACGCCTCCCAGGCCAACACGATCAGCCAACGCACCCGCGAAGCCGCCGAACAGGGCGCCTCCGAGATGAGCGAGATGACCGCCGCGATGAACGCGATCAAGGCCAGCAGCGACGACATCGCCAAAATCATCAAGACAATCGACGAGATCGCCTTCCAGACCAATTTGCTCGCCCTAAACGCCGCTGTCGAAGCCGCGCGTGCCGGGGAAGCTGGTGCCGGGTTCGCGGTCGTCGCCGACGAAGTCCGCAGTCTGGCCCGCCGCAGCGCAGACGCCGCCAAGGAAACTTCGTCGCAGATCTCGGGCGCGATCAGCCGCACCGCGCAAGGCGTGCAGATCAGTCAGAAAGTGGCCGCCAGCCTTCAGCAAATTGTGGAAGCCGCCCGCAAGCTCGCCACCCTCATCGGCGAAGTCACCACCGCGACAAAAGAGCAAAGCAGCGGCATCGAACTGCTCAACAAATCGGTCAGCCAGATGGAGACGACGACACAGCAGAACGCCGCCACCGCCGAAGAATCCGCCTCAGCCGCCACCGAGCTCAATGCACAAGCCCAGGTGTTGATGACCGCGGTGACAGAACTCTTCGCCTTCGTCGACGGGTCAAACGCGACCGCAGACGAAACCGACGAGCCAACGGATTTCCACAACCACCCCGTGCCAACAAAAAAACGCTTGGCCAACAAAGTGCCGTAACGGCGGCTCGCTCAGCGAAAGCTGACTAGCTCGACCTCGAAAACAAGCGTCGCCCGCGGCGGAATCGGCGGTCGGCTCTTGTCGCCATAAGCAAGCCAGTACGGCACGATCAGCGTACGCTTCTCGCCCTTGTGCATGGTCAGAAAAGCTTCGTCCCAGCCTTTGATCACCTTGCCTGCACCGAGCGTGAAGGTGATTGGCTCTTTGCGGTCGAAGCTGCTGTCGAACTTCATGCCATCGATAAATTTCCCCTCGTAGTTAACGGTCACGCGCGAGCCGACCGTCGGCGTGGGGCCTTCACCGGGCGCACGCTCAATGTAGAGCAGGCCCGACGTGGTTTTGTGCGTACCGGGAAATTTCTCCGCGATGATCGCCTCGTCCTCCGCACTCCACTGCGGCGTGGTTTTATTCATCGCGATCCGCATCGCACTGTTGATGGGCTTGCCCGGGTTATCGCGCGCCAGCAATCCCGCCCTCACCACCAGCGCGAGTGTGCCGAGCAGACAACCGAGAAGAAGAAGGACAAAAAAACTTCGCATGCGAAAAGGGTGTTACCGTTCAAAGGGCTCGTTTTCTGTGCCGCGTCAACCCGAACCATGCAGCGCCCGGACCGACAAAAGCGGCGAGATTCCCGGAATTTGCCACCTTACAGGTTGCGCACGGCCACACGGCTCGCCAACTTAACCGGGCATGGGACGCCAATGGCTTCACGCAAAACGCGCTATCGTTAACCTCAAAAAAGGTCAGACGGTCGGCAAAATCGTCAAAGAAATCACCGTCGCCGCCAAACTCGGCGGCCCGGATTTGGGAGCCAACGCGCGCCTCTTCGCCGCGGTGGAAAAAGCCCGCAGGCAGAGCGTCACCCGTGACGTCATCGAGCGTGCCGTCCGAAAAGGCGCGGGCATCGGCGGCGACAAACTCGAACTCGAGCACATCGTTTTCGAAGGCTACGCGCCGCACAAAGTGCCGGTCATCGTCGAAGTCATGACCGACAACCACCAGCGCACCGCGCCTGAAATGCGGCTGCTTTTTCGGCGCGGCTCGCTCGGCAGCGCCGGCAGCAACAAGTTTCTCTTCGACCACGTGGGCATCGTCGAAGCGCACCAGATTGACGCCAAAAACGATCTGGAGGCCGTGGCCATCGAAGCGGGCGCCAACGAATTCGAACCACTGACACACAGCCAAAACGACGATGTGCCGGAAGATCATGTTGGCGTGAAGCTGCTGACCGACCGAACCGCCGTCCATGCCACAACGGTGTGGCTGCGGGAACACGGCTGGACCGTGATCACCAGTGAAATCGGCTACGTGGCCAAAGCCTACCCCGAGCTCAACGACGTCGACCGTGAAGACGTCGGCAACTTTCTCCAAGCCCTCGAAGACCACGAAGACGTCCAGCGCGTCTGGGCGGCGGTAAAGTAAACGTCCCAACAGTATTCGTTTTCCAGGCGCGCCCGAAACGGCGCGCTTTTTTTCGCCACCGCATTGACTGCCGTGACTTCCGCCAGACACAAAAAACGGGCGCCGTTACTGGCGCCCGTGAATCAGGAAAAGCTTTTACGCCCGTTCGCTCAGGCCAGATACGAGCAGATGTACTCGCAGATCACGCCGGCAACTTCGATCGTGAAGCCGCTCTTGCCGGGCACGTCGAAATACTTGCCGGTTTCGTACGTCTTGACCGCGGTCTGGCCGTCGAGCGTGACCTTGCACGAACCAGCCACGATCTCCATCCGCTCGGACGCGCCGGTGCCGAAGTGGTAAGTGCCGGGATAAATCAGCCCGAGAGTTTTCTTGGTGCCGTCGGCGAAGATCACCGAGTGGCTGACGACTTTGCCGTCGAAATATACGTTGGCCTTCGTGACGACGGTCACGCCGGCAAATTGAGCGGGGAGCGCGGACATAATCTTAGGTGTTGTTGAGGTTGAGACAAAAGAAAGGCACAGCCACCTCGCGGCGCTGTGCCTTCGTATTTAAAGAATCAGCCGGTTCAGATTTCGTAAGCGCCGAGCAGCTTGTCGACGCGGACTTTTTCCAGCTTGGCGAAATTCGGCAGACCGCTGTCGTACGGCACCGGTGTCTCGCCCTGAATCAGCGGCAAGGCGTAGCGCTGGAACTGGAAGTTCATGCTCACGCCGTCTTCGTTGATCCATTCGCGCGGGAGCTTCTTCACGCCGTTGGCGATGTCGCTCAACGGAGCAAGGCCGGTCTCGCAGGTGTAGTGGTCGCCATCGCCACGGACGAGCGTGACCATCTTGTCGGTCTCGCCATTGATCGCGGCTTTGACGGCAGCCTGACCGGCGAGGAAAGCCTCGTCAGCGTCGGTTTTGGAACCGGCGTGGGCCGCGGCGCGCTGGGCGATGCCGAGCTTGGCGGTGCGAGCTTTGATGCCCGGGATGTTTTGCTCCACGAGACTTTGCAGGTAATCGGCGGCACCACCGAGCTGGGCATGGCCAAAAGCATCGGTCGTCTCCGCAGCAGAAACGTAATTGCCGTCAGCGTCGATCAGGCCTTCGCCCACGACGATGAGACAGTATTTCTCGCGCTTAAGCACGCGCTTGACGTCCTCAACGAACTTCTCGGTGCTGAACGCGACCTCGGGGAGATAAATTAGGTGCGGCGGATCGTGTGGGTGATCGCGGCGTTTGGCGAGCGAGGCGCCAGCGGCAATCCAGCCGGCGTTGCGGCCCATGACTTCGAGAATGGAAACGAGATCGTGCTGGCCCATCGCCTCGTTGTCGCAGGCGAGTTCGCGCACCGTGGTGCAGATGTGTTTGATCACGCTGCCGTAGCCGGGGCAGTGGTCGGTTACGGGAAGATCGTTGTCGATCGTCTTTGGCACGCCGATGACGCGCAACTCGTAGCCCTGCTGTTGTGCGAGCTTGGAGATCTTATCGGCCGTATCCTGAGAATCGTTACCACCCGCGTAGAAGAAATAGCGGATGTTGTGCGCCTTGAAAACTTCGAGCACACGCTCGTAATCCTGCTGCTTTTTCAGCTTGTAACGGCAGGTGCCGAGGGCAGCGCCTGGCGTGTAACGCAGGCCGCGCACGGTCTGCTGCGACTCGGAGGCGAGATCGATCAGATCTTCCTGAAGAATGCCGAGAACGCCGTTGAGACAGCCGTAAATTTCCTCGATGCAACCGTGATTGAGGGCTTCAGCGATGACGCCCGCCACACTGGCGTTGATGACGGCGGTGGGGCCTCCGGACTGGCCCACCAATACATTTCCTTCGAGTTCAGCCATGGCAGTGTTGTGATATTAGGTTTAAAGTAACGTGAAGGGCCAAGGAAGCGGCTCCGCCCCACCGGTGGCAAACCCAAATTTCCCGATTCTACGCCAATTACCCGCAGCGAGACCCGCCACCCTGGGTTTCGAGGGCATCCGCTACTGGGTAAATGGCATAACCCTAAGCCGGTTCAACGAGCGTGCCGTACACGTCGACGCGAGATTCCGCGAAGGCCGCAGGTCACAAATAATGCGGTGCCGAACCAAAGACTAGGGGCACCACCGCCACCCTTGCCGGAGCCGGAGGACGAACTGCTCGAACTGGAAGACGAGGAACTGCTGCTGGAGGACGAACTGCTCGATGAGGATGAGCTTGATGAACCGGTCGGATAAGACTGCACCCAATTGAGGTTCTCGCTGCCTTTAGGCGTCCCTGAGATATCCAGCAATGTCGTCGAGTAAGCGGTCGAAAGGCTGATGTCGTCAAAATAGAACCGTGGCGCGCTGTTAGCCGACGAGTTCGAGAACCAGAAACCGGTGAGGCCCGTCTTTCCGTCGACACCCAGGCTGCTGAACGCGACTTCGATTTTCTTCCAGGTGTTTACTGGTAACGGATCGAGGGTGACCGTCGGCAAGCCGGTGCTGCTACCGTTCAACGCAGCGCCAACACTGATCACCTGTCCACCGGACGACCCGCCGTTAACCCAGAACGTCAGGGTATGATATTGCGACGAATCGAGCGAACTGCCGGTGTATTGCAGAGCAACGCCACCCCACCCGCCTGCATCGACCGCCCAGTCATACGGCGCGGAGCGGGGCGCATCGGTGTTTGAAAGATCGTTGGTCGTCCAGCTCCCCGAATTATTCCAATCAGCCGCCAAGGCATTGTCGTAAATGACATACTCGCTGCCGACGCCAGCACTCCTCGCCTTGATCTCCACCTGATAGTTCAAAATTTTACCACTCCAGAAGTAGAACGCGAAATTGACGATACCGGCCGGAGAATTTTTGAAGTAATCGGCGCTGAGCGTGATGGTGTTGTTCCCATAGTTAGGCTGGTAGGCATCACCCCACTCCTGAAACGGCGTCCAGTCGATCGGACCGGCATTGGTGATGCCGTCCGCATACTTGGAGGACAAGGTGGCCAGGAGGTCGCCGTTGAAGGCGGTCGGGATGGCCAATGACACGCCGGTCGTGCTCGTGAAGGCCGATTGCACCGGCGTGGCGACATATCGTACGTAGACTTTCCACGCCGGACCAGAGTTCGCATTGATCGTGAGCGTCGTTTTCTGACCGAAGGCCCCGGAGGCATAGGGGGCGAGTGTAGCCGCCTTGAGGGTCAGTACGCTGCCAGCGAGCGTATAATCCGATCCCGAGGTCAACGGGGTGGCGCCATCTTGCACCGAGACGATGCTATTGCCGTTCAAGTTGAGGTTGATCGCTGTATCAACGACGGGCGTGTCGTTTCTCAGGAAAAGCAAATCGCTGTCTACCGTGGTGGAGCGGCCGGTCACGCCCTGCGTCAGAATCGCGGCCAGCTCGGGATCGTTCCATTGTTGGCTACTGCGGTTGTAAATCCCGCCGGTGTCCCAGAGCATGTGCGTGACGCTCTTCGAGCGCATATATTGCAACGTGTACTCGTGGTATTTCAAAAACTCGCCGCGCTCGATGTGATCGCCGGCCAGCACGCCCCATTCGCCGACGATGACGGGAACGCCGGTCGCCACGAAGGTATTATAAACAGCATCGAAGGTCGTCTGGACCGAGTTGATCGACGTGGTATCGAACTGCGGAGAGTCGCCGAGGTTAACGCTGAAAGGATACCAGCCGTAATAGTGAACCGTCGCGATAAGGTTTGGGTCGTTCAGGTGAGCGATGGTGGCTTTAAGCGAATCGATATCGGCTTGGTCAGCGCTCGTATAGATGCTCGGCAGCACGAGCGGACGCGTGGCATTGCCGCCGCCGGAGCTACGCACGATATTATAGAAAGCGGTATTCACTTCATTGAGGAGCGCCCGCATGGTCGGTCGGTCCAAGTCTTTCCCATTCGTATCCACGAAGCCCGGCTCGTTGATGCTCTCGAACAGGAGCTTGTTCGGATAGTCTTTGAATCGGGTGGCGATCTGCGTCCAGCCCTTCTGGTAACGGGCGAGCACGGCATCATGGTCGTGTCCCATCGCGCTCAGCCACTCCCACGAGTCGTGGTGCATGTTGACCACGACGTAGAGGTTGGCGCCCAACGCCCAGTCCACAATCTGCTGTATCCGATCCATCCATACCGCATCGATCGTATAGTCGGGGGCGGCGCCCATGTGCTTAGCCCAGGTTACCGGAAGACGAAGGCTTTTATAGCCTTTGGCCGCGAGCCCTTGGATCATGGCTTGAGTCGTGACCGGGGCGCCCCAAGTTGTCTCGGTGTCGGCGTCGAACGTATTGCCCCAATTCGTGCCCGGCTGCATCGCTTCGACGTAGGTCTGGATGTCCGTCTTGGCGGAGGCCGGAGAAGCGAGTGACAACAGTGAACCAGCGAGCAGGAAGGCCAGACCTGTTAGGTTTGAATTTCGCCGATTACCCCTGGCAACCGGATCGGCTGCTGTAAAGGCCGCCCCATTAAAAGAAAACGCGAGTGCCGCAGCACTTGCGAGGCGTTGAAGGAAAATGCGAGGGGAAAACATACAAGAAAGCTTTATGCAATAAAGCTCCTATAAGGCACCGATGCCCAAGTTCAAAAACATGGGACAGATATGGTACAGTTGAGGTGCGCGATAAAGTAATCCCGAAGGGATCAGGGGGTAACTTTACCCACAAATGGGGCCGGCGGCATGCTTTGCCGCTTACCTTCCAATTGCGCTCACAGTAACTTCCCCGGCTGGTAACTGGCGGCGCCTTTGAACTTTTTGGCGAGAGGTGCAACCGTGGCTACAAATTCGTCGACCTGCTCCGGCGCGGCACCGACAAAACGTGAGCCGTCGGCTAGGATGCCTTCGAGCTTTTCGCGCTTCAAACCTAACCGTTTGTCACCGGCCAGACGGCTAAGCATATCGGCGTCGCCGCCGTTGCGGATGGCTTTGGCGGCGGCCAGCGCGTGTTCCTTGATCGCTTCGTGCGCAGTTTCGCGACCGGCACCGGTTTTGACCGCTTCCATCAAGATCGTGGTTGTGGCGAGGAACGGCAGATTGCGCGCGTTTTCCGCCGCGATCACGGCCGGGAAGACATCCATCTGGCGCAGCACGGTGAGAAACGTTTCCAGCAAGCCGTCGATCGCGAAAAAGGCGTCGGGCAGCGCCACGCGCCGCACAACGGAACAGGAAACATCGCCTTCGTTCCACTGGTGTCCGGCGAGCGCGCTGGTCATGGTGACGTAACCACTGATAATCGCCAGAAAGCCGCAGATGCGCTCGCAATTGCGGGCGTTGACCTTGTGCGGCATCGCAGAAGAGCCGACCTGTCCCTCTTGAAAACCTTCGGTGAGCAGGCCCTGACCGGCCATGAGCCGCAGCGTCGTGGCAAAGCTCGCGGCGGAGGCGCCAATCTGGTGCAGCGCGGTGACGACTTCGAAGTCGAGACTTCTTGGATACACCTGGCCGACGGCAAAAAGCGTTCCCTTAAAACCGAGGTGCTTGAGCACGCGGGCTTCGAGCTTGGCAACTTTGTCGGCCTTGCCGCCCATCAGCGTGAGCTGGTCGAGCTGCGTGCCCACCGCGCCTTTGAGGCCACGCACGGGATAACGTTCAACCAGTTCGTCGAGCCGCGTGAAAGCCACGAGCAACTCCTGGCCGAACATCGCGAAGCGTTTGCCCAGCGTCGTCGGTTGCGCGGGAACGTTGTGCGTGCGGCCGGTGAGCATAAGATCGCGAAATTCGGCCGAACGTTTAGAAAGCGCCAAAAGCGCCGCGGCAGCCTTCAGGCGAACGACGGCGAGCGAGCGATGCACTTGGAGCTGTTCAACGTTTTCGGTCAGATCGCGGCTGGTGAGGCCGAGATGAATGAACTG
>Ga0302321_100003954_pt1 | contig 12752 bp, 11 predicted proteins | sample Fen_T0_1_FD_202505 | JGI IMG/M metagenome (GOLD analysis project Ga0302321, IMG submission 202505) | Peat permafrost microbial communities from Stordalen Mire near Abisko, Sweden - Fen_T0_1 | ecosystem: Environmental > Terrestrial > Soil > Wetlands > Permafrost | place: Sweden: Abisko...
GATGTCGAGGTTTCCAGTCCGCCAACGACTGCCGCGCTACGTGCCGCCGCCGCAATGCTTGAAAACGGGCGCCATGATTTACTCAATAAAGACTACGCTTCTGCTTTAGATTGGTTTCAAAAAGCTGCTGATAAGGGCTCGGCCGCCGCCGAGGTGCAACTTGCGAATATGTATTTAGATGGCTTAGGCATCGCGGTAAACAATGCCAAGGCTTTTGAGTTGTTAACTAAAGCAGCCAAACAAGGTAATGCAGAGGCAGAGGCAGGGCTAGGTGTTTTATATGCTGAAGGTAGAGGCGTGGTGCAAGATGACGCTATTGCTTTGAGTTGGTTTAACAGTGCGGCCAAGCAGGGCAATGCACTTGCACAGCGCAATTTAGGTATTATGTATTTAGATGGTCGTGGAACTGAGGCCGACCCAGTGGCGGCGGCAGAGTGGTTTCGTGGTGCTGCTTTACAAAATGAGCCACAAGCTGAAGATAGCCTAGGTGTTATGTTTCGCGAGGCACAGGGCGTTGAGAATGATGATATTGAAGCTGCTTGGTGGTTTCGTAAATCTGCCGAGCAAGGTAACCCGCAGGCACAAGTTAATTTGGGTATGATGTATGGCGAAGGACGGGGCGTTCACCAAGACGATGCAGAAGCGATACAGTGGTTTCGCCAGTCGGCAGAACAAGGCAACGCGCTAGGCCAATATCACCTAGGGGTTAGTTATGCAGAAGGTTTAGGCGTGGATGTCGATAACGCTGAGGCGGTACGTTGGTTGAAAAAAGCGGCAGAACAAGGATTCGCTCAAGCGCAAGAATATTTGCAGCAAGCAGGCGCGCTGTAAATGCTATCTTGATTTTATAATGGCCTTGTTATTAGCAACAAAATTGAAAGGAAACATGATGCGCACTATTTTTTTATTGTTTTTGACAGCATTATTTGGCATGTCAGCGCAAGCAGCCAGCGAGACCACTCCTTTGCAAACTGTTCCGTTTGAAGGCGTACAAAGCGAGTGTGTGCAAGTGGGAGAGATTAGTTTTGGTCCAAATGGACGCTGGCCCAGTTGCCACGTAATACGCGGTCGCTGGGTTGTTACTATCGATTTTTTAGATATGTATCAAGCGCAATATTGCCTTGGCAAAACTGCAGAAAGTTGCGAACAAACCGCACAAGTTATTTTTGCAAATCGCGCTTATACACCAGATGCCACAGTGCTTCTTGTGCGCATTGATGAAGCAGGAACGACATACGGTGACCCATTAGTGGTGAATAGCGATGAGGATAGCGTGATGAGCATAGCCACGCATAGTGCGGCGGGCGTGACGGCGAAAAGTTACTATTTATGGCGCACTGATCATTGGATTACCATGAAGGCGCTGGCATGGCAGCAGGACTTAACTAGCTTTCTTCCTAAAGGCACATCAGTGCGTGAAACTGTTGTATTTCCAGATTTAGAAACAATGAGCGCTCAAGTCAATGTATTTAAGCCTGCCGATGCCGATTGCTGCCCTTCCGCTGGCATGGCCCATATTGAATTTGGGCTAGATAAAGAACAGTTTGCCATCAAGCAAGTCAAAATTCACCCTATGTGAATTATTGCATTACATGGCCAAAATAACGGATTTTTACAAAACATAAATCCCTAAATTTATAATAGGTTATCAATTTGATTTTATTCTGTTTTTTAGATTAGGTATCTTTCAGCCGATTTATTTGACGCCCAATCCAAAAATGGGTAAATTTCCCCTAAGTTGTTGAAAAAGTAGGGTTTTTACCCACAAAAGGTAGGGTTACCCCTACTACCTATATTTATAGACACGAGTAATCTCTTATATCAGAAGCAGTATTTTTTCAGCAATGAATCGTCTGCTAGGGGATAGGGGCTTAATATGAACCAAAGTGTTAGCATTAGCCATAATAAATGGCTAAATAAAATATTCAAAGATTACTCCGAAAAAAACTTGTTTGCGAACGTTATGCCGCAATCCAAGGCTATTCCTTGGTTTTCTATTGTTGGTTTAACCATAGCAATCTTATTTTGTATTGCATTTGGCTCTGTACTTGCGCATTTTATGACACGCGAAATTCTGAATCATGATGCTGTAATTACTAAGGAGTTTATTAATAGCGTTGAATGGGTAGAAACAAAAGAGGCTGGGCTAGGAAACAAAATTAGCTTTGGCCAATTGTTAGATACTCGTACCGATTTAGCAAAGTATGGCGTTACGAAAGAGGTAGCAGCCAGTGCCCGCAGGCAATATTATGATCACATTAGTATGATTCTTGATGTGAAATTGGCTAACGTTTTTGCATTAGATAGAAAAATTATTTGGTCAACAAATTCAGCAAATATTGGCACTTCGATAACAGATAGCAAATCTTTGGAAACAGCATTCTCAAGTGGCAAATTGGTTTCTAAAGACTCATTTACAGGTGAAAAGTTAATAGAAAAGCATCCATTCTTTTCAGCACCTGGTACTCCTTTTGTTGAGAGCTACATTCCAATGGTAGATTCAAAAGGCACTGTAGTGGCTATAGTTGAAATATATCAAGAGCCACATAACTTGGCACAAACAATTAGTCGCGGAAAATTACTTATTTGGCTTTGCATAGCACTGGGCGCTGCGTTTCTTTATGCAGTACCATTCTGTCTTTTCCGCCGCGCTGATGGTGAACTGCAGGATAAACAACAACGTTTAACTGAGGCGGAAACTTTGTGCGTTATCGGTGAAATGTCGACTGCCGTTGCGCACGGAATCCGCAACCCGCTTGCATCCATTCGTTCAAGTGCTGAGTTAGCATTAGAAGCAGATCCAGCATCTGCACGCAAAAATGCTGAGGATATTATTTCTCAAGTAGATCGACTTGGCAAATGGGTGCGCGAGTTCCTGACTTTCTCACTTCCTGTTGCAGGTGAAAATGAGGTGATGAATGCAGTTGTGCTCGTAGAAACATGCTTGCTAAACTTCTCGACCCAACTTAAGGCGAATAACATTGCCCATGAGTTTGAGCGACCAACCGAGGATGTGCCATTGATAGTTGGTAACCGATTGCTGGCCAATCAAGCATTGGCTAGTGTTATCTCTAATGCGATAGAAGCCATGCCAACAGGCGGCTTATTACGCCTGCAATTGCAAGTTTCAACGGCTGGTAACTGTGTCGATATCCTAGTAAACGATACGGGAATAGGCATGTCTCCGACGCAAATTCACATGGCTTTCAAACCTTTTTACACCACCAAGCGTAACGGCGTTGGACTAGGTATGGCACAAGTTAAACGTATTATGGAGCGCTTTGACGGTCTCGTCAGCCTACATAGTCAAGAAGGTAACGGCACTCAGGCTTGCTTAAGTTTTCGTATCGCATAAACGCAATTTAATTCAAAATTATGGCAAACACAATCCTAATTGTCGATGACGACAGCCAGCTAGCAGATAACATTCGCCTCTATCTTGAGCGCTATCAGTGGGAAACGCACGTGGAATATAGTGCTGAAGCGGGTCTGAAGAAGCTGAAAACATTGCATCCTGATATTCTACTTACTGATCATATGATGCCTGGAAAGACTGGGCTAGATTTAATCAAAGAAGTGCAGGAAATTGATCCGCAATTGAAGATTGTCATGCTGACAGGCGAGGGTAGCATACAAGTGGCAGTTGAGGCGATGAAAGCGGGCGCCAGTGATTATCTGGCCAAACCAGTATCGTTGGCTGAGCTTAAAGTAGTGCTTGATAAGACGCTTGGACAAGCACAAATGGAAAAGACGCTATCGGTCTACCAGCGGCGCCAGTCTCAGGGTGCTTCGCTAGAATCCATAATAGGCGATTCAGGGCCAACCACAGCCATGAAGGATAAAGTTAGGCAAATATTAGAGGCGGAAAGGCAAATCAGTGGTAGTGATTTGCCTTCCATTTTAATTAATGGAGAAACTGGCACGGGCAAGGAATTGCTAGCGCGTGCCTTGCACTTTGATGGCGTGCGTAAAGATAAGCCCTTTATTGAGATTAACTGTGCTTCCTTACCGAATAACTTGCTAGAGTCTGAATTGTTTGGTCACGAAAAAGGTGCATTTACCGATGCTAAGGATAGCCGAGTCGGTTTGGCGGAAGCGGCAGATGGTGGGACATTATTCTTAGATGAAATCGGCGAGATAGACTTAGCTTTGCAAGCAAAACTGCTTACCTTGTTAGAAAATAGAACAGTGCGTCGCGTAGGCAGTGTTCGCGAGCGTAAAGTAAATATTCGTATTATCAGTGCGACTAATCAGGACTTGGAAAAGATGGTGCGCGAGGGTCGCTTCCGTAGCGATTTGTACTTCCGTTTGCGTGTTATCACCCTATCGACCCCACCGTTACGTACTACGGGCCAAGATATTTTAAGTATTGCCGAATTTTATCTACAGTTGCATGCTCGGCACTACGGTAAAAAGGATTTACATTTTACCCCTGCCGCTGAACAACAATTGTTGCGTTACAGTTGGCCTGGTAATGTTAGAGAGCTACGTAATACCTTAGAGCAAAGCGTGCTTTTGACGCAGGGCACGGAGATTGATGCTGGCCAACTATCTATTTGCGCGGGTTTGTTGAATGATAGTCACACAATAGTGAGTAGCTCGCCACCCCAAATGCCATCACTGGATAAGTTAGCCACGGATATATCGGATGATAATCAGGTGTTGTTGAAAAGAACCTTAGAAAAAACCGGATGGAATGTCTCAAAATCTGCCAAATTACTAGGTTTAACACGCGATATGATGCGTTATCGTATCGAGAAATACGGTCTTTACGCGCCTCAAGACTAACACTATTATTTGCGCTCGGAATCCATAGTGACAGTTTCTCACATGAAATAATCCACCTATATTTCCACATCAGCCTATGATGGGTCTCTTGATAAAAGGAGAAATATCATGGCAAAAGGTCAAATTCGTGGCAATAAAGAAGTTAAAAAACCAAAAAAGAGCAAAGAGGTTGTGGTGCCAAATAGCTCAATTATCCCAATGAAATCCAGTACGCCACCTAAAAAATAGTTTTTTTAGTTCTGGGAGAAGTGGTATTTTTGCTATATCCCTGCATACCACTCATAGCCTGCTGAATCTTCCCAGTAGCCGCCTTTGCCGCCTTCGATAGGGTCAAGCTTTTCTACTAGCGCTATCCGCATAATGTATTTGGCTTGTTTATAGCCAAGTTGGCGCTCAACGCGAAGTCGAATAGGCGCGCCGTTTTTAATCGGTAGCGTTTCATCATTGAGCTTATAAGCAAGCATAGTTTGGGCATGATAAGCGTCATCCATATCAATACTTTCGTAATATTTTTGGCTACCATCGTCCTCCATAGGGTCTGCGCAGTAAAACACCACAAAGTGTGCTTGCGACAACGGTTTAACCAGCGCTAGCACTTCATGTAAGGGCGCGCCAGCCCATTTGCCGATGGCACTCCAACCTTCTACACAATCGTGCCGCGTGATTTGTGTGCGACTTGGCAGCGCTTGTATTTGCGTGAGTGTGAGTGTGATGGGATTTTCCACCATACCATCAATTGTTAACGCCCAGTTTTTGAAATCATTTTTGGCTAAGGCTTGATATTCCGCGCTAGAAGGAAGCGAGGTTCCGTTGCTACGAAAACTAGGCGACATATCAGCTTCACTGAATTCTTGCGCCATTGATTTACGTGCGCTAATTAAACGGTGCGCATTTTTGCTTAAACTTCCACCAGTACTCAGTACATTAGTAAACCATTTTGAGTTAGATAACTTATCACAGCCCACCAATGCTAGTGTGCCAGCACCAGCCAGCAGTCTTGCTAAGAAGCGTCGTCTATCTGTTTGATGCGCCATGTTTATTCTCCTTCTTTGTGGGAAGTGTCGATGTGCGTTTTAATTTGATATTGGCCAGTAATCATCGATCGCAAGTTGTTCCAAACGCCTGTGATAATTACCTCAAACACATGAATAAATACAAAAGTCACCAGTAGCCACGCCACAATAAAATGAATTGTGCGTGCGGTTTGGCGCCCTCCAAATAAATCCACCCAACCTGGGATAAGAGAATCCAGAAAGGGTGACATTGCAAAACCCATTAATATTACTAAGGGTAGCAAAATAAAAATGACGCTTAAATAAGCAATTTTTTGCAGCACGTTATATGGAATGGCTGCTTCGCCACTTGGATGCTTAAAACGGGCATGGTCTTTTATGGATTGCCAGATGGAAGCACGGTCACTTTTAGTGGTTAAAAGATCGCGTTGAAGGTGCTTACTGAATAACGAATACGTTACATAGCATATACCGTTAATAACAAATAGCCAGGCAAAGAAAAAATGCCATTGCCTTGCCATCGCCAGCCATTTTGGCCCTGGAATGGTGATCCATGAGGGAAATCCACGCTTAATCAGTTTGCCTTCAGGGCCCATTGAAGCGCCTAGCACGCCAGTGGTATCAAACTGGTAGCCGAATATATTGGTGATACCTACTAATTCTCCATTGCTGTTTTGGATACTTTTCATTTCAAGTATGGGTGCATATCCATTGTATGAAGATTTACCTAAATTTAAAGCGGCGTGTGAGTTAAAGATATTGAGTCCGCTCATTAGCAACACGGTAAAGCAGAGCACATTGATCCAATGCATGATACGGATAGGTAATTTGTGACGGTAGATAAAATATGGCTCAAGCGAAGATTTATTTACTGTAGACATTTTCTACCCTCTATTAGCTTACTTAAAAGAAATAATACTCTTATAGGAAATATTTGTGGTGATATTAAAAAGCCCACCCCGCTTAATGGCTGGGTGGGCATGCTTAGTGGTAAACAACAATTATTCTTTAACTGCTGGTGGGCCTTTGAAGCGTTTGCTCTCACCAAATATGTACCAGAATATTGCCATGACGACTAACATAGCAATGGTGACGTATAAGACTTTTTGATTTGGCGCTTGTACGCCGATGAAAGCTAATAGACCGCCACCTAATACCGCTAATGTTGCAATTAATTTAGACATTCCTCCTAAATTAAATGGACCTTTATGTGTCCAAGTCTTCCCTTCAGCCAAAATCCCAGCTGCAATAGGCATTACGTATGATAGATACAAAAACACTGCGCAACCCACTGCCAACACACTAAAAGCAGCAGCATACAAAGTTGCTACGACCGCCAATATGGCAGAAGTCCAGACAGCAGCAACTGGCGTTTTAAGTGTTTTGCTAACGGTACGCAATGTTTTAGAAGCTGGTAAACCGCCATCGCGCGCAAATGCAAACATCATGCGAGATGTAGAAGTTAAGCAGGCTAAGCCACATAAAAAATTCACAAAGAAAATTCCAATCCCTAATATTGCTTTTAAAGCGGCAGGCAAACTACTTAATATCGCATCAAAAAAACCTAAGCCTTGCTTTACACCACCTGCAATATCAGGCATCACAAGTATAAATGTACATATCATTATCCAGCCAAATATAACCGAGTAAATGACTGAATTAATAATGCCTTTTGGTACAGTTTTGGCCGCATCTTTTGTCTCTTCAGAGGTATGGGCTGAGGCATCAAAACCAGTAATTGTGTAACATACAAACACTAGACCGAGTAAAAATGGGAACATTGTGCCTTCACTTTTTGGCCATACACTACCCTCTGTTCCAGTAAAGTTAGTGAAGGTGAAAAGTCTGCCAAAGTCTAGATTGCCGTGATGGAAAGCAAGTAGTGAAACAGTTAATATGACTGCGATAGCAAAAATCAAGTATCCAGAAATATCAGTGATTTTAGTAGTGAACTTAGGGAAGCGATAAATGAGTATCGCTTGCAAAGCTGTAATTGCAGCAATGAACAATACTGCCGCAATGTCAGATCCCAGGACGGGCAGAACTAAGTCGGTTGGCATGGTAACGCCTAGTAATGGCGCGATTAATGTTTTAAAGAAAGGATCGTAAACACCATAGTTAACCGAAGCGACAACAAAAATGAGTCCTAGCAAGTTAAACCAAGCGGTACACCACCCATAGCCTTTGCCGCCTAAAATGGAACTCCAGTGATATAGGCCCCCAGCAGTTGGGTAACTGGATGAAATTTGCGCCATAGCGAGTGCAACAATGGTTGCAAATAAACCACCAACCAACCAACCGATACTGACTGAGGCGGCACCACCAGCACCTAAGGCTTGGGGGAATGCAGAAATGCCACCAGCCAAAATACAAATAATAGAAAATGATATTGCAAAATTTGAAAATCCACTCATGTGTCTATGTAGCTCTTGCTCATAGCCCATTTTTTTAAGTTCTGCGGCATCATGATCCAACGCCAGATTCGACTCGCTCATTTTTTTACCCCTTTAAAAGATTAACTACAAAAAGTTGCTACTAGATAATAATTTTTAAAATTAAAAAACATGAAGCCCAGATGCTATTTTTATTGTATACAGCCAACGCACAATTCTAGTATAGATTTAAAATGAACAAATGCAAGTACCAGTTTGCGACATTCATAGATACCATTTGCGACATGCTTAAAAAAAGTAGCATAATGTAGGCGTTAAATGCTGGTTTACAGGGGTAAAATTGCATGATGACCTATCGTACTAGTGTGGGTGCGCAGACCTATCAGTTTGCAGATTTAAAAAGCGTCTTGGCTAAAGCAACACCAGCGCGCTCTGGTGATTACTTGGCAGGCGTAGCAGCAGATACTTATGCAGAACGCATGGCTGCTCGAATGTGTTTGGCAGAAATTCCTCTCAAGCGCTTCCTTGAAGAACTCATCATTCCCTATGAAACCGATGAAGTCACGCGGCTGATTGTCGATACGCACGATAAACAAGCGTTTGCGGAGATAAGCCATTTAACTGTGGGTGATTTTCGTGATTGGTTGCTTTCCGATATTGCCGATTCCGCTACCTTAAAACGTGTTTCGGCTGGTATAACGCCTGAAATGGCCGCCGCCGTGAGTAAACTGATGCGCAACCAAGATCTGATCTTGGTCGCAAAAAAATGTCACGTTACAACCAGCTTTAGAAACACCATAGGCCTGCCAGGTCATATTTCTGTGCGTTTACAGCCCAATCATCCCACGGACGATATGCGCGGCATAGCGGCTTCTATGCTCGATGGCTTGTTGTACGGAGCGGGTGATGCAGTGATCGGCATCAACCCTGCAACTGATAGTTTACCAGCGTTGATGGATTTGTATTATTTGGTAGATGAAGTCATCAATCAATACGAAATCCCCACGCAATCGTGTATTTTGACCCACGTTACCAACCAAATTCAATTGATTGAAAAAGGTGCACCAGTAGATTTAGTATTTCAATCGATTGCAGGCACTGAAAAAGCCAATAAAAGCTTTGGCATTGATATTGCCTTACTTAAAGAGGCGCAATCAGCCGCGCTTTCATTAAATCGAGGTACAGTTAAGAATGAATTAGGTGAGCATAACGTGATGTACTTTGAGACTGGCCAAGGTTCTGCACTTTCAGCAAATGCTAATTTTGGGGTGGATCAACAAACCTGCGAGGCGCGCGCATACGCCGTTGCGCGGCATTTATCGCCGCTATTAACTAACACTGTCGTGGGTTTTATCGGGCCTGAATATTTATACGATGGCAAACAGATTATTCGTGCAGGGTTAGAAGACCATTTTTGCGGAAAACTATTAGGCGTCCCGCTAGGTTGCGATGTTTGTTACACCAACCACGCGGAAGCCGACCAAGATGACATGGACACATTGATGACCTTGCTGGCGACAGCGGGACTCACGTTTATTATGGGCATTCCAGGTGCGGATGACATTATGCTTAATTACCAAACTACTTCGTTTCACGATGCGTTATATTTGCGCAAGGTGCTTGGCCTGAAGGCCGCGCCAGAGTTTGAATTGTGGCTTAAAAAAATGCATATTATGGATGCTAACGGACAAGTACAACCAATCACTAATGTGCACCACATGCTGCAGAATATGCCGAAACATCTATTAAGCGCTGCGTAAATTTCTATGAAAAATCCTAACGAATTAACACCGGCAGAACACCACTCAGCCGACCCTTGGACTCAGTTGAAAAGTTTTACCCGTGCGCGTATAGCTATAGGTCGCGTGGGGACTAGCTTGCCCACAAAAGAAGTGTTAGATTTTGGTTTAAGCCACGCCATGGCGCGCGATGCGGTGCACTTGGCGCTAGATATAGAGGCATTGGAAGCGGACATCAAAAAGCATAATTTTTCTACCATGCGTGCCAAAAGCATGGCGCCTGACCGCGCCAGCTATTTATTGCGCCCAGATTGGGGACGTCGGCTGCATGAACAAAGTCTGTCAAATTTACAAAATCTACATCAAACTAAACCTATTGATTTTTTAATTGTTGTCGGCGATGGCTTATCGTCACTTGCTGTTGCTCGACATGTGGCGCCTTTGCTTAAAGAAATGCGTGAACATTTGCCTAGCGATTGGCACACAGGCCACGTTATTCTTGCCTCGCAGGCACGTGTTGCAATTGGTGACGAAATTGGTCAAGCGCTGAACGCGCGCATGGTGGCGATGTTGATTGGCGAGCGCCCTGGTTTGAGTTCACCTGATAGTTTGGGCATTTACTTGACGTATAACCCTAAACTCGGCCTATCAGACGCAGATAGAAATTGTATTTCGAACGTACGCCCAGAAGGTTTGCAATACGCGGCAGCGGCAAAAAAACTGATTTGGCTGGCAAAAGAAGCGATGCGCTTAAAAGTGACTGGGGTTGCGCTAAAAGATGAAAGTGACGTGCAAGAAATCATTCTGCAAGCTAAATTGTCTGTAAGCGCAAAATAAAACACTGCGCTTAGTTCAAGCACTTTGTTCTTAGTGCATATTGGGCAAGATCTCGCTATTCAATTTCATTCCTTACTTAATTTTTTCGAAAATTAGAGTTTCAAGCTTCAAGTCAAGATCCTTTGCAACCAAATCTACTTCCGGATTGTTGAATTGTCGAAATAGACTTGAAGGCAAATCGTACTCAATTAGCGTCTTGTGCTCGGAGTCTTCATAAACCAGAATGCGTAGTGGAGCATAAAGAGCTGCTCTTATTTCATACTCGGTCATCCTGGCAGCCAAAAGCGGGTTCCCAATGACATACTGCTTTGCATTTTTCGGGCTTCCTTTAATTGCTAATAAGCTGCCATGATCCAATACCGCAAAAATCATAAATCCACTTGGGCCAGCTTGTGCATTGATGATTCTTTCTACCTCCTTTGCTGCAGTTGGGTCTTTTAATAGGTTTTGGTACGCTGTTACGTCATGTTTCCCTAATAAACTTTCAAAACGCGCGGTGTATTCGTCAAATCCCAGTGTTGTTGAATTTTGAACATGAGACACTATGATCGAATTCGAAACTTGAATTTCATTGACTTGAGTCATGATGATTAAACGCAATTTGGAGATAAAGAAAGAATATAATCCTATTCTAAATTTTGTCATTTGATTGCGGAGTTCCTCTAAAAAGTTTGGTGAATTTCTAACAACCTAATCTATATCTTGGTTGAGTTAAGTCAAATTTTAATCTTGACCTGTTCATTATGGTCCAAGCCTTTATTGAGCACTTGGACCGTAAACGCTTAGTGATTTAAGAAGTCATTTTTAACTAGTTAATTTCTTGATAATCTGTTTAACCACATCTGGATTATCAACACTAAGGAAGTGACCAGAGTTGGCAACAGTCTCAGTTTTTGATTGTGGAATCCTTTTGGCGGTTTCGGATCTTTCTGAAATGCTTGACCAGTCATTTTGTCCGTATACAAGCGTTACTGGTGATTTAATTTGATTGTAAAGTTCAGGAGCTTTTGCCCAGCTGTTCCAATTTTTCAGGATATTGCGCTCAACATACCGATAGCTAGTCTTACGTCCTGTTTTATCAAACATTTTTACCAACTGAGTTGGCATTTTTTTGAGTTTAGTAATACCGCCGTTCATGATGAAACCAAGGATGAATCTATTTTCAAATGCGGCGAAAATTGCACCATGGACAGGAATCGAGAAATTCCACAATACGAAATTCGCAATAAAATTACCTCGTCTGATGCCATCAGCATAACGCTTTTCATAGTCATAGGTATTGATTGCAATGACCTGTTTGATTTTCTCGGGGATGGTTGCAGCAACAGTTAATGATATTGTCGCTCCAATGGACTCACCCACCATTGTAATATTCTCTAAACCAAGTTTATTGATCACTTCTACTACTGATCTTCTCAGGTATGGTTCATCGTAATTGATGTTTTTACTGATAGATGATTCACCATGTCCTGGGAGGTCAATTGCATAGACAGTGTAATCCTTAGACAATGCAGGAATGATCTCGTTGAAATATTCGATTTGTGTCCTGATAGTGTGCATCAGGACCAGTGGTTCTCCTTGGCCTGTTTTTATGACTCTGACAGATTGACCTTCAGCAATGTTAACAAATTGCTCGATGCCATTAATTTTGATGTTATTTGAACTCATACTGCTCTCCTTAATATAGACCTAGCCTTAACAATGTCCCGTATTGGTCGCATCCAATGAGAATGCGACTAATAGATAATTAATGACTCAGGAAGAAATTTGCTGTGTTAACAAAGGAATCGTGGTGCTGAAAAATTGAACCATGATTAGAGTCAGGGTAAAGCACTAATTGAGCATTTTTAAGTTGCTTGTACATAGTGATTGAGCCCTCAGTGTTTAACATCGTGTCATTGCTGCCAGTTACCACCAATACAGGCTGGTTGATTGCTTTCAATGTTTTAAATTCAGGGTCAGGTGTGCTGGTAAAAACAATT
>Ga0302321_100003955_pt1 | contig 12752 bp, 7 predicted proteins | sample Fen_T0_1_FD_202505 | JGI IMG/M metagenome (GOLD analysis project Ga0302321, IMG submission 202505) | Peat permafrost microbial communities from Stordalen Mire near Abisko, Sweden - Fen_T0_1 | ecosystem: Environmental > Terrestrial > Soil > Wetlands > Permafrost | place: Sweden: Abisko...
ACTTCTGTTACTTATAAAGGCACCTGGAAGTTTACAGCCTTTTTTAATTACAGGTATAAATTCGACCTGGTGAACGGTACCAAGATCAATACTACCAACATGTATGGCTTCGATAATCAAAGTACAGCTACATTAAGAAGGTGGAGGCAGGACGGAGATGTTACTGATATGCCAAGGGCGTTATATCGTTCAGGCTACAATTGGCTTGGTAGCGACAGGTACGTGGAAGACGCATCATTCCTGCGTTTTAGAACAGCAACGGTTCGTTACACAGCACCTCAAAAATTAGTAAAAAGACTTGGAGTTAAAAACCTGAGCGGTTATGTAACTATAGAAAATGTATTTACCTGGACAGGTTACACCGGCCAGGATCCGGAAGTGAGCGTTAGAGGAAATGATCCTTTCAGGGTGGCGGTAGACTATTCCTATACCCCACCGGTAAAGACTTTCACAATTGGGTTAACAGCCAGTTTTTAAAATAATTTAAAAGAAATACAATGTTCAAAAAATCGATACTGAAATTATTAATGGCGCTCATGCTGCTGCCGGCTTTATCCTGCAAAAAATGGCTTGACCTGCAGCCACAGGATGGGTTGACCGGTGCTGAATTCTGGAAAACAAAAGAGCAGGTGCAGGCTGCTGTTATCGGAATTTATGCCTCACTTACAGGCTCTGCAAGTGGTTCGAGAAGTGCAGCTGAAACATTTTTCCTTTGGGGCGAACTGAGGGCAGATATGCTTACCGGTACATTGGCAACCACCAACGAACAGATTGATGTGATCAATGTAAGCGTACTACCTACAAACTCTATTGCCAACTGGCGTGGCGTTTACGAAACCATTAATTATTGCAATACAGTTATTGACCTGGCTCCCGGTGTGTTGGCACAGGACCCAACATTTACACAGGCAGCTCTTGATAAGGCTGTTGCCGAAGCAAAAAGCATCAGGGCACTGATGTATTTTTACCTGGTAAGAACCTTTGACCAGGTGCCACTTAAATTAAAAGCTACTACAAGCGATAAGGATATTGTTTCAATCCCAAAAAGTAGTCAGGCCGAAGTGCTGGCGCAGGTTTTAAAAGACCTGAATGAAGCAGAGCCCTTTGCAGTAACAGATTATGGCGACAGGGCTTCTAATAAAGGAAGGATAACTAAAGCTGCTATTAATGCCATACAGGCCGATGTTTATTTGTGGCTTGAAAAATATGCGGAGTGTGTTGCAGCCTGTAATAAGGTCGTCAACAGCAATTCTTTTGGTTTAATAAGCGGCGGTGATCCAAACCTCTGGTACCAGACTTTATATGTGAATGGAAACAGCAACGAAAGTATTTTTGAATTGCAGTTTGATGCCCAGAAGCTGAATCCCTTCTACACCATGTTCCTCACAACACAAAAGAAATTTTTGGCCAACCCTATTGTGATGGACAAAATTTATACAGTTGACTTTGTAGACCCGTTAAAGTTTGATATACGTGCCGACGGTGCTTCTGTAAGGTCTACCGACCAGGTTATATGGAAATACATGGGCCTAAGTAACACCGCAACCCGTGCCCAGGAAGAATCCTACGCACACTGGATCATGTACAGGTATGCCGATGTATTGTTGATGAAAGCTGAAGCACAAAACCAATTGGGAAATGGCCAGGATGCATTGGATATCATAAACCTGATAAGAACAAGGGCAAAGGCGTTGGTAGCTACTGCAGCAAACCCTGCACCAAGCGATAAGGTGGCCATTGCCGATTATGTGCTGGATGAAAGAGCCAGGGAATTTGCATTTGAAGGTAAACGCTGGTTTGATCTTTTAAGAAATGCCCGCAGGGATAATTATGCACGGCTTGATCTTTTGCTGGATGTAGTTTCTATTACGGTGCCGCCAAACAGGCAGCAATCGGCCATAGCAAAATTCAGAGATAAGAATTGTCATTACCTGCCAATTTATACTTATGAACTAACAACCAACAAGGCATTAATACAAAATCCTTTTTACAAATAAATAAGTTTAAAAATTAAAACTGCTATTATGAAAAAATATTTAAGCGCCTTGCTCGTCATTATGCCTGGCCTGCTTTTTATTACTTATAGCCCCGGCTGTAAAAAAATGGAGTATGTAACAAGTACTACCAGCGATCTTAATATTTACAGTTACATCAAAGCCAATCCTGCCAAATATTCATCCATAACACAAATTGTGGACAAATCAGGCTACGCCGGCTTTTTAGATGCCTATGGCTCTTACACCATGTTTGTGCCAACAGACAGCGCAGTTTCTATTTATTTAACCGAAGTGGGCAAAACCTTAAGCGGTTTAACCGAAACAGAAGCAAAGGATATTGTAAAATTTCATTTGCTGCAGGATACGCTGGCAACCAGTACTTTTAAGGATGGCAAGTTACCAACCATTACCATGTATGGTCAATTCCTGGTAACAGCAGTTGTAAACAACGGCGGTGTTTCATCCATTCTTGTAAACAGGCAGGGCACCATTACATCTGCAAACATTCATACCGGCAATGGTTTAATACACCAGATTGACAGGGTTTTGAAACCTGCATCCAAATCAGTTGCAGAATTAATTTCGGCTGATAGCAGGTTCTCTATTTTTAAACAGGCATTGCAGGCTACTGGCTATTATGATACCATCAATACCATCAACAGCACCGTACCCTCATTAAGAAGGTGGTTTACTGTTTTTGCTGAAACTAACCAGGCTTTATTGGATTCTGGCTTTGCCAGCTATGCAGCTTTAAAAGCAAAATATTCAAATACCGGTAATCCTTTAAATCCATTGGACAGCTTGAATATTTATGTGAAATACCATATACTTCCTGATAACAAATACCTCGCTGATATCGTTTCTGCCAGTTCTCATGTTACCCTGGCGCCATTGGAAGTATTGGCATCAAAATTAGATGGGGTAGATGTTTTGTTGAACGATCTTGATTTTAACGGTGTACATGAAATAGGAATAAAAATAGACCGTGCTACCAGCGATCTTTCCGGCACCACCGGTGTATTGCATACAGCACTGGCTCATTTTAAACCCAAGGTTCGTTTTCCAACGGCCGTATATTGGGATATGGCCGATTTTCCCGAAGTAAGAAAATTACCGGCTATATTCAGAAAAGCGAATTTCAATTTTGCATACGGTGCGGTTAACGGTGTAACCTGGAACAGTCCTACCAATGTGCTGGAATATGTGTACACCACCACCGCTTCTATTCCTGTTTTTTGGGGCGATTATTTAAACGTGCAAATGGGAAATACAAGCCGTCATAACTGGATAGAATTTACCACACCAATACTTATTAAAGGAAGATATAAAGTATGGGTTTGTTATCGGGCTGCCAAAGGATCTGGTACCGTAGGCTTACCCGGCGGTTCCAACATGCCGGTACAGGTAGATTATGATGGTGTTTCCTTATCGAGACAATTTAATTTTTGCGACCAGCGTCCCAACTTAACAGATGGTGAACTGGAAGCATTGGGTTGGAAAAAATATTCGCCAACCACCACGCAAAATATGACCGGTAAATTTTTAGGCATCATAGATGTAACCACTACCGACAGGCATAAGATCACTTTTCGTTCGTTACCCGCTGCCGGCACAGGAAATTCATCAAACTTTCTTGACATGATGCATTTTATTCCGATCAACGATAATCAATATTTACCAAGGTTTAACCGCGACGGTACGTTGCAGTATTTCTAAAAAGATAAACATCAGAGATAAAAAAATTCGAAATGTATAATAAGAAGAGTTTTACAGCAATCGTTTTGTTTTTTACGCTTGTAATTGCAGGTTGTAATAAATGGAAAGATTATACCGAAGTTACACAGCAGGATCTTACGCAGAATCTGCTGGAAGTAATTTCATCTAATCCCAACTTAAGTAAATTCAGGGAGTATGTGGGCAAGGCAGGCCTGGATTCTGTTTTGCAGGCAACCAAAACCTTTACCGTTTGGGCTCCAACCAATACTGCACTACAAACCATCGATCCAGCAACAGTTGCAGATCCTGTAAAACTCAGGGCTTTTATTTTAAACCATATTTCAAACCAGTTGTATTTTAAAAGAGATGTGGCTGTACCGCTTCGTATTCAAATGCTGAGTGGTAAATATAACACTTTCGGCACCACCAAATTTGAAGATGCAGATATTGAAACAACCGACCAGTATGTAAAGAACGGTGTACTACATACTATCAAGAGTATGGTGCCAGCTCTGCAAAATATCTGGGATTTTATAAATGCTACTACCACGCAGTATGCACAGAATGCTTACATAAAAGGATTGAATTATTTAGCCTTTGATCCTTCGCTTGCGGTTATCGACAGCATTAGTGTAGTTACCGGCTTACCTATTTATCATCCCGGAACGGGCCTTGTACAAAGGAATTATTTTAATGACAGGGTATATGATCTGAAAAGAGAAGACAGGCAGTACACTTACTTTGTAATGCAGGATGCCAATTTTGTACTGGAAGCCGATTCTTTAAAACCTTATTTTGCCACAACTACTACAACAGCAACAGATAGCTTAACCAGGTGGAATACGGTTAAAGATCTTGCCTATAATGTTGCATACCCAACTGCCGCAACCATACCGCAGCCATTGATTTCCCGTTCAGGTATAACAGTACCGGTAAACACTGCCTTTGTGGTATCTGTACAAAAATTGAGCAATGGTTATGTGTATATAATGAGCAAGCTGGATGTATCCACAAAAGGTAAATTCTTACCTATAACACTTGAAGGAGAGAACCCTTCCGGCTTTTTACAAAATGATAAAACAGCTTTTATTCACTATCGGGTCCGCCTGAACCCGGTTACCGGCCTGAATTTTAATGACATTTATATTGTAGGGCATGCTGTAACAACATTCTATTCTTTTTACAGAACCAACGAAACACCTTCCATTAAATACCAGGTGTATGCAAAAGCTACAAATGATTTTCAAACAGCAGCATTTAGCCAAACTATTAACGCATGGAATACCGGCCTCGGTGCTTTAGTGGGAACATTAAACCACGCAGTGCCACTGTACACGGCACCGGGTGCTTATAACGAAATTTATTTGGGAGATATAACCAATACCAGGTTTGGCACCATTGACTGGCGTGCAACATCTGTTACCACCGGACCCATATTGTTGGATTATATCCGTTTGGTGCCGGTGCCTTAAACAAATTCTTTATTCAAGTTTATTATTTAGTATGATGTATATGTATAAAAAAATTCTTAGTCTGTCAATAGCAATTGCGGCCCTCGTGTTTGTGAATATATCAGCATTGTGTGCCCAGGCAGGTGGTGATGAATGCGGCTACCAAAAAGCCAATTCGTGGTGTTAGTATAAAGTATAAAGAGATCGCAGCTTCAATTACCGACAGTGCGGGTAATTTTTCAATTAATCTTCCGGTGAAAAGCGGGTTACTTTTATTAGAAAGCGATGGTTACCAGGCTAAGGAAGTTCCGGTTAGTGGTTCTGCCAAATTAAAAATTGTGATGTATGATGAAAATTTTTCGTCGCCATCTGAAGAAGCAGTTTTACCAACAGCTACTTTCACCAAAACAGTTACACCTTATGCCGCAACCGGAATTAATATTAATGACGGCTGGAATAGATATGGCGAAACACCCGATGCTTATTTGCAGGGGAAAGTTGCCGGGCTTAATGTTATCCGCCGCAGTGGCACATCCAATATCGGCGCAGCGCTTTTTTTAAGAGGCATTAATTCTTTGTATGCCACCAACCAGCCATTGATCATTGTTGATGGTGTTATTTTTGATAATAGCAGTGTGGGCGGTTCTATCATTTCAAATAATTACAATAATCCTTTGTCTACGATTGACGTAAGGGATATCGATAACATTTCTGTGCTTAAGGATGCATCGTTTCTGTATGGTACCAAGGGAGGAAATGGAGCCATCATTATTTCAACCATCAGGGCAAAGGAGCTGGGAACAAAAATTGATTTTGCAGTGAATGGCGGATTTAATGCCATGCCTAAAAATCTGCCGGTAATGAATGCCGCTGATTACAGGACCTATCTTTCAGAGATATTGAAAACAAAAGGTATGAGTGATGCCGATATTCAAAACCAGCCTTACATGAATGATGATCCTGCAAATCCTGCTTATTATGCTTATCACAATCAAACCAACTGGCAGGATAAGGTGATGAGAAATGCATACACAAAAAATGTGTATTTAAAAGTTACGGGTGGTGATAACATTGCCAGGTATGCCATTTCGCTGGGCTTCTTAAATAACGGCGGACTTACTAAAAACACGGACATCTCGAAATACAACATGCGTTTTAATGGCGACCTTAATTTAAGCCGCCGTATGACAGCAACTACCAACCTGGCTTTCACTTTTGCCGACCAGGAACTGAGAGACCAGGGAAGTGCATCAAAAACAAACCCGCTTTTTTTAGCACTGGTTAAAGCTCCTTTTTTACGTACGAATGAAGTTTCTGCAAGCGGAGTTGAGTCTCCGATACTTGCAGACAGGGATACATTGAACATCAGCAACCCTGTTGCCATCACCCAGCTGGGGCAGGCGTTTAATAAAGCATATCGCTTTTTTGGCTCTATCGGCTTTAATTATACCCTAACTAAAAAAATAACACTTTCATCAACCATAGGGATCACCTACAGTAAAGTACGTGAAAACTTTTTTGTACCACGTAAAGGTGTTACAACCGATACACTCTTTAATGCTATAGCTTACAGCAGACTTGGTACACAGGTTACTTCTCTTTTTTCTTTGTACAATGATACCCGCTTAACCTATTCAGCTATTTTTAAGAAACAGCATTCACTTACTGCACGTTTGGGTGCCAGGTATATGTATGCAAAAACTGAACAGGATTATGGTTTGGGTTACAACTCTGCCATTGACGAGCTGGTTAGTGTTGGTAACGGTGTAAATGGTTTAAGAAAAATTGGTGGAGAGATCGGCCAATCAAAATGGATGAGCACTTACCTTGACGTGGATTACGGTTATGCTGATAAATATTTTTTATCTGCCAATCTCACTGCTGATGCATCAAGCCGTTTTGGAAAAAATGCTTCCAGTGGCGTAAAGATCGGGTCTAATGTATTTTCGCTGCTCCCTTCAGTAGCTGCTTCCTGGTTAATTTCTTCCGAAAAAATGTTAGCCGGCAGCAAGATCGACCTGCTTAAATTAAGAGCTTCTTACGGTATTGCAGGCAATGATGATATTGGCAACTACACAGCAAAACAAACCTATGTTTCTCAAAACTTATTGGGTATGCAAGGCTTAGTGAGAGCCGGCATTGCCAATGATCAGCTGCAATGGGAAGCGGTGAAAAAACTGAATGTTGGGTTAGACCTGGCGGTACTTAAAGAAAGGCTGCAACTTAGTTTTGATTTTTACAGCAATAAAACAGATAAGTTAATTGTGTACGAACAAGCACCAACAGCCAGCGGTTTCGATTATGTTGTTAGCAACAGCGGTGGTTTAAAAACTACCGGTTTGGAAGCCTCCTTATCATACCGGATTCTTAACAAAAAGAATTACAGCTGGGATGCAGGGATCAACATTGGTAAATACAAATCTTCCGTAACCAGATTACCCGACGATAAAATAATTACAAACTTTGCCGGCGCAACCTATATAACCAAAGTTGGCAGCGGCCCCAATGAGTTTTATGGCCATCAGGCAAATGGTGTTTATGTTACCGATGCGGTGGCAGCAAGCGAAGGCCTTTCTATAAGAAATGCAGATGGAAGCCTGACAGCATTTAAAGGAGGCGATATAAGATTTGCAGATCTGAATAGCGACAAAATAATTGATGATAATGATAAAATGATATTGGGTAATCCCAATCCCGATTTTTATGGCTCGTTTTATAACAGGGTTTCGTACAAAAGATTTTCTTTAAATGCATTGTTCACTTTTAGTGTGGGTAACGATGTTTACAATTACACCCGTGCCCAGCTGGAAGGTATGAGCAATGCTTACAACCAGACAGATGCCGTACGAAACAGGTGGCGCACAAACGGCCAGGTCACTGATGTTCCAAAAGCTACCTGGGGCGATCCCATGGGTAACAGCCGTTTCAGCAACCGGTGGATCGAAGACGGATCTTACCTGCGGTTAAGAACGGTAACACTTACTTATGATATCCGCATCAGGTCTAAGTTTTTCAAGAATGCATCGGTATATGCTTCAGGTAATAACCTGGTAACATTTACAAAGTACAGAGGGTACGATCCCGAATTCAGCCCGACAGAAAGCATATTTGGCCAGGGGGTTGATAACACACTGGAGCCACAGGTAAGGTCGGTGCAAATCGGTTTTAGAGTAGGTTTATAATCATAATTAGTTATAAAATTTTTATAGAAATGAAATTGAGATCAGTTTACAGAACAGGAATTGCTTTAATGGCAACAGGTATTTGCGTTACATTTTCTTCCTGTAAAAAAATGATAGATGTAGAACCGCAAACCAGTGTAGGCATTGCAAACATGTACCGAAATGTATTTGATGCAGATGCTGCTGTAATTGGTGTGTATGGCAAAGTAATGAAACTGGCCAAGGCTTATGTGCTGATGAATGAGCTGAGAGGCGACCTGATGGACATTACTTCCAACTCTGATGCTAACCTGCGCCAGTTAAGTGAGCACACGGCCACAGCTAGCAATCCATATATTGATCCGCAGCCATTTTACGAGGTAATTGTAAATTGTAATGACGTGCTTGCAAATTTTAAAAAAATGTATGCTGCCAGCAAGCTCAAAGATGTTGAATTCAATCAGCGCTATTCAGATGTGGGTGCCATACGTAGCTGGGTGTATTTGCAGCTGGGCATTCACTTTGGAACCATACCTTATGTAACCAATCCGGTTGTGCAATTGAGCGATTTAAAAGACAGCGCCAATTTTCCAAAAGTATCGCTGCCTGTTTTAATTGATTCGCTTACTGCTTTCACAGAAAAACTTCCTTACACCGATGATTATCCTACCGGCACCACTTTGCTTACAACAGTAGACGGTTATAACACACAAAAATTCTTCATCAATAAAAATATTTTGCTGGGCGATCTGTATTTATGGCAGGGCCAGTATGATAAGGCAGCAGACCGCTACAAAAGAGTGCTGGAAATAAACGGCCCCACCGGCAACAGCGAGCTGTGGTATAACCAATACCGCATTTCCAGTTTTAACAATGCAAGTATCTCTTATACCCGTGCGTTTGATTTTACTTCACTGGTGTATACAAACGGCTGGCGCTATTTATTTGAAAGGCCGCAGGCCGATAATGAATTCAACTGGGAAATGATATGGTCTTTACCATTTGATAAAAATTTTGAACCGGTAAATCCTTTTGTTGACCTGATGTCGCCCATTGGTGGCAGCTACCAGGTGCAGCCTGCACAGCAGGCAATGGACCTTTGGAACAGCCAGACACAGGTGTACGTGTTTACCGCAGCCACACCTACCGCAGGCGAAGTATTGAGGGATAATTTTCCGCTGGATTCAAGAGGTGTTTTTAGCTACCGCCTGATAAACGGCAAGCCGGTGATCATGAAGTACCTGTATAATTATCTGGGTTCAACCAATGTGCCTGTAAACATCCTCCAAAAGCCTGGCAAATGGTTCTTAGCAAGGGCTGCAACCCTGCACTTACATTATTCAGAAGCAGCCAACCGTGCAGGCAAATATAAACTGGCCTATGCATTGGTGAATAAAGGCATTGGTTATACCTACGATCCTTTTCCGGGCAATAGCGTATCTGCCAACCGCGATGTAACCAATATTCAGCAAACATTTTTGCCTTATCCTTACGATTTTGATGCCCGTGGCGGACAGGCTCCTGCATACCGCAATACCTGGTACCGCAATATTGGCATCAGGGGCAGGGCCAATTTAAAACCCGTTACCTTACCACTCACCGATAGTGTAACCAATGTAGAGAACATGATCATTTCGGAAGATGCGCTTGAACTGGCTTATGAAGGAGAGCGTTGGTCAGACCTGTTGAGGGTAGCCATCCGCCGCAACGATCCTTCCTTTATTGCCGATAAAATTTATGATAAATTACGCAAATCGGGTTTATCCGCAGGCGCAGCCACCGCAGCAAGAAACAAACTGTTAGCCAGGGATTGGTTTTTACCTTTTAAGTTTAAATAGTTAGTGATTGACTTTACATAAAGCATAAATTTTTTCTCATAGTAGTTTTCTAAAGGGCGGACAATGCAAATTGTACCGTCCTTTAAGTTATAATACCATGTAAGATTTATTAAGAAGTCCAGCGGACTACAAGTAAATCTTACATGGTATTGTGTTGATAGAAAAGAGGCTAGACTATCAGGATGTTACATTGGTATAAAGTCGTCAATGTACACAGCTCAAAAAATATTAGGCGGCTGTGGTGAGATAAATTTTTTATAATTCCCTTATCCAGATATTTCTAAAGCTAACCGGGTTGCGGTGATCCTGCAGCAGCAGGGGCTCCTTCGCTGCATGTGTTACGTATTTAGGCACTCCGATATATTGCATGGACCCCCATAGCTCCACATTATTCTGTATCAAAACGCCATTTTGAAAAACTGTCATCCGGGCAGCTGATTTAAGTGTACTGTCGGCATAAAACTGCGGTGCAATAAAAATAACATCATAAGCCTGCCACTCGCCAGGAGGCCGGCAAACATTCACCATTGGCATATGCTGTTTGTAAATGCTTCCTGCCTGCCCGTTTGAATACGTGGTATTATTGTAAGAATCAAGGATCTGCAATTCGTAACGCCCCATAAATAAAACGCCACTGTTGCCCCTTCCCTGTCCTTCCCCTTTTACAACGGCCGGTGTTTTCCATTCAATATGTAACTGGCAATCGCCAAAGCCCTGTTTTGTTTGAATGCCCTGTACAGCATTTTTTTGTTTTTCCTCGGCGGAGTATTCAGCATCTTCCGCAAAACCAACAACAACGATGGCGCTGTCTTCTACTTTCCAGTTGAAGGGTTTTCCTTTTTTTGACTGCCATGAAGAAACATCTTTGCCATTAAATAAAATGATGGCATCTGAAGGAGGCATAGCATCAGTTTTGCCTGGTGTAACCACTTTGGGTACCGGCGACCAAATTTCTGTAAGTGCCGGGTCAGCTTTTTGTTGAGCATTAACATGAACTGTAACTACCAGCAAAAAAAATAAAAATGAATTTGCTTTCATAAATTATAATTTTCTGATTTTTACATTTCGGTAATAAATTTCGGCATATTCCGATTGTAATAATATTCTTCCGTTCTTAATACTGGCATCTTCGCCAACATTTACTATTACACCGTTTACAATATGCACACATTTGCCATTGAAAGAAATAATTTCCAGCGTATTCCATTCACCGGAAGGTTTTTCTGCGTTTGCATACTTTATCATTCTTGTATGATTGGCAGGTTTGTTTTGTACACCCTTAACTTTAATGGTGCTGAAACCGAGCATCCAGAAATCGCCCACATCACCTTCCTGCACCTGGCATTCTATTGATTGCGGCCAGATGGAATCGGGCTCATTCGCCGGAATATTATAACATACACCTGCATCCCTTACAAGGTTTACACGTGAGCCCCATTTTTTTTCGCCCCATTTAAAATCAACTTTTAAATGATAGTTGCTGTATGGTTTGTCTGTGATGGCATAGCCAAGGTCTTTGCCAATTACATGCAGCATCCCGTCTTCTACATTAAAATTGTGATTGGGATCAGCAGTTCCTATATCTTTTAAAAAAGTATGCCATCCGTCTAAATTTTTTCCATTAAATAAAGGCGCAAATAATTCATCTGTTACCGGCGCAATATTTTTTACTACAAAAACATAATCATTAAAGTCACCGTTCTTCGCTTCTTCGTAACAAAGCAGGTAAGTATTGCTGATTGCTTTACCTGTTGCGTCTTTCAGCGGATAAATTCTTGTGGCATGTACTGCATTCGCAGGAAAAAATAACATATTCCACACATCTTCCGACCAGGCTACATGCGAAGGGCTGGTAACATAAAATCCAAAATTTTGAATACCGGGATCAAAGGAATTACCGCCTGATGTAATGGTAGGAAATAAACACTGGTGTTCGGGATATGCCGCAGCTTTTGTCAATACGCCAACCTGCTGTTTTTGCGGCATCCCGGCTTTGTTAATATAATAACCATAAGATAATTCGAAGTCGGGTGAATACCTGGCTACCGGAATAATTTCAACATTTCCTTTTCCTGCTTTGCGAAAAAGTCCGGATGAAATTTCATCGCCCTGCAATTGAGGAAGGCTGTTATTATCAAGCGTTGTCCAACCAACATTTATTTTGTAACCTAAAGCTTCAGCAACAGTTGATAGCGGAGGTTCATTTCTTCCTTCAAGGCCATTGGTACTGAGGCCTGTGAGGTTTAGCATTGATGTGCCGGCACTATTTTTTATCTGTATGCCGGCCTTTGTTATTCCAATAAAATCTGCTGCCGGTGTAAATACAATGATAAGTTTATTTTTTTTGTAAGACAGTATTTTAAAACTGGCAGTATCACCACTGATTAGTTTCACCGCTTTTGCCGTAGCCGGAAGCATGACAGAATCCGGTTTACTCACCGTGCCTTTTACGGCAGAGAAGATGAATGTTTGTTTTACCGCGTTTTTATTTTGTGCATTTGAACAGCATATTGTACAAAAGAAAATACAACTGAGCAGGACGATTTTTTTCATGCTATATTTTATTTAGTTGAGATTTTTTTTTGGTGA